>Ga0209085_1000319_pt1 | contig 35931 bp, 29 predicted proteins | sample C_131016_EF_Meta_FD_187310 | JGI IMG/M metagenome (GOLD analysis project Ga0209085, IMG submission 187310) | Freshwater microbial communities from Lake Croche, Canada to study carbon cycling - C_131016_EF_MetaG (SPAdes) (version 2) | ecosystem: Environmental > Aquatic > Freshwater > Lake...
ATTCACTCATTCTGCTGCCACTGCCTGTACCAGTTGGACTTGAATCATAATACATATATGAATTGTCCGTTGCAGTTGGACTTGAGGTGTTATACATGTATGATGTATCACGATCATATGTAGTATCAGCCGCACTAGATTGTAAAGTGCCGCTATCTTCAATTGATTTAATACCGCTGGCACCAATTTCAGAAAGTGAACTTGGCGTTTGCCCTTGGTCAAACAGTGTTTTCACTGTGCTGTCTTGAATTACTACATTATTACCAGCGTCATCCTTGCCGATATATTGATACTGACCACTTGCCACATCATATGTTCGTTGTAACCCAGGTACTGAGTTATAACTTGGTGGGTTATATTCTGTATTGATACTGCCACCTGGTTCATATGCAGTTGAATCACTGTTACGTGGATAACCTGATGCATAATAAGAGTTACTATCTGCTTCTATTTGCGCAGAGACTGATCCAGTTGCATCACCAGGTTGCTTATCAAGAAGAGGCGATGTTGCGATAATAGTATCTTTTTGACTTTGTAATGTAGCAACATCGTTTTGATATGCGATAGTTCTTGGATCATTGGGACCAAAAGTATCCAATGCATTATTATATTGAGTAGTTTTATTAGTAAGTTGTGAATCAAGTGTGTTAATTTTGTCTTGTGGTGTTGGTTGTGACACAGTAACATTTGTTGATATGCCATTATAACCAGTTCCACTGCCAATAGTTTGTCCTCTTAACTCTGCTTGTTGCGCAGGATCAAGTAAATTGCGACCGTTGCTTGTTGCAACAGTATCTAAGCTATCTGGACGAGTTGGTGGAATCGGAACATCTGCGGGAGGATCAACCTTTGTTACAGCACCGGGTACCTGAACACCATTTGGTGAATAACCATTTGCTGCACTCTTTGCAACATAAAATTTGTCTGCACTCTCTGGACCATTTCCATTTAAAATTACACGTGGTCCGCATGCTTTGCCACTATATTGATCTTGAACTATCATGCCATCACGGTTTCCGTTAGCATCATAGTGATAATCAAGGAAAACTGCAGTATGGCTTTGACCGCTTACACCACCACTGCCAGGCGGTGCATAAGCAGGATTTCCATTTGCATCTGTAAAGTTAGTTGTAATAATCACTGTTCCTGCCTTGATATCGTTTAGAGAAGAACCCATTACATTTTGACCTTGTTGCAGACTTGACATTGTGCCAAAGTTTGGTATAGTAGATTGTGCAAGAGCAGCACATTGTCCATTACCAAATACTTTGCCATTTAAATCTGCAAACACGCCTGTATTTTGTGCAATTGCGCTGCCCGTATTAGAAGTATTATATCCACTGCCTATAGTTTGACGAATAGTATTACCAACGCTTGCTCCAACATCAGCAGCTACGGTTCCAACAACATTGTTGAGAACGCTATTGAGAATATAGTTGCCAATCTGTTGCATTGGACTTGCGCCGCTGTTTACAAGGTTGTTATTAGTTGCTGGATTAACAAAGCCACTATATGGATTTGCACCACTGCTATTTTGCCAAGGCTTAGTAACTGGCTGTGCACCGTTAAGGAAAGTTTTAATATCAATGTTTAGACTTAATGCGCAACCATTTGCTACTTGGTCATAGGTATAAATGATACGACCTTGAATATACTTTATAATATTTGCTGCCCAACCAATACGAGTAGTTGGGTCTTTAAGTGCCACATAATCGTTTGGTCCAATGCCTAAATTATTCTGCATAAAACGAGCAGCATCAACAACTCGTGGGTCTTGTAGATTAGTTGCCTTCAAGTATTGTTGTAACAACTGTGCACACACTGTGCTTGGATTAGCAGCAAAACTATCAAATAAGGTAATAAGAGCAGCAATTCCTTGTTCTGGTCTTGCATATACTGCTAAATTATGTGCAAATCCAACTGCATACGCATCTCCGCTGACATATTGTAGATTGCCAGGATTGTTTTGCAATTCTCCAGTGCTATATTCTGGACTACTGTTGTTATCAGAACTTAAATTGGTTATATCAAAGTATGCACCGCCACCAAAAGTAAGATTTTGAACAAGTGCGGCAGCAGCATAACTTATACCAGTTTGAACAAAACCAGCAGGCGCATAATTTCCAATTGGGTTGCCTTGTCCTTGTAAACCAGGAGGATTGTTTGTATAAACAATAGGCGGAATATTGTTAGTCATTGGACCATAACTTGGTTGAACGCCACCATTGCCAAAATTATTAGGTGCACCATATGGACCAGATGCGCCAGTTGCTTGACCTTGCTGTGAACCATAAGGTTGCTGTGCTTGTGGATTTGGCGGTGAGGCACGACCACTAAATGTTTCTTTGCTTGGCATTCCTTGTGGCGGAGTTGCCTTGCCTGCTTCCATTGCTTTTGTTGCTGCCTTTGTATTAATGGTATGACAAGCACCCTCGGCATCAATGTGCCCATCACTCTTTATCTGTAAACAAGCATCGCCAGTTAGATAAGAATTTTTACCTTTCAAATGCAATGCTGTTTTACCAGTCATCTTTGCGTTGCCATCTGCCAACACATTAACATCTTTTCCTTGTATATTAAGCGCACCATCGCTTACAATATCAACCGTTGCGCCATGTAATTTGAGTGCACCCTTAGTTTCTACGTTAACTTCACTTTGTGCAAAAATGTTTACTTTGCTGCCACTATAAACATTCATGTCGCCTTGTGAGTTAATTTCTACCCAACCAGTGCCTTTACTATTGATAACATAGATGAAGTCTTTGGTATCATTCATCATAATCATATGACCGCCGCTAGTGCGGAAACGCATCATTTGATTTTTGCCATTTATATCGCCATCATCCATAATAAATGTGTGACCACCTTTGCGACCACGAACACCTATTTCGGTTGTGCCTTCACCAACACTACTTGTATCGGTAGGACTCTTTGCAGTACTGAGTGGTTGACCAGGCGTACTAATACCAAATACACTACTAGGCGTTTCACGGAATGCACTACTAGTGCCTGGTCCACGATCAGGGTCTTTTAATAATCCTTGTTTATCCCATATTGCTTCTTGATATTGATGAACATTGCGCTGGTGTGAAGAAAAATTTTGTAAATCACCAGGCGTACTACTACCATCATAAAAATCTACAACAGGAGAAGGGACACCGCTGTTACCGCCAGCAGCACTTATGCCAGGAACCATATGTAAACTTGGCCACTCAGGAATACAACCAAACCAAAATCCATTAAATGGATTGCCGTTAGCAAATGTACAAAGAACTTTAACACCAATATCAGGCGGAACAAACCACATACCATAACTATGTGGATTGCCAGCATAATCTTTATTATCACGAATATCTGTTACGCCGTAAAAAGGCGTACAGTAACTCATAGTTCTCCAACTGCTGTGATCATCAGGATCACCACCAAGTTCGGGAATCCAAACTTGAAGTTTACCGCTGCGAAGAGGATCGGTATTTGCCTTAACAATACCCACATAGGGACCGGGCGATATACGGATACCTTGTGCACTCTCGTGGGTATATGCTCCACTTGTTTTAGAACTATCTTGTAAACTGTGTTCCATTTCTTATCCTTTAACCGCCGTCTTCGCTTAATCCCTGACCACGTGCTCCTGTTATATTTGAATATCCAGAGGCATCTGTAGCACCAACACCACGATTACGAAAATCGTCATTTCTTAATGGACCAGTATAACGAGTTATGTTAGCAACCGTATCTGGTGCAACTACTGTATTGGTAGGTTTTTCAGCAACAGGACTATTGCCAGCATTATTGCTACTTGTTGGCGCAGCACCATTTACACTGTCGCTACGAACCGCATTGGTTGGAGGCGCAGATTGGTTGCGCACACGATAATTTTTCAACTTCTGCGTAAATTTACCACCACTAAACGTACTAGTAACTTGTGCTACTCGATATATTCCACTAAACTCGCTATAGTTGCCAGCAGAATTAAATAAACCGCTAGTATCATCATAATCAGTATTGGGCGTAGCGAAATAAAAGTTAAAAAATACAGCATTTTTATAATTTACACTACCATTTTTAAGATATTGTTCATTTCCTATAAAACTTGGATGACATATAGCATAATCTTGGCTAATCCAATCTGGATCACCGACTATAGTAAAATCAAGACGAATCATATCTCCACGATTATCATATAATTTTTCCATTAAATCTTGAACTGCAATAGCTTTTCCACTTTGCGTAGTAGCACCTGTATTTTGTTGACCAGGCAGTCCACGCAAGTAATGATAGCGAGGTTTAAAAAATCTTGGATCGCTGCTACCATCATATCCGCCGCCGCCATACGGTTGTTGCTGACCAGGTGCATCATTTGCTTTATCTACATACTGACCCGGCACACCATTTTTTAATTCAAAAAATGCCATATTGTAATCAACAGTGGCATCTATAACATCACGATTATCGCCGCTATAGATATACTTGTAAGTTTTAACAATTTGACTTTGATTTACTGGTGCTTGACCAAAACCAGGCGTATCTTGTCCATAATTCATATAAGGAGTTATTACATATTTCACAGTTCTTTGATAGTAATTAGTTGAACTATCAATGTCACCAAATTGTATAACTGGAGTAATTTTCCAAGTTTTTAAAACTTGCGTATCATGTCCGCTATCAGTATTCTGATTTAACATATAATCACTGACAGTGATAACTTTACCGATAAGATCAGTAATTTTTGAACCACCATTTACACGGAAAGAACGTTTATCTGTGCTTAATGTGATTGAACCTTGTTTTCCAAGATTAATTGAATTAGTATCTTTACCACCTGTATTTGGTGCAGATTGTTCTTTAAACACATTTGGGTCTACAATAGAAGCATTGCCAATTTCATCTGCAAATTCAAACTCATAAGTTGTTGGTTTTTTCTTGCCTTTGTTTTCTGGTTTACACAAGTCTTTTTCGTGATTGTTAAGGGCATCAGCAATACCTTTTGTTACAATTACATTAGATATTCCCGCACCACTAGTAACATCTGCCACACTAGTTTGTGTTTTAGGTTCTCTGGCATCTAAACCTGTTCCGTTTGTTTGTGTAGCAACGCTGCTAAAAGTTTTTGCATTAAACAAATCAGTGATAGTGCCTCCTTGAAATTCTGCATGAAATGGAATAGTATTATCCAACCCAGTTAACCCCAATGCATTAACTGGTATAGCTTGACAAGAATATTTGCCGCCACTGGCAGTGACACCAAATTTCATATTAATAAATGTAAACGGTATAAATTTTGTAGTTCCAGGTATGACATCGCCGTTAGAATTTTTAGATTGCGGAACACCTTCATCATTGTATCCAAGAAACTCTATTTTCATTACAAAAAAAGTAGTACTCCAATTACCACCTGGATTAATACTATTTGCTAATATTTGTAATCTGGCAAGGAAGTTGACCGTATAAGGTTCTATAATATCAAATTTAAGTTTAATAACATCGGTTGCACGTGTTCTTCCACCACTAGTATTAACTATAGTTTCAAGTTCAAGATTATCTATTGTTAAATCCGCAGGAAAAAATGTTCTATCTACGCCAATTCCACTACCGCCATCAGCACAAACAAATTTAGCACCATTTAATAGTACACTTTCGTTGCCAGGAAAAACTGCCTTAGAATAAATTTGATTAATTGTTGTTCTAGGTATACCATACAACGATATGCGATATGTATAGTTTGTATAAGAGTGTAATCGGTTTACTCGTGAAGAATTTCCTGTATTGCTACTGCTCGTGTTGCTTACTGCAGTAGTAGGCGATTGTACACCAGTTGCCTTGCCACTACTTGTAACAGTTACGCTTTCATTTCCATTTGGAATTCTAGTAGTTGCGCCTTCTGATAATGCATCACTTGCTCCGCCAAGCGGCAAACTTCTATTGTTAAGTGGTGTTTGATCTGTAAATTGTGTGTTATCTACTTTACTTTGATTATTTGTGCCATCTTCGCTAACGCCACTTACTGTATTAAATCCAGTTCGACCCGCACCAACTTCGGTTATACTTGGGTCAGCACCAAGAAGGGTTGCATCCTTTACTGCTGGACTTGTAACAATATTGGATTGTGGAATACTGGTTCCTTCTCCACTACTTGCAGCAGTATTGTTGTCACCACTTGCTCGTAGGGAATATTGTTGAGCAAGAAGTTGATTTTGTTCTGTTGCGCTTTGTGCCGCAGCTTGAGCAGCCGCTTGTTGATTAACAATAAGAGTATCTGCCGCTGGATCAATTGGTTGTCCAAATCTTTGATTAAAACTATCACTTGCAGCAATTGTTTCTGAGCTACTAGCAGGCGGTAATTCAACAGTTGGTGTTGCGTCTTGGCGAGCAACTTGTGCGCCATATGCTTGTGTAAGTGCAGTATCAAATGCAGAACCTTGAGTAGTTTTTGGTGAAGTATTGATTGCAGTTGTATACTGCTGCGCAGTTATGTTTGTTCGTGGAGTATTAACTAACTGTCCACTGCCAGCGCCAGTATTATTAGAAATAATGGTATCATATGGTCCAATATCTTCAGGTAGCGCAAAAATAGTGTCAAATCCACCCGTTGTGCCGTTTCTTACTGCAACTTCAAGATCAGGATAATTGCCACTGTTTAGGATATCATATGCTTTTGCTTCATATTCTCCGCCAAGTACTGCACCTTTTTGTGCTAACTCTTGCTTAAGCCAAGTTTTCAACTGATTGCTTGCTGCGGTAAGTTGTTCAGTCTTTGTTAAATTGGTTGGCATTTTAAGTTCCTAATGCCGTCTGTAGTGTACTCTTCTGAGGCAAATAAATCACTGTTCCTGCGGTAAAATCCCATAGCGGATCAAATAGCGTATTAGGATTGCGTGCTGCAAATACCCACCATAGACCAGGATTGCCATATAAGTCATAGGCAAATAAATCTGGACGCAAATCATATTGTGCAGGAATAGCAGATAGCATATCATTTGCAAGTTTTGGAATTGCACGATAATTCATTATATCAAGAAATTTACCACTATCAAAAGTAGGAGTGCTGTAATAAGGACTAGTTATAGAATAATTTGTTGGAGTGGTAACCATTATAACCAACCTCCAGTTCCATCATTAGCCTTAACCAGAGCACCTTTTGCAAATCCTTGCAGACTAAATTCATTGCTAGTCTTGTTGCGGCTGTATGTTGGCATTAGACTTAAATTAACATTTAGGCTAGTTGGCATCTTTTGTTTTTCGCCTTTTACAGTGCAACTAATATAATCTACATCATTTGGCAATGAATAACTGAAACTGGTTACAACTACTGGTATATGGTCAAAGGTATAAATTCCGTATGCATCTAAGAACAGAACTGGCGGCGGTGTGCCAGCCAATTGGTCTTTACCATAAAACATTTTAGTAACACTGCGGAAAAAATGCAACATTGCAACCATATATTCTGCTTCTGCAGGATAGTTTGCAGTAAATGTTCCTGTAATATTGATACCATCTACACTGCTATGCTGATAAGCAGGCGTAGTATAATTGGTATGAACAAGGTTCATCATATCATAACTTGCCTTGTGGGTAACTTCAATCGTAGGAGTATATGGAAACAACACGCCGCCTAAATCTGCAAGTGGAGAAAATACTGCACTTGCTCCGATAAACTTACCAGTTTGGTCATAAATGATTACACGATCTTCACTATCATCCTGCCATGCAACATTGCTTGCGCCATTACTTGGTTGCAATAATTGTTCATTGGTAGCACCCTGAGAGATACCGCTGCCATATAAACGCCCATTGGTTGGGTCCATTGTTGCACCGCCAGTTAATCCGCTTACAAAACCATTTAACGCACTGTTTATTGCAGTATCAACTAACTGAGTTTTTAAACTTTGTGTGCCATATTGACTGATATTATTAATTCCGTAGTTAGCATAACTTTGTGCAGGCAAACGATATCCAACTGTGCCTGGTACTTGATTGGTTGGAGTATAGCCAGCAAAAGCAGCAATATTATTCAATACACCATTGCCAATAGGCTGTGATTGTCCTGGATTATAAAATACAGGATTTTGTTGATTTGCAAATGGAGTTCTGCTATAATATTGTTGTGGTGAAAAATTAAATAAAGCCATGACTACCTCAGAAAAATATTTATTAATTTATAATAACCATATATAATAGTAACATGACAAATAAACGCACTCCTTACTTAACCAACAAAGAACTACTCAAAGAAATTGCTAGAAGCAAGAATACTTACTGTTCATTTCTTACAGAAGAAGATAAGATTTATGATCTTATTCTTCCAAGTTTATCTAAGATAAACCAACGAACTGTTGCAGAAGCTAAACGTGCTCGTGCTGACCGAATGGGAAAGCAAGCATGGGAAGCAATGACTGCAACAGGCGTAAAAACCAAACAAGATGCTCATGCTGTTGATTGGCATACTATCAAGAAAACTGATGTAGTTTTTAGAATTGTATGTTGGGATCATATTCCACTTGCGCCAGGTCGTAAGAAAACGCCAAAGAGCAGCGCCGACCATCATGTCAAAGTTAATTTCCCACCATTTCAACACTATCGTTATAATGAAAATGATGAACTTATTTGTTGCGGCAAAAGCCACTGGGAAGGCGGCATTGCCAATGGATGGTTTAATAAAGACCATGGCAAGATGACTCCTATGTTGGCTCGCATGTTTATTAAGCTATGTGAACGATATGGCAGTAAAGGTAACTGGCGTGGGTATACATACAATGATGAGATGCGTTCTCAGGCATTGTTACAGTTATCACAGGTAGGGCTACAATTTGACGAAAGCAAATCTAATAATCCTTTTGCTTATTACACTGCTACTATCACCAATAGCTTTACTAGAGTTCTTAACGTTGAAAAACGCAACCAAAACCTTCGTGACGACATCCTCGAAGCAAATGGATTGAATCCAAGTTATACTCGCCAAACCAATAATGCCTTTAAGGGTGGCGTAGGCGGCAGCGGCATTGATGGTATAGAATAATTATTGACAAACAATTTTTACTATAGTATAGTAAGAACATGTCCAACTTATTCCGCAAAGCAGCCATATTCACCGACCTACACTTAGGTTATAAGAGCAACAGCCAACAGTTTCTCGCAGACTGCGAGAACTATATGACATGGTTTATTGATCTTGTCAAGAGTGAGAATTGTGACACAGTTCTCTTTCTTGGCGATTTTCATGATACACGAAACTCACTAAACATTAATACTATGGAAGTGAGCCTACGATCACTTGATCGTCTTAATGACCTTGGGTTGCGTGTTATCTTTATTCCAGGTAACCATGACCTATATCATAAAGACCGTCGCACCATTACAAGTGTGCGCTATATTCAAAAGTTTAAGAATATTGAATTGGTTGAAAATCAACATACAGAAGGCGATGTAACCTTTGTTCCATGGTTGATTGGCGAAGAATATAAGAGTATGCGAAAGATTCGTTCAAAATATGTTATGGGACATTTTGAACTACCACACTTTAAGATGAACGCTATGGTTGAAATGCCTGACCATGGTGGACTTAAAGCTGACGATTTTGGTGGAATTGATACTGTCTTTACAGGTCATTTTCATAAACGTCAGATTAAAGGCAATGTGCATTATATTGGAAACGCCTTTCCGCATAACTATGCGGATGCGTGGGATGACGAGCGTGGCGCAATGATACTGCAATGGGGTGCGGACCCCGTGTATCATAATTGGACAAGCGCCCCTCGTTATCGCACGTTGAATCTTATTCAAATGCTTGAAACACCTGAACAACACCTAGATGATCGAACCTATGCTCGCATTCAGCTAGATGTATCAATTTCATATGAAGAAGCTAACTTTATTAAAGAAGAAATGCAAAAAACATACAATGTTCGTGAATTGAGTTTAATTCAACATCGTGGTGAAGTTTTAACTGAAAATGCTATTGGTGACGTTGCTTTTGAAAGTGTAGACCAGATTGTATTGAGTCAAATAAGTAATCTCGATACTCAGCATTATGATACTAAGTTGCTTATGGAAATTTATAATAGTCTATGAAACTTTATAAGGGCGTAAAACTTTATTCAAAATTGACTCCTGAAATATGGTATCGTCGTGATGAACCATTTTCAGAAAATTTTAATGCATCTGATCCTTATGAATTTAAACACATATTTGAAAATAAATTTTCAGTAATATATCATATAGATAAGTTTGGGTTTAGAAATTATAATGAAATGAATGGCAATTTTTGGTTTTTTGGTTGTAGTCATGTGTTTTGTGAAGCTCTTGAATACGAAAAAAGTTTTCCATACCTAATAGCAAAAGAATTTCACGTCCCTTTTTATAATTTTGGCACACTTGGCGGAAGTATTGATTTGATTGCAAGGCTTTTGTTCAAATTAAAAAACAAATTAAAAGATAAAACTTTAATTATTTTTTTACCGCAACATAGTAGATATGAAACATTAATTTTTGACAAATTTTATAACATAGTTTCAAATCACGAGATATATCTTGAAAATCTGCCAAATAAAAATGTTGAAGATTCACTTAACTATAGGTTAATAAAAAATATTATGATGATAAAAAGCATAACTGAAAATAACAAAGTGCATTTTTTTTCCACTTACACTAATGAAATATTACAAAAAAATTTACAAATAAATTTAATACCAGAAAATTTACTAGTAGATTATGCGTATGATAATATGCATTTTGGTGAAATAACAAATAAAAATATTGCAAATTTCATATTAAACAGTATACAATGAGGTATTATGTTAAAAATCAATAGTCTAACAGCTAAGAATTTCATGAGCGTGGGCAATGCGACCCAAGCCGTGAATTTTGACCGTAGTGACCTAACCTTGGTGTTAGGTGAAAATTTAGATTTAGGAGGTGATGACACTGGTGCTAGAAATGGCACGGGTAAAACCACAATCATCAATGCCCTGAGTTATGGTCTCTACGGTCAAGCCCTTACAAATATCAAGAAAGATAACCTAATCAACAAGACCAATGGCAAGAACATGGTCGTGACAGTTGATTTTGAAGTAAATGGTCGCCAATATCGTATTGAACGTGGACGTAAACCAAATATCACCAAGTTATACATTGATGGCACTGAGCAGAATGATTATACCGATGATAGTCAAGGCGATAGCCGTGAGACACAAGGTGACATTGAACGGCTGCTAGGTATGAGTATTGACATGTTCAGGCATGTTGTTGCACTTAACACATATACCGAACCGTTTTTGAGTATGCGAGCCAATGACCAACGCCAAATTATTGAGCAGTTGCTTGGTATTACTATACTAAGTGAGAAGGCAGACAACCTAAAGAATCAAATTAAAACCACCAAAGATATGATTGGTGAAGAAAAGATTTGCATTAAAGCAGTACAAGATGCTAACGTGCGTATTGCCGAACAAATTGATAACCTTAAAAAACGCCAAAAGTTGTGGCAAACCAAACATGATGAAGACTGCAATAAGATTGAGCGTAATCTTATCTCACTAAGCGAGATTAATATTGATGCAGAAATTGCAAATCATCGCCTACGTGAGCAGTTTCTTGCTAACAAGAAGTTAGAAGACCAATTAAAAAACGTTGAAGTTCGTCAAAATTTATGGCAAAAGAAACAACTTGATGATTGTGATGCAATAAAACTTAATATTGCTAACCTTTCTAGCATTGATATTGATGCAGAAATTGCTATTCACCGTGACATTGCTAATTATGATGCTAAAGTAAAGCAACGTGATGAGGCAAAACGATGGATTGCATCGATTGATGCTGCTAATTTTAAAGAAGAAAAGACACAATCTAAATTAAAAAAAGAGATTGAAGACCTTAAAAACCATAAGTGTTATGCCTGTGGCAGTGAACTTCATGATGATAATCAAGCAGACATTCTAGCAACAAAAGAAGCCACTCTGCGTGAAAGTGTATTGCAGTTGCTTGCTAACCATACGCAGAAATCGGAACATCTTGAAACTATTGAGTTAATTGGTGAGTTAACCGCACCACAAAAACCATATTACAGAGCACTAGAAGAAGCACTAAATCATCGCAATACGCTTGAGAATATGACGGCTTCTCTTGAAACCCGTATGCTTGAAAGTAGTCCGTTTAGTGAACAGATTACGGAACTTGCCACTGAATTGGGTGATAGAGAGTGGATTTCTGAAAGCCAACTTGGTTCGTTGCACTATGATACCATTGAAGATGCGTTAAACCATCGTAGTAGTCTTGAACAATTAGCCACTGCGCTGGTTGATAAACAAGCCGAAGCCGATCCATATGCTGAACAAATTACTGAGATGGAACAAAATGCGCTTCAAGAAATTACTTGGGATACTATCAATGACCTTACCGCCATGCAAGAGCACCAAGAGTTTCTATTAAAAATGCTGACAAGCAAGGATAGTTTTGTTCGCAAGAAGATTATTGATCAAAACCTTGCTTATCTTAACAGTCGTCTTGGGGCATACTTAAGTGCTATTGGATTGCCACATGAAGTACGATTCCAAAACGATCTTAGCGTAGAGATTACTGAACTTGGTCGTGATCTTGACTTCGACAATCTGTCACGTGGCGAACGCAATCGTCTTATTCTTTCGTTAAGTTGGGCATTCCGTGATGTGTGGGAAAACCTATATCAACATATTAATCTGCTTTTTATTGACGAGTTGATTGATAGTGGCATGGATACAAGCGGCGTTGAAAATGCACTTGGCATCCTTAAACGTATGGGTCGTGAACGTAACAAGAGCATTTTCCTTGTATCACACAAGGACGAACTAAGTAGCCGTGTAAATAATATTCTTACCGTAACAAAAGAAAATGGTTTTACAAGTTATGGCAGTGATGTGGAAACGGTTTAATGATATTTAATATCAACAATGTTAAAGTTTTACACCTAGAACCCACTACACATTGCAACGCAGCTTGTCCACAATGTGCACGATATACTGCTGACGGCATAACCCTAAATCCCGATATCAGCTATATGGACCTAAAGTTAACAACAATAAAAGAAAAACTTAGTATTGATTTTGTAAAACAATTAGATAAAATGTTTATGTGTGGTGTATATGGTGAACCTGCAGCAAATGTTAATTCAATTAAAATATATGATTGGTTTCGTGATTTAAATCCACAAATCACACTAGGTATGAATACTAATGGTAGTTTAAGAAATACACAATGGTGGACAGAACTTGGTCAACGTTTAAACCGTGAACTTGATTATTGTGTATTCAGTATTGATGGTTTGGCTGATACAAATCACATCTATCGTCGTAAAACAGATTTTAATAAAATAATGGATAATGTTTCTGCATTTATTGCAGCAGGTGGTCGTGCACATTGGGACATGCTTGTATTCAAACACAATGAACATCAAGTAGAAGAATGCAAAGCATTGGCAAAAGAGTTAGGGTTTGTAGCTTTTAGAGCAAAAGTTAGTAAAAGATTTATTAATCGTCCAATTACAGGGTTAGAATCACCAGAAATATATCAACCAGATATTCAATACGGTGAGGTTGTTTGTCACGCAATGTCGGAAAATAGTATATTCATGAATTACCTTGGTGAATTAAAACCTTGTTGTTTTCTAGGCACTGAGAAATATTTAATTAGTGATTTTAATAACATATTAAGTAATTGGACGCAAACATGCATAAAAACATGTACGGTAACCAATGACAAAAGTAATTTTGGAAAACAGTGGTACGCTGAAATTTATTTTAAGTAGTATAATGTTAAACCGTGGTTTATGGATAATAAAGAAATTATTGAGAAATTAAATGACAAGTTCAAGTAAAAATAAAGGCAATAGCTGGGAACGTGCAGTTGCCAAAGACCTAACAAACCTATATGGTGAAACGTTTATTCGTGCACCAGGTAGCGGGGCATATGTAGGCGGAACCAATACAAAACGCAAAGAATTTCTCCATGAGGGGCAAATTCGTTCGTTTAAGGGTGATATCATACCTGGTCAAAGTTTTCCAAAATTTAATGCAGAATGCAAAAGTTATGGCGATTTTCCCTTCCATCAACTGTTTAGTGGCGAATGCAAACAGTTAAATGTGTGGTTAGATCAATTGTTGGATGCTAGCGATGAGGGTGATTTTAACATTCTTATTATGAAATTTAATCGTAAAGGCAAGTTTGTTGCCATAGAGTTTGATCAATACTATGAGCATCCGCTATTTGTAGAAAATCATATGCTTTATACATACAAAGAACGTCGTTGGGCAATTATGGATTATGATCGTTTTTGGGCATTGAATAAAGATTTTGTGAGTATTGCCTGTGAATAATAAATAAATTTGAAGCAAGGCCATAGACCTCGGAATCCGTACTGACGCCAAGGGTATAACCCTTTTACTATCGTGAACGCATAGAACGCCAGCCGTAGCAGTTTTCCCACACTGCGAGCTTCTTTATCATAAAAATTGACTATTTTAATAGTATTTGTTAATATATGCTAAAGGAGAAATTATGCTTAACAAAACAATTATTACTTTATTTGCCGCAGTTGCACTCGTTACTGCCGCTCATGCAGAAACTACTGTTCGTGTAAATCGCATGTTAAAATATGCGAGCACTGAACCACTACTATACAAGGTTGCTGAATTGCTACCAGAATATGCTAAAAAAGAAGGCATTAACGACGTTAAGGTAGAATTTGTAGATATTCTTGAATCTACAAAAGCAAACGAAGCTATGTTACTTGGTCAAATTGATATCATTTTTGGTGGCATCAATGGATTTGGTATCCTATTTGACAAAGACCCATCTAAGGTTAAGATGCTAGCAAGCGGCGAAGAGTTTGATTTGCAACTTGTATGCACCAATCCAAAAATTAAAACACTAGACGATATCAAACCAACCACTAAGATTGCCATGAAAGGCTTGAATAGTGGTGAACAAATGCAGTTGCGTCAGTATACTGCTGCCAAGTATGGCGATAAAGAGTTTGATAAATTTGCCGCCAATATTATTGTAATGCCTCGTGATCAGGCAGTTGCACAGATGTTAAAGCAAAATCCAGAGATTGATTGTGGTATTGTTGGTTCTCCATGGCAAAACATTGCTGTTGCCAAGGGCGCACATATCGTAGCACAAAGCGATTATAAGAAAACCGTTGGCACCATTAATTTGATGTATAGCACAACAAAATGGTTAGATGCTAATCCTAAACTTGCACGTGCTTGGGTAGCAGCAGAGAAAGCAGCAATTGCAGACTTTGAGCATGATCCTCGTCCTATGCTTATCAAGTATATGACAAAAGATGAAGTAGTTGACCCAACTTTAAATGATTTGGTTGACCAAAAGAAAGCAAATCACGATGTTTATCAATATAAAACTGGTGATGCTATCAAATACCTAGAGTTCATGTATCGTGTTGGTATCTTGAACGGTGCTGGCAAAGATAAGAAGCACAGTGACATAGTTTGGGATGAAAAGTTAGTCAAGTGATTAACCTAAGTAACCATACAGTTACAATAGGTGATACTATTCCACTGTTTGCACCGATAGATTTGTCGGTGCAAACAGGGGAAATTGCTGTTATTATGGGTGCAAGTGGAGTAGGTAAAACTAGTTTGCTTGCATCAGTTGCCACCCAAAGTGGTATTATCTTTACAAATCAATTTCGTGTTTTTCAAGAAAGTCATCAATTATTTCCATGGATGAGCGTGAGAAAAAATTTAGAATTAGTATGCCAAAAACCATTTATAGATTTAGCAAAGCGTTGGAATTTAGAGCCGTATCTAGATCATACTCCATCAAAGTTAAGTGGCGGACAGCGCCAACGATTCACGTTAATTCGTGGTTTATGTAGTGGATTGCGAACATTACTGTGCGATGAACCACTTAGTGCGTTAGATGGATTAACAGGCGCAACCGTTGCAAAAGATTTCCGTGAGATTGTTCACGAAGAGAACTTAACTGTTCTATGGGTTACACATAATGTAACAGAAGCAAGAATTGTTGGCGATAGTATATATTTGCTCAGCAAAAACGGTCTTAAAGATATAACCCGTGAGGATGATTTAATTGTTTCAATCCTTACGCTATAACATTCTATCATTAATTCTGTTGCTTATTGGATGGCATATACTTTATTTGACGGTTCAAGAACCACTTATATTTCCTGATAGCACAAGTATTATCGCTGCATTATACAATATGGTTCAGACAGCAAAGTTTTGGAATAGTTTTTTATTAACGATGAAAACACTGATTATCAGTTATGTTATAGGATTATCATTGACGATAGCTATCATATTAGTATGTTTTAGATACCAACCTATACGAGAATTATTTGAAAAATATTGTTCTTACTTTAATCCACTGCCCAGTTTTGTGTTAGTTCCATTCATGAGTTTGTTTATGGGGTTAGGTGCTAGCTTGGTTTACAGCATAATCATATGGAATATTGTATGGATAAGTGGCTTACAGATGCTACGAGCAATAGAAGCGGTTCATCAACAATGGCATAAACATGTTGTCAACTTGCAATGGGGAATAGGTAAAGCACTGTATCATGTGTATATTCCAGCAGCTATCAGTAATATTATTGGTATTGCTAGCATAAGTTGGGCAAACAGTTGGCGAATATTGATCAGTTTAGAAGTAGTATTTGGCAGCATTGGCGGTTATTTTGGGCTAGGTTCGTATATTATTGATGTTAAAAGTAAATTGGATATTGACCAAATGTATGCTATTCTATTTGTAATTGCGCTAACAGGCGTTATAATCAATAGCGCATTGAATAATTTAAGTAGGAAATTTCAATGATGATGTACAAACTTTTATACAAATTGCCAAATGTTCCTGATGAGTTTATCAATGCTGCTTGGAAATACTGTGGCATGAACAACGATGGTGAAATAGTAAACAACTTTGAAACTACCTTGCGTGGTCATGGTAGAGAATTATACAAAGATGGTGTGTTGATAGGAAAAAGCAGCGCCAATCTTAGAAAAAAATTCAGTGATTCTTTTGAACAATGGGCTAGAGAAAATATTACACCAAATTTTAATGATTATGGTATAAATTTTACCGAATCTGGCATGAATTATAGTGGCCCACATTATGATATCAGTCGTAATTATACGCTAATTTACTTGTTAAAAAACGGTGGTCCAGATGCTGTCACTAGATTTTATAAATTAAAAGACCCAAGTTATAAAAATAAAGATAACAATAATCACTATGACGATTACAACAAACTTGAATTAATTGATGAAATTAAAATTCCTTTGTATACATGGTGTATAATTGATAGTAAAGTTATCCATAGTGTAGATAATATAAGTGAAGGCAGAATTGGCATTCAAATTAGTTTAATGGAAAATTTATGGAATGAATAAATTTCCAATTACATTTGGCACAGAAAGTTATTATACAATTGATAATCAAAAAATTTATAGTAAAATTAAAGCTATAGAATTAGCTAATGGGGATATGTCACGCATTGAATTTAATTGGATGCCTGATACATGGAATGCGATTGATTGGACAAAAGAACCGCTGTTATCATGGGATGAACTCGTGCGTATTCGTTGTCAACAAATTCGTGACAAGCATAAGCATATTGCGTTATGGTATAGCGGCGGATATGATAGTCAAACTATATTAGATGCTTTTATAAAAAACAATATATTATTAGATGAGATTTTAATATATGACCGCAGAGATTTTTTTAGTGATCCAGAGGCAGCGGTATCTATTACTAATGCAAATCTAGTAAAATTACAGCATTATCCTAATCTAAGAATCAATGTTATTCGTGTTAAACCAGATAATTTAGTAAATTTATATAAAAAATTAGGCACGGATTGGATTTATCATCCAGGTTGTAGTTTGAAACTTGGAAAAACTTCTCGTTATTTTAGCACCAATGTTAATGGTGAATTTTTAAAAAATATTGACTTATCAGATCGTGCTGATATAATGGGTGTTGATAAAGCAAAAGTTTTATTACGTGATAACAAATGGTATGGATTTTGTCCTGATGGTTCCGTTGTTGATTTTATTGGAAGCAAACAAGAAAATTTTTATATAAGTTCTGAACTACCAGAATTACATATAAAACAATGTTATATGACCATTCGTTGGTTTGAATCGTTAAATGAATTAAATGAAGATTTAGTACACGATGTTCAAGGACGCAATAGAACACTAGGTGGACCGCATGAAAAGTATTATCAAGCATGGAATATTGGCATGGGGAGAAGTTATTTGTACCATGGTCACGAAGTAAGCAAACATGGAGCGGCAAAACTGTTTCATATTAGCAACAGTGAGTTATCACCTGATGCCGCATCGTACTACAAACATATAAAAAATAATGACAAACAAGTTTATAGCATATATACTAGAGGCTTACTACAGGCAAGACAATTTGATACAGGCACATCCGGCTCATTGGCAGATAGAACCCTTATAAGCAAACAATACTATATAAAAGATCAGGCACATTTGGCTTAATTGGCTCACGGCAACATAGTCCCCAAATAAGAATACAACTGATGGTTTGCAGCACTCCGACATTGCTGTCATGGGACACCGTATGGCCAACGTTAGGCTAAATGATTGCGGCTCTGAGAAAAAGCAACCGCAGCAGTACTATGTTCGCTAACAAGGGCATAGACCACTGATCCGCTGGAATAATCTACTAGACTAAGGGAGTACAGGCTAGCCGCTCCGCTCAATAACATGAGTTCTTTTTGTTAGTATCGTCCTGAAAAACTCATATGAAGCATTTCTGGTGATATAGGTTCCAGAAATGGAATCTATATACAAACCCTCAAATCTATATGAAACATTAAAGATTAATTATAAAAAAAAATTAAAGAGCGAAGCGAAAGGTGAACGAGCGATAGCGAGTGAACTGATAGGCGAAGCCTATCATAAACCTTAGAAGTAATTAAGACCTGTCTTCTTAGTAGTTTCCATGTGATCTTCAATAATCTTAGCAATAAGGTTTCTTTCACTAATACTCATATTCATGGCTTCATCATATGTTACTCCACCACGCATATGCCAACACATTTGAAGAATATTAGATTTTATCTTTTTTACATCACCTTCATATTGATCCACTAACGCCATGACCTCATCATGGGTGAGATTTACGATAGTGGATCGAAAAAATTTGCGTAATCAAAAGTTATTGCAATATTATATTGGTTTTCACACGATTCACAAACAACTTGTGCAGGTTGAAGTTTTGCTTGATTTCCATATTCAGCAAGTTTATTTTGAACGATTTTGATAACCTTATTATTAGAATTTATATAAAATTCATTAATATGATTGCGATCTATTACAACGGTTCCATCTTCCATAGTAATACTTTCGGTGCAATTACTTAATAACGTGACACTAGCATCAATGATATTTTGTAGGTGTATGTTAAAGGTTGCTTTGCGTGTTTCACTGTCAAGTGAATCATCTGCAATTGCTTGCATTAATTTTTGTTCTTCAAATTCAACAATATTAACTTTATTACTTTGTAAATAATTTTGTGGTTTAAACTTAAAAGTCAATCCATCTATTTCTAATGAATCATTATAATTTGGACTTCTCATTCTCATTAATACAGGACCAAGACTAAGTTGATGTCTACTATCTGTGCCACACTTAGGACATTTGCTTTCTAAATCCATATTATCGCCATATGTTGCAATGCGGATCGCAACCAAAATTGCATCAACATCACAAGTTGGTGTTGCCCATCCATTAGTAATTGCTGGTACACAACTTTCTATAACGCTTACTACGCCTTGTCCATTCATAAGTGCATCAGGTGTTCTTAACATAATTTCGTCTTTGGCAGTCATTGGCATAACACCAACTTCACCATTTACTGGTAAATTTAAACTATTTGGTGACCAATACTTTCCACCACTTGGTAATTTTAAGAAAATTGCAGGTTGACGAAAGTGACGATGCAGAGGATTGATTGTGCTCATTTTTTAAATCCATAAATAATTGATACTAGTTATATAGTACTATTATTTAGAGAAGCAAAAAATGTCTGAAGTTAGTGATAAAGAATTACAAGATTTATATGAGGCTGCTTTTAAGGTGGCAAATCAATTTAATGTTTTTGAAAAATCCTTATTACAATTAGAAAACAGCGTTAAAGCAGGCAAGAAAACATTTGATTTGGATAAATCGCAGAGTGTTATTCGAAGCAGAGTTCAAAAAGGTGTAACTGAAGAACTAAACCGTTATATGAATGCGGTTAAAGAAGGAAATGCAGATTTCAGTGAAGTTAGTGCAGCCTTGCAAAATCTTAGAGAACAAGCATTGGCGGCTGCAGCAGGCGATGAAAAACTACAAGAAATTATTAAACGTGATTTTGCTCAAAAAGAAAACTTATTAAAATTTCAATCAGTATACTCACAGACACTTGGAAAAGCAGTAGGAGTTGCTAGCACTGTTGTTGGTGGATTAGTTGCATCCTATCAAAATAGCACAAGTGGATTAGAGGCAGCATTAAACAATGCCAAAGTAGGTTTAGATTTATTAGTATTGGGTGCTAAAGGCGTTGCTGGTCTATTCAAAGGCATACCAGTAGTTGGTGAAGGTATAAAGGCAGCGGCTGATGCTGTCAGCGAATCTGCACAAAAACTTATGCCAATTCTCAATGCAGAAGTTAAAAAAGTAGCAGATGCATTTAAAAACGCAAGTAATGCTGGTTTGCTTTTTTCTGATGGCATAAGTGGATTAAAAAATGCCGCAATTTCAGCAGGTTTGCCTATGGGTGTATTTGCAGATGCTATTAAGCAAAATAGCGAAGCAGTATCTATATTTGGCGGCAATGTTACTGCTGGTGCTAAGAGAATAGGTCAAGTAACTAAACTTATAGATACTGATTCACTGCAGAAACTTGGTTATAATTTAGAAGAAATACCAGGTTTAATTGCACAAACTGGTGCTCGTTTACGTCGTAGTGGTGTAACAGGTGATGCAGAAGTTGCAAGAGCAACTATGGACTATGCAAAGAATTTACGTGTAATTGCAGATTTAACTGGTAAAGATGCCAAAACTCTTATGGATAAGCAAGATGTTGCAGAACAAGACCTTGCATATCAGCAATATTTGGCAGATAAAAGTCCAGAAGAAGCAAATGCTATCCGTCAACAAATGATGGCACTGCCTGAATCTGTTCAGGCAATGGCTAGAGAAATGATGGTCAGTGGTGGAAATCTTACCAGTGATGTTACTAATCTTACCGCACAACAAGTTCCTGCTTATAAAGCAATGGCAGACGCAGCATATGCTGCTGCAAATAGTGGAACTGCTAGCGGTCAAATGGGATTAAAGATTCTTCAAGACAATGCTGCTGCTGCAGAAGCACAAACAAAAAGCATTAAAGACTTTGCTCTTGCTGCAAGTGTTCTTGGTGGTGATATTAAAACTGTAACTGATGGTATTGCAGCGGATCGTGCACTGCTATTGCGAGCATTAGACCCAACGAAAGTTGAAGAGATGATGCGTAATGTTGAAAATGCTGGCAAAACAAAAGACCCAGATACAGTAAAGTTAGCCGAACTAGAACGCATTGGTATGGCAAATCAAGTTAGAATGCAAGATGCAGTTGTAAATTCACTTGGTGATTATATGGCTGTATTGTTACAATTAAACAAAGTTACTGAACTTGCAGTGAAAGGATTCTCTGCTACCGTAAAAACAGTTATGGGAACTGGTGAGCAATTTACTGATTTACAAAAAAATATAGCCAAAGCAGCAGCAAGCGGAGAAAATTTATCAACTGAAAAAACAGGAATACTTAGTTCAATTGGACTTGGCACAAGTGAACAACAACGTGCTGCCAATGAACTTGCTAGAATGACGACCGAACAAGTTTCTGATCTTGCAAAATTAAACAACACAACCGTTGAAGCAATTGCCAAAACTGCTGGATTTGCTAGTAGTCAAAAATTAGATGAGGCGAGAACTCAACAACAAGAACAAGATATTGCAACAATGAATGCTTCGTTCGGAGTAGGCAATGCCGAGGGAGGCATTTTAAGTGGACCAACTACTGGTTATCTTACAAAACTTCATGGCACAGAGGCAGTTCTGCCGTCTAATTTAACTGAAATGTTATTAGATGTGGCAAGCAAACCTGCTACTACACAAGCAGATACAGTAGCAATGCTTGAAACATTTACAAATAGAGCAAATAGTGGCAGTAGTAATAACGATTCTCTTCTTGAAATGCTAATTGGCAAAGTAGATGAATTGATATCAGCAACTAAAATTGTTGCAGACCATACAGAACTCACTGCGCAAAGAATTGCGTAATAAATAATAGTGTAGGCCACGGACTGCAATCCTGCCTACTCTATCGCTTATTGGAGCAACAGCAATGATATTTACTAAAGAAAATCCACCAAGTGGATATTATGTATATGCGTATATTCGCAGTAAAGATACTAACACATCTAACGCAGGAACACCATATTATATTGGTAAAGGTAAAAATAAACGTGCTTGGGCTGAAAATCACAATGTTCCCGTTCCTACTGATTTGACAAAAATTATAATTTTAGAGCAAAATTTAACTGAAATTGGTGCATTGGCAATTGAAAGAAGGTTGATTGCATGGTTTGGTCGTCAAGATATCAATACTGGTATATTAAGAAATAGAACAGATGGTGGTGATAGAGGCTATGGATTTGTTCATTCTGATGAATCTAAATTAAAAATGAGTGTTGCACAACAAGGAAGAGTTAAATCACCCGAAACTCGTGCAAAAATGAGTAAACCAAAATCTGCAGAAACAAGAGAAAAAATTAGAAAAGCAAATATAGGAATAAAAAGATCACAGTATGTTACTGAAGAAACACGTAAAAAATTGCGTGAATCTATAACATTATCATGGATAAAAAGAAAATTAAAAAATACAAATCAACAATAAACAAATAAGTAAGTTATGCAAAGGATTAAAGTATGGCTTGGCGTAAACATTGGCGTATAGTAAGTGATGGGGCATATAGCCCAGTCAATGGCAGCGTAACCGATTATAGCAGTTACAATTATCTTGGTTCACAAGCAAACGCAGCATATCGTAACTATCAAAGTATGTTGCCTGATGTTTATAGTGGGCATCCTAATCGTATTGACCGTTATACTCAGTATGAGAATATGGATTTAGATAGTGAAGCCAATAGTGCAATGGATATTCTAAGTGAATTCTGCACACAGCCTGATCCTGACACAAAAACATCTTTTCAGATTCATTTTAATGAAGAAGCAACTCAAAATGAAATAATGATTCTAAAAGAACAGTTAAAATCTTGGTATAAATTAAACGACTTTGAACAACGTATGTTCAAAATTTTTCGTAATACTCTCAAATATGGTGACCAAGTATTCGTTCGTGATCCAGAAACTTATAAGTGGTTCTGGACTGAAATGAATCGTGTCTCCAAAGTTATTGTCAACGAAAGTAAAGGCAAAGAGCCTGAGATCTATTATATTCGTGATTTGAATCCTAACTTACAGAATAATACTATCACTCGCCCACCTGGTCCAAATGACTCTTATGCATTTGCTCCTTATATGGGCGGCAGTCGTTCTTATACTGCGGGTGGTGAAGTATTCTCGCCAAATACACGTTTTGGTGCTGGCAACAATGAGTTTCCAGTAGGAGCAGAACATATCATTCATTTGAGTTTGACAGAAGGTTTAGATGTTAACTGGCCGTTTGGCGTTAGTTTGTTTGAAGCAATCTTTAAAGTATTCAAACAAAAAGAACTATTAGAAGACGCTATTCTAATCTATCGTATCTCTCGTGCTCCTGAACGCCGTATGTTCAAAATTGATGTTGGTAATATGCCAGCACATCTTGCAATGCAATTTGTTGAACGTGTTAAGAATGAAATCAATCAACGTCGTATCCCAACACAAAGCGGCGGTGGAGCAAACTTAATGGATGCAAGCTATAATCCAATGAGTATGAATGAAGATTTCTTCTTTCCACAAACTGCAGAAGGTCGTGGTTCATCAGTAGAAGTGTTGCCAGGTGGTCAAAATCTTGGTGAAATTGACGATCTACGCTTCTTTACTAACAAAATGTTCCGTGCACTACGTATCCCAAGCAGTTATCTTCCAACAGGTCCAGAAGACAGTGACCGTGCATTTACAGATGGTAAAGTAACAACTGCTCTTATTCAAGAATATCGTTTCAACGAATACTGCAAGCGATTACAGCGTTATATTGCGCCAAAGTTTGATACCGAATTCAAACTATTCTTAAAATGGCGTGGATTTAATCTTGATAATAGCCTATTTGAACTTCGTTTCAGTGAACCACAAAACTTTGCTGCTTATCGTGAATTAGAATTAAACACAAGCCGCATTGGTTCATTTACACAAATTGTTCAAACTGAATTCTTATCAAAGCGTTTTATGATGAAGAAATATCTTGGTCTTACTGAAATGGAAATGGCAGAAAATGACAAGATGTGGCACGAAGAACGTGGCAGCGATGAACCAGCTACACAGATTCAAGGCGCAGACCTACGCACAGTTGGCGTAACGCCTGGTGCTATTAATACTGATCTTGATACGGTTAGTGATATTGAAGCAGCACAAGGCGCACCTGGTAATTTAGGTGGCGGCGGTCCTCCTCCAGAAGCAGGCGGTGAAATTGGAGCAGGCGGTATTCCAAGTCCAACAGGTGGTGCTGGTGGTGCTCAGGGTGGTGCTACAGCGGGCGCAGCCCTTGGTGGCGCATAATCACTAAATAAATTATCGGAGTGCCACATGTTACTGGTAGAAATGTTTAATGATCACAACGGAGATTTTCAAGATTTGTCACGAGACAATAGCGTGGCAAAAGTTGAAGACTTGCGTAAAACAAAACTTACATTGGCACAAATTAATCAATTGCGTAAGATGAATGATCAGCGAACTGTAGAATATTTTGAAAATATTAAAAAGGTTCGTCAGCAATATGGTGCCACCGCAGCACCTCAACCAGGTCTATAATTCACAAATACGTCAAAATTAACCTATTTGAGAAGGTATTTAATTCTACATATTAAATATAAACATAGGACAAAATCCCACAGGAGTTTTACATATGCGTAATAGTTACGAACAACTTATTGAATACATCATCAATGACGATGTAGAAAAGGCTAAAGAACTATTCCACAACATTGTTGTCGGAAAGAGCCGTGATCTTTACAACGAAATCGTTGCAGAAGAAATGGAAGAAGAAGTCGAAGAAAATTTTGATTATGATATGGACGAAGCTGACGATGACATGAATGGCATGAGCATGGACCAGACTGATGATATGATGCACGACATTGAAGCAGATCACGATGGTATGGACCACGAAGGTAGCGACGACATGGACATGGATATGGACACCGATGGTGATATGGATATGGGTCATGAAGAAGGCGAAGGTGGCATGGAAGACCGTGTTATGGACCTTGAAGATGCTCTTGACGAACTTAAAGCTGAGTTTGAAAAGCTAATGGCTGACGAAGCTGGTGAAGAAGCGCATAATGATGGTAAAAATGATCCAGATTTTGCAGAAGAAGGCGTTGTACGTGAATACGTAGAAAAGATTGGCGATGCTTACAAGGGTGAGTTTGGTGGAAATCCACGTGGCGCACCAGTAGGTGCTGGCACTGGTGAGTTTATCAAGACTGGTGAAACAAATCCAAAGAGCGTTGTTGCTGGCAAGAACGACATGGGTGGTACTGCAAAGAACCTAAACCAAGGTCAAAAGAATGAAGACCCAGATGGCAAGGCTTATCGTGGTCCAAAGAACGAATACAGCAAGGGTGAAGGCAAATTACCAGGTAGTGGTCAGTTCCTAAATGCACCAGGCGGTGACGCTGGTAAGAAAGGTTTCTCAAATGCTAAGAAGCCACAAAGTGCAGAAGGCAAGTTCGCAACTGGCGGTGGACCAAACGTAAACAAGAAGCCAACAACCGCTCGCTAATAAGGAAAGACAATGAGTAATTTGCTTGTAGAGCATCTCAGTTACGATCAGGCTATGATGGAAATGACCCATTCAGATGAAGGTAAAAACCTTTATCTGAAAGGCATATGCATCCAAGGTGGCGTTAAGAACGCTAACCAACGTGTGTATCCAATTAGCGAAATTAATCGTGCAATTGAAACACTTAACAAGCAAGTTAAGACAGGTTATAGTGTGTTGGGTGAAGTAGATCACCCAACTAACCTACGCATCAATCTTGACCGTGTAAGTCATATGATTACAGAAATGTGGTTAGATGGACCAAACGGTTATGGAAAGATGAAGATTTTGCCTACACCAATGGGCAATTTAGTTCGCACCATGTTAGAAAGTGGTGTTAAACTAGGAGTAAGCAGTCGTGGAAGTGGTAATGTAAACGAAAACGACGGCGCAGTCAGCGATTTTGATATCGTTACTGTTGATATAGTAGCACAACCCAGTGCACCTAATGCCTACCCAACTGCAGTCTATGAAGGGCTGATGAACATGAATGGTGGTCAACGTATACTGGATATGGCTAAAGATTTAAATCAAGATCAACGAGTTCAGAAATTCTTACAGGAATCAGTCCGTAAGTTTATTGCTGAATTGAAAATATAAGTTCAGGAGAAATTAATGTTCGAAGCTCTAAAACCATTACTAGAAAGCGGACTTCTGAACGAAGACACTCGTAAGACTCTAGAAGAAGCATGGAATGCTAAACTAGACGAAGCACGCAGTGAAATTCGTGCAGAGATTCGTGATGAAATGGCAGGTCGTTATTCACATGACCGTGCTGTTATGGTTGAGGCTCTGGACAAGATGGTTAGCGAATCACTAACTGCAGAAGTTCGCAAGATTGCTGCAGAACGTGAATTAGTTAGCGAAGATCGTGTAAAATTCACACAACAAATGATGAACAAGGCTAAGAATTTTGATTCTTACTTGAGTGAGTCACTTGCTGGTGAAGTTCGTGAACTTCGCAGTGACCGTGCTAATATGCAAAAGGCTATTTCAAAGTTAGAAGCATTTGTTGCTGAAAACCTACAAAATGAAATTGCAGAATTTGCACAAGACAAGGCAGACCTTGCTCGCACTAAGGTAGCAGTTGTTACCGAAGGACGCAAGAAGTTAGAAGCACTTCGTGATTCATTCGTGAAGAAGGCAAGTGCACTTGTAGAAAACACAGTTACTACACATCTACGTACAGAATTAACCCAACTCAAAACCGATATTCAGGAAGCCAAGGAAAATAACTTCGGTCGTAAGATTTTCGAAGCCTTTGCAACTGAGTTTGGCGCAAGCTATCTTAACGAACGTGCTGATATTAACAAGTTAACTAAGAAGATGAATGAAATGATGAATCAACTTAGTGAAGCCCGTGAACAATCAGAACGTGCAATGACTGAAGTTAAGAAGAAAAATGATGAAATACGCCGCATCAACGAAAGTATCGAAAGAAAAGGCAAAATCAACGATTTGCTTGGTCCGCTAAGCAAAGACAAAGCCGCTGTGATGTCAACACTGCTGGAATCAGTCCCAACAGACAAACTCGACGCAGCATTTAAGAAGTATCTCAATCCTGTTATGGAAGGCACTGCACCAACTCCTGTTAAAAAGGAAATGATTGCAGAGACTCGCACAGAAGTAACTGGTGATCGTACTGTTAAATCAGAACAGAATCAGAGCAACATTATTGAAATGAAGCGTCTGGCTGGACTAATAAGAAACTAAAAAATTAATTGGAGAAGACCCTATGACACAAGAACTAATTGAAGGACGTTGGGACGAAACCAAATCAGCCCTATTGGAAGGCTTAAGCGGTAATCGTCGTACTACAATGTCAATGGTATTGGAAAATACCAAGCGTTATCTCGCAGAAAATGCAACAAGTGGTGCAACTGCAAGTGGTAACGTTGCTACTCTAAACCGTGTGATTCTACCTGTAATCCGTCGTGTTATGCCAACTGTTATTGCCAACGAAATCGTTGGTGTACAGCCAATGACTGGACCTGTTGCACAGATTCATACTCTACGTGTTCGTTACGCAGACTCACTAACTAGCACTGCTAGTGGTCAGTTTGGTACTGACGTTAATGTCGGTGACGAAGCACTAAGCCCATTCAAGATCGCATCTGGTTATTCAGGCGCACCAACTGGCGTTAACAGCGCAGACGGTCGTGCTGGTTACACTGCTGCTCTTGAAGGCGCACCAGGTCGTCGTTTGAACGTTCAGATTCTAAAGCAACCTGTTGAAGCTAAGACTCGTAAGCTATCAGCACGTTGGACTTTTGAAGCTGCTCAAGACGCTCAAGCAATGCACGGTCTTGATATCGAAGCTGAAATTATGGCAGCTTTGGCACAAGAAATCACTGCTGAAATTGATCAAGAAATTCTATACAGCCTACGTTCACTAGCTGCACAAGAATTTACTTTCAACCAAGCAACTGTAAGTGGTACTGCAACATTCGTTGGTGACGAACACGCTGCTCTAGCAGTTCTAATCAACCGTGCTGCTAACCTAATTGCACAACGTACTCGTCGTGGCGCAGGTAACTGGGCTGTTGTTTCAAGTGCTGCATTGACTGTTCTTCAGTCTGCAACTACTTCAGCATTTGCACGCACTACTGAAGGTGCATTTGAGGCTCCAACAAACACTAAGTTCGTTGGTACTCTAAACGGCGCAATGCGTATCTATGTAGATAGCTATGCAGATGACACTATCCCTGTTCTAGTTGGTTATAAGGGTACAAGCGAAGCAGATGCTGCTGCGTTCTATTGCCCATACATCCCACTAATGTCAAGTGGTGTTATCCTTGATCCATCAACATTCGAACCAGTTGTTGGCTTCATGACTCGTTATGGTTACATTGAATTGACTAACGTAGCATCCAGCTTCGGTAACGCTGCTGACTACCTAAGTGAAATCAACGTTTCAAACCTTTCATTCCAGTAATAACTGGTTAGGTTCTAACAAAGAAAAAGCCCCTGAAAAGGGGCTTTTTTATTGTTTAATTTTTTATTAAAATTTAACGAGTAACTAAATTAGAAGCAACACGTTGAATATCGCAACGTGCTATGCCAATATCAGCAAGATCACGATTGGTTAGGTTGCTTAATTCAGCAACAGTACGACGATAACGGTTATATTCTTCTATCTTTTTTGCTATGCTTTTTACTAAGGTCTGCATGATTATTCTCCACTTGTTATGCATTTTACGACATATTTATATGCACTGCAATATAAATCTAACTGCGCTGTGTACTACACTGATATGCAATTAAACATAGCTAAGCAATCATTCAATTTATGGTAAATATAAGATATTAGGATATAAGCATGGCACTGCGTCGTTATTTTGGTAAGATTAGTCCTCTTACAATTGGTAATCTTGTTGGACACAATGGTGAATTGGTCATTGATGAAACAACAGATTATGTATACATTATGGATGGCACAACGCCAGGTGGTCAACGTATTCTTTATACCAATGTTAATGCTGCTATTGGAAATATTTACGCTAATGTTAATCCAACAACTGACAACTATTTTACTTTGGGTAATACTAGCAATCGTTGGAGTAACCTGTATATCAGCAATACCATCATTCTTGATGGCGCACGTCTTACAATAGATAATAGCGGAAATTTAAATGTAAATGGTGTTAGTGTATTAACATCACTATATTCAAATGCTGCGTTTCAAGCAAATGCTATAACAAGTTTAGCAACTTATGCTAATGCCAATAGTGCTGCTTATTTTGCTAATAATTATAGCGGAAATATCACAGCAGGCAATATAACTATCAGTGGTAATCTGTTTGTTGTTGGTAATATAACCACACAAAACTATGAAACTATTTCTAATACCGAATATGCTAATAGTATCATTGCAAGTGGAAATATCACTGCAAGTGGCAATGTTAGAGCAAATAATACGGTATCAACCACTGCTGTTTATGCTAATGCCTATTATTGGTATAATAATGGTGCAGCATTTAGCAGTTCATCTTATAGTAATGCAAATGTTGGCTATTACTTAAACAGTAATGTGATAACAAGTAATCTTACAATTAGTGGTAATATCAATACAACTGGTAATATCATAGGTTCTTATTATTACGGCAACGGTTATTATTTAAGTGGACTACAAACAAGTTATGGTAACTCAAATGTTGCCGCATATCTACCAACTTATAGTGGTAATATAAATGCTACATATTACACAGGAAATGGTTATTTTTTATCAGGTCTTGCTGCAAGTTATAGTAATGCAAATGTTGCTGCTTATCTGCCTACTAATTCAACTATAACAAATATTAATGCTAACATTACATCAGCAAATAGTGCAATCTCTACTATAAATTCTAACGTTACGGCTGCAAATAGTGCAATTTCTACAATCAATAGTAATATTACTGCTGCAAATAGTGCTATATCTACTATAAATTCTAATGTTACTGCTGCAAATAGTGCTATCTCTACAATAAATGCCAATATGTTAGCAGCAAATAGTGCAATTACAACACTTTATAGTAACGCTGCTATTCAGGCTAATTTAATATCTAATTTAAGTGCAAATATCACATCAGCAAATAGTGCAATTTCTACAATCAATAGTAATGTTACGGCTGCAAATAGTGCAATCTCTACTATAAATTCCAACGTTACTGCTGCAAATAGTGCTATATCTACTATAAATTCTAATGTTACTGCTGCAAATAGTGCTATCTCTACAATAAATGCCAATATGTTAGCAGCAAATAGTGCAATTTCTACAATCAATAGTAATGTTACTTCTGCCAATAGTGCAATTTCAACCCTAACAAGTAATGCTGCAACACAGGCAAACTTAATTGCTGCTATCAATAGTAATGTTACATCAGCAAATAGTGCAATTTCAACCCTAACAAGTAATGCCGCAACACAAGCAAGTGATATCACAATTCTTTATAGCAATGCTGCCTTGCAGGCAAACTTAATTGCTGCTATCAATAGTAATGTTACATCAGCAAATAGTGCTATATCTACACTTACCGCAAATGCTGCAACACAAGCAAGTGATATCACAACTCTTTATAGCAATGCTGCAACACAGGCAAGCGATATCAATACGCTTTATGCAAATGCTGGCATACAGGCAAACAGTTTATCTACGTTAAGCACTAGTGTTGTAAATCTTGCGGGAACTGTTGCTACTATCCAAGCAGGCAGTGGATTTGCTACTACACAACAACTACAAGCAGCAAATAGCAGTATCACAACACTTAATGCAAATCTTGATGCTGCTAACCTAAACATTACTAATCTTCAAAATAACAGCGGAACAATTGCAAGCAATGTAAACACGTTGTTTACCAATGCCTCAACACAGGCAAGTTTAATCAACACTATCAATGCAAATATTATTGCTGCTAATAGTGTTATTTCTACGCTTACATCAAATGCCGCAACACAGGCAAACGATATTACAACTCTTTATAGTAATGCTGCATTACAGGCTAACCTAATTGCTGCCATCAATTCTAATGTTACTGCTGCAAATAGTGCAATTGTTACTGCTAACAATGCTGTGACTGCCTATGCAACTAGTCTTAACAGCGCAATGACTGCAAATATTACTACAGCAAATTCTGCCATCACCTCCCTTTCAAGTCGTGTTGGTGTTGTTGAAGGCAATATCACAAGCATCAATAACACACTTGTTGGTGTTATAAATGGTGCGTTTAGTTATAGCAATGCAAATGTTGCCACATACTTGCCAACTTATAGCGGCAATTTAAGTGCTGGTAATATTACTGTAAATGGTAATCTATTTGTAACTGGTAATATTACTACACTTAACTATGAAACTATCAATAATACAGAATATGCAAACAGTATTATTGCAAGTGGTATTATAGTATCAAGCGGTAATATTACAGCACAAACTGCCAATGTGTATGCATCAAGATTGGTTGCTAACACGGGTATATACGGTGCAATTGCTACTAACGCACAAACTAATATTACAAGTGTTGGAATATTAACTGGTTTAACAACTAGTGGTAATATTACAGCACAAACTGCTAACGTTTATGCAAGTAACTTTGTTGGTAATACAGGCATTTATAGTGCAGCTTATTATTGGGCAAACGGTGTTACATTCAGCAGTTCAACTTATAGCAATACAAGTGTTGGTTACTACTTAAACAGCAACCTTATTACTTCAACCATATCAATAACTGGTAACGTAATTGCAAATGCTCATTATGGTAACAGTTATCTGTATAGCAATGGCGTAAGCATACTCACTGGTATTGGTGGAACATATAGTAACGTAAATGTTGGTTACTACTTAAACAGCAATGTGATCACAAGTAATATCACGATTCAAGGTAATATCAATACTATTGGTAATGTTTATGCAACTAACGTAACCGCAACCAACACATTTAATGTTGGAAATATTACAACAACTGGAACTTCTGGTAACCTAACTGGTAGTGGTTATGTTGTTGCTGGTAACTTGGTAGCAAATACTAGCGTGTATGCTAACGGTTTCTACTGGTTAAACAACGGTGCGGCATTTAGTAGTGGAACAACTTATGGTAATACACAAGTTGGTTATTATTTAAACAGTAACTTAATTAGTTCAACTATATCACTAACTGGTAATATTATTACAAATGCAGTTTATGCTAATAGTTTCCTTTATAGTAATGGTGTGAGCATACTGTCAAGTGCTTATGGAAATACGCAAGTTGCTGCATACTTGCCAACTTATACTGGTAATTTAACTGCTGGCAACATTACTGTAACTGGAAACATAACACACCCAAGTAATAGTTATATTCTTGGTGATTTTACTAACACCACTATTGCTTATAGAACTGTATTCCAAACTGCCAATGCTAATAGCACAACTGGTATCTATGCTCTACCAAGTGGCAGTAACACTGCTGCAAGTTGGCAAGCAACAAATAGCACTAATCCAACCAATGCAAGTAAGATTTTTATTGCTACAAACGGTTCAACAGATGTTCAATTGGTAAGTGGCATCAACGGCAGCGGAACTTATCTACCATTGAGTTTCTATAATAATGGTGCTGCACAGATGGTGTTGCATCCAAACGGCAACATTTATATGAGCAATGCTAACCCAATTACCACAACTGGTAACATAAATGTTGGCAACTTGAATATATTAAGCACTGGTGCAATGTATGGAAACGTTGTCAGCACTGGTAACGTAAGTGCTGGCAACTTGGTTATAACAGGCACTGGTTCTCACTATGGAAACCTTACAACTACTGGCAACGTGTCCGTGGGTAACTTGGTTACTTTTAGCACCGGTAGCGTTTATGGTAACGCAGCGGTAGCAACACTAACTAGTGCCGCTAACGGTGTTGGTTATATGGGTATGCCACAGAATAGCCAAAGCGGTTCAACTTATGCAGTTGTAATTGGCGATGCTGGTAAACACTTGTATTTCACTGGTGCAACAGTTACTGCAACCATTCCTGCAAATAGTTCCGTTGCTTTCCCAATTGGAACAACTATTGCGTTCATTGCGAGTAGTGCAACAACATTGACTATTGCAATTACAACTGATACAATGTATTTGGCTGGTACTGGAACAACTGGATCACGCACTCTGGCAGCATATGGTATGGCAACTGCAGTTAAAGTAGCGGCTACAACTTGGTTTATCAGCGGAACAGGACTAACATAATATGGTTGGTGTAATGATGTTAAATTCCAGTTTTGGTACAAAACCACCTGCTGCACTGATATATAACCTTGATGCAACCATAGGAGCATTGCCTGGGGCTAATATAACAAGAAGTGCTAGCTTTGATGGATCAACACAATATCTATCGTTGGCTGGAAGTTCAAACTGGGCATTGGGAACAGGTGATTTTACCATAGAGTGGTGGCAATATATGAGTGCTACTCAAACTTCCTATCCACGAGTATTTTCTGTTGGTAGTAGTTTGTCTGCTGGTGCATCAATTGCGGTTAGCATTGAAAGCGGCACATTTTATTTTTGGGAAAATGGTAATTTTACATTTAGCAGTGTACTATCTAGTTATATAACTACTTGGGTGCATTTTGCTATTTCAAGAGTTAGCGGTCAAACAAGTGTATATCAAAATGGAACAAAATTAGGATCAACTTTCAATGATACTAACAATATTAATGATAGTTCTTCTACTCTAGCTATTGGAACAGAAAGTACTCCAGCGGCTAACACTTATTATACAGGATACATTAGCAACTTTCGTATAATCAAAGGCACAGGAATTTATACTGCTAATTTTACTGCACCAACAAAAGCACTATTGCCAGTATCTGGAACAGTATTATTACTACCACTTACAACTACACCGTTTGTTGATATATCAAGTTATGCGGCAACAGTAACTAATAACGGAACAACTACAACAACTGCATCAGCACCATCTATTACTGGTCCTACTACGGATTTAACTGGAACTTATACATTAACCTTAACCAATGTAGCACCAAGCATTACTTGGAGCAATGGTAGTGGCGGTGTGTTTAATAAAACAGGTTCAAATACAACTGATTTACTTACAGGTGGTCCAAATTACACAAGTAGTAGTCAAAGTTATACAGTATTTCTAGCATACCAATTACAACCAGTTTCTGCCAGTGTTGGTAATGGTAGAATATTAGCAACTGCCAGTGAAGCAACTAATGATTGGCTGTTGGGTAGTTATGCACCGGGCACACCAAACAGTCCAATGTATTTTAATGCATTTTATCCTAATGCTGATATGGGATATAACGTAGATGCTTACGATACTGGTTGGCGTTTTATTTGGGGAACATACGACGGAACTACTGGAGTTTCCACAAAGTTTATTGCATCCTCCACTGTGAATAATACATCTGGTCCATCATCTGCTTATAAAACATCTTCATTAGGTGTAGGAAGTCACGGATTTAACCAATTACGACTATGGAATAGATCAACAGGCAGTGAACCTGCTACTGGTAATGTAGGATTTGTTAAAGTTTTTAACGGTGTATGCCCAATATCACAAATACAAAGCCAATGGTCTGCATATCACAGTAGATTTGGAATATAAACTATGGCAAATTTTAATATTGGTGGTGGATGGACAGTAGGAAATGGATGGGAACTACAAAGTTATAGTAACCTTGCTGGTAGTTTACTATTTGCTGGTGGTAGCACAAGTCACGGCGGTTCTTATTTAAGTTTGGTGCCAGGCATTACTATTGGTGGCGGTGCTTATTGTATAGAAGGTTGGTTTAGATTACCTAACTTTACACAAGCATATGGTATAATGGGTGCTAATGCTGATTATGGCTTGAGTTTATTCGTTGTCAACTCAACAACTTTTACAACAGACGGCTATGGTGGACGAGGAACATTTACTTATACTGTGCCTACTATGAGTATCAATACTTGGTATTATTTTGCTCTTACCAGAAATAGTAGTAACAAAGAAACACTATTTTTAGGAAGCACGCCTGGCGGAACTGCTACAAGAAGCACCACTGGTTTAGCAACAAATAATTTAAATTATAATACTTCAGGTAATACCACTAACGATATCGCAACATATTATGGTCAAGAGTGGCCAGGTTATCTTACCAACATTCGTGTTATAAATGGTTCAACACCATATGATCCTAATTTAACAAGTATAACTGTTCCAAACCAACCACTTACTGCAATTACAAATACACAATACCTGATGCTTGGTGATACTATTACTGGTGATGCAAGCGGTGTTCAAACTGTTACATCACACGGAACTATAACACAAACTTCAACAATAAAACCATTTTAATATATTAATCGTAATTTACCATAAATACCTTTGTCGTTTAAGACTACGGTTAGCCAGCCGTTGACCTAT
>Ga0209085_1000321_pt1 | contig 35832 bp, 30 predicted proteins | sample C_131016_EF_Meta_FD_187310 | JGI IMG/M metagenome (GOLD analysis project Ga0209085, IMG submission 187310) | Freshwater microbial communities from Lake Croche, Canada to study carbon cycling - C_131016_EF_MetaG (SPAdes) (version 2) | ecosystem: Environmental > Aquatic > Freshwater > Lake...
CTTCTAGGACAATCTCCTGGTCCACAATCCAAGATCTAGAACCTTTAACTGAACCACGCTGCATCGAAAAGATCGAGCCTGCAGCATGGAAGCCGTCTTGGTAGATCGAAATAAAATCACCATCTAGGTCATCTGAAAAGTTACCCTCTGTTGATTTTTGAGCTTTTTCGAATGAATCAATTTGATCGCGAAGGCGAGCTGCTCTTTCAAACTCTTCATTATTTGCAGCGTTCTGCATCTCTTCATGCAACTTCGGCAGGATGTTCTCCATGCCAGATTCCATAAAGTCATTTAAGCGATGAGCCAGCTTTTGATGATCTTCTTTGGAAATCCAATCCACACATGGCGCAGCACATTTGCCGATATCGCCAAGCAAACACTGTCTTTTACTCTTTCGTGCACGAGTGAAATTAGCTGAAGAACAGGATCTGACTGGAAAAACCTTCAGCAGAACTTCAAAGGTATTGCGTAGCGCCCAAGCATTTGTATAGGGGCCAAAGTATTTAAGTCCTGGTCGCTTATCTTTGCGAGTTATGAAGATCATTGGGTATTCATCGTTGAGGGATAGCGCAAGGTATGGATAGGACTTGTCATCCTTGAATTGAACGTTGTACTTAGGTTGATGTTGCTTGATCCAACTAAATTCCAGGGCCAACGCCTCTAGTTCGGTGCTTACGATAGTCCAGTCAACTCTGACCGCTTCATGCACCATGCGATAGGTCTTAGTCGCCAGGTTAGCTTGAAAGTAATTACTCAGCCGGTTCTTTAAATTCTTTGCCTTGCCAACATAGATGATCTTGTCTTTAGCGTTATAAAATCGGTAAACACCAGGATGTTCCGGGATATTACTTGGCCGATAACTTTGAGGATCTGCCATTGAGTTACTTCTTTGCTGGTGAGGTTTTTTTAGCTACCTGCCTGTTGGTCTCTAAAATCTCACCCAAGAATTGACCCGTGTAACTCTCTTTGACCTTAGCAACATCTTCAGGTGTTCCTTCGGCAACTACCAATCCCCCGCGGAATCCGCCTTCAGGTCCCATGTCAATAACCCAGTCAGAGCACTTAATGACATCGAGGTTGTGTTCGATGACTACAACAGTGTTACCGGTATCTACCAAACGGTTTAATACAGTTAACAACTTATTGACATCTTCAAAGTGCAATCCGGTTGTTGGTTCATCTAGGACATAGATGGTGCGACCAGTTGATCTGCGTTGTAACTCAGTTGCAAGCTTCACGCGCTGAGCCTCACCGCCAGACAATGTTGGTGCAGATTGACCTAAGCGAACATAGCCAAGTCCAACATCATTTAGCGTCTTGAGGTATCTGGCAATGGCTGGAACTGATTCGAAGAAAGTTCCAGCCTCTTCAATAGGCATGTTAAGTACTTCTGCAATGGTTTTGTTCTTGTAGTGAACTTCTAGAGTTTCGCGGTTATAGCGCGCTCCATGACACACCTCGCATGGCACGTAAACATCAGGCAAGAAGTTCATTTCGATTGTGATGGTTCCATCACCTGAACAATTTTCGCAGCGGCCGCCCTTTACGTTGAAAGAGAAACGTCCTTGTTGGTATCCACGGATTTTTGCTTCACTCGTTTCAGCAAACAGTGCACGAATCTTGTCGAATACGCCTGTGTAAGTGGCTGGGTTAGAACGAGGTGTGCGGCCAATTGGAGATTGATCAACATGGACTACTTTATCCAACAATTCAATACCAGTGACCGTACGGTGACGACCTGGTACAAGTCGTGCGCCATTTAGTTTGTTCGCCAAAACTGTGTACAAAATATCGTTTACCAGTGTGGACTTACCGGAACCACTTACGCCTGTTACTGAAACAAAGACACCTAGAGGAACTTCAACTTCGATGTCCTTAAGGTTATTTTCTTTGGCTCCTTTTACAACGAGCTTGCGCTTTGCATCTATTGGTCGGCGCGTTTTAGGGATCGCAATAGATTTACGTCCTGATAAGTACGCACCTGTAATTGATTCTTTGGAAGCGATCAGATCCTCATAGCTTCCAGAAACTACAACCTTGCCGCCATGTTCTCCTGCACCTGGGCCAATATCAACAATCCAGTCCGCGGTACGAATAGTTTCTTCATCGTGCTCAACGACGATTAGCGTGTTACCAAGGTTGCGCAGTCGCGTTAAGGTTTCAATTAAACGTTTGTTGTCTCTTTGATGTAAGCCAATTGATGGTTCATCCAGTACATAGAGAACCCCAACTAAACCGCTACCGATCTGCGTAGCAAGGCGAATGCGCTGAGCTTCACCGCCAGATAGAGATCCAGCTGGACGAGCAAGTGAAAGATAATCAAGGCCCACATCAAGCAAGAACCCAAGACGTGCGTGTACCTCTTTCATTACACGTTCTGCAATTTGGGCTTCGCGTTTATTGAGTTTGATCTGCTTCAGGAAGTCTGCGCAATCTGCAATAGAAAGTTCACAAATTTCTGAGATGTTTTTATCCCCAATAGTTACCGCAAGGACTTCTGGCTTAAGTCGGGCACCGTTGCATTTTTCGCATGAAATTTCACGCATATATGCTTCGTATTTATCGCGACTGTAATCACTATCAGTTTCTTCATGTCGGCGGTGAATAAATGGGATAACACCTTCGAAACCAGTTGTGTAATTTCGAGCGCCATAACGACCTTTGTACTTCATCTTGATTTCATATTCATAGCCGTTAAGAATTGCTTCACGCGCTTTGGCCGAAATCTTCTTCCACGGTGTATCAAGTGAGAAAGGCAAATCCTTTGCTAACGCTTCTAATAGTCGCAGGAAGTAATCAGAAGATTGACCGCCAGACCAAGGAGCAATAGCACCATCATTAATCGAGATTGAATCATCGGGAATGATCAGATCTTCATCAACCTCCTTTTTAGTACCAATTCCTGAACACTCAGCACACGCTCCAAATGGAGAGTTGAAGGAGAAAGAACGAGGTTCGAGCTCTTCAAAGGAAAGTTCACAATCATGGCAGGCAAGATGCTCGCTATAGGTGCGCTCTTTGTCAGCGCCTTTAGCATCCACAAAATCTAAAACAACGATTCCTGATGCTAGGCGCAAAGCAGTTTCGATTGAATCTGTTAGGCGCGTCTTGCTCTCAGCTTTGGCTGTTAAGCGATCGATAACAACCTCGATGGTGTGCTTTTCCTGCTTTTTTAACTTTGGTGCATCCGATAGTTGAATTACTTCCCCGTCCACACGAGCACGTGAATACCCTTGTGTGATCAAATCACTAAAGAGTTCAAGAAATTCACCCTTGCGCGCCCGAATAACTGGTGCCAAAACTTGAAACTTTGTTGTTGGTGGAAGTTCAAGAATTTGATCCACAATTTGCTGTGGTGATTGACGTGTAACAGCCTTGCCACAGTTAGGACAGTGCGGACGTCCTGCACGTGCAAAAAGCAGACGCAAATAGTCATAAACCTCAGTGATCGTTCCAACGGTTGATCGAGGATTTCGGTTGGTTGATTTCTGATCAATTGAAACTGCTGGCGATAATCCTTCGATGAAATCAACATCTGGCTTATCCATCTGCCCTAAGAATTGGCGCGCGTACGCCGACAGCGATTCCACATAACGACGTTGACCTTCGGCAAAGATTGTGTCAAAGGCAAGAGAAGACTTTCCCGAACCAGATAGACCTGTAAATACAACTAACGCATCGCGAGGAAGTTCGATGGAAACATTTTTTAGGTTGTGTTCGCGTGCTCCGCGCACAACCAACTTATCGATGCTCAAACCCCGGCCTCTTCCATCATTCGTAGCTCTTTCTTCAATATCTTGATTTCATCACGCAAACGCGCCGCAACCTCAAATTGAAGCTCAGATGCTGCATTGCGCATCTGATCGGTGAGCGAGCCTATCAACGCGATTAGATCCTTGCGCGGCAAAGAGGTCGAGGTCTTGTCATAAATTCCGGCAGAGGATGCAATCTTCTTCGCTCCGCCCTTTTCATGGGACAAAAGCTCTTCTGTGTCTTCGCTCTCGCGGTTAATCAGGTCAGTGATATCGGCAATCTTTTTACGCAAAGGTTGAGGGTCCACGCCGCGTTCTAAGTTATAGGCAACTTGCTTTGCCCGACGGCGATTAGTTTCATCAATTGCCTTGGCCATCGAATCGGTAATCCGATCGGCATACATATGAACTTCACCTGACACGTTACGAGCAGCACGACCAATAGTTTGAATCAATGATGTTGAGGAACGAAGGAAACCTTCTTTGTCTGCATCTAAAATTGCAACAAGTGATACCTCGGGTAAATCCAAACCTTCGCGCAATAAGTTGATACCAATCAAGACATCGTAATCACCAGTGCGAAGTTCGCGTAGCAATTCAACCCGGCGCAAGGTATCTACTTCAGAGTGCAAGTACCGAACATTGACTCCGCGCTCTTGCAGATAATCTGTTAGGTCTTCTGACATCTTCTTAGTCAAAGTAGTAACTAGCACGCGCTCATTTTTTGCTGCGCGGATATTGATCTCATTGAGTAGATCGTCAATCTGACCCTTAATAGGCTTAATAACAATCTGTGGATCAACTAAGCCAGTAGGGCGAATAACTTGCTCAACCACATCCCCATTAACTTTGCCCAGCTCATATTTTCCAGGGGTTGCAGATAGGTACAAAGTTTGTCCGGTTCTTTCAGAAAATTCCGGAAACTTCAGTGGGCGATTATCCAAGGCGCTAGGCAAGCGAAATCCATGTTCTACTAATGTGCGCTTTCGAGATGCGTCACCTTCAAACATTGCACCCAGCTGAGGGACTGTTACGTGACTTTCATCAATAACAACTAGGAAATCTTCAGGGAAGTAATCCAGCAGACAATGTGGAGCCGATCCAGCGGCACGATCATCTAAGTGTCGCGAGTAGTTTTCGATACCGCTACAAAAACCGATCTGCTCCATCATCTCGATATCAAATGTTGTGCGCATCCTTAGTCGTTGTGCCTCTAATAACTTACCCTGCTTTTCAAAAAGGTTTAATTGAATCTGTAACTCGTCCTGGATGTCGCCGATAGCTCGCTTCATTGTTTCGGGACCTGCCGCATAGTGTGTTGCAGGAAAGATGAAGATCTCTTCTTCATCCCTAATGATCTCCCCCGTTAGCGGATGAAGGGTTGTCAGCTTTTCAATCTCATCGCCAAACATTTCAATTCGAATTGCTAGCTCTTCATACATAGGAATAATTTCGATCGTGTCTCCGCGCACGCGGAATGTTCCACGTTCGAAAGCCATGTCATTACGTTTGTATTGAACATCTACAAATCTGCGAAGCAAGGCATTGCGCTCGATTTCCTCGCCAACTCGCAAGCGAACCATCCGATCGACATACTCCTGCGGTGTACCCAGACCATAAATGCAAGACACGGTGGCAACGACAATGACATCTCGACGAGTCAGAAGTGAATTAGTTGCAGAGTGACGCAATCGCTCTACTTCTTCGTTAACGCTGGAGTCTTTCTCGATAAATGTGTCTGTCTGTGGCACATAAGCTTCTGGCTGGTAATAGTCATAATAAGAAACGAAGTATTCAACCGCGTTGTTTGGCAATAGTTCCCGAAACTCGTTAGCCAGCTGAGCAGCAAGAGTCTTGTTAGGTGCAAGTACCAATGTTGGACGCTGTAGCTGTTCAATCAACCAGGCAGTTGTCGCAGACTTACCGGTACCGGTGGCACCCAGAAGAACAACATCTTTTTCTCCGGCATTGATGCGCTTTGTGATTTCAGCGATTGCAGCAGGCTGATCTCCGGCTGGTACGTAATCACTAATTACCTGAAAGGGCTCAACTCTGCGTTGAAGATCAGATATTGGCCGCATTTGATAAGCCTACTTATTTATTATCGTGGAGGCTATCCCAAATGTTTTCGACCTGGCGGAGCAGCTCATCCTCGCTTCCATCATTTTCTATGAGGAAATCGGCGACTTCAATGCGCTGTTCACGAGTAGCCTGCGCCGCAATCCGGCCCTCGATCTCTGAAATATGCATTCCCCTGCCCCGCAAGCGAGCAAGTCGGTTTTCCATTTCAGATTCGACGGTAATAACAACATCAAATCTTTCATATGCCTTTGTTTCAACCAACAATGGAATCTCATACACCAGCACTTGATCGCCTTTTAGCGTTGCAACCGCTTCTTCAAACTCTCTGCGAACGAAGGGATGCACAATATTTTCTAATTGTTCCTTTGCCTTTGGATCTTTAAATATCAACTCACCTAATGCTCTGCGATCAATATTTCCATCTTTTAAAATCGAATCACCAAAAATCGCCACAACTTCATCAAAGCCATCTGATCCACGTTCAATCGCAGCCCTCGCTAACTGATCCGCATCAATCACAAGTGCACCGAGTTCAGCAAAGTACTGCGCGGCCAGTGACTTGCCGCAACCAATGCCCCCAGTCAACCCAATAACCCGCATGCGCCAACTCTACCTTTGGGGCATTAAAAAAGAGTCCAGTTGAAGTAAGCGAGGGTCAAACATTTTTCTCGCGACTTCAATCTGGACTCTTTTTTACTGAGTCTTTTTACTTATTCGGCAGCAACAACTTCTGCTTCATCGGCTGGCGTCGCAGCTGCATCAGCAACCTTTGCTTCAGCCTTCTGCTTCTTGTGTGCCATGAAACGCTCTTGCGCTTGGGCGTACTGCTTTTCCCATTCTTCGCGCTGTGTTTCGTATCCTGGCTTCCACTCTTGTGAATCAGAATCGAAACCTTCTGGGTAAATGAAGTTTCCTTCTGCGTCATAACGTGCAGCCATTCCGTACTGAGTTGGATCAAATGCTTCGATCTCAATCTCATGTCCTTCGTTAGCTTGCTTGAGTGATAGCGAAATACGACGACGCTCTAGGTCGATGTCGATGATCTTTACGAATAGCTCATCATCAACGGCAACAACCTGCTCTGGAATTTCAACGTGGCGTTCTGCCAACTCTGAAATGTGAACTAGGCCTTCAATACCTTCGTGAACACGAATGAAAGCTCCGAATGGAACTAGCTTTGTCACAACGCCTGGAACAACCTGATTGATTGTGTGTGTGCGAGCAAATGCCTGCCATGGATCTTCTTGTGTTGCCTTCAAAGATAGTGAAACGCGCTCACGCTCGAAATCAACTTCGAGAACCTCAACAGTTACTTCGTCGCCAACTTCAACAACTTCACCTGGGTGATCGATGTGCTTCCATGAAAGCTCTGAAACGTGAACCAAACCATCTACGCCACCAAGGTCAACGAATGCACCAAAGTTAACGATAGATGAAACAACACCTGTGCGAACCTGGCCCTTTTGAAGCTGGTTGAGGAATGTTGTACGTGATTCTGATTGTGTCTGCTCTAGGAATGCACGACGTGAAAGAACAACGTTGTTGCGATTCTTATCTAGTTCGATGATGCGTGCTTCAACCTGCTTGCCAATGTATGGAGTCAGATCGCGAACGCGACGCATTTCAACAAGTGATGCTGGTAGGAAGCCACGTAGACCGATGTCCACGATAAGTCCGCCCTTAACAACTTCAATAACTGTTCCGACGACAACTTCGTCGCGCTCTTTCTTACCTTCGATATCTCCCCATGCGCGTTCGTACTGTGCGCGCTTCTTGGAAAGAATTAGGCGACCCTCTTTGTCTTCTTTCTGAAGAACGAGAGCTTCAATAATCTCACCGACTTTAACGATTGAGTTTGGATCTGCATCGTGGCGAATTGAAAGTTCGCGAGCTGGAATAACTCCTTCAGTCTTGTATCCGATATCAACAAGTACTTCTTCGCGTCCAACTTGAACAACAGCGCCTGAAACTAGGTCGCCATCATTGAAATTTCTGATTGTGCCTTCGATTGCTGCTAGAAAATCTTCAGCTGATCCGATGTCATTTACTGCAATTTGTGGTGTAGACAATTGTGCTCCGTAGGGATAGAAAGTAGTAGTTCCCGCTTTCGCGGCTGAAGGGAAAGGGTACGGTTTGCACGCTCACAAGGGCAAATCCGCATGGATTTTTGAGCGTGATCGCTAGACTTCCAACCGTTATGAAGAGATATAAAGAGTTAATGGCTATGCCACACGTTCTAATTCTGGCAATTAGCGCATTTCCCGCTCGTTTGGCCTACGGAATGATCGGCCTAGGAATCTTCTTTAAAGTTCAACAAAGCACGGGCTCCGTTGCCCTCGCAGGATTAGCAATGGGATGTTCTGGAATTGCAGGATCGCTGACAGCAGGAATTCGAGGCTCTGTTATTGATCGCTGGGGACAGAAATGGCCTATCCGAATCCTTGTTCCTTCTTACGCCTCCGCAATTTTGCTTTTCAACACTATGCACACAAAAGAGTCATTAATCGTTGCATCATTTATTTTAGGAGCAACCGCTCCTCCAATTAATTTGTCCGTACGCCCATTATGGAAGGATATTGTTCCAGAGGATTATTTGCGCACTGCTTACGCACTTGATTCTTCAATGATGAGCACTACGTCAGTAATCGGCCCAGTAATTATTACAGCACTATCGCTTTCTTCTCATCCAGCATTAGGACTTGCTGCGACTTCAGCCTTGATGTTAATTGGTGGAACCGCATTAGCTTTCACAAAGGTTTCCAGGGATTGGATTCCTGAAAAGAAAGCAAAAGGTCAACAAAAGTTGTGGCGCGATCGAGCGATTCAATTACTGATGTTCGAAGGGTGCTTTATTGGATTTGGATGGGGCGTATTCGACATTGCTGTTCCAGCATTTGCAACACAGGAAAAAGTCGCTTATCGAGTTGCATGGATATTTGCAGCATTTGGGATTGCAAATGTAATTGGTGGATTGCTGGGTGGTCTCGTTTCCAAGAAACTTCCTCCACTTTCTGCGTTATTACGAGCATATTTATTGTGGGTGCTAGTAAGCGCACCAATCGTTCTTACTAATCCCGATTGGACGATGGCACTAGTTGGTGTATTCATCGGTTTTGTTGGTGGCGCTGTTCAAGTCTTCTACTTTGAAGTCCTAGAAGCTGTACGTCCACAAGGATCTCAAACATCTTCGCTAGGTTGGATCTGGAGTGTCGAAGGGTCATTTATGGCAGCTGGTGCTGCAGTTGGTGGATATGTTTGTGAGCATTATTCACCGCGCATAGGTTTAGGACTTACGCCCGTTATGTTATTTATTGGTCTAATTATTTTCACGGTTGGCAAAGGCCGACTTGCGGCAGCAAATGATGTCCCAACTGTTGAAGAAGACTTACGAGCAATAAAAGATATTTCTAATGACGTTAAATAATTAGTGCGCGGCCTCGTGCCAAGTAAGACCCAAGCCTGCATTGACATCTAAAGGTGCTTTAAGCGGATAGGCCGCGCCCATCTCTCGCTTTACTAATTCGATGACCTTTTCTTCCTCACCTGCAACTACTTCCAGTATTAATTCATCATGGATCTGCAATAACAAACGAGACTTTAGTTTTTCCTTTTCGATCGCGACTTGAACATTGAGCATCGCCATTTTTATGATGTCCGCTGCTGATCCCTGGATTGGAGCATTCAATGCCATGCGTTCAGCAACTTCACGACGTTGTCGATTGTCATGCATCAAATCAGGCAGATATCTACGTCGTCCCATAATTGTTTCGGTGTATCCAACTTTACGAGCTTGCTCAACTACGTCTTGCAAGTAGTCACGGATTCCTCCGAATCGTTCAAAATAGGTATCCATTAATTGCTGAGCCGCTGGTGGTGAAATATCTAACTGCGCAGACAAGCCATAGGAAGAAAGACCATAAGCAAGCCCATAGGACATTGCTTTCATCTGACGACGCATCTCAGGATCTACTTCAGATGGTTTAACACCAAAGACTAACCCAGCAACTGTGGCATGCAGATCTTCACCGGACGCAAAGGCCGCTAGCAATCTTTCATCGTCGGACAAGTGCGCCATGATGCGCATTTCGATCTGGCTGTAATCAGCGGTAAGTAAGGCGACGTAGCCCTTGCCCACTGTGAAGCAATCGCGAATTTTTCGCCCCTCTTCGGTTCGCACCGGAATGTTTTGTAAGTTAGGTCCTGTTGATGACAAGCGACCCGTTGCGGCAACCGTCTGCTGGAAATGGGTGTGGATGCGTCCATCTTTAGCAATCTCGGCTATCAAACCCTCAACTGTTGTTCCAAGCTTTTTAGTTTCACGTATTCGAAGTAAAGAAGTAAGAACTGGGTGTCCGCTCTTTTGATGCAACCAATCTAGGCTTTCCGCATCGGTTGTATAGCCCGTTTTAATCTTTTTTGTTTTGGGTAAGCCAAGCTCATCAAATAAAACAACTTGCAACTGTTTAGGAGATGCCACATTGAACTCGTGCCCAACAGCATCGTGGGCTGCCTTAGTTTCGCGGCTTACTTCCCCTTCGAAGAACGCTGCTAGTTCAGCTAAGCCCTTTTTATTCACCGCGATTCCTATGGATTCCATACGGGCCAATAGATCAGCAACTGGCAACTCCATCGTGGTGAACAGCTCCCAGAGGCTTCGCTCTTTTAACTCACGCGTTAACGAATCGCGCAAAGTAAACATGGCGCGCGCAGATGTCAGTAACTCTTGTTCCTGTGTCGAAACATTAATTGCAGAGCCATCTCCCCAACGCTCTTGAATATCTTTGAGCTCCTGGCTGCGCACCCCTGGGTTAACCAGGTATGCAGCTAACGAGGTATCAAAACTAATCCCAGTTAAACCATTTGCGCGGGCTAATGACTTTGCATCATGGGCAATCTTGGGAACATTTTTGTCGGTAGCCCAATCCCCCATTGTTGATGAATGAACTAAGAAAACATCCTCTGCCGAAAGTGCGATGGCATATCTGTGTAACTTCTCGTCTACTAACTGAAATGAAATAGCAATATCTCCGGAATGGCGCGCAATCTTTGCTGATACCTCTTCAGGTGTTAGGACACCTTCAGCAATCTCAGTTGCAAATAATTCGAACTCAGGTTCAATAACCTTTGTGCTTCCTTTTAACAAAATTGGTTTCATGCGATCTTTGAGAGTCTTGAACTCTAACTTCTCAAAAAGTGGATTGGTCTTGCTCTCATCGACACCGCTCCAAGCCAAAGAATCGATACTCAAATCCAAGGGAACATTCGCAACTAACTGAGTTAACTCACGATTTCGAATCACATCATTAACTGAATCGCGAAGCGACTGACCTACCTTGCCACCTAAGGTATCTATGTTGGCGATCAATTCGTAAAGTGAACCGAACTCCACAATCCATTTGGCTGCAGTTTTTTCACCAACTCCAGGAACAGAAGGCAGATTGTCGCTGGGGTCTCCACGAAGTGCAGCAAAATCTGGATACTGCTCCGGACTCATTCCGTATTTTTCCTGTACCGCATCGGGTGTCATTCGGGTTAAATCACTGACTCCACGCTTTGGATACAAAACCGTAGTCTTTTCGTTTACCAATTGAAATGAATCACGGTCTCCGGTACAGATGAAAACTTCAGCACCTTCTCGCTCTGCCTGCTTAGATATGGTTGCAATGATGTCATCTGCTTCAAAGCCTTCAACCTCAAATGTTGTAATGCCAAATGCGGTTACTAACTCGTGTAGGTACGACATCTGGGATCTAAATTCATCTGGAGTCTTTGCACGGTTCGCCTTGTACTCAGGAAAAATCTCAGATCTAAAGGTCTTACGCGAGACGTCAAATGCCACCGCTACATGCGTTGGCTTTTCCGATGTCAGTAAAGACAAGAGCATCGTCGCAAAGCCATAAATAGCGTTGGTGTGCTGGCCTTGCGCAGTTGTGAAGTTCTCAGCCGGTAGTGCGAAAAATGCACGATATGCCATGGAATGCCCATCGATCAGTAACAGGCGTTTGGTCATGGATGCATCGTAGAGTGCGAGTTAGACTGTACGCATGACAGAACCGGATTATCTTTCAATTATTCGTGAACGCGGAAGCGGCGCCCTAGATAAGAAGATGGGCATTGAAATCACGGAAGCATCACTGACCCGACTCGTTGGAACAATGCCGGTTGAAGGCAACACGCAACCCATGGGAATTCTGCATGGCGGTGCAAGTGTGGTTTTAGCAGAGAGCCTCGGTTCTATCGGAACTCAATTAAACGCTGGCGCTAATCGTGCAATTGTTGGAATTGATATCAACGCTACACATCACAAAGCAACGGCAAAGGGAATAGTCACTGGCGTTGCAACTGCTGTGTCGATTGGAAAGACGTTGTGTTGCTGGGATATTGTCATTACAAATGAAGACGGACAGCGCACCTGCACTGCCCGTATCACCTGCATGATTTTAGCGGAAAGAGCTTAGTGAGCACCTGTTCCAAGGTATGCCGCACGCACAGCTGGATCATTAAGAAGATCTGAAGCCTTAGCTTCCTTCACAACATTTCCTACTTCAAGAACATATGCACGGTGTGCGCGTTGTAGCGCTTGCTGTGCATTTTGTTCGACCAGAAGAATTGTCACGCCAGTCTTATTGATCTCAGTAATGATGTTGAAAATATTTTGAATCATCAACGGAGCAAGGCCCATTGAAGGCTCATCAAGTAGCAAAACCTTTGGACGTGACATAAGTGCACGACCAATTGCAAGCATCTGCTGCTCTCCACCTGACAAAGTTCCGCCAGCTTGGAATGCGCGTTCCTTAAGACGTGGGAACAGGTGATACACCTTTTCTAAATCTTCAGCCATTTCCTTTTTACGATCTTTGCGGTTGTACTTACCCATTTCTAGGTTTTCCAAAACGCTCATACCAACAAAGATTCCGCGACCTTCTGGGGCTTGTGACAAACCAAGATCAGCGCGCTTGTGAGCAGGCATCTTTGAAATGTCTTCACCATTAAACAAGATCTGTCCGCTTGATACTGGACGTAACCCCGAAATAGTTTTTAGCATCGTTGTCTTACCCGCGCCGTTGGCACCAATAAGCGTCACGATTTCGCCTTCATTAACTACAACTGAAACACCTTTAATTGCTTCAATCTTGCCGTAGTGAACATGTAGATCCTTAATTTCAAGACGCATCTGCAGGAGCTCCTAAATACGCTTCGATTACGCGTGGATCGTTTTGAACTTCCTTAGTTGTGCCGTCTGCAATCTTTGTACCAAAATCTAGTACCGCTACTCGATCAGAGATTCCCATGATCAATGACATGTCATGCTCGATCAATAACACTGTGTATCCAGCATCGCGAATCTTCTTAATCGTTTCACCAAGGGCAACCTTTTCAGCAGGGTTGAAGCCTGCTGCTGGCTCATCAAGTAGAAGAAGTTTTGGATCAGTCGCAAGTGCACGAGCAATTTCAAGTCGGCGTTGATCTCCGTATGGAAGATTCTTTCCTAATTGACCAGCACGCTTTTTAATTCCCATGAACTCAAGAAGCTCAAGTGCTTTTTCTAGCGCAGCTTTTTCCTCACGACGAGATTGGCGAGTTCCAAAAATTGAACCAACAACACCCGTCTTTGAGTGCACATCTGCGCCAGTTACAACATTTTCTAACGCTGTTGACTCACCGAACAAGCGAATATTTTGGAAGGTACGCGCAATTCCAAGTTTTGTGATTTGGAAACGCTTCTTGCCAACAATAGAAGACCCTTGGAATACAACATCACCTGAAGTTGGCTTGTATACGCCCGTGATCACATTGAAGATTGTTGTCTTGCCAGCACCGTTTGGTCCGATGAGCGCAAGAATTTCGCCCTTCTTCACAACAAGGTTCACTTCATTAAGGGCTGTGACACCACCAAATTTCATGGTGATGTTTTGGAGTTCTAGAACATTTTCGCTCATTACTTGATCTCCCCCTCGCCCGACTCTTCGACTGTATGCCAGTCAGGATCAAAGTGTTCACGCTTCTTCTTCGGCAAAATTCCATCTGGACGCAGATTCATCATTAGAACCAACGCCATTCCGAATACCAAGATACGTGGTTGGCTTAAGAAACGAATACGTTCTGGAATAAAAGCTAAGAGCACCGCTCCTAGGATTACTCCCCATAGGTTTCCGATTCCACCGAAAACAACGCAGGCAAGGATCAGAATCGATACGTTCAAGTTAAATTGATCAGGAACAATTGACAAGATTTGTGATGCGTAAACAACTCCACCGACTCCAGCAACTGCAGCTCCTAATACGAAGGCCCACACTTTGTAACGACGTGTGTTGATTCCCATTAACTGCGCTACGTCATCATCTTGGCGGATTGCATCCCATGCACGACCTGGGCGGCGAGCTGCCATACGGCGAACCATCCAGATGATGAGCAAAGTAAATGTAAGTAAGAGCCAGTAATAAGGCTTTGGATCAAGAATTGTGAACTTTGCCTTGAAGATATCGGGCGGAGTTGGAATGCCCGCGATTCCGCGTGAGCCACCAATCGCATCAGTGTTAACTGCAAAGATTCGAACAATTTCTCCGAAACCTAAAGTCACAATTGCTAGATAGTCACCGCGAAGACGCAGTGTTGGCGTACCGAGCAAAACTCCCGAGAGCATCGCAAGAGCTACACCAATCGGCAGAATCTCCCAGAAGTTCAGTGAAGTCTTCGTTCCTAGAATCGCCATTGTGTAAGCACCGATTGCAAAGAATGCGACGTAACCAAGATCAAGCAAGCCAGATTTACCAACAACAATATTGAGACCGATCGCCATCATGACGTACATACCCACTGGGTAGAACATCACTGACTGGAAATCAGATCCAGGAGTATTGATAAGTGGGTTATTTAAGAAAGGAACTGCATAACAAAGCGCAATGAACAACACAGACAGTGCGACTCTGCGCCACTTTGGTGACTTATCCCAATATTCAGCACACTTATCTCGCAGATTGAGTCTTGATTTGATGTCAGCCATTAGACCCTCGCCTGTTGGATTGATTCTCCGAATAAGCCGGTCGGCTTAATCAGCAGAACTAATACCAAAATTACGAATGAAATAACCGCTTTCCAGGCTGTTCCGAACACAGCGCTAGACCATGTTTCCATTACGCCTAGTGCGAAGCCACCAAATAACGCTCCCTTGAGGTTTCCGATTCCACCAAGGACCGCTGCGGTAAATGCGCTAATTCCCAAGAAGAACCCAACCTTGAACGAAGTATTTTCGTAGACCAAAATGTAGAAAAATGCTGCAGCTCCAGCCATGAGGCCACCTGCAAAAAATGTCACGGTGATAACGCGATTGATATTTACACCCATCAATGTTGCAGTGTTCTCATCCATCGAAACTGCGCGAATTCCTTTTCCTAAGCGAGTTTTGCTAATAAAACGCTCGAGCACAAACATCATGATTCCTGCAGCGACGATAACAATTACCTTGTCATTACGAACGTCGGCTCCTGCGTAGCTAAACAAGAATGTCTTATCCATGATGCGAGGAAATTCACGAGGTAATGAATGAGTAATAATTCTAAAAAATTCAACTAATGAAATTGAAACACCAATTGCAGAAATTAAAGTTGCTAATTTGGTTGCGCCACGTTGACGAAGTCGACGGTAAGCAACAATTTCTACAAGGACAGCGGTAATAGCTGAAGCTAACATCGCTGCAATTAAGCACACGAGAAGAGTAATTATCATCTTCACGCCGGTACGAGGGTCATCCTCTACCTTCACGCCCATAATCCCTGAAGCAGCTACTAGCGCTGCAAAGGTTCCGATCATGAACACTTCAGAGTGAGCAAAGTTAATGAGGCGAAGCACGCCATAAACCATTGTGTAGCCCAGAGAAATAAGCGCATAAATCGCGCCAAGGGCTAAGCCATCAAAAGTTAACCCCCAGAAGGCATCGTGCAGTAATGCAAAATCCATTTTTCACCTTAACTTTAAAGGGTCAGAGTGGGCGGGTTTCCCCACCCACTCTGACCGTACTTACAAGTTTCGCCGAAGCGAATTATGCCTTAACTGCTCCAAGAAGAACGAGCTTTCCGTTCTTAACAATGAAGCCGTTCACATCTGCGCCAGATACTTCTCCGTCAGCATCAAACTTAAGTGTCTTTGAAAGACCCTTTGATGACTTAGTTGAGACGTACTTGTTGATTGATGCGCGATCTGTGTTTCCAGCCTTGATTGCTTCTAGGAAGAAGTTAGCTGCGTCGTATGACTCTGTTGTGTAAACACCAGGAACCATACCCATCTTTGTCATCTCTGCAGCAAGCTTTGGAGATGCTGTTTCGAATGGGATAGCTGGAGCTGTTAGAAGTGCTCCTTCTGCAGACTTACGAGCTAGCTTGATGAACTGGTTGTCAAGAGTACCGTCGCCTGATGCGAAGACAATCTTTGAACCTGAGTCACGTAGCTGCTTAACAAATACTGCTGCATCTGAGAAGTAACCTGAGTAAACAACAGCGTTAGCCTTTGACTTCTTGATCTTTGCAATTGTTGCAGAGAAATCAGTTGTTCCCTTTGGTGCTACATCCTTACCAGCAACGCGGCCAGCAAGTGTGATGTCTACAGTCTTCTGAAGACCAACTGCGTAGTCTGATGCATCGTTAACTAGGAACACTGCTGCGTTCTTAACCTTTGATGTTACAAGACGTGCTAGAGCTGGACCCTGGTAATCATCTGTCAACACTGCGCGGTGGAAAATTGTCTTTCCGAAAGTTGGAAGTGTTGGGTTTGTTGCTGATGGTGTGATGATTGGTAGACCTGCTGATAGGTACACAGGTAGTGAAACCTTTGATGCGCCTGAGTAAGCAGGACCAACTAGTGCAACTACGCACTCTTCAGCCGCAACCTTAGGTGCGATTGGACCAGCAACTGCTGGATCTCCCTGGTCATCTACTTCGTAAACAACTGGGTCAACGTTTGCTGACTTGTTAGCAGCAAGGAACTTGCTAAGTGCAAACTTCACACCGTTAAGTTCGTTGATACCTAGTGCTGCTTCAGATCCTGTTAGTGGACCCTGGTATGCAATCTTTAGCTTGCCTGAGCAAGCAGCTGATGCTGACGGAGCAAATGCAACAAATGATGATGTTGCGATAGCTACAGCAGCTACAACCGCGAGAACGCGATTCTTCTTCATATGTAGTGCCTTTCCTGTTCTTGTGTCCCGGGACAGGGAGGCTGAAAGAGTAATGGAGTAGGTAAGGGTTAGACAAGGCAGATTCCCGCGTGAAATGTTTCGGTTTCGTTATAAATGGGATTTAAGTATCAGTGGCTGAGACGGATCCCCAGGGCAAATTTCTGAGTTATTTGTCGGGTACGGCGTTGGGATTTATGACCGCCTCGGCCACAGCTTTCATCGAAAGCCGTCGATCCATGGCAGCTCTTTGAATCCATGAGAACGCTTCTGGCTCTGACAGATTCAGTGCCTTCATCAAGATTCCCTTAGCGCGATCAATTATTTTCCGAGTTTCAAGGCGATCATGAAGATCTGCAACTTCATCAGCTAAAGATCTCATTTGCAGATGCCTACTGATTGCAATTTCAATAGCTGGCATTAAGTCGCCAATTGTAAAAGGCTTCACAACATATGCCATTACTCCGGCATCACGTGCGCGATCAACTAACTCTTTTTGAGAAAAAGCTGTCAACATCAAAACTGGTGCGATCTCAATAATTTTTTCGGCCGCAGTTATTCCATCAAGGATTGGCATCTTCACATCCAGAATTGCAAGATCTGGTCTGTGCTCTATTGCTAGATCTATCGCTTCTTGGCCATTTGTTGCTTCTGCTACAACTTCATATCCAGCACCTTGCAACATTTCAACCAGGTCCATGCGAATTAATGCTTCATCTTCGGCGACAAGGATTCGAACACTCATGGTTTCATGATCCCTTCAGAAGCCTTATTCATTTATCTAGAGTAAGAAATTAGTGTGCCCCGAGTCGGACTTGAACCGACACTGTGCAGTGTTTGAGACTGCCCTCTCTACCGTTGGAGTACCGAGGCTTTGTGTGGGCAATCTTAGCGGTAAGCAGCAACCACTCCACCAACAGCATCTCCTACGCGGTGAACGCGCATTGCATTGGTTGAGCCTGGAATTCCTGGAGGTGAGCCAGCAACAATTACTACATTTTCGCCAACTTTGGCGCGAGCTGATTCGATAAGAAGAGTATCTGCCTGCTTCACCATTTCATCGGTGTGCTTAACCATAGGTGTTACTTCTGGTTCGACACCCCATGACAATGCAAGGCGGTTGTATGTTCCAGTATCTGGAGTAAATGCAAGGATCGGAATTGGTGAGCGCAAACGAGCCATTCGGCGAGCAGAATCACCAGATTGAGTAAAGGTAACTAAGTACTTAGCACCAACAATTGAGCCAACTTCAGCGGCGGCGCGAGTAATTGCGCCACCCTTTGTTTTTGGCGTTGTACGCAAGGGGCGAATCATTTCGAATCCACCTTCTTCTGTGCGAGCAATGATGCGGGCCATGGTTGCAACAGCTTCAATTGCAAAAGCACCAACAGATGTTTCGCCGGACAACATCAAAGCGTCCGCACCATCTAGTACAGCGTTGGCACAATCTGTTGCTTCTGCTCTAGTTGGTGATGAGTTATTGATCATTGAATCAAGCATCTGGGTTGCAACAATAACTGGCTTTGCTGCCTCGCGCGCAAGTTCGATGCAATGCTTTTGAACTAGTGGGACTTCTTCAATTGGAAGTTCAACACCAAGATCTCCACGAGCAACCATGATGCCGTCAAAGGCGTTAACAATTTCTTGTAAGTTCTCAACAGCTTGTGGTTTTTCAATCTTTGCAATGACTGGAATACGGAATCCAACCTCGTCCATAATGGCATGCACATCATCAACATCTGCAGCGTTTCGAACAAATGACAACGCAATGAAATCTGCTCCGGCACGTAATCCCCAGCGCAAATCTTCTTTATCTTTTTCAGAAAGTGCTGGAACGGAGACAGCAACACCAGGAAGATTAATTCCCTTGTTGTTACTTACTGTTCCTGGCTGAATGACAATTGTTACAACGTCATGACCTTTAACTTCGAGCACTTCAACAGTTACTTTTCCGTCGTCGATCAGGATGCGATCTCCTGGCTTGCAATCCCCTGGTAAACCTTTATACGTTGTTCCGACGCGATCCTTGGTGCCTTCAACTTCATCAATTGTGATCGTAAAAATATCGCCACGCTCTAACTCGTGTGGGCCGTTTGCAAAACGAGCAAGACGAATCTTTGGACCTTGAAGGTCGACCAGAATTGCAACAGGAACGCCTGCTTCTTTGGCCGCTGCGCGAACGCGATCTAGACGCATTTGGTGTTCTTCATATCCACCATGTGAAAGATTGAGTCGAGCCATATTCATGCCTGCCTCGATGAGCTCCTTAACTTTCTCAGGAGATTCAACCGCTGGACCCATCGTGCAAACAATTTTCGCTCTACGCATGTAGTTACCTTAAACCATCAACGGACGGTCAGTTGGCGCAATTGGCACAGGAAGTTGAGTACGTCCCGTGAGATATCTATCAACAGCAGCAGCCGTGCTTCGTCCTTCAGCAATTGCCCACACGATCAATGATTGACCGCGTCCCGCATCGCCGGCAACGAAGACGCCTTCTTCAGTTGATTGGAAATTCTTATCGCGCTTAATATTGCCGCGATCATCAAGTTGTACTTCTAATTGCGACAACAAAGGTGACTTTTCTGGGCCAGTAAATCCCATTGCCATAAAGACAAAGTCGCACTTAATTTCTTTTTCTGTTCCGGCAACTGGTGCGAACTTTCCATCTTTAAATTCGGTCTCAACAATCTTTATCGCACGAAGATTTCCATTTTCATCACCTAAGAACTCTTCAGTGCTGACTGCAAAGACACGGTTATCTTTTTCTTCATGTGCACTAGAGACGCGATAGATCATTGGATATGTTGGCCAAGGCTGTCCTGCTGGTCGCTCATCTGATGGACGAGGCATAATTTCTAACTGAGTAATGCTTGCAGCGCCCTGACGAATGGAAGTTCCTAAACAATCTGCACCAGTATCGCCACCGCCAAGGATCACAACATGCTTGCCAGAAACATTGATATCTGGATTTTCGATTTCACCAAGTGCCTGCTTGTTGCCCCATGGCAAAAACTCCATAGCTTGGTAAATGCCTTTGTATTCCCGACCTTTAATTGGAAGATCGCGCCATTGAGTTGCACCGACTGCCAGCACGACAGCGTCGTACTTCTTGCGCAGATCAGAACCGGTTACCTCTACACCTACATCAACACCTGGGCGAAAGCGTGTTCCTTCTTTTTCCATTTGTTCAAGGCGACGATCAAGAATGTGTTTTTCCATTTTGAATTCAGGAATTCCGTAGCGAAGCAATCCCCCAATTTTGTCTGCGCGGTCATAGACAGCAACTGTGTGTCCAGCGCGTGTAAGTTGCTGGGCTGCTGCAAGTCCGGCTGGTCCTGATCCAATAACTGCAACGGTCTTGCCCGTTAAGCGATCAGGAGCCATTGGCTTCACATTGTTTGCATCAAATGCTTCTTCAATTGTACGTAGCTCAATCTGCTTGATGGTTACCGCGTCACGATTGATCCCTACAACACATGCTGTCTCACATGGTGCCGGACATAAACGTCCAGTGAACTCTGGGAAATTATTTGTGGCATGCAAGCGATCGATAGCTTCTTCTTTGTCGCCGCGCCAGATTAAGTCATTCCATTCGGGAATCAGATTGCCTAGTGGGCAACCGTTGTGACAGAAAGGAATACCGCAATCCATGCAACGACCAGCTTGCTTTTGTAGATGTTCAAAGCTTTGTGGCTCATACACTTCGCGCCAATCTTGGATGCGCACATCAACTGGTCGACGAGTAGGAGTTTCTCGCGGAGTTGTCATAAATCCCTTTGGATCAGCCATTAGCTGCTACCTCCATAACTAGTGCATCTGCTGGTAAGCCTTCGCGAACCGCTCGTTCCATTGCTGCAAGTACACGCGCATAGTCGCGAGGCATGATCAATGAAATTCTGCCAACGCTCTTCTGCCAATCCTTCAATAGTGCTGAAGCGATTTCAGAACCTGTTTCGGCAAAGTACGAAGAAATATGGGCCTTGAGAATATCTTTTTGATCATCAGGTACTGCAAGAACATCGACCATATCTGGATTTACATGAGCAGTATCAAGATCTAGCACAAAAGCACGTCCACCAGACATACCTGCTGCAATGTTTCGTCCCGTGCGACCCAGAACAATTACTGTTCCACCTGTCATGTACTCACAACCGTGATCGCCAATTCCTTCAACGATTGCAAGTGCACCTGAATTACGTACGCAGAAGCGTTCGCCAACTACACCGCGAATAAAAATGTCTCCAGCTGTCGCGCCGTAACCAATCACATTTCCAGCAATTACATTGTCTTCGGATTTAAATGATGCTCGCTCATCTGGACGCACGATTACTCGACCGCCAGATATTCCCTTACCGACATAGTCATTTGAATCGCCGTACAAACGAATTGTTAGGCCCTTTGGAATAAAGGCACCGAGTGATTGACCGGCAGAACCGTGCAATGTCACATCAATAGTTCCTTCAGGCAAACCTTCTGCGCCGTATTTACGAGTGATTTCTGCGCCAAGCATTGTTCCCACGGTGCGATTGACGTTGCGTACAGGCAAATCAATTCGAACAGCAGCACCATTAGCAAGTGCTTCCTTGGACAGTTCGATCAATGTGTTATCCAACGCTGCATCTAATCCATGGTCTTGCGTGATTGTGCTGTGCAATGGACTATCAACATCTGGACGTACTAACAATGGCTCCAGGTTCAAGCCTGCTGCCTTCCAGTGATCTACTGCTTTTCGAGTATCTAGGAACTCAACATGGCCCACGGCTTCAAGGAGAGTGCGGAATCCCAACTGAGCCAAGATTTCGCGAACTTCTTCTGCAATATATTCAAAGAATGTTTCAACAAATTCAGGCTTTCCCGAAAAGTTTTTACGAAGCTCTGGATTTTGTGTGGCAACACCGACTGGACAGGTATCCAAATGACACACGCGCATCATGATGCAACCAGAAACAACTAACGGAGCGGTCGCAAATCCATACTCTTCAGCACCTAACAGCGCAGCAATGACAACATCCCGACCAGTTTTTAACTGACCATCTGTCTGAACAACAATGCGATCACGCAATCCATTGAGCAACAAGGTCTGCTGTGTTTCAGCTAGTCCTAACTCCCACGGTGCACCAGCATGCTTTAACGATGTAAGTGGTGAAGCACCCGTACCGCCATCGTGGCCTGAAATCAAAACTACATCTGCATGTGCCTTTGATACGCCAGCAGCAACTGTTCCAACGCCAACTTCGGCCACTAACTTGACGTGAACACGTGCATTTTTGTTCGCGTTTTTAAGATCGTGAATTAGCTGAGCGAGATCTTCAATCGAATAAATATCGTGGTGTGGTGGAGGGGAAATCAAACCAACACCAGGAGTTGAATAGCGCGCCTTTGCGATCCATGGATAGACCTTGTTGCCAGGCAGCTGACCACCTTCACCAGGTTTTGCACCTTGTGCGATCTTGATCTGAATATCATCACTGTTAACTAGGTAATTACTGTTTACACCAAATCGACCTGATGCAACCTGCTTGATCGCCGAACGCTTTGAATCGCCATTAGCCATTGGTAAATAACGTTCTGGTTCTTCTCCACCTTCGCCAGTATTTGATTTTCCGCCAAGACGATTCATAGCAATCGCTAATGTTTCGTGGACTTCGGCAGAAACAGATCCATATGACATTGCACCTGTAGAGAAACGCTTAATAATGTCGCGTGCAGATTCAACTTCATCAATCGAAATTGGCGCATTAACGCCTTCTTTAAACTGGAATAAGCCACGTAGGGTCATCAAGCGTGTGCTTTGCTCATTGACTCGATCTGTATAGCGCTTGAAAATGTCATAACGCTTATTGCGAGTTGAGTGCTGCAAAGTAAAGACAGTTTCTGGATCAAATAGGTGTGGTTCGCCTTCGCGACGCCACTGGTACTCCCCACCGATTGGTAGGCGCTTTGTTCCTGGAACTTCTCCCCCAGGTGGATATGCAATGTGATGACGTGCGATTGTTTCTTCAGCAATAACATTTAATGAAACTCCACCAAGGCGAGAAGTGGTTCCGACGAAGTACTCGTCAACAACTTCTTGTGACAAACCGATAGCTTCAAATACCTGAGCTCCTGTATACGAAGCGATCGTGCTAATGCCCATCTTGGACATAACCTTGAGTACGCCTTTGCCAAGACTCTTAATCAAATTCTTAACAGCTTTTTCAGGAGTGATTCCGGTGATAACACCTTGAAGAACTAAATCTTCAGCAGACTCCATAGCTAGGTACGGATTAACGCATCCAGCACCGTAACCAATCAGAAGGGCTACGTGGTGAACTTCGCGAACATCGCCGGCTTCAACAACTAAGCCAACCTTTGTGCGAGTCTTTTCGCGAATTAAATGGTGGTGAACAGCAGATGTAAGCAGTAGCGAAGGGATCGGTGCATTTTCAGCATCACCATCTCGATCAGATAAAACAATGATGCGAGCACCATCGTTAATTGCTTGTGATACTTCAGCCTTAATTTCATTTAATCGATCACGCAATGAGTCGCCGCCGTCAGCGATGCTAAAAAGACCGCGGATTACGTGCGCACTTAGACCTGGATAATCGCCATCAGCGTTAACGTGAATAATCTTTGCAAGTTCATCATTATCGATTACCGGAAATGCCAATGAAATTTGGCGACAGCTTGCAGGGCCTGGATCCAACAAATTGTGTTCTGGGCCCATTGATGTGCCAAGACTTGTCACAAGTTCTTCGCGAATTGCATCCAATGGTGGATTTGTAACCTGTGCAAATAGTTGTGAAAAGTAATCAAAAATTAAACGCGGCTTGTCCGAAAGTGCTGCAATAGGAGTATCTGTTCCCATCGAGCCAAGTGCTTCCATGCCGTTCTTGGCCATCGGGGTAACAAGGATGCGCAGATCTTCTTCGGTATAGCCAAATGCGCGCTGGCGACGAACAACAGATGAGTGCGGATACACAATGTGCTCGCGTGATGGCAGATCGCTGAGCTTGACCATGCCGGCGTGTAGCCAATCCTTGTATGAGGCAGCATTTGCGAGTTCATCTTTTATTTCGCCATCTTCAATAATGCGGCCTTGCTCAATGTCTACCAAGAACATTTTGCCCGGTTGTAAGCGGCCCTTGCGTTCAATGTTTTCAGCTGGAATATCAAGCACGCCAACTTCAGATGCAAGAACTACGAGACCATCTTTTGTTACCCAAAAACGTGAAGGACGAAGACCGTTACGGTCCAGTACTGCGCCAACTTGATGACCATCAGTGAAAGTTACACATGCTGGTCCATCCCATGGCTCCATCATTGATGCATGGAATGCATAGAAGTCACGACGATTCTGTGGCATAGATGCATGGTTTTCCCATGCTTCAGGAATCATCATCAACACTGCGTGAGGTAATGATCGTCCGCCAAGGTAGAGAAGCTCTAAAACTTCATCAAAAGATGCTGAATCTGATCCTGACATTTCAACAATTGGGAACAATCGCTTGAGATCTCCCGGAATTACATCGCTAGCAAGCAAGGATTCGCGAGCGCGCATCCAATTGCGATTTCCCTTTACAGTATTAATTTCACCATTGTGAGCAATAAAGCGATACGGGTGCGCTAGTGGCCATGAAGGAAAAGTGTTAGTGGAAAAACGTGAGTGAACTAGCGCAAGCGGAGATACAACGCGCTCATCAGATAGCTCTGGGAAAAATTCTTCTAGCTGACCAGTTGTGAGCATTCCCTTGTACACGATTGTTTGTGAAGATAAGGATGGGAAATAAAGATCAAGTGCATGCTCGGCACGCTTGCGTAAACAAAACGCTAGACGATCAAGAGCAATTCCAGTTTCGCCATTTTTGCCGGCAATAAATACTTGATGGAAATCTGGCATTACCGATACAGCGGTCTTGCCCAGGGATGAAGAATTAATCGGAACGTCGCGCCATCCAAGAACTGTCAGGCCCTCTTCTTCGGCGATCTTTGCGATATCAGCCTTAACATCTGCGCCCTTTGCAACAAATGCAATACCTGTTGCATATGAATTAGCCGCTGGGAGTTTGAAATCAACTACTGCTTGGAAGTATGCATCTGGAACGCGAATTAAGATTCCTGCGCCATCGCCACTATCTGGTTCTGCCCCCGATGCACCACGGTGTTCCATATTACGAAGTGCGGTAAGCGCTTTGGAAACAATCTCGTGCGTTGCAACCTTGTTAAGGGTCGCAACCATGGCAACACCACATGCATCATGTTCTTGGGCAGGGTTATAGAGCCCTTGTGCTTGTGGATAATTAGATGCAAGTGCCATGTGTGAAGCTCCTACAGAATGGTCCTATGTGAAGAGGGACATCCTTGGCCCGGCCTTACTTAATGCGAAATGGTAGCAACAAGTAGGTATATGTGAAGAGTTAAATCAGGCTAATTAGATGCCAGAGATATTGGCGATTTGGCCAATTCCAGCGGTAATCGCCATGCCCAAGCATCCACCGATCATGACGCGGATGGTTGGAGCTAAAACCTTTGAGCCTGATGTTCGTGCGCTAACGACTCCCGTCAACAACAATCCCGCCATGGTGAAGCCAATAATGCTCCATGCCTTGGCACCTAACGTTGGGGCAAATGCGCCAGCAAATGGGATTAAGCCGCCCAATGTAAATGAAATGGCAGAGGCAATAGCTGCTTGAACTGGCCGTGCCTTTGTATGTGGGTGCTGACCTAGCTCATCACGCAAATGTGCTTCTAGTGGATCTTTGCGATGCATCTCGAGTGCAACTTGTAATGCTAATTCAGGGGTTAAACCACGATTGATATAAATATGTTGCAACTCTTGCAGTTCACCTTCTGGATCTGCTGCTAGATGTTCAATCTCTAATAAGCGATCAGATGCTTCAACATCATTTTGAGAACGTACCGAAACATATTCACCAACTGCCATCGACATTGCTCCGGCGGTAATTCCTGCAATACCTGCGGTAACGAGGAAATCATTTTTGCCGGCAGCTGCAACACCAATCATCAACGATGCAGTTGAAACCAAACCATCGTTTGCACCAAGGACTGCCGCGCGTAGCCAACCTGCTCGGTGGGTGCGGTGTTGTTCGTTGCGCTTATGAACCTCTTCAAGTGCCATTTGGCTAGCCTACCTGAAAGCTAAGCAATCTTTTGTGAGGCACGAGCAAATATGAGTGCCGACCCAATTGCAACGATCACGCTTACCCAGACATTTACACGCAAACCGGCAATTGTGTTTGCAGAGTCAATCCGTATCAGCTCGATGAAAAATCTACCTACACAATAGGCAAAAACATATGCGGCAAAAACTTGACCTGCTTTTAACTTTTTACCAAATTTAATCAGCAAAGTTGCGATAAGTACGCACCAGATTGCTTCATATAAAAAAGTGGGGTGAAAAGATTCAAATTGGCTGTAGCCACTTGGCCGATACTTAAACGGTACATCTAGCGCCCACCAAGAATTTAGTGGGCGTCCAAATAATTCTCCGTTAAACCAATTTCCAAAACGACCAATAGCCTGCGCGAATAAAATTCCGGGCGCTAGTGCATCTGCAAATACTGCAAATGAGGGCAAGTCAATTCGCTTTTGTAATGTCCGGTATCGCATATAAGCGCCTAAGAGACCTAAAGAAATAGCCCCCCAGATGCCAAGTCCACCCTGCCAAATTTTGAATGCATCGAGTGGATGCCCTGCTGCACCAAAATAAGCAGCAGGTGAAGAAATCACATGATAGATACGACCACCAATAATGCCGACCGGCACTGCAGTTATGGCGACTTCAGAGACTATTGATTTGCCGTTAACTGTTTGCGCACGAAATCTTTTATCACCTAACCAGATCGCAACAGCAATTCCGGTGATGATGCATAACGCGTAGTAATGAATAGTTAAAGGACCGATTTCCAACGCCGATTGCGTTGGCGTTGGAAATGCGATCAGCACAATTTACTTGGCTTCTACTGCAGCTTTGAATTCAGCTAAGTTGAAATCTGAGCTCTTGCGCTCCCACAACTTTCCATCAATGAAAACTGTTGGAGTTCCCTTTACGCCAAATTTGGGCATTGAGTCATAGTTAGCTTTAACTAAATCAACCTTGGATCCCTTGGTGACACAATCAGCAAACTTTGTAGAAGTAATTCCAATTTTCTTACCGATCGATACCAATTTGTCATTGCTCCAGAAGCCCGAGTTCTCAAGTGGAGATTGAACTGCATACAAAGCATGGTGGAAATCTAAGTATTGCCCTTCATCTGCTGCACAAAATGATGCGTTAGCAGCACGAACAGATTCATCTCCCAGGAATGAAAGAACATGAAAACGCACTGTCGCTTTCTTATCGCGGACTAATGAGTCGATGTAATCACCGTTAGCGTTCTCAAAGTTCTTGCACACAGGACACTGTGGGTCTTCCCAAATATCAACTGTCTTTGGCAACCCAGCATTCAGAGTAATCGCAGAGCCATTTGCGGTATCGATTGTTGAAACAATTGCTGATTTCAACTTTGTGCCATCGAGAGCAGCAAGTGATGCATTCTCTTTATTGTTCTGACCCATAATGGAGAACACAACGCCGGTAATGACAACTAGTAAAACCATAGCGAGCACGATCCAACGGGTCGTGTTGTCACCACTTTTTGCTTGTTGCTTAGCCATTGTTACTCCTCCACCGCTGCTTTTTCTAAGGAAAGTTTTCCGTAAGGGAAAAAATACAGATAAAGACCACATAGAGCCAAACCTAAATCGCGCATAATTTCTATGAAGTAGGTCCTATGCACCTGATCGGCCATAGCCGGGTCTAATTCCCCGCCTCCACCGAAACATCCACAGTCAATTATCAGCCCGCGAGCCCATGCAGAGGCGATTGCACCTATGAATACGACCATGATTAACCCGCCTGCGATTGCAGCTGGGCGGACCATGAATCCGAGAATTAAAAGTAGTGCAATGGCAACTTCAAACCAGGGCAAGGCATATCCAAAAAGATGCGCAACATTGGTGGGTAATAATTTATACGCTGAAACTGCGTTTGCTGAATCAGTCGGTTTTGTAACCTTTAATCCCCCAGCTACAAGCAGAACTCCGCCGAGAAGTAAACGTGCCAACAATGTTATATACGGCTGAAAACGAGCATTTATGTTTTTCATCGTCCTTCACGGACTCCAAGTGCTAACTCTTTTGCTAGGTGCGAAATAGCATCTAGACCTTCTTGCTCAGATGGTGCATCTAACAACAACTTGATAAATGCAGATCCAACAATGACTCCATCGGCATAGGCCGCCAATGACTTTGCTTGCTCGCGGGTTGAAACGCCTAACCCAACTGAAATTGGTAAATCAGTAACGGTACGAACGCGCGCTACTAATTCGCTAGCAGTTGATGCCACCGAAGTTCGAGTTCCTGTAACGCCCATCATGCTTGCCGCATAGACGAATCCACCTGTTTTTGCTGTGACATTTTTTAGTCGCTCATCTTTAGTGCTTGGAGCAACCACATAAATTGGATTGATCTCGGCTTTCTTAGTTGCTTCAATCCAAGCATCAGATTCATCGATTGTGAGGTCAGGCGTAATAACTCCTGAGCCGCCATTATCGGCAATTGATTGTGCAAACTTTTCAACTCCGTATTTAGCAATTGGATTCCAATATGTCATCACCACAGCTGCAACACCTGTACTAGTTGCAGCTTTTAGCGCCGCAAAAACATCAGCAGCTTGCGTGCCACCTTTTAAAGATATTTCTGCAGCTTCCTGAATAACTGGACCATCCATAACAGGATCGCTATACGGAAAACCTATTTCAATTGCATCAACACCTGCAGCTGCCAACGCCTGAATAGCTTTGACACATCCTGCTTGAGATGGAAAACCAGCTGGAATATATGCAATCAATGCTGCGCGATTTTCGGCACGCACCTTTGCCATCACTGAATCTAACTGTGTCATTACAGAGGTATTCCAAAGTATTCAGCAGCGGTTTGTACATCCTTATCCCCGCGTCCAGATAAATTGATCAAAAGGTTTGCATCTTTCCCGAGTTCTTTACCAATAACTAAGGCACCAGCAAGCGCGTGGGCGGTTTCGATCGCAGGAATAATTCCCTCGGTTTTGCAGAGCAATTCAAATGCAGCCATGGCAGCATCATCATTTACGGCGCGATACTCAGCTCGGCCGATGTCATGAAGGTAAGCATGCTCTGGTCCAACACCTGGATAATCAAGGCCTGCAGAAATCGAATGCGATTCGATTGTCTGACCATTAGCATCTTGTAAAACGTATGAACGAGTTCCGTGTAAGACGCCCGGAGATCCGCCGGTAATAGTTGCAGCATGGCGCCCTGTTTCAACACCATCACCACCTGCTTCAAGGCCAATAAGTCGAACGCCTGCATCTGGAATAAAAGCATTAAAGATTCCAATTGCATTTGATCCGCCACCTACGCAGGCAAGAACCGCATCTGGAAGTCTGCCGGTTAGGGCAAGCATTTGTTCACGCGCTTCATCGCCAATAATTTTGTGGAAGTCACGAACCATTGTTGGAAACGGATGAGGTCCAGCCACTGTGCCAAGCATGTAATGAGTATCGGCAACATTTGTGACCCAGTCGCGCATTGCTTCATTGATTGCATCTTTTAAAGTTCTAGATCCTGAAGTAACTGCAACAACTTGCGCGCCCAGCAACTTCATTCGCGCAACATTTAATGATTGGCGACGTGTGTCCTCTTCGCCCATATACACAACGCAATCAAGTCCCATCAGTGCAGCAGCAGTTGCAGATGCAACTCCGTGCTGTCCAGCACCAGTTTCGGCAATGATGCGCTTCTTACCCATGCGCTTTGTTAAAAGTGCCTGGCCTAAAACATTATTGATCTTGTGGCTACCGGTGTGATTGAGATCTTCACGCTTTAAAAATATTCGAGCACCGCCTGCATGTTCGCCAAATCTTGTAGCTTCAGTGATGATGCTTGGGCGACCTGTATAGGTGCGGTGAAGCTCGGCAAGTTCGGCAATAAATGCTGGATCTTTTTGCGCAGAAGTATGTGCCGCTTCTAACTCTTCAAGAGCGCCGATGAGGGCTTCAGGCACAAAACGCCCGCCGTATTCTCCAAAGTGGCCCTCAGTACTCATGGTGCAAGCCTACCGAGCAACTGTGCCATCGCAACATTTGGATTTCCTGAGCGGACCAAGGCTTCACCAACCAGAATTGCAGTTGCACCGTGCTCTTGGGCGAACTCAACATCTGCGCGAGAAGAGATTCCTGATTCAGCAACCCGTGCCATCGTTGTTGGAATTTGTGGAATCAATTGCGCAAAAGCTTGTGCATCAACATCTAATGTTTTTAAGTTTCGGGAATTTACGCCAATAATTTCAGGTGAAATATCAAGTGCACTTTCTAGTTCACTCGGTGTATGAACTTCAATCAGTGCTCTCATGCCAAGTTCTTTTGACAAGTGAAAATAATCATCAAGTTGATTCTTACTAAGAGCAGCAACAATCAACAAAATTACATCGGCTCCATGCGCCCTAGCTTCATAAAATTGGTATTCATCAACCATGAAATCTTTTCGCAAAATCGGGAGTTCAACCGCTCTTCGGACTGCATCAAGATCAGCCAAGGTCCCACCAAATCTACGTTGCTCAGTCAACACGCTAATTACCGCCGCACCTGCTTCTTCATATTGCGCAGCAAGGCCAGCAGGATCCGTGATTGCAGCTAATGCACCTTTACTCGGCGAAGATCGCTTTACTTCAGCTATTACAGAAATATGCTCAGTTAACAACGCTGGAAAACAATCTCTAACCGCGGGTGCTACTTCTATTGCTTCCAGTAACGCTGACATGGGCAAGCGTCTGGCTGCTAAATCTTCACGTACACCTTCGATAATTGAATCTAAAACGCTCATTGTTTTTGATCCTCAGTTGGATCTATCCCCTTATCCAATGCGGCCCACGAGTTAAGCACTCGGGGCGCGCGTTCGTATCGGGAGGAAAGCTTAAACTTTCGTGCAATAAGCAAAACCAGAACAATCACAACAAATGCCGAGACAGCAATCGGTAGAAGATCACTCATGATGAGCTCCCAATCGATTTGCAGCATGCACCGCTGTTAAGACTGCCGCTGCTTTATTGCGGCACTCTTGGTTTTCTGACTCGGGATCAGAATCTGCAACTACACCTGCTCCTGCTTGAACATAAGCGGTGCCTTTATATAACAAGGCTGTGCGGATCGCGATGCAGGTATCAATGTTGCCAGTGAAATCTATGTACCCAACAATGCCACCATAAACTCCACGACGCGTGGTCTCTAGCTCTTCAATAATTTCCATCGCTCGCGGCTTTGGTGCACCAGATAAAGTTCCGGCAGGAAAAACAGAAAAGAGTGCATCAACTGGCGTGGCGTTAGGTGCCAACTTTCCGATAACAGTAGAAACAATATGCATAACATGCGAATACCGTTCTATATGCATGAAGTCCACGACTTCTACTGTTCCTGGTGCACACACTCGGCCTAAATCATTTCTGCCTAAATCAACCAGCATCAAGTGCTCAGCACGCTCTTTAGGATCTGCCAGCAACTCTTCGCCCAATCGGTGATCTTCTTCAGGGTTTGCAGAACGCTTACGGGTGCCAGCAATTGGATGGATCATCACATCTTTTTGATTCACCTTTACTAATGCTTCTGGACTTGATCCGACGACTTCGATTCCATCTGTAAAGCGGAATAAATACATGTATGGCGAAGGGTTATTAAGGCGGAGCATGCGATACACATCTATTGCATCTGCCTGACATGGCATTGCAAATCTTTGAGACAAAACAACCTGAAACGCTTCACCAGCCAGGATTTCTTCCTTAACCTTAAGGATGTTCTCCTTGAACTGCTCCCCTGAAATATTGCCGATGTAATCAGGAAGTGAGAAATCAGGAATCTCCGCCGCCTCACCTGAAAGCGATGCGGAAAGATCTGCTTGCATACGATCTAAACGTTGCATACACGATTCGTATGCTTCATCGATTCGATCATCGCTTCCATCCCAGTTAATCGCGTTAGCAATCAGGGTGATCGTTCCATCGCTGTGATCTAGTACAGCTAAATCACTTGTTAACATAAATGAAAGTTCAGGAAGCGGAATATCTTTTGCTGTTAAATCCGGTAACCGTTCTAAACGTCGAACAACGTCGTACCCCATAAAGCCAACTAGCCCACCTGTTAATGGAGGCAAACCTGGAATCTTGGGAGATTTCAAATGTGCAGCAGAAAGTCGCAGCGCTTCAAGAGGATCAATACCAGTTGGCGCACCAGCAGGTGCTGTTCCTTGCCAATACGCAAGACCATCTTTTTCACTCAGTGTTGCTTCACTTCGCACACCAATAAATGAATACCGTGACCACGCACCGCCATGCTCTGCTGATTCAAGTAGAAATGTATTTTCTGCACTCTTTGCTAATTTGCGATAGACGCCAAGTGGAGTCTCACCATCTGCAAGCAGGCGCCTTGAAACAGGAATTACATTTGAAACTTTTGCATAAGCACGAAACTCTTCCAAGTTCATTGGATCACCAGGTTCATTTACTGACCTAGTTCAAGAGGTTTGTGAAAACAGGTGCGATCCCCCGTATGGCATGCAGCTCCTGTTTGATTAACTTTAAGCAGAATTGCATCTCCATCACAATCTAACGACACCGAAACAACATCTTGAAAATGTCCAGATGTTGCGCCCTTTACCCACAACTCATTTCGACTGCGGCTCCAATAGGTGGCTTTGCCAGTTGATAGTGTTAAAGCTAAAGATTGTGCATTCATGTAAGCAAGCATTAACACTTCATTGTTTGTAACATCCTGAACAATTGCTGGAATCAAAGCAGCAGGATCCTTGAGCAGTGCTTGCACAGCAGGATCAATTGTCGTCATGTGCGTATTCTGCCTTAACGAGGTGCTAACGCGCGCACCGGATAATTGTGCTTACCTAGGTATGACTTCACATCACCTATGCGGTGAATCCCAAAGTGGAACACGCTTGCAGCCAATAGTGCATCTGCCCCTGCATCAAGGGCTGCGGAAAAGTCTTCAAGGCTTCCTGCTCCACCACTTGCAATCAATGGCACCTTTGAAACTGCGCGTACTGCGGTAATCATTCCGATGTCATAACCCGCGCGCGTTCCATCGGCATCCATTGAGTTAAGAAGAATTTCACCAACGCCTAGTGCACAGGCTTTTTCAACCCACGCTAATGCATCGATGCCTGCACTTTCGCGACCACCATGAGTTGTAACTTCAAAACCTGAATCGGTATTTGCTCGACGTGCATCTACTGAAATAACTAAAACTTGCGAACCAAAGCGATCAGCAATTTCAGCAATTAATTCGGGGCGTGCAATTGCAGCTGTGTTAATCGAAACCTTATCCGCACCTGCGCGCAATAGCCGGTCAACATCTTCCACACTTCTGATGCCGCCACCAACTGTTAATGGAATAAAAACTTGTTCTGCAGTACGACGAACAACATCCAAAGTTGTTTCACGTCCTGCAACACTTGCAGAAATGTCTAGAAAGGTAAGTTCGTCGGCACCTTCGAGGTTATAAAGCGCTGCCATTTCAACTGGGTCGCCGGCATCAACCAAATCAGTGAAGTTAACACCCTTAACCACGCGGCCATCGGTGACATCTAGGCAAGGAATGATGCGGACTGACAAACTCATTTTCCACTGACCTTCAAGGCTTCAACCAAAGTGAACTTACCGGCGTATAGCGCTTTACCAACAATTGCGCCTTCAACACCTGCGCTGCGAAGTGCGGCAAGGGCTGCAATGTCATCAAGGGATGAAATTCCACCACTTGCAATTACCGGCTTTGTTGTCGCAGCACAGACAGATTTAAGTAACTCAATGTTTGGCCCAGACAACGTTCCATCTTTTGCAACATCTGTAACCACATAGCGCGCGCAACCATCGCGATCTAAACGTTCTAAGGTTTCAAAAAGATCTCCACCCTCTTTTGTCCAACCACGTGCGGCAAGAGTATGTCCACGAACATCTAAACCAACTGCGATGCGATCTCCGTACTCACCAATTACACGCGCAGTCCATTCCGGATCCTCTAGCGCTGCAGTCCCTAAATTAACTCGTCGACAGCCAGTAGCCAGTGCACGTTTTAATGATTCATCATCACGAATTCCACCGGATAACTCGACTTTGATATCTAGCTTTCCGACTACTTCAGCTAGTAATGCAGAGTTTTCACCACGACCAAAAGCCGCGTCTAAATCAACTAGGTGTAACCATTCAGCACCAGCTGCTTGAAACTCCAGAGCAACATCTAATGGCGCGCCATAAATACTTTCTTTTTCCAGTTCTCCCTGAACTAACCTGACTGCACGGCCATCTTTCACATCGACTGCCGGCAATAACTCCAAGTAACTCATAGTGAATCCACCCAATTTTTAATCAAGGCTAATCCAGCTGCGCCAGATTTTTCAGGATGAAATTGTGTTGCACTGATGTATCCGTCTTCTACCGCAGCCAAGAACTTTTCACCGTGTGTGCTCCATGCCGGGATAGTTCCAACTGCTTTTTTCGCAGCATAAGAGTGCACAAAATAAAAAGATTCACCTTCAACGCCATCAAATAATGTTGAAGTTGAAGCAGCTTCAACTGTGTTCCAACCCATGTGCGGCAAGATGGGTGCAGCTAATTGGGAAATAGTTCCATCCCATACTCCGATTCCTGCATGTGGCGTGCCATCAGCATGTTCAGTGCCCTGACTAAACATGATTTGCATTCCAATACAGATGCCCAGCGTTGGACGCTCTTTTGCTAAACGTTCGCGAACGATTGCCGCGCCATCAACTGCATTTAAACCCTTCATGCACGCAGCAAATGCTCCAACACCAGGAACTACTAATCCTTCGGCTTGGAGTGCAATGGCGCGGTCAGATGTAACAACTACATCTTTACCGGCTGTTGCAAATGCGCGTTCTGCGGATCGCAGATTTCCAGATCCGTAGTCAAGAATTGCTATCAAAGAGATCCTTTAGTTGATGGAATTCCGGCAACTCTGCCATCTAGTGAAACTGCATCGCGTAGTGCGCGCGCAACAGCCTTGAACTGTGCTTCAAATACGTGGTGAGCATTGCGTCCTTCTAGAACACGTATGTGTAATGCAATATGCGCTTCGGCAACAATAGATTCCCAAATGTGCTTACCCAATGTTGTATCAAAAGTTCCAATGAGCTCAACAATTTCTGGTTGGCGGTGCACTAAATAGGGACGACCTGAAAGATCTACCGCTGCTTGGACCAATACCTCATCCAAAGGAACCATTGAATCGCCAAAGCGACGAATGCCAGCCTTATCACCCAGTGCTTCACGAAGTGCCTGGCCAAATGCAAGTGAGGTGTCTTCAACTGTGTGGTGTGAATCAACATCAACATCACCAGTTGTCTTAACAGTTAAATTAAAACCAGAGTGCTTGCCTAGCTGAGACATCATGTGATCAAAGAAGGGCACACCTGTAGCAACATCGATGATGCCTTGACCGTCGAGATTGAGTTCAACGAGTACGTGTGACTCCTTGGTCTTTCTTTCAACGCGCGCTGTTCTCATGGCTTTCTCCTTTAAATGAGCTCTTTGAGGGCTGATATAAATAATGTGTTCTCGGCTTCATTGCCGATAGTGACTCTTAAGTACCCTGATAATCCCACATCTCTAATCAGAACACCCTTTTCTAGCAATGCCGCCCATAGTTGTGGCGCTTCTTGCTTGAATCCCGAGAACAAAACGAAGTTGGCACTGCTGGCAATGGTGGTCAGACCCATAGCTCTAAGTGCC
>Ga0209085_1000322_pt1 | contig 35786 bp, 32 predicted proteins | sample C_131016_EF_Meta_FD_187310 | JGI IMG/M metagenome (GOLD analysis project Ga0209085, IMG submission 187310) | Freshwater microbial communities from Lake Croche, Canada to study carbon cycling - C_131016_EF_MetaG (SPAdes) (version 2) | ecosystem: Environmental > Aquatic > Freshwater > Lake...
AGCGGCCACATGACCGGCATGTCTCGACTCTTGAAGTTGAAGATTCGGCATGATGATCCAGTAGATGTCCACACAGTGCATGCCCACTACCCAAACGGCCGTGCTGCAGATGCGCCATGGAGTTCTTTTTGCCGGCTGGGTCAGAAGGAGAATGAAGGGAATGAAGAAGTGACCTACAACCAAAAAGATAGAGTACCAGTACCAGCTGCCGGTATTGCGGTACACGAAGAACCATGTCTCCTCTGGAATGTTTGCATACCACTGCAGGAAATATTGGCTGAAAGAGATGTAGCCCCAGAAAGTGGTGAAGGCGAAAAGGAGCATTCCCATGATATGATTATGTTCGACCGTGAAGAGACCCTTCAGGTGTCCCGTCCGGACAAGGCCATTCGTGATCAGAATCAGAATCGCCATCGAGGATTGGGCACAACCCGCAAAGAGGTAGACCCCCCACATGGTGGAGTACCAGTGATGGTCCAGTGACATCAGCCAATCAAATCCAGCAAAGGTAAGGCAAAGTACAAAGAGAGGGATAAATCCATAGGCCGTATGGCGAAGGCGAAGGGTGATTCGGGGGTCTCCATCCAAGTCTTGTCGCATGGAAAGATTCCGGTAGAGCAGTCCAGCTAGAGAAAAGAAAAGGAGGTAAAATCCGCAACGGATATAAAAAAACGGCTCATTCAAAAACGGTCTTTTCCATGCAAGGAGTGGATCTTCCGACAAATCGGTGGTCATCCAGTGCCAAAGCTCTTTCGAGAAAAGGAAGATGATTGGGAGAAACAGAAGAAGGAGGACCGGAAAGCACGAAGCGATCGACTCAAGAATCCGGCGCATCAGGACGGACCAGTCGGCATCTAGTGCATGGTGAAGAAGTGTCCAAAAGAGCGCACCTGCACAAATAGTAAATCCCACCGTGAAGGCAAAGAGGTAGGAGAACGCTAGCTGCATCGGGTTTGTCATCAGCCCCCACACAAAAGCGGAGATAAGACCGATTACGCCAACCGTCGGGAAAAGGACGGGCAGGATGCCAAGACTTTCCAGTCGAAGTTTTTCTGCAGAAGGAAGAGGTGAAGGGCTATGGCTCATGGTTACTTGGCGGCGTTTGCTACATCCGGCGGAAGAAGTTTTGCTGGCGCACTCTGGGCCAGTTGGAGGGCCCGGATATAGGCAACGATCGCCCAGCGGTCATTGACGTCGATATGATGATACGGTCCCATCTGACCCTTCCCGTGGGTAATCGTATTAAAAATTTCGCCATCGGCCATTTCCCGGTATTTGTCTAGGTGGTAGCTGGCCGCTCCGACCAGTCCGTATTGAGAGGTGATCCCATTTCCTGCGCCAGTCGCACCGTGGCAAACTTGGCAGTTGATTTGATAACGTTCCTGTCCACGTGCGAGGAGTTTTTCATCCACGGTTACCGGGATTCCCGTTCCCCACATATTTCCCATCTTCCCTGTAAGGCGGTAAGGCTGGTCGGTGCTGACATGGAAGGGAATCGTTCCGTAAGGGGGCACGCGATCGACTCTGCCTTCTGTAAAGAGTGGGGAAGGCGTTTGTGACTTGTATTTGGGTTGCCGATCCATGTCGGGAAAAATTTCGATCGGGGTGCGCTGGGTGAAGTCCCCACGAAATCCTGCGATAGCCACGATCGCCACAACTAGGGCGCCAAAAACGGCTAGGAAAATTCGAATAAAACCCTTCATGAGGATGTCTCCGGACGAACTGGGTTCGGGCTTTCTTCCGGATCCTGAAAGATCTCTGTAATGTGCAGGCCACCGATGCCTTGCAAAAGTTGTCGCGAGAATGTGGTGTCAAATCGGGGATCTGTTGATTCCAGCACAAGAAAGAAGCCATCATCTGTGGCACGCTGAAAGCGATCCCAGTTGAAAACAGGATGATGAAGGCGCGGAAGAAGTGTTAAAAGGAGTAGACCGAGAACTGTGCCGAACGCCGTTAACAGAATGGTCAATTCAAAGAAGATCGGGAGGGAAGGCTCGAGTGCGAAATAAGGTTTTCCCTGGACGATCAAGGGGTAATTGATGGCGGAAGTGTAGTAGATCAGAATGAAAGCCACAGATAGTCCCGTGCACCCACCGATGAGGGAAAAGAGAGACACGCGAGAGCGCTTGAAACCCATGGCGTGATCCATTCCGTGAATCGGGAAGGGGGAGTACACGTCCCACTTACGAAAGCCAAGGGAATGAATTTTCTTTGCTGCTTCCAAAAGTGCGCCGGCAGATGAGAACTCTGCTCCCAAACCAAAAAGAGATGAGGTCGGTTGGCTCATGCGTGGACCTGCGAAGCCCCATGTGAATATGTGGAAGGCGAGTGGTGATGAGTGCCGTTAGCATCGTCCGTATGAGGGTCGGCCTGAGGAGTGATGCCCTTGACTTCAAACATGTTGATGATCGGGAGGAAGCGGACAAAGAGCAGGAAAAGGAATACGAAGAGACCTATCGTGCCGATAAAGAGAGTAATATCGACCCAAGTCGGGGAGAAGTAACCCCAGGAGGAGGGAAGAAAGTCGCGATGAATCGAGGTGACGATAATGACGAATCGTTCGAACCACATTCCCGTATTGGGGAACATCACGATGGCTAGGACGACCCAGGGGTTTTGCCGGCAGTACTTGAACCAGAAAAGTTGAGGAGCGGCGACGTTGCACGTGATCATCGCCCAGTACGCCCACCAGTAAGGGCCAAAAGCGCGATTGGTGAAGGCGTAGATCTCGAAAGGGTTGCCACTGTACCAAGCGATAAAGAACTCCATTGAGTATGCGTAACCGACAAGGGATCCGGTAAGCAGGATGATCTTACACATGTTGTCGATATGTTTGTCGGTGACGAGGTCGTGAAGGTGGTAAATCTCGCGGAACGGGATGAGAAGGGTGAGAACCATGGCGAAACCACCAAAGATGGCGCCTGCAACGAAGTAAGGCGGGAAGATGGTGGTATGCCATCCCGGAACGATGGAGGTCGCGAAATCGAAGGAAACGACGCTATGCACAGATAAAACGAGTGGAGTCGAAATTCCTGCAAGAATCAGATAGGTTTTTTCGTAGTGGGTCCAATGACGGTTTGAGCCGCGCCAGCCCAAAGCCAAAAGGCCATACACCATCTGACGCAGACGGGTGGTGGCGCGATCTCGAAGGGAGGCAAGATCAGGAATTAGGCCCAAGTACCAGAAAATCAGGGAAACGGTGAAATAGGTGGATACTGCAAAAACGTCCCAAAGGAGTGGGCTACGAAAATTTTGCCAAATGGCATTTGCATTCGGGATGGGGGCAAGAAACCAAGCCATCCAGACTCGGCCGACGTGAAAGGCTGGAAAGATTCCCGCACAAATGACGGCGAAAATGGTCATCGCTTCTGCGGAACGATTGATCGAGGTCCGCCACTTTTGGCGAGTGAGGAAAAGAATGGCAGAAATGAGGGTTCCTGCGTGACCGATTCCGATCCAGAACACGAAGTTCGTGATGTCCCAAGCCCAGCAAACGGGGACGTTCAAGCCCCATACTCCGACTCCAGTGGAAACAAGGTAGGTCAGCATTGCTGGCACCAATGTGGCCATCCCTCCGAAAACAATGGTGAGAATCCACCACCATTTCGGAGCACGTTCTTCGACGATTTGACAGACATGTTGAGTGATCCACGATAAAGGCCGGTGGTTGGATACAAGCGGTTGACGCTCCAAATAAGCCGAGGCTTGGGCAAAAGCAGCTTGAGAGGATGGGTTATCGGCTCTCATTCGTGGCTCCCTTGTTTCGAGTGAGCAGGAGTTTCGTGGAAAGCACCTGCGCTCTTTTCTGCGGAGTGCTTCTCCGCATGGCCGTGGACAGGTGCATAATGGGTACGGGCACCGGGCATCGCTGGGTTGGGATTCCGAATTTTTCCCAAATAGGTCAGTCGGGGACGAACATTCAGGTATTCAAGAAGGGAGTAGTTCTGGGGAAGTTCGCGCAATTTTTTCACTTCCGATGATTCATCCAGCAGATCACCAAAGACGATCGCTTCGGCAGGGCAGGCTTGCTGGCAAGCGGTTTTGAGAGTTCCAGTTGGAATTTTCAAATCGGCTGAGTCGCGAGCACGAACCCGAGCTGTGATCTTTGCATCTTCGATACGCTGAACGCAGAACGTACACTTTTCCATGACTCCACGCATCCGAACGGTGACGTTCGGATTCTTCTGGAGCTTAATCGTCTCCTCGGTCCCTTTGGGGGCGAGAGGTCCCCAATAGAGCTTGTCCAAGGCGCGTTGATTGTAATCGAAGAAGTTGAATCGCCGGACCTTATAGGGGCAATTATTCGCACAGTACCGTGTGCCGATACAACGATTGTAGGCCATCACGTTCAGGCCTTCTTCGTTATGAACTGTGGCATTGACAGGACAGACCGTTTCGCATGGTGCGTTTTCGCACTGCATACAGGCGATCGGTTGGGAGACCGATTCAGGCGCGTCGGGCTCACCCGTATAGTAACGATCTACCCGGATCCAGTGCATTTCACGGCCTTTCATGACCTGATCTTTTCCGACGATCGGGATGTTGTTTTCTGCAGTACAGGCCGTTACACAGGCGTTGCAGCCGGTGCAGGTTGAAAGATCCACCACCATGGCCCACTGGTGCTGGCCGTCTAATTTAGGATTTGGGTAAAACGTTTGATTCGGCGGGATGTGAGCGTCCATTCCAACTGTTTTCACCCAAGCAGGATTTTCCTTAAATTCGTTGACGGATGACTCTCGGACGAGGTCGCGTCCTTCCATCACTTGGTGTTCCTGGGTGACGGCGAGTTCCTGAGTGCGCCCTATGCGTTTAAGCTGGAGTCCATTCGCCTGGTAGTCCGTGGTGGATGTTCGGAGTTGGTACGCATCAAAACCGGCACCCTTAGCGACAGGTCCACTCAGGTCTTGTCCGTATCCGAGGGGGAGACTGGCACTTCCATTGGCATGACCAGGAGCAATCACGATAGGGGCTTCGATCGTGCGACCAGCAAGCGTGGCTTTCACCACATCGGCGACGAGAATCCCTTTGATGATATCGTTTTTCAAACCAAGGGAGCGTGCGGTCTCTGGAGAAAGAAGAATTGCATTATCCCAAGTGAGTTTGGTCATGGGATCCGGCCACTCCTGCATCCAGCCATTATTGGCGTACCGACCATCATCCACGGCAGCCGACTGGATAAAGATAGCTTCGAGTAAGGCCGAATCTTCTGCCGGGGAGTTTTCAACTCGCGAAAGAAGTCCCGCGACAGCATTTAGATTTGCAACTCGGGATACGGGCGCAGGAGGCGGGGTCGCGAGAAAGCCTTCGCGGACAAAATCGTTCCAGCCTTGTTCAAGCTTGTCACCTGACAGGCCTGTTCGCTGGGTGAATGTTTCACGGATAAGGGAGGGTCCTACCGGGTTCGGTTGCCCAAGAATTCGGGAAAGGATTTCCAGCTGACTTGCCCCAGCCCAAAGAGGTTGAATCATGGGCTGGATCGAAAGATACGAACCGTCGACGGCCAAAGCGTCACCCCACGATTCAAGGTAGTGGGTGCCGGGAATCGACCAAGTCGACTGTTTGGAGGTGGCATTTGGAAGAGAGGAAAGGTGAAGAGTATTTGGAACTGATGACTGAAGGGCCGCCCAATTCATGTCTGCAGGTGCATTATAGACGGGGTCTCCGCCAAGAATGATCAATGTACGAATGGTTCCACTTCGGATTTTTTCAGCAAGCTGTGTGAGCGTGGCCGATGTCGGCGTGCGTCGGGGTTGAACAAGAAGAGTTGTTCCAACGGAGCCAAGGGCAGAATTCAGCGCGAGGCCAAGTGCTTGGAGTGAGGCAGGAAGGCGCCGTCCAACAAGGAGAAGAGATCGGTTGCCGCGAGAAACTAGATCGGTGGCACATTCCCGGATCCAAGCTGGATCGACACCTTCCGGAAGAGGTAGGTCGGGAGACTGGCTGAGGAGTGTGTTAAGTTCAGCGCTGGGCTTGGCTGCACGGATTTGACGGGCAAGTTCGAGAAGGAAAGCCCCTGTTGCACTCGGACGAAGACGGAGGCGATGATCAGCCATCGTGCCGGTGAGGGAGAACCGAGGCTCTACGACATAGAGACGATTTGTTGAATCGGAGGGTTTGCGGGTTCGGCGGCCAGATGAAAATCCTCGAGTGTCAGAAAGATCTCCTTCGTCCGATCCCAGGAAATCACAATCGACGGCGAGAATTGTAGTGGCAGCGGAAAGGTTGGGGCGAAATTCGGTATTGTCACCAAAGACGAGGGCAGAAGCTTCGATATCTCTCCCTGGAGCTAGCGGCTCGTACGTGGCCCAGGTCGATTGCGGAAACTGACGCTGGAGTTCGGCTCGAAGTCTGTCTCGGGTGGGGGAAAGTTGTTCGTCGGCAAGAATTGCGAGGGAAGATCCAGAGGTTGAGGTCGATTCGGATCGGATTTGGCTGATTTCTTCATTCCAATCTGCGGTCGAGGCGTTCTTTCCATTTTTGGTAAGATGCTGCCGACGGGCAGGGTCATATAGATCAAGGATTGATGCTTGGGCATGATTGTCGCTCGCGCCTTGGCTTAGGGGATGGAGCGGATTGCCTTCCATCTTGATCGGGCGTCCATCAAACGTTGTAGCGAGAAGGGGCACGGCTCCACGACGGCGAGGTTGAGCTGTGGCAAAGGACATTTTTTTTCCTGGCACCACCCATTCTGGGGATTGGGTGAACGGAACGAGGTGAGCTTCGGGTCGGCGACAGCCGGAAAGGCTGAGCCCCGCAAGAGCAAGTGATGCTCCCATGAGTCTGATGAAATTCCTTCTTGAGAGGGGATTATTTTCCCATTCAGCGGCACCCGCAGGAAACTCGCGGTGCAGCCATTCTTCGAAATCAGGTGTCTTCGCGTATTCGCCAAGACTCCGCCAATAGGTACGTCCTTGAGAAGAGGAAGGATGATGGAGTGTGCGTTTCATGGTTTAGCGATGGCACCCACTACAGCTCACAGGCGGTTTTACATTCCACTCTTTGACAAATTTCTCGCCAAGTTCGCGTTGGCTTGTGCCCATGGGTGGTTCCCAATCCAAATTTGTAATCTGGTCAAGCGGGCGGAGATGGTTTTCCGGAGCCCTGTGGCATTCCAGACACCAACCCATGCTGTGAGGTTTTGCGTGGTAAACTACTTCCATGTGATTGACGTTGCCATGGCATGCGACGCAGCTGACTCCGCGATTCACGTGAACCGCGTGATTGAAATAGACGTAGTCGGGGGCTTTATGAATTCGGACCCAAGGGACTGGGTTGCCGGATTTCCAAGATTCCCGGACCGCAGCAAGCTTGGGGCTCTGGGATTTAATTTGAGTGTGGCAGTTCATGCAGGTTTGAGTGGGAGGGACATTGGAGTGGGAGGATTTTTCCACTCCCGTATGGCAGTAGCGACAGTCCATTCCAAGTTGATTCACATGGAGAGAGTGATCGAACGCCACAGGTTGTGTGGGTTGATAACCGACCCGAGTGTATTTTGGGGTGAAATAGTAAGACATTCCCGACACGACGCTGGCCACAACGACGGTGATGCAGACCAAAATTTTGATCGGCAACCAGTTGCTAAAGCGGGGAAATATGTTGGCCATGAGGAGTCAGTATGAATTTTTTCAAGAGTTGGGTTGAATTTCGTCGATATGTGAAAATGGAGATTCTTTTGTAGTTCATCAAGGATGCATTAGAAGTATTAACCTAAAGCCTGTGCCTATTAGTTTTGTTTAAGGCCTTTTTTCCCTCTGACTTTCGAAATGGGATCAAAGGCAACAGGAATTCCGATGGAAAACACTGGGGAAGGGGTTGAAATCTGGAAAATTCATTGGAGACTCAGCTCTATGCATAAGCTTTTCCCTCGCTCTGTTTCTCTCTTTTTCATTCTGGTCTTTATGGCCTTTTCCACGGCACACGCCGAAATCAGGGAAACGAGTGTTTGGTGGTTAACCCGAAATGTGAACATGTTCGGGCATGCGATCGACTTTATCTTCTATGTGATCCTTATTTTGACTGGAGTAACATTCGTCGGTGTCTTTTCGGTTTTGGCATATTTTTTGGTAAAATATCGCGCCCGCCCGGGTGTTCCCGCCATCCATAGCCATGGAAACAACACCTTGGAAGTGGTTTGGACCACGATTCCGGTGTTCATTTTTCTCGGTCTGGCCATTTATGGTAACGAAGAGTGGAGTCGGATGAGACGCCAGACCCCTCCGTCGGATGCGCTGCCCGTGGCCGTGGTGGGTGAGCAGTTCGGTTGGAATGTCCGTTATCCCGGCGCGGATGGAAAATTGGCAAAAATGGACGCCAAAAAGGTCAGTAAAGAGAACCCATTTGGCGTGGATCCAGCCGATCCCGCGGGTCTGGATGATTTCACGACATATAATGATCTCGTCTTCCCTGTAAATCGACCGATCCGGCTTTACCTCGGATCGAAGGATGTGATTCATGCTTTTTACGTTCCTGAATTTCGACTTTATCAAGACATGGTTCCTGGGCGGGTGTACGATTTTGTCTGGCTTAAGGCCGAAGCGACGGGCAAGTTTCAACTGGCTTGTAATCAGCTGTGCGGTCAGGGCCATTACAAAATGTTTGGCAAACTTTCCGTAGTGCCGGTACCTGAGTACGAATCTTGGGCGAAGGGGAAGGCTCCTGGGTCTGCGGTCACCGATGCAAGTTCAGTTACCCCAGTTGTTTTAAATCAAAGATAAGGAGATCAAACCATGAGCACTGCAACATTGAGCCACGCCGCTACCCATAACTCTCACGAACACACCGAACCCACAGGTTGGAAGAAATACTTGTGGTCGATGGATCATAAGGTCATTGGACTTCAGTATCTCTTTACCTCGCTCCTTTTTCTGTTCGTCGGGGGAGGTTTGGCTCTTCTGCTGCGTTGGCAGTTGGCATACCCGTCAACTCAAGTAATGCCGAATGGCGATGTCGGGAATCCTATCTCACTCGCGTTCATTAACCCGCAGTTTTATAACTCTCTCTTTACCATGCACGCCACGGTGATGGTGTTTCTTGTGGTCATGCCGCTCTTGATTGGTGCGTTTGGAAACTACCTGATTCCGCTCAAAATTGGGGCAGGGGATATGGCTTTTCCGTTGATCAACGAATTGTCCTACTGGGCCTATGCATTCTCTGGAGTGATTCTGATGGCGAGCTTTCTCGTTGCGGGCGGCGCTCCTGCTGGTGGATGGACTTCGTATGCACCGTTGAGTTCCGTTGCCGCCTATAACAACACTCAGATCGGCCAAAGCCTGTGGTGTGTGGGTATTTTTATCAACGGACTCGCTTCGATCATGGGGGCTTTCAACTACATCACAACGATTGTGAATATGCGGGCACCTGGCATGGGCTTCTTCCGGATGCCTCTTGCGGTCTGGGCGTTGTTTATTACCGCATTTTTACTCCTCTTGGCGGTGCCAGTTCTATCCGCTGCGGCAGCCATGCTCTTCTTGGATTTAAATTCTGGAACAAATTTCTTTAATCCTGCTCACGGTGGCCAGCCTCTTCTTTGGCAGCATCTCTTCTGGTTTTTCGGTCATCCAGAGGTTTACATCATGATCCTTCCCGCGATGGGTTTGGTAAGTGATGTGCTGGCAATTTTTGCGAGGAAACCCATTTTCGGCTATCGCGCCATGGTCTATGCGATGGTGGCAATCGGCTTTCTTGGATTTATTGTATGGGGTCACCATATGTTTGTGTCCGGGATGAATCTGGTTCTTTCAGCGGCCTTCGGCGTTTCGACCATGGTCATCGCGGTTCCTTCTGCCATCAAAACGTTCAATTGGCTCGGTACGTTATGGGGCGGGTCGATACGTTTTACGACCGGCATGCTGAATGCTCTGGCGTTCGTTCTGATGTTCGTCATTGGCGGTCTTTCCGGAATTTTCATGGCATCTACCCCAGTCGATATTTTTGTCCATCACACGTACTTTATCGTTGCCCACATTCACTACGTGTTATTCGGAGGAAGCATTTTCGGGATCTTTGCCGCTATCTACACTTGGTATCCAAAGATGTTCGGGCGCATGTTGGACGAGACCTTGGGGAAAATTCACTTCGCATTCACCTTCGTCTTCTTCAATCTCTGTTTCTTTCCAATGCACAATGTAGGCTTGGGTGGAATGATGCGTCGGATTGCCGACCCCACGGCGTACGAACATCTCCGAGCGCTTCAACCGATCAATCAATTCATCACCTTGGCGGCAATTGGCCTAGGCTTTTCCCAGTTTATCTTTCTTTGGAATTTCTTTCGCAGCTTGAAGCATGGCGCCCCTGCTGGAAACAACCCTTGGGAGGCGACAACATTGGAGTGGATGGTGGCTTCCCCCCCTGGACACGGTAATTTCGCAACAACGCCGACAGTTTATCGCGGACCGTATGACTATAGTGTTCCTGGACATGCGCGGGACTACATTATGCAGCAAGAACCGCCGGCACCGGAATCGCCTGTAGGCAGGCCGAAACACACGGTCTCAGCGGGATAATGGAGGCGGCTTCTCCCTCCCGAGGTCTCTATCGCACGGCCTGTTTTCTGGTCGGAGCGATCCTCTTTTTAATCACCCTGGGGGGGCAGGTGACCACCCGCGTAGCGGGCATGGCTGTTCCTGATTGGCCAGGAACCTTTGGTCACAACATGTTTGTCTATCCTTGGTCGAGCATGACTTCTTCCATGTTTATTTTTTTGGAACACTCCCACAGATTGGTGGCATCAGGTGTTGGATTTATCACGCTTCTCGTTTCGACATGGGTGTTGCTAATTCAACCCAAGGGATGGGCCCGCCGCTTGGCAATTACTGCGTCTGTTCTGGTGGTGTTGCAGGGAGTTTTGGGTGGCCAGCGGGTAATTCAGGCCTCCTGGGTTCTTGGGTTGATTCACGGCTGTCTCGCACAGGGATATCTGCTGGTGGCGGGAAGTTTGGCGCTACTCTTATCTCCGTTCTGGGGCAGCCCTGGGCATGGAGATGATCTCGCACGTAGCCGTGCCAAGATGGTTTGGTTTCTGACAGGACTCGTTTTCACTCAAACCATTCTCGGTGCGTTGATGAGACATGGGGGTCCTGGTTACTTGTCGGTTCCGGATTTTCCTAAGATTTACGGTGAGTGGATGCCGGCTTTTTGGGATACAGCCGTCCTAAGTAGGATCAATCATTATCGTGCCACCGAGCTGCAATGGCCTGAGACGACGCAAACACTAATTTTTTGCCAAATTTTGCATCGTACATTGGGAATTTTGGCCGTGCTTGGCATTCTGGGGGGTGCCATCTGGAGTGTTCGATCGGCAATGACACCATCTTGGTGGAGTCGCGGAATGGTGGGCTGGGTTTTTCTGGCCGTCTCACAGGTTGTCTTAGGGATTTCGATTCTTTGGACAGGCCGCCTGCCTGAGATTGCAACCGCACATGTGTTGTTGGGTGCATCCCTGACCTTGATGGGGTGGTTGCTCGGATTAGCGTCCTGGCGATCCACGAAGGATCTCCCCTTAGCAAAAATGAGTCGACCCACACTCCGAAAGAGGTCGAAAAGGGAAGTATCCCAATGAATCATCCTCACGAGGTATTGACGGCTTCGAGAAGTCCGGCTTCAGGGATCCGTGCATGGCTGCAGGACTGGTCTGAACTTGCCAAGGCACGGCTAAGTCTGTTGGTGCTTTTGACCACACTGGTTGGCCTTTATTGCGGCGCAGCGGGTCATTTGGAGTTATGGCGGACTCTCTGCACACTCGTCGGTACCTCTCTCGTGGCTGCTGCTGCGGCTGTTCTGAATGAGTGGCTGGAGCGAGATCTCGACGCCAAGATGATACGGACGGCCGATCGGCCATTGCCGGCAGGCCGGGTCAGTCCTGATGAGGCTTTGATTGGAGGAGCTGCGATGGCAGGGATCGGTTTGGCTACGTTGTATTTTGGTGTTCATGCTCCTGCAGCATTCCTCGCTGCCGCAACACTGGCCCTTTACCTTTTTGTTTACACTCCGATGAAGCGGTGGACGGCTTTCAACACCTTGGTTGGTGCTGTCCCGGGTGCGATTCCTCCGCTCATCGGTTTTACTGCGGGTCGTGGCCGAATTGAGATGGAAGGCTGGGCCCTCTTTTCGATTCTATTCCTTTGGCAAATTCCCCACTTCATGGCAATTGCATGGCGCTATCGGGAGGATTATCGGCGGGCGGGATTCCGAATGTTGCCATGTCGGGATGAGGAGGGGAGGGTAACGGGTTTGGTTTCCGTGCTTTATTGCTGCGCCCTGCTACCCGCTTCGCTTTGGCCTGTATCATTGGAAGCTGCGGGATGGCTCTACGGAGTGGGAGCCGTTTCTTTGGGCTTAGGGTATACCTACTTTGCTGGAAACTTTGCCTTGAAGCCTTCTCCAACGTCGGCTCGGAACCTTTTTCTTAGTTCCATCCTTTATCTTCCTCTGCTTTTGATTCTCCTTGTTTCAGACTCCCGCTGATCATGACTCCCTTACGCAAAGCCAATATTCGGATCCTTCTTCTTCTTGTTGGAGGAGCCTTGATCATGACCGCTTTTTGGGTTTATTTCATTATCGCCAAAGAGCCAATTCAACCCTAAATCGAATCCCTTCATGACCACAACAACGATCCCTTCTAGTCATGCCATTCCGGTTTCTTCGGTTGGCCCACGCTTCACCCTTCCGAAATTCGGCATGTTGGTATTCTTGGCTTCCGAGGCGATGCTTTTTGCAGGTTTGATCGGTGGATACATTGTTTTGAGGATTGCCCAAGGCCAGGGGAATTGGCCACCGCCCGGGGCGCCTGAGATCGGGGTGAAGATTCCCCCTACCTTTCTAAACTGGGTTATGATTGCCAACACGATCATCCTTTTGTCGAGCAGCGTGACATACCATTGGGGGGAAGTTCGGATGCGAAAGGGGGGGAGCGGACTGATTGGTTACGCCCTCACTGCTTTATTTGGGGTGATTTTCTTGGGTGTTCAGGCTTGGGAGTGGATGCATCTCAAGCACGAGGGCATGTGGTTTAATACATATGGAATTTACGGCTCCTGCTTTTTCACTATGACTGGCTTCCACGGCCTGCACGTTTTTCTCGGGCTTTTAGGGATCCTCATGACGGTCTGGAGATCGGGGTTGAGGCAGATGAAGCTTTTTTCGGGTCAGACTCCGAATCCGTCTCACACGTTCGAAGAGCTCACCGGCTACTACTGGCACTTTGTGGACGTGGTCTGGATCTTCCTTTATTCGATCCTGTACGTTTTGTAATCAAGCTTCAGGTCTTCAGGAAGGACGCCAGAACGCGTCCCAACGCCTCTGCGTCCGGGCAAGGAATGCCTGGCGCGTTCTCCGTAAGAAAAAGATATCCCATCCCATAGGACGGGCCGTTGAGGACCGAAGCGTTCGTTTTGCAATCTATGAACTGCCGTCGGGCTGATTTTTCAGCCTCCTCAAAGGTGCTCGCTGCCTCCCATTTCCATCCGACCAATTTGGCTCGAGGCGCTTTGGAGCAAAGTGTCGGCAAGATTCGCGGACTGGGTTTGAGTTTAAGATCAATTTGAGAAAGGGAGCCTGGCCATTTTTGAGTCGAAAGGGGGCGCTGGTCGGGTCCAGTTGCCTCAAGAAAGTCGTAATCCGGGAGGGCTGCGGGCAGAAGAATAGCCTTAAAATCGAGAAGTGAGGTTTCATTGATTATTTTTTGCAGATCATGGATGGTGCGAAAACGGGCATCGACGGGTATATGGGGTGGTATGGGATGGGTTAGATTCTCCCCAAGCCAAAGGTGGGGGGAGAGACCTGATTGGCGAAGAATATCAGCCACAATCAACCCAGTGCGACCCGTGGAGCGGTTGGAAATCTCACGTGCAGAATCCAGCGGAGTGCTGGTTGGACCTGCAATGATAAGGACCTTCATTTTCTTTTTTTAGCTGAAAAGTCAGGGCGGGCGAAACATCAGGCTTGCACCGGGGGCTTGAAGAGTGGAAACCGATAGGTGACCCATGACCTATAGCGGCTTCCATCTCGCATTTAATCTACCTCTACTTTTGATTCTTTTCTTCTTTTCGGGGAAGGGATTTTGGCCCGGAGAGATGGTTTTCGTGATGCTGGCTGTTCTTGGAATCGTGGTCGCGTTCACCTCGCCGTGGGACAATTGGGCGGTTGCAAAGGGAATATGGGATTTTCCTCGAGAGCGAATTCGGTTCCGGGTCGGAAAACTTCCTATCGAGGAGTACGCTTTTTTCGTCATCCAGTCACTGGAAGTGATGTTACTGAGTTGGGCTTTTCTTCACTGGGTCAAAGCCCCCGAGGGGGCCCCCATGCCGCGTTGGATTGGGGAACCTCAGGTACTTCGTCATTTGGGAGTCCTTTTTGTGTGCTGGATTGGCCTGGGGGTTGCGCTGAAAGAGTGGCCGAACCGATGTCGCCGAATTCACTATGCTTGGCATCTGTTCTTCTGGTTTTTACCTGTCGTGTTCATTCAGTGGATTGTGGCAGGCCCTATGCTCCTGGCTTACTCTTGGCACGTTCTAGTGCCTACCTTGGCGATCGGAACCTACCTGTGCCTAGCCGATTGGTATGCGATCCAAAAAGGGATTTGGTTCTTTGATCCTAAGCAGATCACAGGATGGAAGATTGCTGGGGAGATGCCTTGGGAAGAGGCGGCCTTTTTTTATATCACCAGTCTGCTTGTAGCGCAGACATTCTTAATTCTTCTTCCTCCGACTCTTCGCTGAGGGGGAATGATTTCCGATTAGGACTTCGGTTCGTTCCCGGGCTTCCACTTGATATTGCACCCCAAGCTGGGGGTCTGTGGAGAGGGAACGCTTTTGCGGGCAAGAATGGCCTCGAGAACGGCACGAAGGTCGCCCCCTGTGGCAATGGCATCACTTTTTGGGCGAGTAGAGTCAAACTGACCTGAATAGACGAGGCGGGCGGCTGCATCCAAAACAAAGAGATCAGGGGTACAGGCAGCGTGCCAAGCGTGGGCTATGTTTTGGGTGCTATCTACCAAGTAAGGGAATTCCCATTTCGCTTCACGGGCAAAGGTAGGCATCTTGTCGGGGGCATCATCTGGGTACTGATCAGCATCGTTGGAGTTGATCGCAACAAAGGAGATCCCCTTGGGAATGTATTCGGACGCGATACGACCAAGCGCTTCACGGATATGAATCACATAAGGGCAGTGATTGCAGGCAAAAGCTACAACAAGAGGTTTTCCTTGGGCGCAACTTTCCCGGGACCAGATCTTCCCGTGGGAATCGGGAAGAGAGAAATCCGGCGCAAGGGATCCCAAGACCAATCGTTGAGTGGAAGCAGTGCGAGCCATCTTTTACTTTATGGTTGGAGGAGGAGTCGACCGGTCCTTGGCGATTGTCGATCCTTTGTGGGTGGATTGAAAATTGAGCCAATCCCTCATGATTTGAAGAGCTTCTCCAAGTTCATAGGCTTCGGCTAGATCAACTGCATCGGTGACTCCCTCGGTCTCCCCATCGGCAGACTCTTCCAGAGTTGGCTTTTTCTTTTTGGGATCTTTATCCGAAAGGATCACGCCCTTTTTATCGTCGATCACAAGACGGGCCTTGGGTTCGGATGTCTTCTGTAACCGTTCTTCAATCTTCTTTCGTTCGTCATTTCGGATGTCCTCGGAATTCTTCTCCTGCACTCGGCTGGTTTCATTTAGGGAGATTTTACCTGATTCGATCCGAGAACGAACTTTCTCTATATCTGCCTTGAGAAACTCCATGTCTCGATCGGAAGTGATCCGATCTTTTGATTTTTCCTGAAGAACGCTTTTCAACGAAGGATCCATTTTGTTTGCGGAGTATCGACTCGGACCAATTTCGTCCCATGGGAGGGCATTCGGAAGGTCGGATTCGCCGATTTTCATGTAGTCGAGAGGGGAGGGGATGGCGATATCGGGGATCACGCCACGATTTTGAGTGGAATGACCGTTCGGCAGATAAAACTTCTGAATGGTCAGTTTGACCGCTCCTGCCTGGGGCTGAGCCTTCTCACTGCCTTGTTTTAGAAACCGTCCGAGCTCGACGACTGCCTGAACAGTTCCTTTTCCATGGGTGCTTTTTTCTCCGACCACGAGAGCCCGACCATAGTTCTGGAGGGCTCCGGCTGCGATTTCAGATGCGGAGGCACTGCGGCGACCTGTCAGCACAAGGAGGGGGCCCTGGTAAAGAGAGCCAGGGTTATCATCGGTCCGCTGAATGACTGTGCCTTTGTTGTCCCGGACCTGAACCACGGGGCCCTGATCAATGAACAGACCGGTAAGGGTGACTGCCTCATCCAGAAGACCGCCCCCGTTCTTTCGGAGATCTAGAATTACCCCGTCCACCTGAGCCTGATTAAGTTTCTTGAGGAGAACTTCAACATCCTCCGAAGTGGAGCGTGGTCGGGCTCCATTGCCACTTGCAGCGGACTCAGCACCGCCGACTTCGCCATAAAAACTAGGCAGATCGATCACCCCAACGCGCCAGGAATCGGAAGTAACCGGCGGGATGTCAGTGGCTTTTTTTGATGAATCAGAATCTTTCGCAGGCTCTTTTCCTGTGAGACTTCCAATCGTTTTTTCCCACCAGGTAGGGTTTTCTTGGGTGTTCTTGGAGGGGGACGGCTCGGAAACTGCCACGGGGGAATGGTTGGGCTTGGGAATATCATAGACCGAAGCGGTGGCCTGTTGGGCGGCCAACTTTACCTCGTCTCGGGTAATCTGAACCTCCCGCTGCTCCCCTGCATTGCTTCCTGCGGGGATGACTTGAAGCCGAACAAGTGTGTTTTTTGGACCACGGATTTTCTTTACGGCATTCCGCAACTTCATGTCGACAATGTCATCGAAGGCATTCTCGCCTTGTGCAACCCCAATGATTTTATCACCGACCTTCAGTCGGCCGTCGAGATCTGCAGGACCTCCCGGAACCAGTTCTTTGATCACACAGTATCCATCTTCTGAGGCAAGGACTGCACCGATGCCGCAAAGAGCCAGTTTGATACCGATAGAGAAGTCTTCGAGGGTGGCGGCACTCATATAGCTGGAGTGAGGGTCGTAAAGACTGGCGAGGGAGGTGAGGTAAAGCTGCAGAATTTCCTCGTTATCGTAATCCTCCAGATTTTTTACTAGACGGTCGTACCGTTTTGTCACCGTGGTCAACGGGTCTTCGTCTGTCTTCTTCTTTTCTTTGGCGACTTTTGATTTTGGGGCGAGCTTTTCCCTGAGCATGTCGAATTTGAGGCGACGCTCCCAAAGTTCATCTGCTGCTACGGAATCGGCTGGCCAACCCACTTTGGTGCGGTCGATCTCATAGCTTTGGTCGGAGGAAAAATCGAAAGGAAGAACGAGGCGTTTTTTGATCCAAGCTAATCTGTCGCGGACCCGATCATTGAAGCCCGCAAAGATTTCAAAAGCCGGAGTGGTATTTCCCTGCTGGGTCAGTTGGGCTAACTGCGAAGCGTAGGTATTTTGGTAAGCGACCAAATCACTTTCCAAGAAGAAGGCGTGATTGTAGTCGAGCGACTCCATGTACGCCTTAATCCAGTCCTTTGCCTTTTCTTCGGTAAGTGGCTTGCCTGCAAAGTGGTGATCTTGAAGAAGTTTTTGAACCAACATCGCAGTGGCTTGAGACCCAGCGCTTGGACGCAAGTTTTCCGAATGCAGTTGAGTCTCACTGATTTGAACAAACAGGAGTGCAGTGACGAGAAAATGGATTCCGTACCTATGCATTCCTCAAGCATAGCCCCAGATCATGAAAATGCATCTTCGTTTCAACTGAATTGCAAATGAGTGCACTAAAAAGTTGGAACAGTCTTCGAAGAAAATCTCTATATTCCTAATCTAGAGCTAGTTATGTGTTTATTTTGCTCGTTGGGGGGGGAGGAGGGTCTTGATGATTGATGATGCGTGGCGACGAGAAACTGAAAGTTCGGTCTGATCTCGGAGAGTTACAAAAAGCTTTAAAGACTTTCGACGCCAGCCAGAAACCTGATTCCGCGCAACCCATCGACTTCGGGATAGTTGGAGGAAGGTATTTTTCGGGAAAGGAGTTAGCATGTTCTGTAAAGTGGAGCGGATGGTTCCTTTTCCTTTGGTGGAGTGGAGAATCACGTAGTTACCCATCGCTTCGATCTGCTGAATATCACTTGCTTGGATAAGAACTTTTTGATGTGAGATTTCAACGAGGAACGATGGCGCATCTTCGATCGCATGGGTGCTGAGCCTACGTATGGCGCGTTGGAGGGCTTGGCCGAGCCGGGCTTTGTCGACCGGCTTCACTAGGTAGTCGACTAAATCAAATTCAAAACCTGTTGCCCCCTGAGTAGGGTCGGCTGTTATCGCGATGCAAAGAGGAGGGGAAGAAAGCGATCGAAGTAAATCGAATCCGTCTTGATGCCCGAGTGACAAGTCTAAAAAGGTAAGATTCGGTCGAAGTTTCTCTATAAGAGATATGGACTCCTTTAATGTGGATGCCTCGCCGAGGAGATTTACTTCTGGGAAGGCGGCGAAGGCATCTCGCAAATCCTGGCAGCAAAGGGGGTCGTCATCGATTAGCAATACGTTCAGTCGTTTCATCCAATGTGACCCCCAATAGGGAGTTGGAGGATCGCAGTAACAACCCCCTTTTGTATCTCTCGGAGGTCAAGCCTTGCCTCACGATGATACATCAGACCCAGATGTTGTCGCACGAGTGATATTCCGGCAGAAAGTTTTCCGGAAGAGAGGCTTTTTAAGCTTCCCGGTTGGGAAACCGATACAACTAATCTGTTGTCGGTGCCGATCTTGGCCGAGATTCGGATCAAGAGCTTACTCTTTGAGGAGAACTTGCCATGTTTCACTGCATTTTCCACCAAAGTCTGAATGCTCATCGGAGGGATCTTGAATGCTTGAATTTGTTTGGAAACGGTGGCTTTGAGTGACACTTCTTTTCCGCGTATGTTTTCGAGTTCCAGATATTGTCGGCAGAGGGACAATTCTTCTTCTATGGGGATAAGAGTGCTAAGTTGAGAGTCTACAGAAGTACGCAAAAACTGAGCGAGGAGTGTGATGAAATCTCGCGCGCGGAGTGGGTCTCGTTGGACAAGGGCGCGAAGACCTGTGAGGCAGTTAAAGAGGAGGTGGGGGTTAATTCTGGATCGGATCGTGGCGACCTCCATTTTGGCTATTTCTGCACTTTCTTCCGCTTTCTCAGCTCTTTCTTCGACACGTAGGCAGTGGAGTAGTCCGGTTGCTTCAAGCGGGTCTCCCGATCTAGAAAGATGGGTGATTACCCAGTGGGATAAATAAGCAGGAGTGCAGGGATCCTTGGGCAAAATCTTCATCTGCCCCGTCCTGCTCCTTTTGTTGAAAAGAGGATACTCTTTTGAAATCTTTTTCGATACGGACTCCTGGTCGATCGCATAGCCTGTAACGGCACTCCACGTCCAAAGGGATGAGTCGAGAGAATTCATCACCCAATGATCTCTTTGTGACCTAGCTCGCAGTGTATCTGCTGCTAATCCCAAGGGAAACATAGTGATGCAAAAAAAGATTAAGAGGCCGATTTCTTCCGTTCGCGGTGTTGCTTCCATATTCTGAGATTGAGTATACGAGACATCGAAATGTCTTTGTTGTGTCTTTTCAGGAGTTGAGTTTGTGTCCAGCCATAATAGTTGGGCGGTCTGCGACTGCTTTTCGTCCCCAATGACAATAAAAAGGAAGGAAAGAAGGAAAAATGAAAGAGTTGCCCCTTTGAGTCCATTTGCCCAAACTCCCCATACGATTACGGGTAGCAGGATGATCAGGATAAGAATACGAAATGGTATATTCAGGTAAAAAGTGCCAATCAGGAGTGCGACTCCAAAAGTGTAGGTAAACATTTTCAGTCCTCTCGTTGAGAGCCAGTTAAACTGATGGATATCCCGCCAGACAAGAATCAGTGGAGTGAGGAGAATGATTCCCCCTGCGTTTCCGAGGGCATAGGTCATCACTTCGGACTGAAATTGAGTGAAGGGGACCACACCCGCAGCGCATAGAAGGGTTGTTGCGATTAGGGCGCTGGTAAGTGCTGGAATCCAAGGGGCTGCAGCAAGGAATATAACGATATCTCGTTGCTTGCTTATCCAAAGATGGAAACCGTTTGCCACCTTGGTAAGAAAAAACCACGCAATCGAGGTTTCCGTTATGTTGGCGAGGGGTAAAAGAAGTGCAGTCGAAACAGGAAGAGATCCAGAAATGAAAAAATGGTAGGCGACCAGTCCGAGGTAGACACCCGGAAGCATCCATGGTCCTCCCAAAAGAACGCAACCTAGGGCCCCTCCTGACCCGAGCCAAAGGGATGAGGACCATACTGGAGAGACATTATGTAGCCATTGAGATAGTGCAGATAAAACAATCTGAACGAAGGCAGTTATGGCAATGCCCTTAGCGGTGAAGAAAAAAGTGTGTCGAGGGGATGGGGGTCGTAAAGGTGTCATTCGGGATTGTTTTTCATACGGATCCGCGATGTTCGGGGCAGATAATTGTGTTTTCCGCTCGTCACTTTGTTTCTGCCACTTGTCCCTATGGAGTGGCGATGGGCTTGGATGAAGAAAGAGTCCAGTAATGCGTAAAACTTTTGATGCAAATCTATCTGTGCGTCTGGAATAAACATCTAGAAAACAGAATACCATTCTTGATAATAGTGCAACCTTAAGTCCTATTGATTTCCCTTTCTCATGGATAGCGGTATCTCATCCCCAACTTCGAATCATACGGAGCCTCTGTTTTTTGCGGTCTGTGATGATCGTAGTTTTATAAGAGTCCTTTTCCATCAGTGGGTGGAAGCCAACCTGGCTTGTCGAATGGTGCAGGCCTCGCATCCTCAAGAGCTTCGAGCCTCCGATACCTCTTTTCGTCTGGTATTTATTTCCACCCGCATCTCCCCCGCGGAGGGTCGAATATTGCCCAAACACTGTTCAGGTGATCCGATTGTTTTTGATGACAACTTCACCCCTCTAACTGCGCTCTGGTGGAAGGAGAGGGGCGCCAAAGGGTTGCTTGATTTTCGGGACGGCCCCGATGATTGGTTGCACTGCGTCAATCAAGTCCTGAACGGCAAGCTCAGTCAGACCCCCACGGCCAAGAGTGCCCTCGACGCAAACGATTCCAAGCGAGGTCTACAGCTTTTGAGTCGTCGCGAAATGCAGGTGGCGCAGTTGTTGGTGCGCGGAAGCTCAGCAGAGCAGGTGGCCAAAAGGCTTGGCACTACGGAAGGAACGATAAAAAATCAGAGAAAGGCCATTTATCAGAAGTTAAAAATCGTCCGTGCGACTCAGCTAGCTTGGGCGATGGGGAATGGGGTGCCCAGTTCCCGATGAGAGTTCCTCCCGAAAAAGAGAATGAGGTAAAGGTTGAGCCAGAGAAGAATCGATCCTACGTCCTATTTCTTTCGATTGGGGTGAGCGCCCTTTTCTGGGTCTCCCTTCTTGTGATTCTATTTCTTGTTTGGAAACGCTGACTGGACTGAATTCACACCGGCAAATTTAAACATGTTGCAATAGTTCTCGGCAGACTTTTTTTGCATCAAAAAACTCGAGAGCAATCTCCCGTGCCGCTTTCGAGTGCTCCGTGTAGTTTTGGCTGATTTCGGCAAGGCCCCCTACTGCCTCCTCAAGGGTTGAAAAGGGAAGAACCCCTCGGGTTGATGGGAGATGAAGGCTCCAACCTGTTTCCTGAACGACAGCAGGCCGTCCCGCGGCCAAGTAACAGGCTGTTCGGCAGCTAAACCAACCGGTTTTTCCCTCCACGTATCCGTGTTTTGCGACGCTCCATTCACCTCGTGAGGAGGTAAGAAATGATCGGTATGCCTTATGATCTGGAACGACTTCTTGGGGTTCAACCAGATCCCAACCAAGCTGACGCAACTCTTGAGCTGGGCGTTGTCCGTCTACGCCAAGTCCCATCGCGAGCCGAAGCGGGGTTGTGGTTTTGGAGGGCAAATTCCGAAATCTGTTAAACTCCAGATTCTTTTGTCCGTAGGTTCGGCCTTCCCAAACTTTCGCTCGGTAACTGGCCCAGTTCATCACCGTTGTCCATGGGGCATCACTAGGAACTGGGGTGACAGGCCATTGATCGATGGCAATCGGCTGAACGGTGGGTCGCCAAGTAATCCCGTCTACGGGAACGGGGCAATCAGTTTTTCCTACGGAAAGGCCGAAAGTGAAGTGGCTGTCATGATCGCGGAGTCGACCTGCGTATTGGGGATTTGAACCATCCAGAAGTCCGATTTGGCAAAACATCGGATCCCCATCGATAAACATTTTATGCCCTACCCTGAGGTCGTAATCGCGCAGCCAACCCGCGCTTGAGACATTGACCAGGAGATCCCCGTGACGAAGCCACTCCCGGGCGATCTTTTCGCCCGCCCCATGAAACTTGCCGTCGGCACCATTTCGGTACACCCAATCATGATCAAGGTCGAAATCATGAAAGATTCTTTTGAGGGACCGCAACGCGAAGGAGCAGTCATCGGTAATCGTACCGGCTTCGGGGTCGTAGGGCCATGCGCCCGAATCTTCCAGATAAAGGACTTCGTGGCCCAGCGAGCGAAAGCCAAGTAGATAGTGGAGATAGTCCCAGATTACTCCTCCAAAGGGATATTGTCCGATCAGTCCTGTGATGATGATGCGCACGATCTTAGTTTATAAGTTTTCCAGACTATGCACAGCCTGCATCCTTGTGGATTGAGCTGAGGGGTGGAGTGAGGGAAAAAGGGAGGATGGCCGAAGGATCCACCCCGATGATGCGTCAATATCAGGGGCTTCGTGCCCAGATCCCGAAAGATACTTTTCTCTTCTTTCGCTTGGGTGATTTTTACGAACTGTTTTTTGAGGATGCAGTTGAGGGAGCACGGATGCTGAATCTTACCCTGACGAAGCGGAACGGTATTCCCATGTGTGGTTTGCCTTATCATTCAGCGGAGGTGTACATCGCTAAAATTCTTGCTGCTGGGCGAAGAGTTGCCCTTTGCGAACAGATGGGGGAAGCCAAAAGCGGGCAGATGGTAGAAAGGGCTATCACCAAGATTTTAAGTCCTGGATGTGCCATGGGGATGGAATTGACCGACCCCAAATTGCCTCGATGGCTGGGTGCTGTTCGTCGGGGGAATGGCAAGAAAGAGCCTTGGGGGTTCGCTTTGCTGGATGCAAGTACGGGGGAGTTCCGGTTTTCGGAACCGAAAGACGAAGTTGCCTGTCGAGATGAGATCAAGAGAACCCAACCTGCGGAGATTCTCGTCTCGGAAGAGGACAAGGAGATCCCCGAGTGGGTCGATTCCCGAACGACGGTAACTCGGATTCCGGAATGGACGTTGGAGGATGATACGGGAAGAACGGTGCTTTGTGAGCATTATCGGGTGCATAGTTTGGACGGGTTCGGGTGCAAAGGAATGGGCCCTGCAGTGGGTGCGGCAGGTGCCTTGGTGCGTTATGTCAGGGAAACCCTGAAGGGGGGAATGCGGCATTGGCAGGTTCCCAAACCTTTCCGTTCCGAAAGCTGCCTTCAGATTGATTCGGCAACTCAGCGAAATCTGGAGATCTTTGATTCTGCTTCTCCTGGTGTCTCCACAAGCCTGATTCGGGCGATCGATCAGACCCAGACCGCCATGGGAGGGCGAGAGTTGCGATCGTGGTTGCTACGGCCTCTGCGAAACAAGAAGGAGGTAGAAGAAAGGCATGAAGCGGTAGCCGGTTTTCTTGAGGATGTGGGGGCTATGGATGATTTCCGTGAGGCTCTTAGGGAAGTGAGGGATCTCCCGCGTCTTGTCGGGCGTTTAGCCGGAGGCGCGGGAACGGCTCGAGATCTGCTGGCTCTACGGATAACTTTGAATGCTCTGCCGTCCCTCAAGGAAAAGGGTCGTTTTTTGGCGGGAAAGATGAATCAAAGATTGAGTGAAGCGATCGATCTGGAGGAAGCTTTGGTGGCAGAGTTAAACCGGGCGGTGGCGGATGATCCTCCAGGAACGATCCGGGAAGGTGGAATGATTCGTGACGGGTATGACAAAGTTCTCGACTCCCATCGTACAGCCATGCGGGAAGGGAGAACGTGGATTGCGGAACTCCAGGCAAAGGAGGTGGAGCGTACTGGAATTAAGAGCTTAAAGATCCGTTTCAATAATATCAGCGGATATGGAATCGAAGTGACCAAAACAAACCTGGATCAGGTTCCGAAGGAGTATCAGAGGAAACAGACTCTCGCCCAGGCAGAACGTTATGTGACCCCTGAGCTCAAGGAGATGGAGGGGAAGATCTTGGGTGCGGAAGAGAAGTCGATGGCCCGGGAAATTCAGCTGTTTGGCCAGCTCCGAGATCTGGTTCTCTCACGGAGTGAGTGCTTGCAAAAAACGGCGGACGCTTTGGGGGCTCTGGATGCTCTTGCCGGCTTGGCCTCGACCGCGCGTAGGTGGGGATATGTGCGCCCGACCATTCGAGAGGATCGCTCCTTGCGGATTCAAGGAGGAAGGCATCCTGTGGTTGAACAATTACTGGCGGGTGGAGCTGAGCCATTTGTTCCTAATGATCTTTGGATCGGAGGTGAGAAGGGAACGCTAATGATTCTGACTGGGCCCAACATGGCGGGGAAAAGTACTTACTTAAGACAGGCAGCACTCATTTGTTTGCTGGGGCAAATTGGATCGTTTGTTCCAGCTGCATCGGCCGAACTTCCGATCTTGGACCGAATCTTTACCCGGATTGGAGCAGGAGATGATTTAGCGAGAGGTCAGAGCACATTTTTAGTCGAAATGAACGAAACTGCCATGATCCTACATCATGCGACGGAAGATAGTTTGGTGATCTTGGATGAGATTGGTCGTGGAACGAGTACTCTGGATGGGCTCAGCATCGCATGGGCCGTAGGCGAGTATCTACATGATGAGGTCAAGGCGAAGACCCTCTTTGCCACCCATTACCACGAGTTGGCCGAACTGGCGTTGATTCGAAACGGTGTGAGGAACTTTCGTGTTGATGTGCGGGAGGAGCGGGATCGAGTCGTGTTTTTGCGTAGAATTGTGGAGGGGGAAGCGGACCGGAGTTATGGAATTCAGGTCGCTCGATTGGCAGGTTTACCCGAACCAGTATTACGGCGTGCTGGAGAAATATTAAAAGGACTTGAGGAGGGCGAAACCGATGCCTCGGGTAAGCCAGCCAGAATCAAGCCAAAGAACCCAACTCCGAAGAAAAACACGAAAAACCAGCTCGATCTTTTTGCTGAGCGTGAAAAGTCTTTTTAAAGGTTCCTCGGAATGTTCCGTGGGGTAGGCTGATACTCAATGAAGGGTCCTAAAAAAGTTCTCATTTTGTCTGCGAGTGCTGGAACAGGGCACGTAAAAGCAGCTGCCGCAATCGAAACTGTTTGCCGAGCCACCCCCGGAATCGGGGAAGTGGTGAATGTGGATGCCCTGGCTTTTACCAATAAGCTGTTCCGAGACTTCTATTCGAAACTTTATCTGACATTGGTTCAGGATGCGCCAACTCTGTTGGGGTGGTGGTATGACAAGAGTGATGAGCCTTGGAAGACCGACAAGATGCGGCTTCTTCTAGATCGGCTGAATACACGCCCGCTCGTTCGCCTGATCTCCCAGCTTCAACCAGACATCACCGTTTGTACTCATTTTATGCCTGCAGAAATTATCTCCCACTTGATCACAAAAAAAACGATCCAAGCAAAACTTTCGATCGTAGTAACCGATTATGATTTTCATGCGATGTGGTTGTCTCGGGCTTTTCATAGGTATTTTGTCGCACTCGAGGAGACCAAGGCTTACTTGACGATGCTGGGACTTCCAGCTGATCGCGTGACGGTAAGTGGCATTCCTGTAGATCCATCTTTTGGTCCCTCAACAGATCAGTTGGCTTTACGAAAGAAACTAGGTCTGCCGACCGACCGACCTGTCATTTTAGTGACGGCAGGAGCGTTGGGAGTGAATCCAGCTGAACAGGTGGTAAAGTCTTTGCGACAGCTGAAGCACAAGGCGCAGGTTGTGGTTATCTGTGGGAAAAACCCCGAAGCCAAAGTGCGCGTCGATCAGGAGGTTTCGAGAGCAGTCTCTGGGGACGTGAAATTCCTAGTCCAAGGGTTTGTAGAAAATATGGCGGAGTGGATGGCATCTGCAGATCTTCTGATTAGTAAGCCTGGGGGAATGACCTCGGCGGAAGCGATGGTCTGTCACTTACCGATGGCGATTTACGATCCCATTCCGGGGCAAGAGGAGAGAAATAGTGATCAACTGCTGGAGAATGGGGTAGCGATTAAATGTAATGAGATTATGACTTTGGGGTACAAAGTCGGGGCCTTGTTGTCTAACCCTGAACGTCTCCAGAGAATGAAAGAATCGGCGCGAAAGATGGGGCGTCCCAAGGCGGCGGAAACAGTGGTCCGAACTCTGTTGGCCGAATCGGATAACGCTCCTGTGGAGGTGAATACCGACCAGCAGGAAGAGATGGCGGAGCAAGTTCGGAAACGATGAAAACCGGTTGGCGGGGGGAGAAGTTTCTCTGGGGAGTGTCCTCCTGCGCCTATCAGCACGAGGGAGGTTATAACGGGGAAGGGCAGCCCCAAAATAATTGGGCAGCATGGGAGAGGTCGGGAAAGGTCTCGCGCTCGGGTCGAGCGGTCGATTTCTGGAACCGGTTTGAGGAGGATTTTGATCGTGCGGAAATGATGGGATTAACGGCGTATCGGTTGGGGGTGGACTGGACGAGGATTCAACCCGAGGCGCCCCCGGCCGACTTTCAAGAGGACGCTTTAGATCGCTACGCAGATATGATCACGGCCCTTCGAAAGCGTCATCTGGAGCCGTTGATCACACTTTGTCATTTCACGACTCCCCATTGGTTGGGAACCGATCCATGGCTGGATGAACGAACCCCCATCATTTTTAGTCAGTTTGAGAGAAAGCTTTGGGAGGTTTTGAACCGGAAACTGACTGAACGGGGTGTCGCGCCACCCACTTGGTTCATCACCATGAATGAACCGAACATGCTGGCGGCCTGCACTTATAACGTGGGTGCATTTCCGGCTGGGAGACGTGCTTGGTGGGCTGCGGCGTTGTGTGCCTTGCAAACGATGCTGGAAGCACATGTTCGGGTTCGAAGGGAGATTCACGCGCTATATGTGGAGCATCCCGATTGGGGGAGTCCCAAGCTGAGCTTTAACAACTTCGCGAGTGATTTGTATTGGATGGATAAGATGCTTCTCGATGTATTGGAAGGCGCTAGGCAGACGGAGGGAGGGGAGCCGATTCTCGCATTTCTCACCGACCGATATCGGGAATTTACCCGTGCTTACAGAGCTATGGACTTTCCTCATCATGGTCTTTTTTCCGAAGCGATAGGAGAGCTGTTGAAGCAGATCCAGCACGGGCTGAGTCGAAAGTTTCTTCATGAAAGCACCTTCTCAAGACTTGTTCCACTGGTACGGGAACGTAGGGAGGAGTCGGTTGTAGATTTTATCTCCTTCGACTATTACGATCCCTTCGTGGGCAACGCGGTCCGGCTACCGACTTTTTCCGACCTTCGACTGGGCCGGGTGGGGCTACGGGAGTGGTTGACCCAAAGCCTTACGACCAAGTGGTGGGACTGGAAAGCCCTCCCGAGGGGGCTGCGTTTTTTTGTGGAACGCTATGCAAACGAGTATCCGGATCTTCCTATTCTGATTGCGGAAAATGGAATGGCAGAGCGACGCTGCCAGCGTTCGGACTCGTGCGTATTGCGGGGTGACCAGCAGAGTCGCAGCTATTTCATTCGTCAACATGTTGGAGAAGTGCAAAAACTCAAAGCGGAGGGTTTGCCTTTGATCGGGTATTTTCACTGGTCTCTAACCGATAATTACGAGTGGGGAACCTACGATCCTAGGTTCGGGCTATTTGGAATCGATTTTAACTCAAAAGACCTCGAGAGAATTGCTCGGGATGAGGGAGGGGATATCCCCTGGGAAACTTACGCCGAGATGGTTGCCAGGGATAAGAAAAATTAAAGAGGGACGGGGGCTGCGGGTTGTCCATCTGCAGACGGAGGTGGAATCCGATACGTGATGCGTCCCTTTGTCAAATCGTAGGGGGACATTTCCATTTTTACTTTGTTGCCGATATTCAGGCGGATGTAGTTCTTCCGCATTTTTCCGGAAATGTGTGCAAGAACGGTATGGCCATTGATCAGTTCTACTCGAAAGAGGGTGCCTTTGAGCACCGACTTAACGACTCCTTCCACTTCAACAACTTCGCCTGCCATAAGGGGAAATCGTATGTCAATTGTGAAGGGATTGGAACCTTTTTTGGGGCAGCTTCAGACCTTGTCGTGAATCCCGCACTCTCGTTTCCAGCCAAAGTGCCGAAGTTCAGAAGGGTCTTTTACTTCATCAAGACGCTTGGTCGTCACCCGGTCTCCAATCGAAATGTATCCTTTTGACCAAAGTGGATGATAGGGGAGGGAGTGAAGGCGTAGGTAATCGCCAATTTGACGATCGCTCCAATCCAAGAGGGGAAGAAGTTTGAGACGTGATTGAGATGACGAGATGACGGATAGTTTTTCTCTCGATTCTGACGAGGTTCTTCGTAAGCCCGCAACCCAGAGGTTCGGGTTCAATTCAGAAAGAGCTCGCCGTAATGGTTCGACTCGAACGATTTCATGAAACTTCTCTAGTCCAGCGGGCCCCATTTCCCATAACCGTCCGTGCTTCTTCTCTAACTGCTGGGCGGAGAGAAGAGGGCGAACCGTCCTGATATTGAGGTTCAGTTTTTTCGTTAATTCTTCTGCGAAGAGAAGCGTTTCGGGAAAGTGATAACCGGTATCGATAAAGAAGATTGGTACATTCGCGTTCTCTCGGGTAGCGAGGTGAAGGAAGGCGGCGGATTGTGCTCCGAAGGAAGTAGTTAAAACCATCTGATCTAGGTAGTTCCTTGCAGCCCACTCCATTCGCTCTGATGCAGATTTCGATTCAAGATCAGGTAAGCCCCCTAAAGAGAGCCCTTTTTTTATTGCTGAATCGGTAATCATTCTTGCAATTTACGTGAAAACTATACAAAGTCTATCGTTTATGTCGTATTTGCAACATCTTGAAGATCAGAGCATTTATATATTTCGCGAGGCTTTTGCGAGTTTCAAGAATATGGCTATGCCCTGGTCGATGGGCAAGGATTCGAACACTTTGATCTGGTTGGCTAAGAAGGCCTTTGCAGGAAAAATCCCATTCCCCTTGGTCCATATCGACACCACATACGAATTTCCGGAAATGTTGGCGTTCAGGGAATGGGCGCAGAAGCATTATGAAATCGACTTAATCGTCATTGTGAACGAGGAAGCTCGTAAGCGTGGCATTGGATACGAAAGCCATGATCCCGTCACCGTGACACATGAATTGAAGTCGGCCGCTCTTCAACAAGCATTAGCCAAATACAAGTGGGATGCCCTTGTTACAGGAATTCGGCGAGATGAGGATTCGACAAGGGCAAAGGAGCGATATTTCTCGCCCCGTACGGTGGACAATGAGTGGGAGTATCGAGATCAACCGCCTGAGTTTTGGGGGCAGTTCACTACCGCTGTAAAGCCGGGGGAACACGTGAGAGTGCAACCCTTGTTGGACTGGACGGAACTCGATATCTGGGAATACATCCGGCGCGAGGGGATCCCCATCCCTAAGATGTATTTTTCACAACAGGGGCGTCGTTATCGCTCTTTGGGATGTTGGCCCATTACAAAATCGATCGAAAGCTCGGTTGATACCTTGGAGGGGATTGTAGAGGAGCTGAGAACAACCAAGACCTCGGAAAGAGCCGGTCGGGCGCAGGACCATCATGAACGGAACGCCATGCAAAAATTGCGGGCGAAAGGATTCATGTGAGCCAGGGAGTTGTCATGCCTCCAGCACCGAAACCCGTGCCAAAGGATTATGTCCCAGCCTTTTTTCCGAAGAGGCAGGGTGGAGCTCGGGCGGCGGGTGGACCGGAAGAACCGCGAACCAGCATCGTGGTCGTGGGGCACGTGGATCATGGGAAGTCCACCCTGATCGGACGACTGCTTGCGGATACCGGCTCCTTGCCCGAGGGTAAGTTGGAAGCTGCGGAAAAAGCCTCGCGGGAAGAGGGAATGCCTTTGGAGTATGCCTTTCTTCTGGATGCTTTTCTTGAGGAACAGGCGCAAAATATCACGATCGACACCACTCGGATCGGTTTCCGATACAAGGGGCAGTCGTTTGAAATTATCGATGCTCCGGGACATCGGGAATTTATTAAGAACATGGTCACGGGTGCTGCGGCTGCGGAGGAAGCTATTCTTCTGATCGATGCGCAAGAAGGATTGAAAGAGCAGACAAGACGACATGGCCTTCTGCTCTCTCTCTTGGGGGTATCGCGGGTGATCGTTGCCGTGAATAAAATGGATCTGGTGGGATGGAAGGAAGATCGTTTCCGTGTTCTTGAAGAAGAGATTCGGGAGTATCTGAGGGGATTGAAAATCAGTCCGAGGGAAGTGATTCCGATTTCTGCCCGGGAGGGATCCACCGTGATGCGAAGGGATGATCAGCATCTCCCATGGTGGAAAGGACCGACCTTACTGGAAGCTCTTTTGGCGGGGGCAGGAAAGAGTCAGCAGTCACCCGAAGGACCGCTGCGTTTCAGTATTCAGGATGTTTATCGATTTGATGCAAGGCGTGTGATTGCAGGAAAACTGGAAAGCGGACGAATCCGAGTCGGCGATCCGGTCATTTTCTTTCCTGACCGAAAGGCGAGCCGGATTCGAAGTATTGAATCTTGGGGCGAAGAAACGACGTTACGTGAAGTAGGTCCTGGGCAGTGCGTAGCGGTGACGTTGGAGGAGCAGATATTTGTCGAGCGCGGTCATGTGGGCGCTTTGCCGGAGGACCCTCCTGTTGAGTCTCGTGAAGTCCGAGCTCGTATCTTCTGGTTGGATACGGAGGCATTACGGTTACAGGCCCCCGTGACACTCCGGCTAGGCACCCAGTCGGTCGAAGCCCGGTTGGTTGCAATTGATCGGGTTGTGGACGCTGAGAGGCTGGAGGCAGTAACGGATACAAGAGAGGAGGTAGGTCGGTTTGAAGTCGCTGAGGTGCGTCTCCGTTGCCGTCGTCCCTTGGTTTACGATGCTCACGAGCGAGTTTCCGCTACTGGCCGGTTCGCGTTGCAGCGTGGTCCTCGAATTGGGGGAGGGGGGATCATTACATTTGCTGAATATCCAGCTTCCCTTGCCAAGCCTGTTACGGGGGAACACCTGACATGGACCGAGGGCCGCATATCCCAAGAAGCTCGTGCAAGTCACTTTGGTCACGAGGGGGCAGTGATTTGGTTGACGGGGTTGTCCGGCTCCGGAAAGTCGACTCTTGCAGTGGCTTTGGAGAGTCTTCTTTTTCGTCGTGGGATCGGAACGATGATTTTGGATGGTGACAATCTTCGGCACGGCCTGTGTGCTGACTTGGGTTTTAGCCTGACGGATCGGGCAGAAAACATTCGAAGGGCGGGGGAGGTGGCAAAGCTGATGGCCGAATCAGGCTTGGTTGTGATTAGTTCACTCATCTCTCCTTTGAAAAAAGAGCGTGAATCTGTTCGTGCTTCTTGCCGTAGTGCGGGAATTTCTTTTTCCGAAATCTTTATCAATGCCTCGATCGCCGAATGCGAAAAACGCGATCCCCGCGGCCTTTATCAAAAGGCTCGAAAGGGTGAAATTAAGGGTTTTACGGGAATTGATTCGCCTTACGAAATCCCTGAACACCCCGACCTAATTCTTGAGACAGGGAAGGAAAAAGTAGTGGAATCGGCGGAGCGACTCCTGAGCCATGTATTGAACCTAGTCCGTTTGAAAGAAGAAGACCGAGAGGGTGCTCCTGGTCCCGGCGGACAGATCTAAGTAGTCATTCGCGGAACGAAGGACCACTTGCCTTCACGCCATTTGGCGGTTCCGGCGCTTGCCCGGGTTAATCGATCTCTCAATGCGGGAGCCCATGGAGAATCGGGAATAGGATCGATTAAAATTGCGGAATCTCCTGCTACGTCAGCCTGACGCAGAGTTTTATACAGATTCTGTGCTGCGCTCGAGGGCTGTCGATCGGGAGCTAGAATCTGAACCCGGGGGTTCTTTGGTTTCGGAGCGTTGCTGTAGACAATATACTGGTAGGGGGATTCGAAGTTTTGGATCGTAGAAGTGCAAAGGTACAATGGGGTTTGAGGGGCATAGTGGTGAGCTAGCATTCCCGGGGAAGCGGTGGAGCGATCAAGAGAAGTGGAGGAAGACCTTGTGGAAACGGGAACTTTAAGAGTTTCCGAAATCCGATCTCCTGAGATGGATCCAGGACGGAGAATTACCGGATTTGATTCGCTTAAAGAAAGGACTGTGGATTCGATCCCGTTTGAACAGCTGCCTCCATCCAGAATTAGAGGGATCTTTCCTTCCAGCTCCTGCAGAACGGCAGATGCCTCGGTTGGGCTGATTCGTCCAAAGCGGTTTGCGCTCGGGGCGGCCAAGGGTTGACCGATCTCAGTAAGAAGGCGTTGCGCGTCGGGATGGGATGGAAAACGTACGGCTACTGTGTCGAGTCCTGAGGTGACCTCGATTGGGACATGGTGTCCTTTGCGAAGGATGAGAGTCAGGGGTCCGGGCCAAAACTTCTCGGTTAATAGTGTTGCGGGTTCTGGAATCGGTTCAGCAACAATTCCACCACGAGCAGCAAAACCGAGGTCGGGTGAGGGGAGGTGGAGAATGAGAGGATCGGTGGAAGGCCTTCCCTTGGCATGAAAAATCTTCTGAACCACTTCAGAGTGAAGGCCCAGACCACCAAGTCCGTAAACAGTCTCAGTTGGAAAAGCGACTAGGTCACCGCCGCGGAGAATCTGGCAAGCCTCGCGCATGGCTGCATCGGACACAGGAAGGACTCGAGTCTTCATTCCCAAATGATATGTGAAAATGTGGGAAGTGAAAAGAGAGGGGAGTTTTCCTCGACTTGTGCCTACCTAGGATTGCACGCTGTTCGGGTGACTCTCTCTCCAAAAGATTGGCAGGCGGTGGTACGAGAGACTGCAGCTCGTGCAGTTGGGGAGGACGTGGGGCCGGATGATGTGACGAGCCGGATCCTGATTCCTGAGGTTATCAAGGCGATCGGTTTTCTTATAGCCCGGGAGCCGTGCGTGCTAGCTGGGATGGAAGTTGCCGAGGCTGTTTTTCGGGAGGTGGACGGCCATCTGAAATGGCGAGCCTTAGCTCAGGATGGAGAGAGGATCTTGGCAGGGAGAAAAGTGGCTGAAGTAACAGGTTCGGCCCGATCGATTCTGACCGGCGAAAGATGTTCTTTGAATTTTATTCAGCGCCTTTCGGGAGTTGCCACGCTGACTGCTGACTATGTGCGTCAGACGGAAGGTACGGTGGCAAGGATTCTGGATACGAGAAAGACGACGCCAGGTTTGCGGGCCTTGGAAAGGCAGGCCGTCCGTCTAGGAGGTGGGACGAATCACCGAGCCGGTCTTTATGATGGAATTCTCGTCAAAGAAAATCATCTAGCGCTGGTTTCCTTCTCCGATCTCACTGAGGTACTGAGGAAAGCTGGTCATGATCATCCTGAACTTCCCATTGTAGTGGAAGCTGACAACTGTGAATTGGCCGAAAAACTGCTTCAGCTTCCTGTTCACAGAGTTCTTCTGGATAATATGACTTTGGATCAGGTCAACAAAGTCGTGGCCGCACGAAAAATGCGTTCTTCGCAGGTTCAACTTGAAGCTTCAGGCGGTGTGACTTTGGAAAGAGCACGGGACTTGGCTCGGGCCGGTGTTGACTGGATTAGCGTGGGAAAATTGACGCACAGCTCGAGATCAATCGATTTCAGTCTCGATCTGATTCCGGCATAAGGAAAAGTCTATTTTTTTACAGGAGAAGCAGCCGGAACGCCTGGTTGGTTCATCTGGATATTGAACTGAGTAACAATTTCCTTCGCTTCATTATTAGTTAAGCTCAGGCGCATGAGATCCTTTGCCAGATTCTCGAGCTTATCGGAAACAGTTTTATAACGCTTAATGGCTTGCGCAGCCGTCTCGGTCGTTTGGCTCACTGCCTGACGTTCCTTTACGATGGAAACGAGTTGAACCAAGTTGACCAATAAAAAAGCACCCAACACAGTAACCAAGGGCCAGAGGCAAGAGACGTGGGATTCGTAGGATTGATTCTCGTCGTTCATGGATTCGCCTTCTCATCAAGTTTTACATTGAGTTCGTGTTTTTTGAGAATTTCTTTGAAAGCGGGGTCTTTTTCGCCAGCCATGGCTATGCGAATGCTCAAGTTTCGGAGAACAGTCTCCATTTGGGGACCATTGGCAACTTGGGCTTGCACCGCTTGAATCTGGGAGATGGCTCCACGAGTGCTTAGCCCAAGCAAGAGGTTCACTAGCAAGAGGAGGCTAACCAGTCCACTCAAGCCCCATAAGATCATCTTTTGCACGGCTGTATCCTCTATGGCATTTACTTGTTAGTCAATCAGAGGCTCTGCATGGATGTGAGTAACTTCATCCGCCTTTGATTAAATTAAAGTAATAGGGTTAGGCTTTTGAATCTTTCTTTTGAGATAAGTGTTTATTGGAAACGGCCTGGCGAATGACGGGGGGTGCTTTATGCGGAAGAAACGCGGAGTTCGATGAATTCACGCTCGACCAGTTTTTCTTCCGCGCAAAGTAGTGTTTCGATTGTGCTGAAGATACAGCCCGATATGCCTTCGAGTTCACCGCCTTACGTTGAAGAAATATTGTCTGAACAAAAGACTGAAAAAGAGGTCGACTTGAATCAGTTGAAACGGCATGAAACATAATAACATGCATAAGCCTGAAGAGCTTCCCGGGCATACACATTTAAGGAAGACCTTGGATCGTCTTCATAAAAAACACGGTGAATGTCATGAGGGAAATGTGGCTACTTATATTCCTGAACTAGCGAAGGCGAATCCGGATCACTTCGGCGTTGCTGTGGTAGGTGTCGATGGGGATGTCTATGAGGCAGGAGAGACTTCGGCCGAATTCACAATTCAGTCAATTTCTAAGGCATTCGTTTTTGGCTTAGCAGTCGAGACGCATGGTCGAGATGCTGTTCTGAAGAGAGTCGGGGTCGAGCCTAGTGGGGATGCATTCAATTCCCTTGAACTTCGCTCCAGCCGGAAACCCTTCAATCCGATGATTAATGCGGGCGCAATCACTGACACGGGAATGGTTACGGGGGCTTCCGTGAAGGAACGGATAAATAAGATTTTGCGTCTGTTAAGTGATGCGGCCGGCAGGGAATTGCGTGTGGATGAGGGTGTTTATCGATCGGAAAAAGAGACGGGCCATCGGAACCGAGCGATCGGACACCTTTTGAAAAACGTGGACCTTATCGATGGAGATGTTGAGGAGGTGTTGGATCTATATTTTCAGCAATGCTCTGTCCTCCTGAATGCTCGCGATTTAGCGACCATGGGGGCAACGTTGGCAAACTTGGGCACCAATCCTGTAACTGGAAAAGAGGTGTTGAGTTTTGATTCCGTGCGGGATGTGCTGAGTGTCATGTTTACTTGTGGAATGTACGACTTCGCGGGGGAGTGGGCGTTCCGAGTTGGGATCCCGGCCAAGAGTGGGGTAGGTGGAGGGATTCTGGCGGTGATCAATCGGCAACTGGGAATCGGTACTTACTCGCCGCGCTTGGACTCGATGGGGAATAGTGTTCGAGGAATTCGCCTTTGCACGGATTTGGCCGAAGAGATGGGGTTGCATGTCTTTAACTTCACGAACGCGGGTTCGAGCTTCATCAAGGCGACATTCGCTAAGAAATAAA
>Ga0209085_1000324_pt1 | contig 35716 bp, 21 predicted proteins | sample C_131016_EF_Meta_FD_187310 | JGI IMG/M metagenome (GOLD analysis project Ga0209085, IMG submission 187310) | Freshwater microbial communities from Lake Croche, Canada to study carbon cycling - C_131016_EF_MetaG (SPAdes) (version 2) | ecosystem: Environmental > Aquatic > Freshwater > Lake...
CTGACAAGAAGCTCTCGCTGAAAAATGCGGCGTAGATGCTGTAAGTGTCGTGGCATTCGCCTACGACTCTTACACCAACCCCTCAAAAAACAACGGGGTGCTCCGCGCAACGCTTACGGCGCAGGGCGTGGGTTCGCTCATCGATAAGGTTGCGGCGCGAGTGTCTTTCACGGTCGAGACGACCGTGCTCCCCTCTTTCGCGCGGCAGCGCGCTTCGTTACTTGGGAGGGTCGACCTCCGGCTTGACCCATTTTTCAGCCTCGAAGCGGCGTTTCTGCGGGAGTTGCTTTGGCGCCTTTAGAGCGGGGTGGTGTCTGGGAGTCGTCCAGCGCCTTCCGTGGAGAAATTTGGGTCATGCGGGACGATGACCCTCCCGGCGTTTGGCTCGGCGGCGGAGGTATTGGATGACGACGCCGGCGAGGAGGGCGACGGCGTAGAAGTAGGTTTCGGTTTCGGGGACGGCTATGATTTGGCTGCCATTGCCTTCGAAGCCACTGACTTCAAATCCGCTTCCAACGAAGCTGTTGCCTGAGTCGCTGTAGAAGCTGATTTTCGCGAGATTTTCAGCCGTGAGATTTGCGTTGCTGGTAAAGACCAAATTGCTGGGGTTAGTGTAATTATTGACCTGTGTTCCCCAATAGGTGGTTCCGCTCCAGTTCCAGATGGCCAGTGTGGCATTGGAAGCACCGCTGGCCCAAGAGAGACCACTGAAGCGAAGGATGCCGGAGAAGCCGGCGAAGTCGATGGTGGAGTTGGCACTCAGTGTGAGGGCACCGACCGTTTCATTGAAGTTCCCGCTCACGGCCATGCGGCCGCCATCAAGGTTGACGGCAGCGTTGTCATTGACGGCGTTTTCTGACGTGACGAGGAAGGACCCGCCGGTGACATTGATGACTGCGCTGTTGCCCATGGCTCCCGCTGCGGCGGCTTGGAGGGTGCCGCCGGAGACGGTGGTGTTGCCGGTGAAGCCATTGTTGTTGCCGGTGAGGACTTGGGTGCTGGCTCCGTCTTTGATGAGGGCTCCACTACCTGTGATGCGGCCGGCGTAGGTGGTGTTGCCGCTCGAGGTGCCGATTGTGAGGTTATTCGAGCCGAGGGTGACATTTGAGCTGGCGGTGCCAGTGAGCGAGGCGATGGATTGGCTGGCGCCGAGGGCCAAGGTGGAGTTGCCGGTGCCGGTAGTGTCGATCGAGATGGCGGTGCGGGTGCTGGTTGGCAGGGCACCTGTGACATTGGCGTTCAAAGTGCCGCCGTCGATGATGCGGGTGGGGCCGTTGTAGGTGTTTGCGATGTTGAGGCTCACTGTGGCTCCGTCGATGACGAGGTCGGAGTTGGTGGCGGATCCGCTGATGCCAATGGTGTTCACATTGAAAGTGCCGGAGTCGAGGGTGAGCGTGGTGCCGTTTTTGCTGAGGCCGCCGGTGAGGGTGAGCGCACCGCCATTGTTGCGGAGGGTGCCGGTGCCGCCGGTGACGGAAATGGCGCGGTCGAGCGTGGCGGCGCCGCCGCTGTAGATAAGGGTGGTGGCGTTGGCGAGGGTGATGCCGGAGGTGCCGGCGACGGCAGAGACGCTGCTGATCGAGAGATTGCCAGCACTGAGGGTGGTGGCTCCAGTGTAGGTGTTACTGCCACTTAGGGCGAGCGTGTTGCCCGTGCCGTTCATGGTGACTCCGCCGGTGCCGATGAGGTTCGAGGCGATCGAGCCGCTGTTGGCCGTGACGCCACCGGTCTGGTTGAGGCTGAAGCTGCCTGTGATGCTTCCACCGTTGTTGAGAGAGACCGACTGGGCCGCGACATTCGCGGTGAGGTTGGCCACGGCGCTGGAGCCATTCACGCTCAGAGCGACATTCGAACCGACTGCGCCGATGTTTGTTGTTCCGTTATTGATGGTAATCGTGCCGCCGCCGAGTTGGGCGGAAACTGTGCCGCCGGTGATGTTGTAGGAGGAACCGGTGAGCACACCACTCGTGCCGATAAGGTTACCATTCGTCATGGTGATGACTCCCACTGTGTCGTTGAAGCTGGAGATGTCGAATGTGCCGCCGTTGATGATAAGGTTGCTGGAATCCGAAATGACATTGCTTGCGCCCAAAGCCAAAGTGCCAAGGGTAATTGTCGTGGTGCCGGTGTAGGTGTTGTTGCCGGAGAGGGTCAAGGTTCCGGTGCCGTCTTTGGTGAGTGAGCCGGTGGTGGTTGCAATGGCGCCGCTAATCGTTGTGTTGCCAGAGCCGCCGATGGTCAGGTTTTGAGTTGCGCCACCGATGTCGCCGGAGAGTGTGAGCAGGCCGGCATCCGAGTTGATGCGCGTGGCCGCTGTAAGAGTGATGTTGCCGCCGTAGGTGTTGCTGCCGGAGATGTTCCGCAGGGCGCCTGAGCCGTCCGAGCCATTGCCTGTGCCGGCGAGCGAGAGGGCTTCGGCGCCCACAGTGATGCCGCCTTGGAGCTGTAGGGCGGCTCCGGAGGAGACTGTGGTGTTGCCGGCAGTCGTTCCGAGGGCGGTGGCATTCTGGATATTTAGAACACCTGCAGTGACTCTGGTGGCGCCGGTGTAGCTGTTTGCGGCATTGAGGATAATGGTTCCAGGACCGGCTTGCGTGAGGTTGCCGGAGCCAGTGATGCCATTGGCGAAATCCGTGCCCTGTGTGACCGTGCCGTCCCGGTTAAAGGCAAGCGTGCCGTTGTTGGTGATTGTGCTGGTTGCGTTGAGAGTTCCCGTGAGACCACCCGCGCCGATCTGCAGCGTGCCGCCGTTGATGGTGGTGCTGCCGATGTAGGTGTTGTTGTCGGTGAGGGTGAGCGTTCCAGCGCCATCTTTGGTGAGTGTGCCGGTTGTTGTGCCGATGATGCTGGCGATTTTCGTATTTCCCGCTCCGCCGACGGTGAGGTTTTGAGTTGCGCCACTGATGCCGCCGGAGAGGGTGAGCAGACCGGCATCCGAGTTGATGCGAGTCGCGGCTGCGAGTGTGACCAAGCCGCCGTAGGTGTTAGTCCCCGAGATGTTACGCAACGCTCCTGTGGTGCTGATGCCGTTTCCACTCAAACTCAGGGCTTCTGCGCCCACGGTGATGTCGCCTTGGATCTGCAGGGCCGCACCGGAGGCCACCGTGGTGCCGTTGGCGGTCGAGCCAAGGGCAGCCGCGTTTTGAATATTCAGCACTCCGGCGTTCACCGTGGTGTTGCCGGTGTAGGTATTCGCACCGGCAAGGGTCTGGGTGCCAGTGCCATTTTTCGTAAAACCGCCCGAACCGCCGAGGGCGCCGCCGTAGGTATTGCTCTGGTTGTTTGCTCCGACGATTAGCAGCTGGTTCGGGGTGGTGTTGCCGTTCCCCTTCAGTCCGCCGAGGGTGTTGTTGCCCGCAAACCAGGTGACAGCTCCAGCACCGATATTCAGGGTGGAGCTGCCTAGCGAGCTGGTGTCCGCCAACGCAAGTGTGCCTGCGCTAACCAGAGTGTCGCCGGTGAAGGTGTTCGCGACGGAGAGCGTCAGGCCAGAGGTCGCGCTGTTCTGGGTAACGCCTGTCACGGAGGAGCCGATCACCCCACTGATGGTCGTGCTGCCGGTGCCGTTGCCAGAGTTCGTGATCGTTCCGTTATGGTTGACGGCTCCGATATTGATGCCGCCGGTGATGGCACTATTGTTGTTGAGAATAAGATTGCCCGTGCCGACGATTCCGCCCGATACCGAGATGGTTTGGTTGCCGCTGGGGTTGTTGTTGGTGATCGTGGTGCCGGCGCTGTTCACATTGAGCGCGTTAGTCGTGATGTCCAGGCCCACGGTCGAACTGTTGTTAATAATGCCCGTCACATTTGAGCCCACTCCCCCGCTGATGACATTAAACTGCCCGGGCGTGGTATTTGTGCCGCTGCTCGTGATCGTTCCCACATTGTTAAAACTTGCGGAATTGAAAGTCAGGTAGTAGCCGATAGCCCCTTGAACGTTGTTTGCCAGGGTCATATTGCCGGTTCCACTCACACCTCCGCTAAAAGTTAACGTGCGACCCGACTCAACCGTCAGATCATGGTTGGTGAGCGTGATGGCCCCGCTGAGAGCGGCATTGTTGGCCGAGGAAACAATCTTGGCCGTGCCCGTATTGCCCGAAGCCACCGTGATGGGATTGGACGCCAACGCGATGGAGTCAATCAGCAAGGTGGCATCTGCACTTCCCGTGCTGTCACCGATGGTGACTATGCCAGACCCCAAGGAATTGTTGTTGCTCCCGGCTTGGACAGTTCCCGACTTGATCAGGACGCCGGTGCTGAAGGTGTTGTTACCGGAGAGGACCAGGGTAGAGGTGGTGCTGTTTTGCACCACGCCTGCGACATTCGCGCCGATGGTCGAACTGATGGTCACGTTCCCTGCGCCGCCGCCGCTGTTTGTGATCTTGCCGGTGTGGTTGGCAGTGTTGGAAAGCGTGATCGCCTGCGTGCCCGCAGCCTTGATCGTGAGGTTGCCCGTGCCGCCGATGGTGCCGGAGATGGTGGCCGTGTTGCCGGTGCCCGTGCTGCCAATCATGCTGTCGGCGGCCAAGGTGATGGCCCCCGCGTAGGTTGCGGCGGCGTTGCTGCTATTGGTGAGGCTGCCGTTGCCGGTGCCCGCGCCGTTGAGCGTGAGGGCGTTCGTGTTGATCATCACGTTACCGTTCAAGTCCAGCACCGCGCCGCTGGCGACGCTGACGTTGCTGGCGCTGTTCCCCAGGGCAGTGGTGCTGCCGACTTTCAGCGTGCCGGCGGTAATCGTCGTGCCGCCGGTGTAGGAGTTCGATACATTGAGCAGTAGGGTGGAGTTCGCGCTGTTCTGGGTGACGCCACCGTTGACGACCGATGTGAGAGCACCGATGGTGACTGTGTTCGTGCCGGAGCCGTTGTTGAGGATCCTGCCAGCCATGTTCCCGCCGGCGGTGAGGGTGATGTTGCCCGTGCTGTTCGCCGCGATCGTCAGGTTGCCCGTGCCGGCGATCTGCGGCGTGATGGTGAGTAGGCCGGTGTTGTTTGAAGTGAGCGTGACATTGCCGTTGACCGCCATCGCGGTCCCAACCGTGAGATTACCTGTGCTGTTCTGAATGATGCCGGTGACGTTTCTGCCGACGGTGCCAATGGTGGTCGTGCCGGTGCCGGAACCGCTGTTTGTGATCGTGCCGGTGTTGTTGCCGGTGGTCAGGCCGATCGTGCCGGCACCGTTGGCGTTGAGGATGAGGTTGCCGGTGCCGGTCCACCCGGTGGCGTTGGTCAGGGAACTGCTCGATGCGCCTTGGTTCCAGGTCAGGTTCATGTTGCCTGTGAATGCGCCAGCGCCGGTCGAGCCGTCGCCGATGGTGAGCGTGGGCGTGCCAGCGCCGCTGTTGGTGACGGTCCCTCCATTGTTCACGAGACCGAGGGTCTGGCTGTTGCCGTTGAGGTCGAATGTGCCGGATGCGCCGGTCGTGAGGTTGCCGCCCGAAATGATGGAATTGGAAGCCCCGATTCTCAGCGTGCCGGTGTTGATCGTGGTCAGGCCGGTGTAGGTGTTGTTGCCGGTGAGGGTCTGGGTGCCTGTGCCATTTTTCGTAAAACCGCCCGAACCGCCAAGGACGCCGCCATAGGTATTGTTCTGGTTGTTTGCTCCGACGATTAGAAGCTGGTTCGGGGTGATGCTGCCGTTCCCCTTCAGTCCGCCGAGGGTGTTGTTGCCCGCAAACCAGGTGACAGCTCCGGCACCGTCGGTATTCAGGGTGGAGTTGCCAAGCGAGCTGGTGTTCGCCAAAACAAGTGTGCCTGCGCTGACCAGTGTGTCGCCGCTGTGGAGGTTTGTGGCGTTGAGTGTGAGGATGCCATTACCAGCCTTGGTCAGGGCACCGTTGGTGGCGGCGGAGGCTCCCGAGATCGTGAGATTACTGGTCGTCACATCAATCGTGCTCGTCGTGTTTGCGGTGAGCGTGAAATTGCGATCCGTCGAGGTGTTTGCTCCGGTGTAGCGCAGGGTGCCTCCACCGAGGACCAGGTTGCCAGCCGCATTCGTTGAGGCTCCGATCGAGCTGTTGCCGCCTCCATTCGCGAGGGTGTTCGCCACAAGGACACCTTGGGAAATTGTCGTGGTGCCATTGTAAGTGTTCGCGGCGGACAGCGTGGCGGTGTTGGTGCCATTCTTGGTGAGGCTCATCGTGCCCCCGCCAGCACCAGTTTGCCCGATGGGGGCCGTGACGGAGATATCTCCGGTTCCGTCGAGGGCGATCACTTTGGCGTAGCCGTTGGCGGGATTGGTGATGCCTGCAACCGTGAGGAGTCCCGTGGCGTTGTTGATGACGTTGAGCGTTGCGGTATTGCCGCCCGACCAGGCGATCTGGCCCGTCGTGAGACCGTATCCGGTCCCTGTCACTGTCAACGAACTGGCGCCGTTCGTCGCCTGAGTATAAGTCAAGTTCCCGATTGTGTGTGTCTGGTTCGTCCCGTTTCCGAGCAACGAGATTGTCAAGTTTCCTAAACTTGCGGTCGTGTAGGTGATCGTCTTGGAGGTGTTAAAGACCGTTCCCGTATCTCCTTGCAACTGGATGGTAGCGTTGGCTGGCGAGAGGGTGAAGGTCCCATTGCCGGAGGTGATGCTGTTTGCGCCAATCAAGCGCAGCGTCCCGCCCGAAACGGTCGTATTGCCGTTATACGAATTGTTTCCCGATAAAGTCACCAACCCCGTGCCGGAGTAGTTGAGAGACACGTTGGTGCCGCCTCCATCGGAAATGTTTCCACTAACGGTCGTGTTGCCTGTGCCATTAATCGCGATCGTCTTGGCGGCAGCCGTCCCCCCCGTGTTCCCGCTAATCGCTCCGGCAAGGGTGAGGGTGTTCGTGGTGCTGTTATTCGTGAAGGTATAGCTGGAGGCAGTGGCGTTCGCGCCGAGGAGGATGTTGGCGTTGATGGTCTGGTTCGCCGTGACAGTCGAGGTCAATTGCGTGAGGCCTGCGGTTTCAAGGGTCAGGTTTCCGCCGCTTCCGATCGTGTAGGCTGCCGCCGACGCGGTATCGAATGTTATATTTTTAATTGTCACTCCCGATCCAAGATTCAAAGTCGTGTTGGAATTTCCCGCGTTGTTAAAGGTTGCCGTGTCGCCGGTGCCGGGAACGGGGGAGGCGCTCCAGTTTGTGGTCGTGGACCATGTGCTATTTGATGTCCCGTTCCATGTCGCGTTGGCGGCGAGGGCGGTGGGAAGCGAGCCCGCCATCAGCAGCGTGAGGGCTGTGCAGCCAGCAAGAAAGCGAGTGTGCCTAACTGCGTTGTTTGACGCGTGTGCCCGGAGAGCTATGGGGATTTTGCTCATACTTGTATTGAGATGGGGTGAAGGAGGGGATTTCCTAGGATTGAACATAAACTTTCCTACACAGGTGACTTTGTCAATGGGTTTTTATTGGGAAAAATAACTACTGCCTTAAGCAGTATTCATGCCAAGTCATGCAATGGGTGAAAATCCTGAAGCCGGAACATTTTACTGAGCATCAGCGTGGTTGGCCTTGATCGAAAAGCGATTGTGGAGATGAATCATCCCGGCTTGCCAAGTTTCCGCGAGTTGACAGAAACAAAAGAAAGTCTATATCTTGATAAACCATGATTGCATTATATCATCACCTTCTTCGTCATGAAACTTGAACCCGAGCATCGCAATGTTGTTTACGGGCCGCATGAGCGGCAGAGGTATGATGTGTATCGGGCGGACAGTGGGAATCCGGCGCCGGCGTATGTGTCCTTCCATGGCGGGGGATATCGGGGCGGGGACAAGACGGGCATCTTCCATCGACTGGCCGCACGGCTGGGCCTCGAGGGCATCGCCTTTATCTCAGCAAATTATCGCTTCAGCAAGGACGCGGAATATCTGGCTCCGCTGAAGGACGCGGCCCGTGCCGTGCAGCATCTGCGCCATCACGCGGCGGATTTTGGGATTGATCCCAAGCGGATCGCTGTGGGCGGAGGTTCGGCCGGGGCGGCCAGCGCGTGCTGGCTGGCGCTGGGCCCGGAGCGCGCGGAGCCGGGCTCGCCCGATCCGGTCGCCCGGCAGTCCACGCGTCCGGTTTGTGTGATGGGTTTCCAGGCGCAAACCACGCTCGACCCGCGTTTTATCCGCCGATTGATCCCTGGGCTGACCTGGACGCTGCCGGCGTTGCAAGAATTGAGCAAGCTCACGCTGGAGGAATACGATCTGTCGGAAAATGCGCAACGATTGAACGAACTGTCGTTTTTAGATCAGGTTGGGGCTGGCGCGCCGCCGTTCTTTCTATGGAATGTCACTCAGGATTATCCGCTGACCGAGGATTTGGACATGAATACCGGCATTCATCACCCGGTTTTCGGACGGGCACTGAAAGCGCGGCTGGATCCCTTTGGAGTCGAGTGTGTGCTGCGCCGCCGCGAGGATCACCCATTGTTGGAAGGCAAGGTCCTGGAGAACCGGATGCTGGACGAGGCGGGGGATTTCCTGGTTCGGCACTTAATGGGTCCGACCTGAATGGCCAAGTTTAATCGCCCGGCAGGGCTCGAAGGGGGCTGGGATGGGAAAACCGCAGATTAACAGGATTATCGCAGATTTCTTCCCGGCTCAAAACCACGCGCTTGTATTCCAACGAGGGGGCGCAAAAGTTCACAATCTGAGCACGCTCCAAACCCGTTACCTCTCCCTTGTAGCGGACCTGAAGGTGTTTTTTCCTGTTCGAAGGCAATGTTGCTGCGAGCCAATTCCACCGCTAAGGCATGCTTTTAGACGGCCTCCAAGAAGCCAGGACCCAGCTCGCGATGCACCTTCATCGCCGCGCCGAGCACGGCGTAGGTCTCTGGATCCTTTTTCATGAAATCTTCGGAAATCCTAAAAATCTGCGGTTAATGCCTAAGAAGTGATGGGGCATCTTGCGAGGCGCACGATGTATTAAAGAGAGGGTTTCACTCCCTCAATCCCAACTTACTACTGCGTCCTCTTTTTTCGCGCCAGGCCAGGGGGGTGCATTGGCGTGCACGGAGGAAGAGGCGGTTGAATTGCTGGACGGAACCGAACCCGCAGGCGAAGGCGATCTCGGCGGCTTTTTTCGGCGTCAAGGCGAGTTGTTCGCAGGCTTCATTCAGCCGGGTCTCGTGAATAAAATCCAGGACGGTGCGGCCGGTTTCCGCCAAAAAAAGCCGGGTCAGATTGCGGGGCGAGGTTCCGGCCGCGCGGGCCACAGCAGCCAGCGGGAGGGGCGAGGCAAAGTGGGCCGTGATGAAGGCCTGGGCGCGATGGACGGAGGAATGGTTTTTGCCCTCATCCAACATGCGAAGGCGGCCATGGGCGGTGACGGCATGCTCGGCGAAGAGACTCAGCAGGGCCACGACATCATCCTGCACGCCGGGCGGAAGCACGCGGGTGCGCCGCCATTTCTTTTCCAGCGCGGCACGGTCGCCTTTCCAACCCTTTAATTTCAGGAGCGTGCGTTTCCATCCTGCGGCGGTGGGTTGGCGTTCCAACACCTGCCCGCATTGCAAGACTGCCACCACCCGCTGGTTCACCCGGATCGGAATGGCAAACTCGGAGAGTCCGGCATGGCATTGATAGCGGGCGGGAAGTGCGCCGTGCGCCGTGGCCTGGATCATGTGCCGGTCGCACTGGCGGCAGCGCCGCTCGCCTTCCTTCGTGGATTGAAGTGCGAGACAAAATGCGTTCATTTCGGAACGCGGACCGAACAGCCGCGCCTCGGCGAAATCGGGCGAAACCAAACTGAGGGTGAGTCCGAAAATCCGCCGGGCCAGCCGCTGAAATTCGGAGAAAACCTCGAGCGAGGCGATGTCCTGAAACGCAATCTGCATGGCGGCACTACATCAAAAAAAGCAATCTTTGTCCGTATTTATTCACAAAATTTCCCGATCCGAGTAGGCGTTCCGACCGAATCACGCAGACTGGGCTGTGATGAATGTGGTTTCGATTATGGCTCATCAAGACGATGAGATGATGTGCCTGGGCACTCTGCTCCGCTGTAAAGCTCGGGGTGACCGCGTATATTTTATCACGCTGACCGATGGCTCCAAGGGCTTCGTTCAGCAGCCGGACATCGCCCCGCCGGAAGCCGCCCGCATTCGCCACACGGAGATGGTGGACCTGGCCAAACGCATGGGCGCGGAAGTGATCAATCTGGCGGAGCCGGACGAGTTTCTCTACGACACCCCTGCTGTGCGTCTGGCATTGATCGAGGCCATTCGTGCTACGGGAGCGAACCTTATTTTCACCCACCTGGACCAGGACTACAACCTCGACCACATCGCAACGAATCTGCTGGTGCGCCAATGCGCCATGCAATCCTGCCTGCCGGTGCTGCCGACGGCCAGCGCGCACCTTGCGGAGCATCCCGCCGTTTTTCTGGTCGAGCCGCACGGGCCGGTGTCCTTCACCCCGACGCACTATGTGGATGTCTCCGCCGTGCAGGACGAGAAGTCGGCGCTTATCGCCTGTCACCGTTCGCAGGATGAGGCGTTCCGGGCCTTCACCGGCCACGGACTCGAAAGTCTGATCGCAAAAATTTCCGCCTTTCGCGGACTCCAGAGCGGGTGCGAACACGCGGAGGCCTTCGTCCCGATGCCGGCGCGCGGCGCGAACAAACCCTTTCCCATCCTGCCGTAGCACTCATGCAAAACATTCATTCCCACGCGCTGAATCAGACGCTGCACCTCTCGCCCGAGACGGTGCGCGAATGCGATCTCTCGCGGGGGTTCCTGCTCGAGCTCACGGTGAAGCCGAACACATTCCTGCAGGACTCGGAGCCTTTCTCCAAAGTCGCGGTCTTCGGCATGAAGGCGAGGTTGACCGGATGGTGGGTGCCGGATGACTTCATCGCGGATTTTGTGAAGGCGGCGCCGGAGAAACTGACCGGCTTCGCCTCGTGCGATCCGACGCAGCCGGGCTACCTCGACGAGTTGCGCCACGCCCGCGAGACGCTCGGCCTGCGTGGCCTGAAGATGGCCCCGATGTATGCGGGATTTGATCCGCGCGATCCGCGCTGCCAGCCGGTCTATGCCTATTGCCAGGAGAATGGTCTGCCCATTCTCTTCCACACGGGCACCACCTTCTGCCGCGTCGCGCCACTGGGCTTTTCGCGCCCGTGGCTCTGGGATGAGATCGCGGTGCAATACCCGGAACTCCGCATGGTGCTGGCCCATGTGGGCCATCCCTGGTCGGATGAATGCCTCGCCGTCATCCGCAAGCACCCGCATGTCTATGCCGACACCTCCGCGCTCTATTACCGCTCGTGGCAGTTCTACAACACGCTCATCCTGGCTCAGGAATACCGTGTGACCCACAAGGTGCTCTTCGGCACCGACTATCCCTTCGCCGCCGCCGGGGCGTCCATCGCTGGACTGCGTGAGATCAACCGTATCACCGGCACCTCGGGATTGCCCGAAGTGACCGCAGAAACCATTGAGGGCATCCTCTCGCGCGATGCTTTCGCACTACTCGGACTGTCATGAAAGCGCTGCAATTCCAAGTTGTCGGATGCGTGGCGTTGGTGGATGTTCCCGTCCCCGCGGTGCAAAACGACGAACTGCTGATCCGCATGCGGGCTTCGACTGTTTGCACATCGGATTTGAATGATTTTCGGAACAACCCGTTCGGCATCACCCTGCCAATTATCGCAGGCCACGAGGCGGCGGGCACGGTGGAGGCGGTGGGGTCCGCAGTGACGAGATTCGCGCCGGGGGATCGCGTGGCCACGCATCCGGTTCATCCCTGCGGGGCGTGTGCGTCGTGCCAGCGGGGACTCGCCCACCTTTGCGAAAAAATGGAACATTTTGGTTTCAATCGCCCGGGAACCTTCGCGGAATATTTCACGGTGCGGCAGGATCGGGCCCGCCGTCTTTCGGCGGATTTGGATTTTGCAGCGGCTGCACTGGCCGAACCTGTGGCGGTGTGTCTGGAGGCCCTGCATCGGGCGCGACTAAAAAAAGGCGACCGACTGGTCATCCTGGGTGACGGGCCCTTCGGAATCCTCATGTCACGGCTGGCCCAAAAATGGGAACTGGCCGAGATCGTCTTGGCCGGACACCACGACAACCGGCTTGCCTTCGCGCGAAATGCGATCTGCGTCAACACACGCGAAGGAACCGCGGAACTCCGCAGACTGGCGGGTGTCGGATTCGATGCGGCCATCCTCGCGGTCGGCCGGGCGCATGCCTGCGGCCTCGCGCTCGAACTGCTGCGCGCCCGCGGACGGCTGGTGATTTTCTCTGCCCTCGAAACCGTCGTTCCGCTGGACCTCCTGAGACTGCACACCAAGGAGCTGGAGATTGCGGGGGCATGCAATGACGAGGATTTTTTTGACGAGGCCGTGGCCGCTCTCTCGGATCCCGCGATGGGCTGCGCGGACTTGATCACGCACCGGTTCGCGCTGGAAGACCATGCGGAAGCGTTTGCCATGGCGGACGGCACGCATGGCCGTGCCTTGAAAGTGGCATTTATCGCGGAGGAAGAACCATGAAAATCATCGATGTCGAGGCCTTCGTGTTGGACACGGGCAAAAACTACAGCAACCCCTCCGAGGCAGCTGAGGCGCATGGGGTGCGGTTTGTCAGCCTCTTGAAAATCTCGACCGACGAGGGCATCACCGGCTGGGCCGACATTGAAACCCAGCCTCATGTCGGTCGCGAGATCGTGCGGGCACCATCGAGCGGTGTCGTCGGATTTCAATCGCTGCGGGATACTTTGCTCGGCGAAGACCCGCTGGAACGCGAAAAGCTCTGGCAGAAAATGTATCTGGCCCTCGCCTACTACGGCCGCCAGGGGGCCGGTCTGCAGATGATGTCCGGGGTTGATATCGCCCTGTGGGATATCGCGGGAAAAGCCTTCGGCCAGCCCATCTATAAATTGCTCGGCGCCGGCTATCGCGACCGGGTGAAAGCTTATGCGTCCACGCTTTTCCGCCCCACCCCGGACGCCATGAAGCGTGCGGTGGAGGGCTATTTGGCGCAAGGTTTTCAAGCGATCAAATTCGGCTGGGGCGTCTTTGGCCGCGACCTGAAACGCGATGCCACGCTGGTGCATGCCATGCGCGAGGCGGCGGGTCCGGATATTGTTCTGATGGTGGATGCCGGATGGTATAATCCCGACGTGGCTGCGCCCTTTCGTCCGCGGAGCGTGAAGGACTGGATTCGGACCGTTTCCATGCTGGAGGAAAATGACATCTTCTGGCTGGAGGATTTCCTGCCTCCGGAAAATCTTCGCGGCTATGCCGATGTCGCCGCGCACACGCGTTCCCTTCGTCTGGCAGCAGGCGAACAATACGGCGGCACTCGGGAATTTGAACGGCTGGCCGATGAGGGGAAAATTGACGTGCTGCAACCCGATCTCTCGCGCTGCGGCGGACTCACGGTCGGACGCCAGATCGCCGATTTTGCCATGCGCCGCCAACTCGATTGCGTTCCGCATGCCTGGCTGACGGATTTGCTCAAGGCCGCCTCGCTGCATCTCAACGCCTACCTGATGGACTCGCTCTATCTCGAATACAATGTCTCCACGGCCTCGCTGCTGAACACGCTCTGCCAGGAGCCCATCGTGATGAAGGACGGCTGCATCGCCGTGCCGCAAGGCCCTGGACTCGGCGTCGTTCCCGACGAGCGGGTCATCGAAAAATTCCGCGTCGCATGAAAGAAATCCCTCTCGGAAATTTCCGGCTCGAATGTGACGCGCGCGGCAGGCTCATCCAGCTATCCACAGGGGCGATGGGCCCGGTCCTGCATCGTGCGCCGCTCGAAGACGGCGGAGGCTTCCAACCGGGCGGATGGGACGAATGTTTTCCGACGATTGAGGCGTTCGAGGATAGTCCGGTGATGGGGGATTTGATTCCGCTTTCGCCCGGGGAAAAGACGGAGCCCGGAACATACAGCCAGACCTGGAGCACCGGCCGTTTTTTCGCGGAACGCCGCTTTCGCGCTGTGACTCCGTCGCATCTCGAAGTCACTTTCACTGCCCGCAATCACAGCCCACAGCCCCTGCGCTTCCTCTGGGCCAGTCACGCGATTTTTGCGTCGGGGCCGCTGCGCCGTATCGCCCTCTCCTGTGGCCCGGAGTGGACGGACTTTGCGGTGGATGGGACGAGCTCGAAAACCTTCCATCCCAACCACGGCGCGATGCGTCTCGATTTTGAGAGCGGTGAAATGTCCCTGGAAACCGACCAGCCGTGGTGGGGAGTCTGGCTCAACCGCGGCGGTTGGCCTGCCGCTGCGCCCGCCGGATTCGCCTGTGTCGGGCTGGAAGCCACCAACACCGCCGCGGATTCACCCGTTAACGCAACCCTTGCGCCCGGTGGGGAATTTACCGGCCTCATTCATTTGAAAATTTTATGAAAACCAACGATCCCGAACTCTTCGCCTACATCCGCGAAAATCTCTATGTGCCCGTCGTCTGCGATATTCTTGACGACCTCGGCTTCCGTCATCAAGCCATGCACCAGCGCATCCGTCCTCTGCTGCCCGATCGCGAACGGTGCGGATTCGTCGGACGCGCCCGCACGGTGCGGTGGATGGAAACCGACTATGTGGTCGAGGAGGATCCCTACGGCCTGGAGATCGAGTTCATGGATTCCCTCGGAGCCGGAGACGTGGCGGTCCACTCGACCGATGCGGGCGGCACGAATGCGCCATGGGGGGATCTGATGTCCACCGTGGCCATGCAGCGCGGCGCGGTCGGCTGCGTGTGCGACAGCCAGATTCGGGATTGCGTGCGCATCATCAACATGGGTTTCCCGGTCTATTACGCGGGCATCCGTCCGCTGGATTCCAAAGGGCGCGGACGCGTGATGGCTTGCGATGTGCCGGTGCGTTGCGGCGAGGTGCTGGTTCATCCGGGCGATCTGGTCTTCGCCGATTTCGACGGGGTCGTCTGCATCCCGCAAAAAATCGAGGCGGAGGTTTTTCAAGCCGCGCGGGATAAGGCCGGCAAGGAAAGCCTATCCCGCAAAGAATTGCTCGCGGGCAAAACGCTGCGCGAGGTCTTTGATCGCTACGGCGCACTCTGATTTATGCAAACACTGGAAAGTTCGAAAATCACGCTGCGCCTCGGTGCGGACGGACGCACGGCCATCATCGCAGATCGCCTCCGCGGCGAAGAATGGCAACTCGATCCCTCGCGGCAGACCTTCCGCCGACGCGGCACCGATGGCAAACCCGGGCCGGCCGAGCCGTTTCCCGATGGGCGGGTGGAGCGACTCGATGGGGCGCTTCTCATCCGCTACGATTTGGGCGACGGGGAAGTGCAGGTGCGCTGGGAACTGGCCGAAGACCATGTGCGTCTGGTCTTCACGTCGTCCAGCGATTCGCTGGAATTCGCCGCGCTGCCGGGCGCATTTCGTCCCGTGACGGGCCAGTCACGCCTGCTTGTTCCGGTTTATCAAGGACTGCTCTACCTCGGTGGAGACGATCCGTGGGAGGAGTCCAAACCCGGTGGTGCCCACGGGAATTTTTCGCTCTCGATGGCGGCGGCTTTGACGGATCGCGGGGCGTTGCTGGCGACGATCGAGGATCTGGCGGACTGGACCTGTCTGTATGGCGACGACGCGGCGGGACCGTTTTTCACCTTTCAGGTCGAGCGGTGTCCGATCAACGGCTGGCGCAAGCGCGAAGTGCGGCTCTATCCCACGGACCCGGATATCACGGCCATCGCCAAACGCTACCGTGCCCGCATTCAGGAGCGCGGGGAATTTGTCTCGTGGGAGGAAAAAATCGCGAAGAAACCCATTCTGGAAAATCTCTTCGGAGCGCTCATGGCCTTCATTGGCTACAACAAAACGTCCGAGGTGGATTACATCGGTTCGGCGCGCAAACTGGCGGAGATGGGTTTCGAGCACGTGCTCTATTTTCCGGTGCGCATGTGCCACTACTCGCTCGATTTCCATATGGGCGGCGACACGCCCATTTGGCTGAGCGACGAGGAGCTGCGACAATGGCACGAGATCCCCGGCGCGATGCTCGGGCCGTGGGGCTGGTTTGTCGAAGGACTGGAGGACGGTTCCGAGCGCATGGCGAAGATCTTCCGCCGAAACCCCGAGGGCAACACATACAATCATTGGCGGGTCGAGGACCAGCAGTGGAAGGAGGTCTGCCCGCCTTATCAGGTCGAGGAAAGCAAGCGCCGCCTCGCTGGCGACATGGCGGCGATGGATTGGATCCATTACGACGTCAACGCCACCCGTCTTGGCCGGCCGCGCTGCTTCTCCACCGACCATGCCTTGCACGACCACCGGCCGATGGACAAGCCAACGGATGTCGGGTGGATCAGGCGGCTGCTCGGACCCGAGACAAACGGCAACCGCATCGTCTCCAGCGAGGGATTCCAGGATCGCTTCGCGGTGAGTTACGATATCGGCACCACCAAGATCATCCCCGATTTCGGCAACACGAATTTCGTGCCCGTGCCGCTGACCTCGCTCGTTCTGCACGATTCCTGCCTGCACGATTGGTGGGAGCTGGCCAACTACAACTCCGTGCCCGGTTTTCCCGCCGTCGCCGGACCCAAGGGAATCATCGGTTCGGGCTACGCCAGAAAAAAGGCGGCGATGGACGCATTGCATGGGTGCCCTCCCAACCTGTTTCCCTTCGGACGCCAGTATTCTTGGTCCGATATCGGGGCCAAGCGCACCTTCTCGTTCACGGTTCAACTGGCCGACCGCGAGGTGCAGCGTGCCTTGGAAGTGGCCCTGCCGCTAACGAAACTTCACAAGCGCATCGGCAAGCAGGAACTACTCTCATTTGAATTCCTCAGTGCGGATCGCACCCTCCAAGCCACCACTTTCGCCGATGGCACCCGCATCATTGCCAATCTCGGCCGCAAAAGCCTCGAGGCTCCCGGCGTGGGCTTGATTGCACCCGACTCCTGGCGCGAGGATGCGCGATGAAATGCCCAATTCAGCAAAAAAAGTTGCCTGTGGTTTGATGGCCCTCGCGGTGCTTTCCAGTTCCTACGCGGAACTCATTCTCGGGACGCCCTTCGCCGACCACATGGTTCTGCAACGAGACCGTCCGATTCCCGTCTGGGGTTGGACTGCTCCCGGCGCGAAGGTGTCAGTTTCGCTGGCGGGACAAAGCGGCACGGCCACGGCGAATGCGCAGGGCGAGTGGATTGCAACCCTGCCCGCACTCCCGGCGGGCGGCCCGCATGAGATGATCGTCACGGGACCGGAGGAAGTGCGGTTTCAGAATGTTCTGGTGGGCGAAGTCTGGGTTTGCTCCGGTCAGTCGAACATGGTCATGGCTCTTTCGGAGACCGACACCGCCGCTGAGGATATCGCGGCAGCCGACTATCCGCAGATGAGTGTCCTCAAGCTGAACGCGCAACAAGCCGGACTGCCGGAAAAAGTTCCCCAGAAGCCCCGCCCGAAATGGGTTCCCGCGTCGCCCGCCACCGCCAGCGGCTTCAGCGCGGTGGCGTATTCGTTCGGACGCGAAATCCACCGTGAACTTGGCGTTCCGGTCGGATTGATCGTCGGGGCGGCTGGCTCAACCTCCATCGAACCGTGGACGCCCCGCGAGGGCCTGGCTCTCGAACCTTCGCTCACCAAATGGCATGCAGCCGCACTCGAGGAAGATGAGAAATATCTCGCCGCACTCACCGAATGGACGAAGAGTGATAAGTCCCAACCGCAGCCGGTCCATCCGTATCTCCTGCCACAGGACCCGCAGCGCAACACCGGTGCACTCTTTCAGGGCACCATCGCTCAAGTCGTTCCATTCGGCATCCGCGGCGTGATCTGGTATCAGGGCGAGAGCAATCGCGGGGATTCGAGCCAGGCTTATTTTGCGTGGATGACTGCGCTCGTGCGCGGCTGGCGGGCGGAGTGGGGACAGGGGGACTTCCCGTTTTATTATGTCCAGATCGGCGCGCTCGCGAGTTGGCGTCCGAACTGGCAGATTCCTGACATTTGGGAGGGCCAGACTTGGGCGCTCAACCTGCCGAACACCGGCATGGCGGTGATCTTGGATCTCTGCGGCGACCTGAAAAACATTCACCCTCGGCAAAAACGCGAAGTCGGGCGCAGGCTCGCGCTTTGGGCCCTGGCCAAAAACTACGGCAGAAAAGACCTGTCCTTTTCCGGGCCGGTTTTCCGCTCTTCAACCGTGGAAGACGGCAAAATGAAAATCACCTTCGACCACACCTTCGGTGGTCTGCGTGCGCGGGATGGCAAACCGCTCACCTGGTTCACCATCGCCGGAGAGGATCGCTGTTTTGTGCCGGCGGATGCAGAGATCGTCGGCGAGACAATTGTGGTTTCCAGCAAGGAAATCCCCCTGCCCATGGCCGTGCGCTTCGCCTGGGATGAGGCCGCGCAGCCTAATCTCATTAACGCAGCCGGTCTTCCCGCCGGAGCCTTCCGCACGAACCAGCCTTGGTGACGCCGCGCTTCAAGGCGCGTCGCCCAGCACGAGGAACGAGTCAAAGTCGGGGCAATCCTTGTCCTTGCGCATGGGGAGGGCCAGTGGCTGACCATCATAAACGCCGGTGACGACCGGCTGGCTGGCGGCGATGGTTTGCTTGATGTCGAGGAGATTGTAAACGCGGAATTTCCGGCCCTTCGACAAACCTTTGCGCGCCGACCAGAAACAGTTGGCCAGATGGCGGCCGACGTCCGGCGCACCCATCTGGTCGCCCGCCGAGCGGTTCGTTCACTTCTCTTTCCAATCCAGGGCGCCGGGCTTGCCCCAGTCCTGTTTCTGCCAATCGGAAGGCAGTTCGTCGCCGCGCGCCTGGAAACATCCGAAGCTTTCCTTGGGCACCACCAGGAACGCATCGAAATCCGGCGCGATCGCCGACTTGAGCATCGGCAGGCGCACCGGTTTCCCATTCCAGGAACCCTCAGCCACCGGTTTCCCGTAAAGGTCCAGGACATTGCGGACCTCAAACATCTGGCCCTCTTTCAGGCCGACGCTGCTCAGGTCCACCTCCACGGCATCTGTGCCGTCCCAATTGAAGACTGCGATGTTTGCGCGACCAGGTTCATACTGGTTCGGGCGGACGAAAATCCGCGTGCCGGTCGGCCGTCCATTCACGGTCGGCTCGAGCGTCGAGTCGGCATCCAGGCCCGATTCCTTCTGGTGCGCCGCGAACGTTTTGCCATTGAATTTCAACTCCTCCGGCAGGGCGTGGTAGTGGTTGTGGTTGATCGTCCAGTCCACGTCGCTTTTGTCGGAAGGTTTCTCGTAGGTCAGCAGATGCTGGGGCGCCCAGATCTCGTTGCCGGTCATCTCGATTTTCCGCCACTTGTGGAGGCCGACGCCATTGTAGCCCATGAAATAGTTGTCGCGAATCGCCGCCGCGTGATGGAAGGTCCCACCAAACGGGCCCAAGCGCACATTATACCTCCAGCCGCCGGTGCGCGGGTGATAGGCGATGTTGCCGATCAACTCGACCCGGTCTATCGGCTGGTAAGCGTAGATGAACACGTTTTCGTGCGGCGCGTCCCCGGGGGAAGAGGCCATACCCGGGGAAAACAGGATGTTGCCCTCGATATGGTAGCCGGACGATTCTGAGTTCTTGTTGAGCCGGTATACCTCGATGTTATGTGCATGGGCCGCAAACATCACGTTGTCCACCACTCGCTTGGTCCCAGATTCGTTATGGATCATGGCGGCGGACCCGTAGCCGCGCCCGCCCTGGTCCCAGCCGCAATCATACATCACATTGCCATACAGCTCCGAGTCGATCGCCGGCCACCAGCACCCGATCCCCGTCTGGCCCCGATGAAGGACCATGTTGATCAGTTTCGTGCCCGGGCCGAACACACTCACGCGACTGTTGGTTTCCTCCCGGTCGGTGCCGCGCGTGCCACGCACCTCCAATCCCCAAAACCACGTGTTTTCCCCGTGGATCTGCAGCCCGCCATCGATCGTGACCCGCTGCCCCGGTGCCTGACGGACGATCACCGGACGGTCCCGCGTGCCCGTCAATTCACAAATCAGCTCGGAACGTTTGGCCTGCTTCCCGGGAAACAACGGAGAGACGATGTGTTCCACGGGCCGCAGCTTTTCCGTGGGCGGCACCACGTAGAGACCGCCCAACATCCAGATGGTGTCACCGGGTTCTACCCTCTCTCCGGGATTCGACAACAGCTCGATGCTCGCCGGGGCCTCCCGGGTGCCGGGTCCATTGCCATCGGGCGAAATATAAAATTCGGTGCCGGATGCGCCGCCGCTGACCAGGCATGCCGCCAGGCAAAGCCATGCGGTTCGGGCTTTCCAGCTGGTCATCACGATCCGCCTTTCCATGCAATTGGGATTTCTCATAGCCTTTGCAGGATCAATTGGAACGGTCTGCGAGCCGGCTCCTTCCTTAAAGGACCTGCGGTGGAGATCGCGCCGCTCACGGAGCCGGTTCACCCAGCACGAGGAACGAGTCAAAGTCGGGACAATCCTTGTCCTTGCGCATGGGGAGGGCCAGTGGTTGACCATCATAAACGCCGGTGAAAACCGGCTGGCTGGCGGCGATGGTTTGCTTGATGTCGAGGACGTTGTAAACCCGGAATTTCTGGCCCTTCGCCACCGCTGGCGCAAGGTCCACATCCACGCTGTCGCGACCGTCCCAGTTGAACACGGCGACATGGGCGCGCCCTTTTTCGTGGGTGTTGGGAAACACGAAGGTCTTGGTGCCGGTGGGGCGTCCATTTTTTCCGGGCAGCAAGGTGCCGTGGACATCGAGGCCGAGTTTTTGCCACTGGGCAAAGGTGAGAAGTTCGCTGGGCTGGGTCGCCTCCACCCCGCCGCCATAGCGGAAGGCCTCTTCCTTGCCGTTGGAAATGTAGGTGTTTTTGTCGATGTGGTAATTCGCCAGATCGGGCTTGGCCAGCGAGGCGTCATCGATGCCCGAGCCCCCGGGTGCGGCGGCCAGATCGAAAAGAATGCCAGTCGCCCAGAACGTGTTACCCTCGACGGTGAGGTTGTCCCAGCGCGAGGCGCTGAAGGCCCGGAAAGCACCCATGATGTAGTTGTCGTTGAAGACGCCCGTCTTATGAATGATGTCCGATTTTTTGTGGACGATCATGCGGGCATTCGCCCGGAACGTCTCGTTGTCGCGCGGCTGGTAGGCGATGTTGCCAAGGAAACGGACCGCGTCGGCGGATTGCCATCCCGCGAGCCCGAAGCTGAAGGAGTTCTGTCCGGTCTTATACCATCCCCCGAGGAAGCTGATATTTTCGATGACGTCGAAACCGCTGACCCCGCCCTGTTGCGTGTAGATGTCGAAATTCCACCCGCAGCCCCGGTAAAACTGATTGTGGAGGTAGGTTTTTTTGCCTTCGACATTTTGGGTATAGACCGCATGCCCGCTGCCGCGTCCCCCTTTGCGGTCCAGGGACCCGAAATCGTGGATGAGCGTGCCGTAGAGTTCGAAATCGACCGCGCCCTTCCAGATCCCCGAACCCATCTCTCCGCCGAAGAGATTGCAATTGATCAATTTTGAGCCCGTGCCGGCGTCAGCCCAAAGGATGGTCGGACAGTCGTGCTTTTCGCGATAGGGATCCCATTGCAGATCACCGATTTCTAGGCCGATAAGTTGCAGGTGCGACGCGCCGAGGTGGATGCAGCCATTGAGATGCGGCGCGGCGTAGGACGGGGTGCCGGGTTCCGGTTGGACAAGGATGGGCTGCCCGGGCGCGCCTGAGACCGTGACCTCCCACGGAATGCGCTTGATGCCTTCCATGCGTCCTTCATACAGTCCCGGAGCTAGCAGGATGCGGTCTCCCGGTTTGGCGCTGCTGGTCTTGGCGTCGAGGGCGGTGGAGAGATCGCTGGGTTTGGCCTTCGATCCATCGCCGGATGCAGATCCGGCAGGGGTGACGTGAATGTCCCTGGCTCCGGCAGGGCCGGCGAGAAGGAGTGAGAGGGTGAGGATTTTTATGGTTTTTTTCATGGATGGATTTTTCATTTTATAGTGACTCCGGCCAACAATTCGTCGGCGGTGAACGAATGTTTTTTTCCGTGGATCGCAATCTCAGCGTCCACGTTGCCCGTGGCTTTGTAGATCTTTCCTTCACGACGCACCGACACGCTCGTGCTTTGCCTCACCGAGTCGCCGACACCGTATTCCCAAAGGCGCAATCGGCCAGAAGGAGCAAAGTCGGCGTCGGTCGCGGCGTCGCCGGTGAGGCGGAATTGTTTTGAACTGATGCATTCGGCGCGCCAGAATTTCGTCATCTGGTCATTGGATGCGGCCCAGCCCGTGTTCATTCCGGGCAGGTTGGCAAATGGCATGGGCAGCTGGCCGTCGACGATCCCGCCGGGAGCTATTGCCGTGATCGGGGAATTGTATTGATCGGCCCCGCCGTTGACCGTGAGAACTGATCCGTCCTTAGCAGGCACGATGCGCGTTGAGGTGTAATTCGTCATCCGTCCGGGCCGCCCGATTTCAAAAACGCCCCCCGCTGCCCCAATCGGCCATGACGCGTCAATTGACAGGGTCTTCGCTGGATAATCAACCGCAGTCACCGCGCCGGCGTATTCCCGGCGCACCGCCCGGATCTCCACCTCGTCGCTCTTGAGCAGCGTGCCACCCGTGAGGGTGGCCAGGCGCAGGCCGTCCTGATCTTTCGACAGGAAGGCAAACTCTCCGGAGACCTGGATCCCGGACCCCGCCGCCCGGAATTCGCGAATGCGCTCGGGCCTGCCATCGGCGAAGAGCACATCGGTGTGGCCGTTTTTTGTAGCGACTTCGACGGCGACGGCGCGGAGGGCGTCAGTTTCGTTTTTTTCCACCGGCAGGGATTTCTTCGAAGCGATGAGCGGCTCGCCCGCGTAAGGTTCGATGAGCGCGGTGAAAACCGACTCCAGGTTTTCGCCGTTCTTTCGCGCCATGAGGCAAGTGAAACGATAGTCGAATTTGGTGCAGACCGTGTCCGCCCAGAGCGCGCGCAAGCCGCCGGAATCGAGCAGGCTCAGGCGGGTGAATTTGCGCGGCGACGCGGCCTCATAATTCGGGCCGGCCATGTAGGGTTCGCTGCCGATTTTGCCGTCGCGGCTGTAGCGCCAGGTCGCTTCCAGGGTGGCGGGAGCGTTCCCTGCTCTTTTGCTCTCTGGTGAGTTCTCGAAAATTGAGAGCATTTTTGCGTCGGTGTAGGACTCCGGAACGGGCGCGATGTGCTCCACCGCTTGGGGATTTAGCGCGTTGGTCTCGAAGGCGTCGTTCACCATGGCGTGAAAGCAGTAGGTGTGCTGGTGGCCGCCAGCCACGCGGAAAATATCGAAGGCGTAGGAGTTGGCAGTGGTCACGCCTGCGGTGAGTTTGGCATCGTGTTTTTGCTGGTCCACAGTCAGGGGTTGCGACCCGGTGCCCTCGTCCACATCAATGAGCGCGACTTGCCGGCGGAAGAGGCGCGTATCGGGCGGGGGTGCCGCCTCGACCCGCATGTAGCGCGCGCCCTCGGCATCGCTGAGCGCCTGCACCCAGGAGTAGCCGCCGTAGGATTTGCCATCGACCTCGACCGTGTTGTGCGTGCGCGAGAAGACTCGGTCGTTCGGTTTGGAATATCCGGAGCGCTGCCCGCCATCCACGGTCATGGGCAGGCCGTGGGCCACGAGCTGGAGGTCCAGGGTATCGATGTGCGAGTGGCCTTCCCCGAGCCCGGCCCGCACATAGAGGGCCCGGCGGAAACGGGCGTCGTCGTGCGGGAGTCCGCTTTCGAGGATGCCGCACCAGTTGGCGAGCACGCGCGAGCGATTGTCCAGCCACGGGGCGCGTTTGACCCCGGCGGCAGCGGCCTCGATTTTTGCCCATTCCGCGTCGCTCTGGGTCTGTCGGCCGCAGAGGTTTTTGATCAGCCAGGCAAAGCGCGGATCCCCCGACCATTTCCAGCCGTTGAGACTGGCCGTTTTCAGGGCCGGCAGGGTGAACCCAGGGCGCTTGTCCGGTCCACACACATCGCCGATACGCGGGAAGTCGAACCCCGCGACCATGAGCCCCAATTGCCAGCGGCACTGGGCCAGGGGCTTCGGGTAACGCGCGGGATCCGCGAGGTTGTATTTCTGGTTGCCGCCCGCATCGAGATAGCGCTGGATGTCGCCCACCCGTTGCGCCGCGCCATCATCCTCCTGGCAATAGTATGTCGAGCCCAGATACTTCGTCCCCTCGCGGTCGCATGAGGACGACAGACTGCCCTCGAACCCGGTCGCCATGAGCCAATCCATCCAAGGGTCGGTGAAGGAGGAATCGCCGAGAGCGGAGGCGCACTCGGCGATGCCTGAGGACATCGTGATGTCGTGACCGCGGAGGCTGCGCCGGGCGGTGTGTTGCACGAGGTAGCTGTCGAGCATCCCGATCACGTCCTGCGAGGTGTTGATCCAGGGGATGAACCGGTGGACCGATTGCGCCAGCTCCTCGTTGCCCTTGATGTAGTCGAAGAGCCTATCGTAATTTTCGATCCCATGCAGGTAGTTGGCGTAGTGCGCGAGAAAATTCGCCGCGGTGATCCTGCCTTGAAATCGCGTGTCGCGGTCGAGGAACCCAGGGATCCTCGTCACGCACGACAGGGCATTCGAGGCATCGAGCGCCGGCCAATCGTAGGCCCACCGGATGAGCGCGATGGCCCCGTCGCGGGCAAAGTCGAGGTCCCCGCTCTTCCCGTAGCTTTTCGCCGCGTTCGAGGCGTTCCCGGAGTAATCCCTCCACCTCCAGGCGACCTCCTCGGCAATCGGTGACCAGAACTGGCCTTTGCCGGGATCGGCGGGGTCCCGGGCGAAAAGACCGGCGCAATCCACCTGGAACGGGTAGGGGGCTGGCAACGGTTTCCCCGCTTTCAGGTCGTCCATCGTGTAGGTGAGACCGAGCTTGCGGTTGAAGATCAGAACCCCCTTCGACCACAGATCCCAGTTGCTGTAGATATCCGTGTTCCGGCTCTCCCATTTCCCCCATTTTTCCTCGATCTGCTCGCGCGTTTGACCCTCTGCTCCAGAGGTGACCGTCTTGGGAGCCACGCCACTGCTTGTTTCCGAACATTGGGCGTTGAGGGGGGGCATGCCGTTCCAGATGATCTCGTCGCGCGCCAGGCGCTCCTCGGCCGAGAGCGGTTTCCGCTTCGAGAAGAGCTTGCGATCATCCTCGTTGATACCCTCCTTCGCGAGCGCGATGTCTTTGGGCCCGAAGATCGTCATGCGCGTCTTGATCGGGCGCTGGTCGAAACCGGCCAGGACGTTGTCCAGCGTGATGTTATGGACCAGCAGGTCCACCTTGCTGCCCTCGTCCACGGAAACCTCCGCCTTCATCTCCCGCTCCTCGGTCACATGGAAATAAAGCTCGGCCACGCTGAAAAAATCGTCCCGGTAGCCGATGCGGACCCGGCTCTGCGAAATCTCGCCTTTCAGCCCGTCATTGACGCGCATCTTGATGAAGAGCGGATCGAGGAACGGATGGATCTTCTCTGGCTCGACGGCCGCGATGACCCGGATCGCGTAGAGGCCCGGTTTGAGTTTGCCGAGATCGAGTTGGAAGATAGGCGCGTTGATCTTGCAGCGGAGGACGGCGATGTCTTTCTCGCGCCATTTCCGCACAGTAGCGGGGGTGTAAATCTCCGCCTTCGGTAGGTCGCTGCCGGGGATTTTCGGGGCGATCCAATTTTTCAGCAGGCTCTGCCGGTCAAAAAAACTCCGCACACCACCGTGTGGGGCCGAAAAAATCTCGACGGAATCGGGGTAGAGGGAGACCTCGTAACCGACTTTGGAATAGGGGCCCGCGAGCTTCACGCCTGCCAGCGGGCCTCCGGGATCGTTTTCCGCCTGTTGCGCCCGCGCAAGAAAACCGAAGGCCAAAAAAACTACTCCACACAGAAAAGTTTTGGTGTTTTGAAAGAGCAACATAAATGGTAAAATTAAAGGGTATTTGATCAGTCGCAAGCAGGAAAGACCAATGAATCAGTCTTTTTGCTCTACGGACTCCATTTCCCTCGTTCTCTTCACAGGACGGCCACTCGGAATTCCGAGCTCTGATTCTGTTGACAACCCAAATGCAGACATTAATCCTATGAAACCATGAGTTTCAAACATTCAACCCGTGCGGGGCTCCGGGATTTTGGAGCATCAGCCCTCAGACTGGGGCATCTAGTTCTCATCGGTTCAGGGCTGTTGGGCACACTTCACGCCGATGTGACCGTCTCGCCGGCCAAATACGATTTCAAGAAGGCTGCCTCAACACCGGAAACCAACCGTCTCGCCACGGTGGACGCGGTGAAATTTCTGGACCCCTCCAAGCCGGATTATGGTTTCCAGGCGGCGATTGATGCCGTGCCCGCATCCGGCGGCGAGGTCGTGCTGCCGGAAGGCGAGTTCGTGATGCGGAAAGGTCTGGTGTTGCGCAGCGGCGTGCGGCTGCGGGGGCAGGGGGCGAAGACCAAGCTGGCGCTGCCCTCACCACTGATTTCGACCAAGCTGGTTCAGCCCGCCAAGGAGGGGGACCGCACGCTGATCGTCGAGGATGCCTCGGGGTTCCAGCCGGGCATGGCGGTCGGGGTCGGCATGCATGGCGAGATGTTGCACTTCTTCCTCACGATGCGTGAATCGGACAACCAAAAGAGCGTGGTCAGCGTGAAAGGCAACGAAATCGAGTTGTCCGGTCCGATTTCCGCGCGCGCAGCGTGCGAAGCGGGCGGCATCGCGGCAAATTTTTTCCCGATGATCTTTGCGATTCATGCGTCGGAGATCGAGGTCCGCGATTTGGAGATCATCGGCCGATTCGATGACAAATTGAACGTCCACGGGGATTACTCCGCCTCGGCCATCGTGTTCAACGACGTCACGCGCACGCGGATCACCGGGGTGACGGTTCGGGGCTGGAAGGGCGACGCCTTCAGCCTGCAATGCGGAGAGAACAACCTCATTACCGAATGCCAGGTCTTCGACGCCGTCGGTCGCGGGGCCAAGGGTTACCATCCCGGGAGTGTGCAAAACGAGACCATCATCTCGCGTTCCAGCGCCGAGAGGTGCGAAGGACCGGGGCTTTTCTTCTGCCGGGAGGTGAAGTTTTCCGTGATCGGAAACGGCGTGTTCAACAACAATGGAGAAATGATCGGCGGTTTCTCGGCCGTCTATGATCACCAAAACGTGTCCAACCGCAGCTACGGCGAGAATAACCGCAAGGGCATTTATTTCGGGGAAGGGTCCGATCACGTCCTGGTGGGGAATACGCTGGTCAATACAGGCGGCGTTCCGATTGAACTCGTGGGGGACAAAGTGATGAACGTAAAAGCCGAGTCGCCGAATTGGTGGCCGCGCAACCACGTCATTTCGGGCAACACGATTGTGAATCCGCCGGAATCGGCCATGCCCCTGATTTTGATCCGCCGTAACACCTCCGCGTGTGTGATCGCGAACAATAGGTATCAGCCAGCGGGGGCGGCTGTCCAAGACGATGCGCCCGGCCTGAATGTGCTGGGCAATAACGAACTGCTCAAAGGCACGCCGCCCAAACCCGTGGTTCCTCCGGCGCCTCCCGCGATGCCTCAGCCGGTGGTGGAGGCCAAGAATTCCTATGATCCGGCGCAGCCCGATGGCGGATTCCAAGCGGTCATCGACAAGGCTGCCGCCAAGGGAGGAACAGTCATGCTGCCCGCGGGAGTTTATCTGCTGAAAAAAGGCCTGGTCCTTCCCTCCAATGTCACCCTGAGCGGGGCCGGAATGTCCACCGTGCTGCTTTGGGAGGGCTCCGGGCCTGTCATCAGCAGTCAGAATAGTGCGGGGATCGGGATTCGACAAATCAGCATCCGGCAGTCCCCGGAAAACACCGCCGTCTCACAAGGCATCGCCATCAGCAAGGCCTCAGGCGTCGTCATTGAGTCGGTCATTGTTGATGACGTGAAGGGAACTGGCATGGAGCTTTCCCAAACGAAGGATGTGTTGATCAGCCAGAGCCTGATCAGCCAGTGCGAGACCGGCTATGCGATTTCCGAGGCGGACGGTTTCACCCTGGCAGAGTCCTGGAGTCGCGGCAATAAACAGGATGGCCTCCGCATCGTCAAAGCCCTCCGCGAGGTGGTGATTGACAGCAGCATCTTCTCCGCAAATACGGGTTGCGGCATCGCCGTGGCATCGGCCAAAGGTGGCCAGCTTTCCATCCTGAGCAGCGTGGTCACCGAATCCGGAACAGCCGGAATCTCTCTGCGCGATTGCGTGGGAAGCACGGTCAAGGGGAGCATCATTTACCGGAACCTTTCCGATCAAGAAAAAAACCCAACACCTCCCTCGGGGATTCGCCTGGAAGGCAACTCAACCGGGGTGAATCTGACCGAAAATCTTGTGACGATGCGTTTCCAAGCGGCGGAAGGAACCCACTATTTTGCCGTCGAGGAATCCGATGAGGCCAAGGGAAACACCCTGCAATGGAACATCCTTCTTTCTATTCGCGGAAAGCTTAAATCGGAGGGCGACTCCGTTCGTCTGAACGGAAAAAACAGCATCCTCAAAGACAACATCCTTGAACCCTCTCCCCTGAAATACATCCCTTAAAATACATCCCGTAAAAATGATCATGAAGAAACCCTGTCTTTCCCACTTTCGCGCCATGGCCCTTTCGGGGCTGTTGCTTTCCAGCTTCAGCCTGCCTGCCGGCGAACCCCAAAAGTATGAAGTCGGAGGGCCGGCAGCCGGATTTGTCCTGCCGGTTTCACCGCAGAACACCGGCTCCGGGCCGGAAGTTGAGCTGTTTCCGGGATCGGTCGAGCACTGGCGCGGCTACATGATGAAATACGTGCCGATGCGGAGCTTCTTCGATCAGCAGAGCCTGCTGAAGCGCTGGATCGCGGCGGACCTACCCGGCATCCCCAAAGCGCGGATCATCGATTACGCTTCGCCCGTCTATGCCCAGCCCAAGAACGGTGAGGCCACGGACACGGGGAAGAAATTGCCGCCGGTAAAGGTGGTGCGCAGTTCGGTGGACGATCCGGTTTTTGCTCTCGATCTCGGCGAACTCGGCGAGGGCCTCTATGCCATCCGGGTCATCGGCGCGGTGGATAAGGAAAAGCTCCGCCGTTTCCGCGAACCCCTCTACCTTCGCATGACCATCAACGATGGCTTGCAAGGCGAAAAGAACACCTACCGCATCCGCTGTGCCTATGTGGATGAGTTTTACAACCTGGGAACATTCTATTTCCACGCGCTGGAGAAACGGAAATTCCAGGCCGAGGTCGCCGTTGATCGCGGGAGCAAGGTGGATCTGCTGGTGCATGATATCTCGCTCGACGACGTGTTGGCCGGCACGACGCGCGAGGCGCTCAAGACCCGTCGCAGCCTCACGCTCAAACCCGAACAACCCGCCGAGGAACAGCCGGTGGCGGCCGAACCGGTGAATCCCCGACTCCTCGCCCTTCCCCCCCTCACCCCGGAGGAACGTCTGGCCCGTGACGAGGCCCTCTGGAATTATCTGCCGCCCCTCAACACCACGGCCGATCATCCGGTCGGCACGCCCGTCGAGCCGGCCACCCGCGGCATCGCGGATAAAACCATGGAGCAGATCGAGGCGGAGTATGGCGTCTGGGCCCCGGCCTTTAATGATTGGCAACTCGGCTTCCCCCGCGACCCGGCCGCGCAAAACGCTTTTCTGGTTAATACCAAACTCGGCCTCACCTACACGATGGACGATTTGCGCGCTCACAAACCTCTCCCCGATCCTTATCCGATCAAGGACGACGGAGCCGGACTGTATTTTCCCGACGCGGCCAATCTCGCGACCGGCCGGGTTTTCAGCGTGATCGCGCCGTGGATCGGCCGCCGCTACCGCGATGCCAGCAGCGGATACAAAGCATGGGTGCAGATGTGGAAGGACACGAAAAACGACGACTTCGCCCGCGACGCCGCCGTTTCCCTCGTCCGCTACGCCCTGCAGTTCCCGACCATCGAGGCGGGGAACTATCTCGGCAGCGTCACCTGCATCGGCCAGTGGCAGGGCCGCGACTACGCCTGCCGGATGCGCGAAGCCTATCCGTTCTGGATGCCCAACTACGCCGAAACACTGCACGCCGTCCGGCAATACGACGAACTTTTCGACTACATCCAGGGGAACGAGGAACTGGCCAAATCCATCAATCGTTTTGTCCCGTGGGTCAAGACCAGCCAGGACGTGATCAAGCTGCTCGACACCTACCTTGTTCAAACCACCGCAAAACGCATCCTGCGGTATCACTACGTCAGCGTCCCCACCGCCATCACCGACGTGGCTATTGCCCTCGGGGACAAAACTGTGACCCAGCCGTGGATGGACTGGCAATTCTCCCGCACCTGGACCTATCCGCTGCGGCCCGCCGGGCTGCGCGATACGATGATCGTCAGCTCCGACCGCGAGGGAGCGCAATATGTGGGTTCGACCTATTACGCACAGAACGAAGGCGCGGCCCGCATGGTGGAATCCGTCCAGCACTACGTGGACATGGGCGGCGATCCCAAGTTCAGCCTCATCGAACCCGTGGCAAATCCCAAGCCCCTTGCCCACGCCGAGTGGCAGATCAACAACATCGTCGTCGGCGCGGATTTCCCTCGCATCGGCGATGTGACAGGACCCGACAAAACGCCGGGATTCACTTTCGGGAAGGACCTGGAGGACAAATCCCGCTTCGGCTGGAAGATCACGGGGGACCCGCGCTTTGCCTGGCCGCTGGTTCATATTTTTGGCCAGGACGACGAATCGCCCGCCGAATGGCAGAAGATCGTGGACGCCGCCGCAAAGCTCCCGCGCGCGCCGTGGCTCGACCTGCATTCGCGCCATGTGGACAACTGGGCCGGCATTCTTGAGAGCGGCCACATCCATGACGACTACCGCTACCGCCGCGCCGCCACCGTGCGCACTGGTGTGGGTCAGGGTCACGGACACGCCGACGCGTTGGACCTCCAGGTCTTTGCCCACGGCCTGCCCATGACCATCGATGGCGGCCAACGCTCGGGTTACTCCAAACCCAACGACGGATTCTCCCGCATCCACAATCTCGTCGAAGTCGATGGCGGCACGGGCAGCAGCGAATACGGCTTGAGTTCCTACGGCTGGGTCAAATCGCTTTTCGAGACACCCGGCCTCGCCTACCTCCGCGCCAACGTGGCCAAGCTGCCTCCGAAAACCTCCGTCTATGAGCGCCAAGTCGCGCTGGTCGATGTGGACGAGGGCAGCGGATCGAAACCGCTCCCGCCCGCGCAGCAGCGTCCAAGGGTCAAGCTCGACCCTGCCGGGAAGACCGCCAATTCCTACGTGGTGGATTTTTTCCGCGTGGGCGGCGGCAGCCTGCAGACCTATTGTTTCCACGGCCCGCTGAGCGACGATTTCCAGTGGAACGCAGCGGGGGTCGCCCCCGTCGCCACGGTGAAAGCTACCCTCAAATCCGTGGCCAACGACGCGGACTACCTCTCGATTTTCGACGCCGCGCCCGAAAGCCAGCAGGCTGGCAACAGCCCCGACACCTTCACCGCTACTTGGCAATATGTGCGCAGCGGGACGGCCACCAACGACATTGGCTCGGAAAAAACCATGCTCGGGGTCAACTTCGACCCCGCCTCGCCGCGCAAATTCACCCGGCTCACTTTGCTCGGCGCGAAGGACCTCCGCGCGCTGAAAGCAGATGTGGTTTGCGGAAAATTCAACTACCGCTTCACCAATACCATGCTCCAGAAACGCGGCGAGAAACTCGACTCCGTCTTCACGGCGATCATCGAGCCCTATGTCGGCGAACCGTTCATCCGCACGAGCAAATTGCTGCCCATCGCCAACAACGATCCCGACGCCCTTCGCGCCGCCGCCGTTGAAGTCGAGACGGTCAACGGCCACCACGACGTCACGTTCACCGACGGGCGTCCCGAAAAAGTCCGCGAGATCAGCCCCGGCCTCCACATCGCGGGAGAGTTTGCCTTTTATTCGACCGATGCCGACGGACTCCGCCTGGCTTCGCTCGTCGGGGGAACCCAACTCGAATCCCCCGACCTCAAAATCGGGCTGCCCGCGCGGGAATTCATCGCCTCCATCGTGGCGGTGGATTATCCCGGAAAATCCTTCACCACTGACCAGCCCCTGCCCGCGTCCTGCGCCGGGGAAGTCGCCGAGTTTCTTTCCGATCCCTCCAAGACCAGCTTTACCATCGCGGCCATTGCGGGAACGAAAGTCACCCTGACCCGCAGCGCGGAATTTTACCGGTCGAACTACACAAGCGTCAAACCCGCGGAGAACCGGGTGGATGGCGTCCTCGACCTCCCGCCCGGACGCACCGCCGCCGGCCTGACTCTCTCCAATGACGACGCCACCAAACTCTGGCGGGTGAAGAGCTCCGACGCCAACGACTTCACTCTCGACGGCGCGCCCGCCGAGGCCGATTTCGAGCCGGCAAAAGCCATCCGCCTCTGGGAATACGGCATCGGCACCACCCTGCGCCTCCCCGCCCGCGCCAGCCTCACCCGCACTGCGGCAGGCACCTACGAACTCCGGGCCAACTCCCCCGTGACCCTCACGCTCAAGGGCGCAAAACTGGAAATATCCCCTGACGGAAAATCCTGGAAGCCGGCAAACGCCAAGGTTGCAGAAGGCTGGGTCACCGCATCCCTACCTGCGCCCGCCGCCGGGAAATCCACCTTCGTGCGCGTGGCGAAATAGGCCGGCTCACCTGGCGTATATCCACCGCGTAGGCTGATCCCCTGCGTAATGAATTTCCGCCAGGCAGATGCCGCTGTGCAGCTTTTCTTCCACCGTCACCACAGTCTTGGTATCAGCCGGATAGTTGATGCTCCTGGTGCCCATGCGATGGAGCGCACATTGCACCCGCCCGCCGCCACGCTGTCCAATTTCCCTCGCACCGGGCCGCTGCGAATGCCCCCAGCCACATCCTACCTCAAACATAGAGATCGGAAGGCTTCACTGCCCTTTCTAGAGCGCCGCCAGGAAGGCAGGGACGGAGCTTTGGTTTTCTCTTGAATAATCAGGTGCCACCCACTTGGGTGGGATACAAATGTATTTTGCCGTAGTGAGCGAAAACTTATTCGTCAAGTCCGTTCGTTTCAAACGCTGAAGAAAAACTTCCTCCTTTTGAGATTTCTTGCGAGCATACCCGAGACACAAAATGACTAAGATCACAATTCTGGACGAAGGTCGACTTTTGGAAGGAGGTTTGACATGGTCGGAGATCAATCAACTTTCCCAGTTGACCACCTACGAGCATACAACTCCCGAGCAATTGATCGGAAGAGCTCAAGGCAGCCGGGTTTTACTGACTAATAAGACGCCGCTGAGCCGTGAGGTCATCAATTCCTTGCACCATCTGGAGTTTATTGGAGTCCTAGCAACCGGTTTTAATGTGGTTGATGTGGAAGCGGCTCGGGCACGAGGCATTCCCGTTTCCAATGTGCCGGCCTATGGGGCGGAATCCGTAGCACAGCATACATGGGCACTGATTTTGGAACTGTGCCACCATGTGGGCGCCCACGCGGATGATGCAGCCAACGGCGACTGGACTCGCAGCCACCGCTGGAGCCAATGGAGATGGCCTTTGATCGAACTCCACGGTCGGACATTGGGGTTGATCGGTCGCGGTCCGATTGCTCGGCGAGTAGCCGAGATTGGCCGCGCTTTTGGCATGGAGGTGATGCATGGATCGCACTCTCATCCAGGCGGAGGGGATGGGCTTGCGCCACTCGAGGTAATCCGCAGGTCCTCGGATGTCCTGTCACTCCATTGCCGACTCACGCCTGGAAGCCAAGGATTCCTCAATGCGGAATTTCTTCGTGAAATGAAACCTGGTGCGTTTCTGATCAACACCGCCCGCGGGGCCTTGGTCTGCGAAGCGGACCTCGCCGATGCACTGAACGCTGGTCGCCTCGCGGGGGCCGCTGTGGATGTTCTTGCTCAGGAACCGCCTGCCGAAACAAGCCCTCTCTTGAGGGCAAAAAACTGCTTCGTTACCGCGCACATGGCATGGTCTGGTCTCACTGCCCGCCGTCGGTTGGTGGAAACAACCGAAGACAATGTGAAAGCTTTTCTCAACGGATCTCCGATCAACGTTGTTAATCTGTGAGAAGCCTGCGGGTGCTTATTTCGCCCGATAAATTCAAGGGCTCATTGAATGCGAGCGCCGCCGCCGAGGCTTTGCGGGCAGGCTGGCAGGCTGCACGCCCCTCCGATGAATGCCGCTGCTTACCAATCGCCGACGGTGGAGAAGGCTTCCTCGATGCCATAGAATCCACAGGAAATTGGGACCCTCTAAAAGTTTATGTGCGAGGGCCTCTGGGAAAAACGGTGGCTACAAAAGCTCTGGTCTGCGGTTCGCGCGCTGCCATAGAAACCAGTGCCGCCTGCGGGTTGGATCTCGTTCCGCAAGAGTTCAGAAATCCAACGAAAACAAGCACCTTCGGAGTGGGGGAGTTATTGCTCTGCGCAGCGGCCCAGAATATCTCTCTCCTATACGCTGGACTTGGTGGCAGCGCCACCATCGATGGAGGCTTCGGCATGGCGCAGGCACTGGGTTTCCGGTTTTTAGACAAAGAGGGGGTGCCGATCGGCGATAGCACTCTGAGCCTAATAAACCTGGCGCGCATTGTCCCTCCCTCAAAGCTTGCATTGCCCGTCATACTGGCAGCCTCGGATGTCACGAACCTCCTACTTGGAAAAAACGGCTGCACCCGTATTTTTGGCCCTCAGAAGGGGCTGCGCGGTTGCGATACCCTTCTTTTCGAAGAAGGTCTGGCTTGTCTTGCTGAAGCCTGTCGGAGGGATCTTGGCACGAACCACGAGACATCACTTGGAAGTGGAGCAGCTGGGGGCTTGGGCTTCGGGTTTCTTTCATTCTGCGGCGCGAGGATCGTTCCGGGCTTTGAAGTCGTCGCGGAGATATTGCAGTTGGATGCCCATATTCAATGGGCCGATGTGATTCTCACCGGTGAAGGATCATTGGATTCGCAGAGTCTCGGAGGAAAGGCCCCAGTAGCCTTGGCCCGTATGGCTAAAAAACAAAACAAGAGTGTAGTATGTTTTGTAGGCATTGTTGAGCAAAACCTTGAATGGAAGACGCTTTTTCAAAATGTGACGTCACTTTCCGAGATCGCAGGCTCAAGCGAAACTGCGATCAAAGAGGCCAGAAGCTATCTTTTTGAAGCCTCCCGAGGATATGCAAAAAATGTTTTTTGAAAATTTTTTTTCCATTAATCAATTGCCCGTGAGTTACTAATGTGTTGGATGCCAGCCTGCCTCACCAGCGAAATAGTTGGGCAAGGATTTTTGGGGCTCCTAAAAAATGTCCTAAGCACATCGACTACCCCAAACATCCTGATCCGCTAGCAGCCTGTCGGACTTAGAAAACTCAAACTCCTAAAATTGCCTATATCGCGTTTTTGTTTTCTGGGAGACATCAGGTGGCGAGAAAAAATGTTATTTTTGTGTCTAAAAAGCCTAAGTCCGACAGGCCCTAGATGACCTTTTCTCATCGATGACATATGCGTTTTAGCCGACGAGGAATTGTAGTTTAGAATTTTTTCCAAATTACTCCGCTGAAATCGATGTGGACCTTATGATCAAAACACGGGCCTCCACATAGATTCTTAGCGACGTGTTGACATGTTGAAATAATAAGCACATATTTTCAACATTATGAGTCGAGATACTGCTTATGGAAAAACCTCGAATTTGGTCCTTGGGCGCATCCGGATGGCGAAGCGTCGGTGGGGTGGGGCATTTACTCCATCGGATTTCGCTGATATCGGAGACCTACGTTCGGTCGGGATGGTTTTGAGCCGTTTGGTCAAGGCGGGCATGATCCGGCGGGTTCGACGG
>Ga0209085_1000325_pt1 | contig 35667 bp, 35 predicted proteins | sample C_131016_EF_Meta_FD_187310 | JGI IMG/M metagenome (GOLD analysis project Ga0209085, IMG submission 187310) | Freshwater microbial communities from Lake Croche, Canada to study carbon cycling - C_131016_EF_MetaG (SPAdes) (version 2) | ecosystem: Environmental > Aquatic > Freshwater > Lake...
CTATGACCTGATAAAGTTCTTTTGGCTGGTAACTTTCCTGATACATCCCAACGCTGCAATGTTTTTACAGAAATTCCTAGTTTTTCGGCAAATTCTTTGGGTTTATACATCTAACATATCTAGACAACTGTCTATAATTGTATAAGTTTGTCTAGAAAATTGTCAACTAGAAGAATCTCAACACACAACACGCAAACCGAAGTTCATTTTATCTATAGGGTTAACGCAGTGTCGGGCTGTACATCTGCAGTTCTCAGCATTGTGGTGCCATGAACCACCTCTCATGGTACGATAGTCGGAGTTAGAAAGACCCTCATTATCTACCCAAGCCCTTCCATCAGTAGGAGCATCTTGATAGTTAGAGTGCCAGTCATCCTCACACCATTCTAAGACATTTCCTAACATATCATAGAGTCCCCATTTATTAGGCTTTTTCTTTCCTACTGGATGTGTTGAGAGGTTAAAGACGATGCTAATACCACAATATAAGATATTGCCAATGAAATCGACTATGGAATTGGCTAGGGTTGCTTGACGTAGTAACAATAAGAAATTGCCAATGATCTTTTCTGTAATTGTATTACTTACAAGAATACAAGTATCGGAAAAATACCAAGCATATTGTCCTAGTTTTTTTTCATCATCGCCAAAATAATAACTGGTCTGGGTTCCTGCCCTACAGGCGTATTCCCATTGGGCTTCAGTTGGTATTTTATAGGTTCTTCCAGTTAGCTTTGATAGTCTGCGACAGAACGTGATGGCATTATCCCAATTTACTCCCTCTACCGGATATTTACCCCCTCGGTCAAAGTATGATGGGTTCTCTCCCATTACTGCTTTATATTGTTCTTGAGTTATGGGATATTTTCCTATATGGAAAGCTTCTATGTCTACTTTATGCGCGGGCCTTTCATCACTACTAGATTTGCCCTTATTTTGTGAACCCATCATAAAACTACCTGCTGGTATTGCTATCATTTCTAATTCAATGCCATCAGGGAGTCTTTGTATGAAATTTTGTTTTTTTTCCTTCTTAGTATAAGATTTACTATATTCAGATGGCAGTTCTTCAGTTGCCAATGAAAAGTCATCATCTGCCAATGACAGTTCTTTAGCTACCGATGGCAGTTCATCCACTACTAATAACAGTTCCTCTGATCTGAACCTTTTGTCATATTCTGCTCGTTTAGTAGTATTTGAAAGTGTATTTTTAGCTTCTTCTAAATCCTGCACCTTTAGGATTGCTTTCTGGCGTTCTCGTAAATCAGGTGAGTTGACACGATTTTTCCATACACCGAACTCCCTTCTATAGGCATCTTCGATTTCTTCTTTTTGTGCACTTTCGCTGATGTTTAGAATCTCGTAATAATTCTTCATAACTATTTAATGGCAATTCCAACGAATTTTTGCTGCTTATCTTGAATTTCTTGGTAAGGTAAATTTTAGTTTCGTTTAATCTTTAAATTGTGCAATTAAAGCCTATAGCGAAACTCATAAGCAAAGATCACCTTTTATTCATTTTATCTTCTAGTTCTGTGATTTGTCCAGTTTATTTTGTCTTGTTTATCCGTACAGAAAATCTATCTTAAGTTTCCGTTGACGGAGTCTCCCGCAGGATGGCCGTTCTAGGTATGCGTTTGCTTTTTAGTAGAGGTTAGGGGGGTGGAGGGAGTTTGATAGGTTAGTTCTTGACCATATTAGATTTAGATGCAGTATAGCTTAAGAGAAAGGTTCTGAATTTAAGTCCTAGTAAACTTTCTGAAGTGGAATGGGTCAAAGGATGTTCGGTAGTGTTTCTTTCAATTTCTCAAATATGAAAAATAAATGAGATCTAAAATCCAATAAAATCAGTTAAATTGAGAATAATAAAGGTTAATTTTTATTGTATTTATTGTAATAGTTGTAATGGAATTAAATCTATTTATCTCCACTTTCGCTCTAATTTTCGTGGCTGAACTCCCTGATAAAACAGCTTTTGCTACACTGTTTCTAGCCACCTGCCATAATCCTTTTGCGGTTTTTCTAGGAGCGGCACTGGCTTTTGTTATTCAAAGCTTTGTAGCGGTAGCATTTGGTAGCCTACTAAGTCTTCTGCCTCCCCAAATGGTTCACATTACAGCAGGAATTTTATTTCTAGTTTTTGCCGTGATGATGTGGCGACGCAAACAAGATGATCCAGAAGATGTTGTCTGTGATCCACAAGATAAAGCGGCTCAGTTTTCCAAATCTCTTACCACAGCCTTTATGACAATTTTTATTGCTGAATGGGGTGATTTGACCCAACTAGCAACAGCAACACTAGCAGCGAAATATAATGCTCCCTTGATCATTTTTACTTCAGCAACTCTAGCACTTTGGGCAGTCACAGCTATAGGTGTAATTATAGGGAGTCGCGCCAAGAATTTGATTAACCCTCTTCTTCTCCAAAAAACTGCTGCTATTGCCTTTGGGGTAGTTGGGTTAGGTATGTTGTTTAAATAGAATTCTTGCAAAAATAAAAAGTCAAACGACTTCGTCGCGCTACCCTACAATTTAATGCCCAAAAACCCTAATTCTTTCCCGTAACCCCTAGACTCCAGACTCGAAGTCTAATCATAAAAATTTAATGGTAGATGTGTATGGTATAACTTGCACATCCACCATTAATAGCTAAAATTTCCAATACTACAGCAATTTGAGACCAAATACAACTCAAAACCAAGGGGCGGGGAACCCCGCCCCGCATGGGTTTTAGCCTTTTAATCTGGGCTTCATTTGATAGAAATTTGCTGTAAATAGTAAATCAAACTAAAAAAATACTAATTGTGGGGAACCCAAACCGATACAGAGCCCCCTCTACATTTAAAAAGTCCCCAACCATGTTCATTTGTTATCACTGGTTCGCTGATATGTTCAGTAACGTCAATGTAAGTACGATTTTTTTGTCCTACTTCCATCCATTTCCAACCATCATTTCCATTACTCAACAGAACAGCCAGACCACCTGGATATTCATCATTACCTAGTCTAGTCCAGCCAATTGTATTAGGATGGTCGAAATAATCATATTGGCTGCCATGTGAGTATTTTTTACGAGCAAAGAGAAACTTATCAATAATCCACTGATGATTATGTAACCAGACTTCGTACTCATTCCCATCTTTTCCTCTGTCCCTGTAATGACCTCCATAGTAGTCCCCATAGAAAATACAAGGATAGCCATCAGCACGAAGTAATATTAGAGCATAGGCAATAGGTTTAAACCAAGGTTCCACTGGTGATTCTAATGCTTGTAATGGTTGCGAATCATGATTGTCAACCAGGGTTACTGCTAAAGTTGGGTGACGCTGGACTAAAGTATTGTCAAAAATGCGCCGCAAGTCATAGTTGCTTCCAGCTTTACTAGCAAGGTGTAAATTAAGATGTAATGGAGCATCAAAGAGGTTTACATCGTCTACGGTAACTTGCAAGAAATGATCCAGCGCTGCAACATCATAAGACCAATATTCACCAACTGCAAAAAGATTTCTTTTGGTCTCGTTACGCACATAATCTAGCCATTTATGAAATAATTCTGCTGAAATATGCTTAACTGCATCAAAGCGAAAACCATCAACTCCTGTGGTTTCTATATACCATTTTCCCCAGTATTTTAGTTCGCCTTGTACCTGTTCATGTTCTATGTCTAGGTCGCAACCCATCAGATAATCGTAGTTACCCTTCTCTAGGTCAACATCACTACTAAATCCCTTCTCTTTAAATAGGAAAATAGCCTTTTCATTTGAGTTGTTGGCATTATAGTCAATCGCATTAAAATGCCACCAGTGCCATTCCATGGTTGAATATTTTCCAGCACGACCAGGAAAATTAAAATAGGTCCAAGCCTTGATTGTTTCGGGATTACCTAAACTCCTGAGATTTTGAGTATCAAGAGGCAAAGCTTCTATGTCTTCGGTTCCATCTCCACCCATTTTATGATTAAAAACCGTGTCAGCATAGACTTGAGCCCCAGCCTTATGCGCTATTTCAATTGCTTTTAGGTACTCTTCTTTGGTTCCGTATTTGGTTCTAACTGAACCTTTTTGATCAAATTCACCCAGATCAAATAGATCGTAGGCACCATAGCCCACGTCATAAAGGCCACCAGACCCTTTGTAAGCTGGTGGCAGCCAAAAAGCGTTGATTCCCGATTTAACTAAATCTCCTACTGAGTTTGCAAATTCATTCCATAGGTTTTGCTCTGGAGTTATGTACCAATGAAAATATTGCATCATTACGCCGTTTACTTCAGTCATACATGAAAAATCCTTAAAAAAATGGTTAGTTTCATTGCCAGATTTAGCAATTTCGAGTAGGCGATTGCAAAAGAAGCTTAGAAATCCCCAATAATATAATATATTGAACTTTCCGCAACAATCAACATAATATATTTTTGCCAGCCTTCAAATGTGTATTTAGGCACTCTATTTGAAGATAAGTTTCAGTATAAATACTCAAACTATTCTCAGAAATAAAACCTACAAAGTCCAGTGGTTTAGAATAGGAGTAAAAATTATGACCGACGGGAAATGTTATAGCAGTTTGTCAACAGATAAGCCACAAAACTAGGGGGCTCTCTCGGATCCCCGCAAAGGTTTTGGGTTTTTAGTTGTAGCTTAATAGATCATAGTCTCCTGTAGATAGGTGTTAAGTCTCTAGCAATCATCCTTACCAACCCTAACACCTAACACCTAACACCTGTTAAGCTAGATGAGGGCAAAAACGAGATAAATTATTCAACAATATGTACTCCATTGATCTGATTTTAAAAAACGTCCCTTTACCTATATCTGTTCAACGCAAAGAAAAAGAAGAAGCAGAATCTCTGTATCAAGAAATAAAAACAGCCATTGAATCTCAGAGCAATAAACTCCTAGAACTGACCTGTGAAAAGGAAGAAGAAAGAAAAGTAGCTGTTCTGAGTGAAAAAATCGTAGCAGTATCTATCTCGAAAAAATCAGGGAGCGGAGCAAGAACACCTGGCTTTTTCGCCGCCGTTGCCCGAGGGACAGAAGAATAAAGATGGAAGCAGCCATCTCAGTCCGAGATCTCAGCTTTAGTTGGTCTCCTAGTTCTTCTATTCTGAAATCTTGTTCCTTAGAGGTACCAAGAGGAGAGTTTTGGATGCTCTTAGGGGCTAATGGGAGTGGAAAATCTACCTTAATGAGAATATTAGGCGGACTGTTAAAGCCAACGCAAGGGACTTTTTTTTTGGATAATCCCGTAGGGTTTGTTTTTCAAAATCCCGATCATCAACTAGTGATGCCGACTGTAGGCGCTGATATCTCCTTTGGACTAGTGAGAGAGCGTTTAACTTGGCCAGAAGTTCGCCTGCGAGTTAAACAGGCTCTGATGGCCGTTAACCTCTCTGATTTTGAACGTCGTCCTATATATGCACTTAGTGGCGGACAAAAGCAGCGGGTAGCTATCGCAGGAGCCATAGCACGTCACTGCCATACCCTCCTCCTAGATGAACCAACAGCCCTTTTAGATGCCGATACACAATTAGAATTAGTTGCGGTAGTACAAAAAATAGTGAAAAGTCGGGGTATTACCGCTCTTTGGGTGACTCATCGTCTAGAAGAACTCGATTATTGTGATGGCGCATTTCTTTTAGAGAAAGGCCTTGTAGTAGCCCAAGGAGATCCCGAACTACTCAAAGAAAGACTTTATCAAAATCTTTCGCCTGAAATCTAAAATTTTGTTAGAATGAAAGAGGATTTTCCCAAAATACATTAACCCTTGCAATATTTGACTAACCCCTATGTCTGGCTCAACTGCCGAGGCCTTGTTGTTGGTCGATGGTTACAATATCATCGGTGCTTGGCCCTCGCTAAAGAAATTGCGCGACCGGTACGGACTAGATCCAGCTAGACAGGAACTCATCGAAACACTCATAAATTTTACCTGCCATCAAGGCTATGAAACTGAAGTAGTATTTGATGCCCAGTATCAAAAAACGGCCAGTTCATCTGAAACACTTACAACCAGTCTCTCCGTCCGTTATACAGCTTTTTCTCAAACCGCAGATACCTACATTGAGAGGTTTTGTGCAACGTTTGAACCAAGTCTCAATCTTTCCCGCTTAATTGTAGCTACATCAGATGAGGCTCAACGTCGCACAATTTTAGGTTATGGCGCAGAATGGATGTCCGCTCTGCGCCTTTTAAGTGAAGTTAATTCTGTAGTTCGCAAAATTAAACACAGCAACCCATCTAATGGCTCAAATCGTTCAGGTCGCTATTTATCTAGTACTCTTAATCCGAAAACTAGAGCCATAATAGATCAATGGGTAGGACGAAGAACTTGAAAGAAATTTGCCTAAAATCCTTGACATTTTTTTAAAGTTAGTCATATAATAATAAAGGTGAAAGCAAGGCCCCATCGTCTAGAGGCCTAGGACGTCTCCCTTTCACGGAGAAGACAGGGATTCGAATTCCCTTGGGGCTATTAAGGAAGAGGTAGGTTAAGATCTACCTCTTCTTTTGGTTTAAAAGAGCAAAAACATGTGGCAAAAAGGCGCAACGATAGAAGTAGAAATAACCGACGTTAGTAACAGTGGGGAAGGAGTCGGGCGGTATCAAGAAAGAGTAGTCTTTGTCCCCAATACAGTGACAGGAGATCGGGTTAAAGTTCGTCTAGAGTATCTCAAGCCTGAATATGCTCAAGCTAACCTCCTAGAAATAGTAAAATCTTCTGAACATCGCATTCGGCCTCGCTGCATCGTAGCCGATAAATGTGGCGGGTGTCAGTGGCAACATATCAATGATCAATATCAAAGCTTCCTCAAGGAAAATCACCTGCAACAGGCTTTAAAACGCATTGGAGGTGTGCTCAATGAGGATGTGCTAATTTCGCCAATCTTAGGACCATTAGAACCTCTAGGCTATCGCAATAAAGTCACCTACCCCTTAGCGTTATCGTCTACGGGAACAGTACAAGCTGGCTATTATCGTCCCAAAAGTCATCATTTAATTAATCTCAATCAATGTCCCGTACAAGATCCTCACTTTAACCCCCTACTAGCCGAAATCAAACAAGATATTCAAGCACAGAACTGGTCTATATATAACGAAAAAGAACATCTTGGTCTCCTGCGTCATCTTTCTTTACGGATCGGCAGAAGAACCAAGGAAATGTTACTGACTTTAGTGTCCACCGACTGGAAGCTTCCCCACATCCAAGAACAAGCAGAGGTTTGGTTGTCGCGTTATCCTGATTTAGTAGGAGTCTGCCTCAATCTCAATAAAGCCAAAGGAAATGTCATTTTTGGCAAGGAAACTCGTTTAGTAATGGGAAAATCCTACATCAGAGAGGTTTTTGCTGGACTAGAATTACATCTGAGTTCTGATACCTTTTTTCAAGTCAATACAGAGACAGCAGAACAGGTTTTAGAGGTTATAGTTAAGGAATTACAACTCCAAGGAACCGAAACCCTTCTCGATGCTTACTGTGGAGTAGGAACCTTTACCCTGCCTCTTTCTCGTCTTGTAGCAGAAGTAATTGGTATTGAAATACAAGAATCATCCCTAGAGCGAGCATACTATAATGCGCGCCTCAATGGACTCAATAATGTCACTTTTTATCAAGGAAAAGTAGAAGAAGTCCTACCTACTTTAGAAATAACACCTGATGTTATCCTTGTTGATCCACCACGCAAGGGTTGTGATCCTCAAGTCATTGAAACATTACGGTTACTGCGGTCTGCTCATTTGGTCTATATCAGTTGCCAACCTCCTACACTAGCACGCGACCTCAAACTCTTAACCCAAGATAATGTCTATAAAATCACCAGAGTCCAAAGCGCTGACTTTTTTCCCCAAACTTCTCATGTAGAATCTCTCGTATTTTTACAGGCTTCCCAAGCTTAAGTCCTTGTGTTACGATTTAGTTATAGAGAGTTTTTTTTGTCTGTAGATCCACGCAAAAGAACACCTATAAACAGTACTTACTTAGTCCTATTTGTAACCCAAAAATAGAGAGGGATTTGATGCCGTACAGTCTTTAGAAAAGAAAGCGCAAGAATACAAGATTGACCCCCCCCAGAAATCTACGGTGTACACAAGTAAGGCGGTAGGGAATTAAGGCGGTAGGGAAGTAGGTGAAAATATTGAGTACAATTCCTAGCCCAAGACCATCCTCTCGTAGAGACTACGCCCAAGCTAAATCCTGTGTGCATGCTAGAACAGAAATATAACCTAGAGGAAAAGTCTGTGATTGCTATTTCGCTACCCCCGAGCAGAAAAAGTTGGACTAAGATGAGTTTTGCTTCTACACTTTATCTTTACCCAATTTTAGACATACTTTTAACACCTATACCTTGTAGCCTACATGATGAAGTCCGCTTAGGTTTACAAGAAGCTCTCGTTAATGCAGCTAAACACGGTAATGAGTTAGACCCCAATAAAACTATTTGCGTTCAATTTTCGATCACCAAAGAAGCCCTATATTGGATAATTTCTGATCAAGGATTCGCCGAAATGCCCGAATCTAATTCTCAACAAGATGCCTGGGACACTCTACCACCTCAAGAATCAGAAAATGGTAGAGGTTTATGTATTCTCAAACAAGTATTTGATCAAGTCTTCTGGGACGGACAAAACAGCCAACTGAAACTCCGCAAAGAGATCAAAAAAGAACAGATTAATTTTTGGCTTAATTAAAGACTGACCCTATTTCTTGGCTCCTCCATGTGTTGGACAAGGAGGGGCAGAAATGGAACGATCCAACCAACCGGAAGCTTGCTTAAGTCTAACTAAAGCTTCGGTTTGGTCGTCTTTGAGTAAAAAAACTAGAGCAGCAGTGATTTGCTGTAAAGATTGGGCTTGACGATTGGCCTTGAGACGGTGCCAATCTACAGGGGCAATAACGACCCGTTCAGCTAAAGCTTGAGCAAGTTCTAAAGTACTTGATTTATCTAGAGAAGACATAGGAGCTGAAAAATAAACTACACCTCCATGATAGTTGAGTTACTCAAAAATAGGATTGCTATATGTTGAGTGTCCCTGAAGCAAATATTAATCAGGCAGTAGGGCTGTAAAACTATATACATACATAATTTTCTGGTTGTGTAAAGAAAGCTAAATTTTATCTAAAATTCAAGAAACTTAAAGAAATATAAAGAAGAAGCTTTTTCTTAAGAGACTAATGTAGTCTGAGTAAAGGAAGAAAGGCTAAGTTCCCTACGAAAATAAACAACTTGTTGAGCAAGGAGTCACCAATGACAACTGAGGCAAAAGGGAAAATAGGAGTGTTGATTGAAGAACATTTTGATGGAACCGAGTTTCGTCGTTTCAATGAATACTTCCCGACCCAAGGTTATGAAGTAGAATATATTTCTCACTTATGGGGTAACAAGGAATTACATTTTGGGTCGAATCCTGACGATGGTACTACGGTAGAGTATCATGTCACGGTAACGAAAGAGGTCAAAGACCTAGATCCTGCTGAGTACAAAGGCATTATTAGTATCGGTGCCTACGCCATGGATCGTCTAAGATATCAAGTTAATGTCAAAAAAGGGCAAAAAAATCAAGCTCCTGCAGTGGTTTTTCTGCGTCAAGCCATAAAAACCCCAAATCTCAAACTAGGCACAATTTGCCATAGTCTCTGGCTATTCTGTGCGGATTCTGACTTACTAAAAGGACGAAAAGTCACCTGTGCTCACAATATCATCTGTGATGTAGAAAATGCCGGCGCAGAAATAGTGTACACTGACGAAGATGTCACGGCTGATTTAGTGATAGACGGGAATCTGATTACAGGTAAGCATCCTGGAGTTGTGGACCAATTTATGGAAACTTTTGTCAAAGAAATTGAAAAACAATAGCTAGTTTGTTTAAGTAAATTTGCTGGAATTAGCTTTAATCAAGACAAGGAAATATTACAGAGTATGACAATTAACGTAGATTTCTCCTTTTCCGATTTGATCGCTGGTTACGTAACTCAATATGATGCCAAGAGTGACGTTTTTGGACTGAAAACCTCAGACGGGCGAGAGTTTAAAGTTAAATTAAGTGCCATGGCCTATGCCAAATTAATCCAAAATTTTGGGGAAGGTTACCCCGATGCGACAGGAAGCCTGAAATCAATGCTGACTCCCGGTCGCTATTTATTTACTTATGGAGTTTTCTATCCTGATAGCGAGATCTTCGATGCTAAACAAGTAATTTTTACGGGTCGCAAACAAAACGAATATGTCTTTGAAAAACAAGACTGGTGGATTCAGCAAATTACAGCACTCGGCAAGTTTTATCTCAAAGCACAGTTTGGAGATGGAGAATATGACTATAGAAAGTATCGCACAACCCTAAATCTGACAGGAGTTGCATCAACCACCAACTTTCGGCAAGAAACAGATACAATTTCTCGCCTTGTTTATGGCTTTGCCACTGCTTTCATGATGACAGGCAACGACAGTTTCCTCAAAGCCGCAGAAAATGGTACCCAGTATCTACGCGATCATATGCGGTTCGTGGATTTAGACGAAGGTATAGTCTATTGGTATCATGGTATAGATGTACAGGGAGAGCGAGAACAGAAAATTTTTGCTTCAGAGTTTGGGGATGAATACTATGCGATTCCTGCCTATGAACAAATATATGCCCTAGCTGGTCCAATCCAGACCTACCGTTGTACAGGCGATCCGAAGATTTTAGATGATACAGAAAAAACCATCAAGCTATTTAACGAGTTTTTCCTCGATAAGAGCGAATATGGCGGCTATTTTTCCCACCTAGAACCCCTCAATCTCGATCCACGTGCCGAATCATTAGGGGATAATCGGGCGAAAAAGAACTGGAACTCAGTAGGAGATCATGCCCCTGCCTATCTGATTAACCTTTGGCTAGCAACAGGCAAAAAAGAATATGCCGATATGCTAGAATACACATTTGATACTATTACCAAATATTTCCCTGACTACGAAAACAGCCCATTTGTCAATGAACGCTTTTTTGAAGACTGGTCCCAAGATATCACTTGGAAATGGCAGCAAAATCGCGGCGTAGGCGGACATAATCTCAAGATTGCTTGGAATCTGATGCGGATGGTGAGCCTGAAAAACAAACCAGAATACGTTGAATTAGCTAAGAAAATTGCGGAAGTAATGCCCCCCGTAGCTAGTGATCAACAAAGAGGAGGCTGGTACGATGTAGTCGAAAGATTATTAGGAGAAGGAGAAACACAACATCGTTTTGTTTGGCATGATCGTAAGGCTTGGTGGCAACAAGAACAAGCTATCTTAGCTTACTTAATCCTCAACGGAATCCTGAAAGACAAAGAATATCAACGTCTGGCGCGTGAATCCTCGGCCTTCTACAACGCTTGGTTCCTAGATCTCGAAGAAGGTGGAGTCTATTTCAACGTTCTAGCCAATGGTATTCCCTATCTAGCAGGCGGCAACGAAAGAGGCAAGGGTAGCCACTCGATGAGCGGTTATCACTCATTTGAACTCTGCTATTTAGCTGCAGTTTATACCAATTTACTGATTACTAAGCAGCCCATGGATTTTTACTTCAAACCCATACCAGGCGGCTTCCCAGACAATATCCTGCGGGTATCACCTGACATCTTACCACTAGGATCAATCAAAATTGGCAAGTGTGAAATAGATGGCGAACCCTACAGCGATTTTGATGCTGAGGCTTTAACAGTCAAATTACCCAAAACGAATGAACGAGTCAAAATCAAAGTTCAAATAGTTCCAATTTAACCTAGTTACTATAATAGTGGAGAGATGAGTAGCCCTCATCTCATCCCTATGCCCAATACAGTGAGACTTTTGAAGATGAGCATTGTTCAAGAAATTAAAACCATTAATGATGTAAAGGTAGTAGTTTTAGAAGGTGAGGTGGATACCAAGACAGCCTCATCTGTAACGGATGCCATCTTACCATTGATTGAATCAGGCAGTAAAATTATCCTCGATATGACAGGAGTGGCCTATATGTCTAGTGCTGGCATTAGGGTACTAAAGGTAGTTCATCAAAAAACAGTAGCCCAAGAGAGCAAGCTAGTATTAGTAGGACTTTCAGAAGACATAGAAGACACAATGTCGATAACTGGATTCCTCAATTTTTTCGTGACGACTAAAACCCTAGAAGAAGGATTAGAAGCATTGGCATCATAGAGGTGAAAATTCCCAAAGGAGAAAAATAAATGCCAATAGAAAGAAGTGACATTCATCCAACTCACAAGTACGGCGACTTCAAAATGCGCTGTGGAAAACCCTTTCCCTTTGGAACTACCTTGGTACCAGGGGGGGTCAACTTCTCCATCTTCTCCAGTCAAGCCACATCTTGTACATTGGTTTTATTCCAAAAGCACGCTAAAGAACCCATGGCCGAAATTCCCTTTCCCGATGAATTTCGGATCGGCAATGTCTACTGCATGGTGGTATTTGATCTAGAATCCGAAAATATTGAATACGGCTATCGGATGGATGGGCCAAATAATTTCGCCCAAGGGCATTGTTTTGACAAAACGAAAATTCTGCTCGATCCCTATGCCAAAATGATTGGCGGTAGAGATATTTGGGGCATTACTCCAGATTGGCAAGATATCTATCAACATCGCGCAAGGATTACTTTTGACGATTTTGATTGGGAAAATGACACAATGCTGGAAATTGCTCCGGAAGATCAAATTATCTATGAGATGCATGTCCGGAGTTTTACCCGTGATCCATCTTCTGGCCTTAAAGAAAATTATAGAGGGACATTTGCAGGGATTAGAGAGAAAATTCCTTACTTAAAAGAGTTGGGGATTAATGCAGTTGAATTAATGCCCATTTATGAGTTTGATGAGTTTGAAAACAGCCGTCCCAACCCAGAAACAGGCGAAACCCTATTAAACTACTGGGGATATAGTACTGTTGGTTTCTTCGCCCCGAAAGGAGGCTATGCGGCGACAGGGAAATTTGGGATGCAGGTAGATGAACTGAAAGCCCTCGTCAAAGAATTACACAAGAACGGCATGGAAGTGATTCTGGATGTGGTCTTTAACCATACTGCAGAAGGGAATGAGAAAGGGCCAACTATTTCCTATAGGGGGATTGACAACAAGACCTACTATATGCTTACGCCAGAAGGCTACTATTTTAACTTTAGTGGGACGGGAAACACCCTCAACTGTAACAACCCAGTGGTCAGGGGGATGGTACTAGACTGTCTACGTTACTGGGCAGCCGAATACCATATAGATGGCTTTCGCTTTGACTTAGCAGCAATATTAGGACGAGCTCCCAATGGGACCCCCCTAGCCAACCCACCTCTACTAGAAAGTTTAGCTTTTGACCCCATCTTAGCTAAGTGCAAACTGATTGCCGAAGCATGGGACGCAGGCGGTCTCTATCAAGTAGGCTCTTTTCCAGCCTATGGACGTTGGGCAGAATGGAATGGAAAATACCGCGATACCCTGCGGAAATTCCTCAAAGGAGAAAGCAATGTAGGCGAGGTAGCACAACGTCTACAAGGCTCGCCCGACCTTTATGCCCCCTCCGGTCGAGTGCCTGCCACCTCAATTAACTTCATTACCTGCCATGATGGGTTTACCTTAATGGACTTAGTTTCCTACAACGATAAACACAATGAAGCTAATGGAGAAAATAACAACGATGGCGGCAATGATAATGACAGCTGGAACTGTGGTTGGGAAGGACAGAGCGATAATCCAGAAATCAAAGCTCTGCGCCACCGACAGATTAAAAATGCAATAGCCATGCTGATGGTCAGTCAAGGTGTACCAATGATTCTCATGGGAGATGAAGGAGGCCGCACCAAACAAGGCAACAACAACACTTACTGTCACGATAACAAATTAAACTGGTTAGACTGGTCTTTGTTCAAAACTAATGCAGATTTGGTTAAATTTGTTCAGAACTGCATTGCTTTTCGTAAAGCTCACCCAGTCTTGAGAAACCCAAACCATTTTCAAAATCGAGACTATGTAGGTAGTGGTTATCCCGATATTAGCTGGCATGGTACCAGAGCATGGTACGTAGACTGGTCATCTAGTCACACAATTGCCTTTCTGCTTTGTGGTAAACATGCTAAGCAAGGTCAAGTTGAGGATAATTACATATATGTAGCCATGAATATGCACTGGGAGTCCAAGTGGTTTGAAATACCTGGGTTACCCCCAGACAGAAAATGGCACGTCTTTGCTAATACTGGTGCCGAGCCACCAGAAGATAGCTGGGTACCAGGAAAGGAACCAAGCTTAGAAAATCAAGCAGGATTGCTCTTAAGAGATCGCTCAGTAGTAATTTTAGTTGGCTAGTAAAAATTTACAAGGGAACAAACTATGGCTTTTAACGCAACTCTCGAAACACAAGACGATATCGCTAAAATCACCCTCTCTGGTGACCTCGATAGAAAGGTAGCTTCCGAATTCCAAGCAAAAGTCGAAGAAGCAGCCAAGCAAGATGTTAAGGCACTTGTGCTGCTCCTGTCAGAACTAGACTATATGGCTAGTGCAGGTCTGCGAGTGCTCATCTTCGCTAAACAAAAAATGGGTTCAGATGTAACTATATATATAGTAGGCGCTCAGGAAGGAATACTCGACACAATTGAAAAAACAGGCTTCGACCAAAGTGTAGTCCTACTTCCTGAGTATGACGCAGCTATTATCGAAAAGAATTAAGAGTTTGTATCTACACCAAATTCTGTGGGAGTAGCCGCCCTTTTCGGGACATCGTTACGCTACAACTAAAAAGCCAAGACCTTTGCGGGGCTCCGCCCCGCGTTCTGGTTTTGTAGCTTATATTCTTACCAACTGTTGTAAGTTCTTTCCCTAACAATTGAAAATTAAGAGGCAGAGAAAGATGCAACAATTCTTTGCATTCTTTGTCGATATTACTAGTTTAAGCTTTTACATAATTGCTCATGGAACCTTTAACAGTATCTGGAAATCTAGACGCCCTAGAAGCGATAGCCGAATATGTTATGTCCGCCGCTGCCGAAGCTGGTTTAAACAAAAAAGCTTCTTATAAATTAAGACTGGCTATAGATGAAATTGCTACAAATATTATTCTTTATGGTTATGAAGAAGCCCAACGACAAGGCGTACTGGATTTCTCCGCCAAAATAGATGAAGAAAGTTTGACCATCACCCTTGAAGATACAGGTATAGCTTTCAATCCTGCAGAAAAATTAGAGTCCGAAGCAGAAAAGATAGATAAACCAATAGAAGAACGTCCTATTGGAGGTTTAGGAATTTTTTTAGCGGTTCAGGGGGTGGATAATTTTATCTATGAACGGATAGGAGATCGCAATCGAAACATTTTCGTAGTCAAGCGGACAGCGAGCTAAAAAAAAACATTAAAGTTAAAATCGTAGAGGTGTTATGAGTACGGAAGAGCAATTAACGCTAATCAAAGAATTAGACTCCCTGCGTCAAGAGGTAACTGAACTCAGAGCCAACCGAACAGCCTTAGATATTCAAACAAAGTTACTGGAAAATCTAGTAGAGATAGCTCGCTCCCCATCTCAAGAAGTATTAAAGTCAACTTTACAAACAACCCTAGATATCGCGGCTAACCAAACCCAATCCGAAAGGGGTAGTCTATTTATTCTAGATCGAGAAGGCAAGACGGTAGATGCTATTTTAGCCCGCACAGACGTTACTCCTGAACTACGAGAGAGACTCATAGGAATAGTTCTCGATAAAGGACTGGCTGGCTGGGTAGCCCGGGATCGGAAGCTAGGATTAGTTATCGATACCGAAAAGGATGACCGCTGGGTACCTCTGCCTAATCAACCTTATATCACCCGCTCAGCTTTGTCAGTACCTATTCTACGCGGGGAAGATTTACTGGGCATTATTACTTTACAGCATTCTGAGCCTGGACACTTTACTGAGGAAGTGGCTAGGTTAATGCAGATAACTGCTAACCAAATGTCCCTAGTTTTAGAAAATGCTCGATTGTATAGTACTTTGACACTACTCAATGTTGCACTAAATCAGTATAATAAAATAAAGACAGAAGAACTAGAAAAAGGTCAAAAGTTCCAACTGGATTTTTTGCCCTATGAACTTCCCAAGTTGCCTAATTGGGAAATTGCAACCTGTTTACATCCCGCTATTGAACTCTCAGGAGACTTCTACGATGTCTTGAAAATTGGTAACTATATGGGTTTGGTGATTGCTGATGTCTGCGATAAGGGTGTGAGCTCAGCACTCTTTATGGCACTAATCCGCAGCTTAATTCGCATTTTTGCCCCTCAACAGACCATAAAAGGAAAAGAAGTAACCAAGATTTTGCAAGACTATGAACCGCCTGGGGGTTGGCTTGGTGACTCTAACCAGACCAACTACTGGCACATCAATGCTCTCAACGCAGTTAATCTAACGCATGAGTATATCATCGAAAATCATTCCCGCGTGAATATGTTTGCTACACTGTTTTTTGGCATCTTAGATCCAAGCACTGGCTTATTAAGTTATATCAATGGCGGACATGAATCACTATATATTGTTGGCGAGGCTGGAATTAAAGCAACCCTTAAACGCACAGGTCCAGCCGTGGGTGCTCTCTCCAAAGAATCTTTTAAAATTCATCAGGTATATTTAGAACCAGGAGATATTTTGTTTGGCTATACTGATGGGGTAACTGATGCCAAAAATCCTGATGGCGAAAGATTCGTTAGTAGAAAAGACAAGCAACGATTATTATCACTCCTAGAAATACCTGCTACCTCAGCTGCCGAATTGCTCAAGCGTATTAAAATGAATGTATTTACTTATATTGATAAGGCTCCCCAATTTGATGATATTACTATTTTGGCTGTGCGACACGAACTCCCATTAGAAAAGTAAAATGAGTAAATAAGTCAGATGAAACTAATTTTTTTAGGTTCTGGTTCAGCTTTTACTGTGGGAGCTAATAATTTTCACTCTAATTTGCTTTTGGTCAACGAACAAGGAAAGAAATTCTTAATAGATTGTGGCTCAGATATCAGATTTTCTCTCTATGAAGCTGGTTATTCATATTTGGATATTACTGATATTTATGTCAGTCATCTACATTCCGATCATGTAGGTGGACTCGAATATATAGGTTTAAGTACTTTATTTGATCCTAGATGTGAAAAACCTAATCTCTATTTAAGCAAAGATATAGCCGCTAGATTATGGGATGATACCTTAGTAGGTGGAATGGGGCTTCTAGAAGGGGATATTGCTAATATAAATACTTTTTTTAGACTTCATCAAATAGAAAATAATCAACACTTTTTCTGGGAAAAAATAAAGTTTGATTTGATCAAAGTTAACCATGTAGATAGTGGCTATTATGTTATGCCCACCTATGGATTATTTTTTGAAGTAGGTGAGAAGAACGTACTTATAACTACAGATACAAAATTGTGTCTGGATATATTGGGCGAATATTATGAACAGGCAAGTATTATTTTTCAAGATTGTGAAATCTCCATAAATCGAACTCCTGTTCACGCTCATTATGAAGAATTATTGACCTTGCCAGAGAAAATAAAAAACAAAATGTGGCTGTATGGATATCAGCCGGGAGAACTGCCAGAGGCCACCAAAGATGGCTTTAAAGGCTTTATTAAAAAAGGTCAGACTTTTAACCTATAGGTGATTATGGAATTAACTTCAACCAACAAGTCCGCTCTTGATAAAACAGCAGCCCAAGCAGCTGCCGGGTTTCACACAGACCATGTAGATTATTCAGATTTGGAATTTCTTTTTACCCGTGCCATTGAATTTCGCCAAGAAACTATTTACTTTATTATTGTTGATCGCTTTGACGATGGGAATCATCAAGATAGCGATAGGGAAAATTCAGAACTCTATGATCCCACCCGACAAAAATGGGGTAAGTATTGGGGGGGCGATTTACAGGGCATTATAAATCATCTAGATTATCTTAAGGGGCTCGGGATTACTTCTATTTGGGTCTCGCCTCTCTTTGATCAGGTAGAAAAATTACAGTTTGAAAGTGCGGCCATGCACGGCTATTGGACAAAAGATTTTAAACGAATTAATCCTCGCTTTCTAGGTAAAGATGAAAGTAATTCTCTGCAGACTTCTACTACTTTTGACCGGTTAATTACCGAAATGCATAGCAGGGGGATGAAGTTGATTTTAGATATTGTCTGTAATCATAGCAGCCCAGATGTCGGCGGGGAAAAGGGCAAACTATACGATGATGGGGTTCTAATTGCTGACTTTAAAAATGATTCCAATAATTGGTACTATCATAATCCTGAAATTACTGACTGGGAAGATGAATGGCAGCTTTTATATGGCGAAATGGCTGGCCTTGCTACATTCAATGAAGGTAATATTGAGTATCGTAATTATATTAAATCAGCCATCAAGCAGTGGTTAGATCGGGGCGTAGATGCCTTGAGAGTTGATACACTTAAACATATGCCAGTCTGGTTTTGGCAAGAATTTTGCGCTGATATTCAAACCCATAAACCTTCCGTCTTTATGTTTGGTGAATATGGATTTAGCAAACCTACAGATCAACGCTCCGTCTATTATGCTAATTACTCAGGTATGTCCATTCTGGATTTTGGTCTCTGTGGGGCGATTAGAGCAGCTTTAGCCCAAGGAGATCCGAGCGGCTTTTATTTGATCCAAGATATCTTTAATCTGGATTATCTTTATGACCGAGCTACTGAATTGATTACCTTTATTGACAATCACGATATGTCAAGATTTCAGAGCTTGAACCCCGACAAGCAGTTATTGAGGCTAGCATTAGTCCTATTAATGACTTCGCGTGGTATACCGTGTATTTATTATGGTACTGAGCAGTATCTTCACAATGATACCAATGGAGGAAATGATCCTTATAATCGCCCTATGATGGAAAAATGGGATACAGATACTCAGCTCTACCAAGATTTGAAATTATTCTCTAAGTTACGCCGACTTAATCCAGCGGTTTCCCTCGGGAGTCAAGTAGAAAAATATATTACCCCTGATATCTACTGTTATACCCGGAGTTATCGAGATTCCCGTTGTTTTGTGGCTATGAATAAGGGAAACCCACAGACTATTGATCTGCAATCTACAGACTTAGAAGATGGTGAGTATTCCTGTATGGTAACAGGTCGTTCCTTAGAAGTTATCAATGGTCAACTTTTAGGCTTAACTTTGGGAACAAAAGAAATAATTGTCCTCACTTATATTGGCGATCGAGTTAAGGGACAAACTATAGTCCGAGCACAATTAAATGGCTTCGTTACTAAACCTGGTCAAGAAATTGTCGTAACGGGAGATTGTCCTGAATTGGGTAATTGGGATATCACTTGCGCCTATGCTTTAGAGTATATCAACCCGAATACCTGGTTTGGTGAGATCCCTTTTAATGAAAGTGCAGGGAAAGCAATTACTTATAAGTATGCAGTAAGACAGAAAAACCAATCCCCAATTTACGAAAATCTCATCGGTCGTCGCTGGATTTTAGCCAATCAAGGGATTGTAAAATGGCAAGACAAATGGGCTAAATAAAAAAACAAAAATGTTGAAATTCAGGGATCTAGTAGAAATTCCCAAGCTGCTATTGGTGATGTTAACGTCCCTATTCACTCTTACTAGTCAAATCCAAGCAGAAACACTAGATAATACATATCTAAACAGTTTATCAGCACCCAACAATAAAAACCTAGTCACAACTGACGATAGTATGAGACAAATCAACAAGGTTTTTCAGCTACGTGATGTCTCTCCAGTTGACTGGACATATAAAGCATTAAAAAGTTTAGTAGAACGCTACGGCTGTATCCAAGGCTATTCTGACCAAACCTTACAGGGAAATAAGTCTTTAACCCGTTGGGAATTTGCAGCAGGACTCAATGCCTGCATGACCCGAATTGAGCGTTTAATCCAAGAGAATGGATCTCTCAGGGCTGAGGATCTTATAACTCTCAAACGACTAACAGACGAGTTTTCAACCGAACTGACAGCTTTAGGAGTACGAGTCAATAAATTAGAAGCCCAGACCGCCTTTCTAGAAGGGCATCAATTCTCTACTACTACCAAATTATTCGGCAATACTATACTACAAAATGATGTTTATTTTGCCGGGACTGGGACTCCCAATCGCTTACTAACGGACTTTCAATACAGTTCCTTTTTGGGATTGCAGACTAGTTTTACCGGTCAGGATAACTTACTGATAGGAATTGCCTCTACTAATACTGCTTTTGGGAATTTAGCCACGAACAATAATAACAGAGATGTAGGTCCAACTAGAGAGGGGGCAAGCTATGCTTCATCAAATGGCGATTTGAATAATAAAATCTACCTAGTTACTCTTGTGTATCAATTTCCCGTCAATGACAATTTAAACATCAATGTTGTGGCTGATAATAGATACAATTTTTCAACAACTTTTTTAAATGATTTTTCCCCTGACTATGCTTTTCATAAAGGACCTGTGAGTACTTTTGCGACATCAGCGCCTTTTTATCTCCTAGGAGGAGGCGGTGGTATTTCAGGCACCTATAAAATTTCTCCCTCAACAGTTTTTAATGCGTACTATCTCTCCACTTTCTGGTCTTCGCCCGATCAAGGACAAGGTCTATTTAATGGCGACTATGTAACCGCAGGGGAAATCGACTATAATCCAGGTCCGAATCTCTTTTTCCAAGCCGCTTACCAAAAAGGCTACTTTGGTCCTGGGAATTTTGGCTTTAATAATGGTCAACCTTATCGAGGCAATGGTTTTCTCGGTACAGCATTGGCTAACCGTTTTGATCAGGCAGGCGTCCTCTTTGATCAAGCTTCAGCCGTTTCTACTAATGGGTATCTAGTTGGTGGCTATTATTCAATCTTTCCGAAAGTTAATGTCGGTGGCTGGGCTAACCTTGTTCAAGCAAGGCTATTAGGTAAGGGGGATGCTAATATTTGGAATTATGCCCTTCAAATAGCCTTGCCTGATTTGTTTAAGGAAGGCAATCTAGGCGGCTTTGTTATCGGCATGGAACCAGCCTTAACAGGACTGACAACTACCTTGCCACACGCAGCATTTAAAAACGACACCTCTTTGCATATAGAAGCCTACTATAGACATCAACTTACTAATAATGTGTCTATTACTCCTTATGTCATCTGGATTACAGCACCTAATCAAGATGCCAGTAATCCAGGTATTATTTTGGGTGGCTTTAGAACCATCTTGCAGTTTTAACCAAACAATAGATAATCTAAGGAAAGACGACCAGGTCCGACAAAGATAAACATTATGGCAATTGCTAAGTACACTAAAGAAGCTTCATAAGTTACTCCTGGATCATCTGGTTTCTCCTTCATAAAAGGTTTCCCGTTAGCTATATGTATCACTAGGGCTACTCCCATGGAAAAAGCTAAACCAAGGGAGGCCAATGGAGTCAGAAAGCCCGATATGATAGCCAGTCCTCCCCCAAAGACACTTAGAGCGCCTAGAGCTTGTAAAATGCCAGGAAAACCTGAGGGTTCTGCCATATCCATCCAGTGAAAGGGATTTTTCAGCATTGGTAATCCGTAAGCTACCAGAACAATGCCCCAAATCACTCTGAGAGATAAAAGCGCCCAAGATTCAAGGACTCCGTGAAAAGGCGGCAGTAAATATGTCAAACTTGAGAGTTCCATAGTTAAAATTTTTATTGTGTTACATCTTTAATCATAAACATAATACATTGATCTCCGCTTAATATAAAGTTTTGTAAAAAATCTTTTTTTTATTTAAGTATTAGCGCAGAAAATTAGTTGTAAAATACAAAAATAGCTAAACTAAATAGTAGTTGCTATATCAATTAAGCAATCATGCCAAGTGAACCTAACTGTTAGACCTAGTTGCCTGCTATAAAATTACTAATTTAGGAGTAGCACAACTTGGTGAAAAAAGCCATAGGTTATCCGAAAAATCCTAAGAATTCCCTTACTATATATATAGATATGGAAGACCGAACGGAACAAGTAAAGGAAAACCAGCACAAGTGTTATGTACTGAGTAAGTCAAGGAAATTCTTCAGTAACAGAACTGATTAGAGAAATTGGTGTAGTCAATTAACTCAAGGAAGATATAATTCTTCTAATGCTTAATCACAGACTCCAGAGTTATGATTACAGAGCTTCAAATCAATTAACCCAAAGTTAGACACAAGCAAAATAAATGAAAAAAAGAACTAATTATTATCAAGGTTTATCAGCCGACTATTCCCGTCCAGGCTTGGTGACCAAGGATTTAGCCCAGAAATTGATCGAGGAAGCCGAAAAAATTGTAGCAATGAAAGAACCTAAGCTACCAGAAATTAATTCTGCTTATACCATAGAACAAATTGAACAAGAGAATAAAGATTGGTGGCCAACTCATTGTGAAGCTTTGAGACAGGGACGCGGAGATATCCTAACAGGAGAATATCGCGATGATCTGATTTACTTTTGCCAAGATGGACCATATTACGGTCTAGAACAACAAAAAGAACGGGAAAAGCATTGGTGGGCTTTAATTGCTCAACCAGGAGTGACCATGTGTTGGCCAATCGTCATGTTTTCAGGTGAACATACCTATTTTGAATGGAAGTGTATTGACGAGGAAACCAATGAAACTCTAGCTAAAGGAAATGTGACTTGGGTAAGGAGAGGACATAGAGGTTCCTGCTACCTCAAAACGGAGCAATTGACCTTCTATAGAGATGTATTTGCCCCTGACGAGCTAATCAAGTTGATCACTACTGCCTAAAAGAATAAAGAAAGAAACAATATACAAAAATGCAGTTCTTGCTTATCTAGAACTGCAAACTACTTGAAAAAGAAACTAATTGCCCGCTCCCCTAGGACTGCCTAATGTCAAAGTAAGTAAAAAATTTAATGGGATCCGAGCATGACGACATCATCTGAGAGAAACACAGAGAACCTCTCAACAACATTGACTGTAGATCGGCTAAGAGACGAAGCCGAGATCCGTAACCTCACAGCCAGTTTTGCTGATGCGGTTAACCTGCGTAACGCTGAAAAATTTCGGACTCTCTGGCTTCCTCAAGGAAGCTGGAAGATTCAGCCGCCTTTGACAATAGAAGTACAAGGACTTGATGAGATTGTAGCTACTTTTACTCAGTTACTGGCTGGTTGGGAGTTTTTCGTGCAAAGAGTTCAAAGCGGCGTCATCGAGATTGCAGGTGAGCGCGCTACTGCTCGCTGGTGTATGGATGAAATTGGCAAAAGCACTACAGGTAAGGGCTTTCATAACTTGGGAATTTATGTCGATGAACTAGTAAAAGCCCAAGGGATTTGGTTATTTGCTGGGCGAACTTATCACTTTATTTATATTGAGGAACCGACACTTTCAGGACATTCGTTCTCAGTACCATTATTCTCGTAGATGCAGCAACGCCTTTAATTTTATGTAATTTCTACAGCAGTTTGCCACCAGAACCACCACAAAGCCAGGGGAGCATGGCAGCGCCCCGCACGGGTTTTAGCATTTTGCTCTGGGCTTCTTTTGATTAGAATTTGGTGTAATAACATTTTTACCCCCCCCCAAAGTAGCGGGGGGGGAGGTAGATGGGGTATTTTTTTATCTGGAAATGTCCTTAATATTATTCCCCACGAAAAGCAGATACAGCAGGGACAGTGTCCATGAAATCTCTCATTTGCTTAATTTTTCCGTTTTCCACTGTCCAAATCGCCACTAACTCATTATCGTATTCTCGTTGATTAGCTCTTACTAATACTTTAGTATAACCTAAAACAACGACCTTATTGTTCTGGGCAATATACTCTCTTAGCTCGACTTTCTTAAATTCCGTATATTCGTGAGTGACAGCAAAGAACTTGCCCACCTCTTCGCGACCTCGCCAGATGCCGCCAAAGGGAACAATCTCTCTAGGATGGGGCATTTCCCATTCCACATCCTCAGCCAAGAGGTCTAGGACACCTGGTATATTACCCTTTCCCAAGGCGGCATAGAATTGTTTGACGACTTGTACATTTTCTTCGGGATTTGATATATTTTCTGGATTGCTCATTTTGTTTCACCTTGTTGTAAGAATTAATATTTTGTCATCGGATCTAGAGGCTTGTCTTGGCTTTTTGCCAATCAATTATCTTCCCGTATCGTACAACAGATAAGATAGACAAAAAATCCCAAACCTCTTCAGGGAAATGAATAATAGCTTAAAGCTTTATAATTTCTCTGAATTAGATTAACTTTCGCCATAGTTTCCACACTGTGGGAGCAAGTGAGTAAAGGGTAGCTAGAATGATTTTAATTTCGTGGACGTTGATTCAAATGTAAAATACTTCCACTGACCATATAAGCCTCATCTGAAGCCAGCCAAGCTGTGAATTGTCCAATTTCATCAGGAGTAATCCACTCAGGTCCACTGTAAGCTTCCATTACTCGCGTCTTGACCATCCCTTGGACAATCACTTCGTTGATGCGGATGCCACTTCCTTTTGTCTCTTCAATAATAATTCTTGTCAACATCAACTGTCCTGCCGCTGTTATACCTACGGGACTAATATTAAGCAGCGGAACCTCGGCTGCAGTCCCACCTAACAAGGTATAGCTACTTTCTTTCTGCTGGGCAAGTACTGGGAGAAAAGTCTTGGCTAACAAAAAATGTGAGGTTAAATTACTATCAAGATACTGTTGCCAGACTTCCAAGGAGACTTCTGTTAAAGGTTTGTTTCCTGTCCACCAACCCCCAAGGGACGCTAAAACCCCATCGAGATGCCCAAATTTTTCTAGGATTTCGTCACGGACCTTTTCTACTCCTTGCAGTTCTCCAATATTCCCCACTATTGGAACAAAATTCTCTGTTGCATTCGAACCGAGAAACTCACGCAGTTTCTCTAAAGACTCGGCTTTTCGGGAAGGAACTAACACCTTTGCTCCTTCTTTGAGAAAATTGACAACGAGTCCTTCTCCAACATTACCTGCTCCTCCAGCGATGAGGATTATTTTTCCATCCAGTTTTCCCATAATACTCCTTTGGATTTTTTTTTGGTATTTCGCCTAACTTTATTATTCTATAGACAAGACCATTTTCCTATTCTTTTTTAAGTATATTCTCTGGCAGACTGTAGACTGTAGGCTGATTTTTCTTTTTATAGTTATTTTTCTGGCTTTTAAAGACGACTTTTAAGAAATCTTAAAGAAATGTATAGACTTGGCTTGATTAGTGAGACAATACTTTAGGATTGAGACATATAAAAACCAATTTTTTGGTAGGAGACTAAAAAATGGCTACAGATCCAACCCTTTTTGTTAGTAATGTTAACAGTCCTATCTCAGGTCCGGTTGTTAATGTTAGTCGCGATGCAGCAGGAATTCCATCTGCTACTCCTGCTGCTCCAACCGATCAGTACTATAGTAGTGTTTTAAAATACGATGCTAATACTGGTGCCTATCTAGGTACTTTAGTGCCAAAAGGAACAATCCATCTCACTTCTGGTATTACTATTAATGGTAATGACCTTTTTGCTAATGACCAATACTATCAAAACTCCGATGGTCTCTACGGAAGGGTGATGGAGTTTAATTATACTACTGGACAGTTAGTAAATGCTAATTTTATTTCGGGATCAGAATTAACCGCGCATGGTCTAGACTTTCCAGAGGATATCATCTTCGGACCTGACGGCAATGCCTATGTTAGTGGGTTAGGGGGAGGCGGGGTTCAGGAATTCAACGGAAGTACAGGGACTTACATCAAAACGGTTGCTAGTCAAAATTCTCTAGGTCAACCATTATTAGCCGCTGGTTTAAATTTTGGACCAGATGGAAATCTCTATATTAGTAGCGAGTTTAATTGTATTACATCAAGCGGTGATACTTGCGACAATATTCTAAAATACGATCTCCAAACAGGTTCGGTAACTCCTTTTGTCTCCGCTGCTAATACTCTACAATTACCGTCTGGTACTGTCTTTACTCCCGATGGAACTCAGCTCTTAGGTGGCACTTTTGCATCTAGCTCCATCAATAAATACAATGGCACAACGGGAGCACCTCTTGGGCTGTTCGCTAATAATAACACCACTACTTATAGCGATACCTCAAGGATGCGCATCGGACCTAACGGCGACGTATACACGAGCGACTTTGGCGGGAGTAATATAACTCGCTTTAACATTGATGGAACTCCCGATCCCAGTGCTGGAAATACAGGTGCAGTATTTATATCGAGTGGACTCGGCGGATTGACTAACCCTGGTGGAATTGCCTTTGCTACTGTTGTTCCTGAACCTCTGAATATATTAGGTGCAGCTATGGTAGTTGCTTTGGGGGCTTTGGTCAAGAGAAAACTCAAGAAATAACGCCCAAAAAAGAGCGAGTCTAGTCGGAAGTTGGTGTTTTGTCTAAAGAATCGTTAGGAATTTAGACTGAGCAGTTAATGAAACGATATAATTAGCAAGGGAAAAATTCTCAGATAAATGATATAATTCAAGAATGATTTATTTTCCTTCACTGGAAAAAAATTGCTGTTGATTTTTCTGGAATCAGTAGATTTGAGAAGGTAGAAACGCAAAGTTCAACTTAGTTAAAGACCCGGTTAACTTTTATTAACTCACTCTGGAAAGATATCTATGTCAGAAACAAAATCGCCCCAATTACAAACATCCGAAACTCTATTCGGTTCCATGCTCAAACAGGACTTTGAAACGTTTTCAACTTGTTTAACCGATGATGTTTTTTACAAAGTTGGCTCCGGGGATCCTATACATGGAAAACAAGGAGTTATAGACTTTTTGAAATCTCTCTATACACAGGTAACTATGCAACCACCTAATACTCTGCAGGTTATAGAGTTACCTGAAAAAGATCAAGTAATTTATGAATTTGACACCAATTATCTACGTTTGAAGGATAACAAAGTCATTCACTTTGCTTGTACTGATGTTTTGCGATTCACGGGTGACAAAATCAAAGAATGGCGGGTATATGTAGATATATCTCCCTTATATAAAGATTAGCTAAAGTATAGCTTGATACGAAATTAGTATCTAAGCTGGTTTGTCTTAGAGTTAAGTTATACTTTAAACGGTCATAAGCACCAGATGCGAGTTTCGGTTTGATCCCCCCTAACCCCCCTTAATAAGGGGGGAGCCGGAAGCGGGCTAAAGAAAATTATACCCGTGCAAAGTATAGCTGGTTAATCCAGCTATCTCTAAGGTTAGATAATTTTTAAGCTAGAATGTTCGGTTTCAAAGAAAACTATTAAAGGAAGCCTAAATCAACATTCGGAATTATGCTGTTTTTTATTATTGGCATTCTAGCGCGATGTTTTCACCCATACTTTGGGAATTAATCACAATTTGACAATTGCTGTTGAGGTATAGAGTAAGGATATAAATATGACCATAGTTGACTATGCCAAGCGAGATCGTGCAGGGGAAGTCGCCTTTTATGTACTGCTCTGGAAAAGAAAAGGCATCGAGCTAGAACTTTTTGATAACTACTGGAAAGACGTACATGGTCCAGTCTGCGCCAGGTTACCTGGACAGTATCAGTATTGGCAATTCCATGTCGGTCACAACGAAGGGGGAATTTGGCCGGTTCCAGGAGATCATCTCAATGCCTCGCCTTCGGAACAACAATTCGATGGGATAGCCGAATTGACCTTTAAGTCTGAAGCTGATCGCCAGACATGGTTCAAGGCTGCAGGGATTTTAATGGATGACGAATATAATATTTTCAGTAAAGCAATTGGTTACAATACGAGTCCAGGCAATTCAATAACTTATCTGGATCGCATCGCCAATGGGGCACCAAATGGCGATTTAAACGTCAAAAAGTACCATTTTCTGATCCGAAAAATAGATAACGTTAGCCTAGAAGAATTTCGTCAATATCTGAAAGAGCGATTAGCCCCAATTTTCGCCAACAGTGAGAAAGTAATAAAGTGCAGACTTCACCTCTTTGATGAGATAGATAACTCTCGCCCTGAAGCAGGGGTAGTATCTCATACGGAGTTACCAGAACAGCAATATCATGCCGCTCTAGAAATAGCCTTTGCTAACCGTTTGGAAATGTCCTTGTTTTTGAACAGCTCAAATTATCAAACTGCAGCCAAAGACTTACTGAAATATGTAAAACATTTCAAACCATTTCCTGAACGGAGTGCCTATACTTTCGTTTACGAAGGGAAAATGACCTTAGCAGGACAAAGAAGTTCGGCGGTTGCCAATCTGATTACGAACATAGGCGCAGCCAATCAACTAAAAGAATCAATCGAATCTCTGATCCTAGGCACAGGTGCTCTGGAAGCAACCCAGAAAACCAGTGCGACAGAAAAACTCCCAGGAACTAACTCAGATCTCGTCAAAGCACTATTTGCCAGAGGCGAATCCTTCGATCCGCAAGGATTTAGTGAATTCTTCACCGACAAGCCCGTATATCAGTTTGGTAACTACCCCATCTGTTTTGACAAGGAATCAATAAAAGCATCCACAACCAACTTCTTTGGAGCGGTCGCTGCTCTGTACCATAACATAAAAATGCTGTGGGAAGCAGGGGAAGTAGTCTTCGTGGAAATGGATGTAACTTACTGGCGCAAAGATGGCTCAGTAGTTACCCTGCCCTGTATGGATATAGTGCGATTTGAAGGGAACAAAGTTGCCGACTTGCGGATATTTATGGATGCCAATCCCGTAGGCGATGCTAGCATACCAGTTGCCGACACAGCATCACTCAGGATCATCAGTGAAGGGAAACGTCTCCAAACCAGCGACATGATGCGGAAATATTTCGCAGAACACCCCGATGGTCAAGCTAGACTAGCCACAGGATTTATACCTAAATGGGCAATAGCCGGTCCGCAATGGTCAGTCAAAACCCCCATCCCCAATCTAGATGGAGCAACCCTCCTGAGAACCCCTGTCAACGGAACAGAGAAACTACCGGGGACTAACTCAGATCTCGTGAAGGGACTATTTGCCAGAGGGGAATCCTTCGATCCGCAAGGATTTATTGAATTCTTCACCGACAAACCAATCTATCAGTTTGGTAACTATCCCATCTGTTTTGACAAGCCGTCAATAGAAACTTCCACAACCAACTTCTTTAGCATGGTCTCGGCCCTATACCATGACATAAAAATGCTATGGGAAATAGGGGAAGTGGTCTTCGTGGAAATGGATGTAACTTACTGGCGCAAAGATGGTTCAGTAGTAACTCTGCCCTGCATGGATATTGTTCGCTTTGAAGGAAATAAAATAGCAGAATTGCGGATCTGTATGGATGCCAACCCAGTAGGAAACGCCAACATCCCAGTTGCCGATACAGTGGGAGTGAAGTTCCTCAGTGAAAAGAAACGGCTACAAACCAGCGACGTAATGCGAAAATATTTTGCAGAACACCCCGATGGACAAGCTAGAGTGTCGGCAGGCTTCATCCCGAAATGGGCAATCGCAGGACCAAAATGGCCAATCGCTAAACCATTGACTGCCGATTCTTTATTATCAACAGCAGAAAACTCGGAATTAATTAGTCAAGATAAGTGGGAACAAGTAAAAATTTATTTGAAAACCTTAGTATCTGATCAATTAGCCACTCTGCTAGCAAGTGAGACGGGAATACCCAGAATCGGCAACTAAACAATGTATCTTCTTAAGCTGAAAAATGATCTTTGAGATTACCAAGTAAAAAAAATGAAACTAAAAGACAAGGTGGCAATTATTACTGGTGCTTCTAAAGGCATCGGCAAGGGAGTGGCAGAAGTATTTTCCCGAGAAGGAGCCAAAGTAGTATTAACGGCTAGTGGTTCAAAAGAAGGAGAAGCGGCTGCAGCCGAAATTCGCGCTACAGGAGGCGAGGCAATTTTCGTTAAATGCGATGTAGCTGACGAAGAAAATGTGAAGGCGCTGGTACAAAAGACAGTTGAGACCTACGGAAGGCTGGATATCCTAGTCAATAATGCGGGGATTGGTACCTATAAATCAGTATTAGATGTCACCTCTGAAGAATGGGATCGCTGTCTAGCCGTCAATCTGAAAGGGGTCTTCTTGTGCTCAAAGTATTCCATCCCCCATATGCAGGCAATAGGCAAAGGAGCGATAATTAATATGTCCTCAGTTCATGCCCATGCCACGGCTAACGGAGTAGCGCCCTACTGTGCCTCGAAAGGAGCTATTACTGCTCTAACCCGTAATATGGCCATTGATTACGGACCTGTGATTCGCGTCAACTCAATCGCCCCAGGATGGGTATGGACACCTCTCATTGAAGAACTATTCAATAGCTATGACGATCCAGCAGCAATCCGCAAGAAAGTCGAGGATCGACAGGTAATGAAGCGGATAGGCACTTCAGAAGACGTGGGACAGGCCTGTGCCTTCTTGGCCAGTGATGAGGCTTCCTTTATTACAGGAACACAGTTATTTGTCGATGGCGGACTAACAGCAGTCCTTGAAGAATGGTAAAAGAGGAATGACCTATGTACACCTATGGTAGAAAACAGGGTTGCCGCCTGAGTTTGGACTACACCTACAAAGGAATGCAGATAGCTTACCTTGAAAATGAGTTAATAAGGGTAGGGATACTGCTCGCCAAAGGTGCGGATATATTTGAGTTTACCTATAAACCCAAAGATCTAGACTTTATGTGGCAATCCTCTATCCCAATGCGAGCGCCATTTGTAGCTACTAGTGGCTTGCCGGAAGGAAACTTTCACGACTATTACTATGGAGGTTGGCAAGAAGTACTGCCTTCAGCAGGGTGGGCTATGGACGCTTACAAAGGGTCCCATCAGGGACTACATGGCGAAGTAGCCCTCCTTCCCTTCACAGCTCAGATAATTGAAGATACAACCGAACAGGTGAGCATCAAAATCCAAGCCAGTCTTTATCGTTCCCCCTTGACCTTGGCACGGACAATGACCCTGAAAAGGAATGTAGCAGCCCTCTTTATCCATGAACGCCTCTGCAATGAAGCACCTATACAATTTGCCGTCATGTGGGGTCATCACCCCGCCTTAGGCGAACCTTTCTTAGATGAGAGTTGCTTGGTGCAAACGCCAGCAACTAAAGTTAACGTGATGAATTTTCATGTCAATGGACTGTGGGAACCAGATGTGGACTTTGAATTTCCTCTCGTCAAGAATCGACGTACTGGTCAATTAGAAGATATCACAAAAGTTCGAGCAGCGAGCATCCAATCGGTTGATGTGGTCTTCCTCAAAGAATTGACCGATGGTTGGTATGGAATTACCAACCAAAAACAAAAAGTAGGTTTCGGTATGGCTTGGGATAAAGAACTATTCAAATACCTCTGGATGTGGCAGAACTATGGGGGGAATGATGATTACCCTTGGTATGGACGTGCATATACTTGCGCTCTGGAACCTTTCACCAGCTATCCACCAGCGGGAGTTAGTGCAGCCATTAAAAACGGATCCGCCCTCTTGATGAAACCAGGCCAAATAATCGAAACCGATTTAGTCGCAGTGGCTTACACAGGAGAAGGTATTGGTGGGGTTAACCTTGATGGTTCAGTCAAACAATAAGCAAAAATAAAGGTAATTAGTAGGATGTCTACATCGAATCAAATTACTGTCGCTTCCGATCTCATTCGCGTTCATTTAGTGATCACTCGGGCTTTGGAGGTGATTATTGAGAACATTGAGACCTTTAGACAAAAGGGTTATCCCGAGGCTTCTCTTATGGCAGGATTCGTCAGCTATGTGCGAAGCTTGCTCATCTTGCTGCACTCACATCATACAATTGAAGATGACATAATCTTCCCATATTTCCAAGAAAAGCTACCTGATAGTCCTTTTGACTTGATGTATGCACAGCATGAGGTACTAATACCAGCACTGGCTGAAACTGAAATTGCCCTGCAAAAAGTGGCTGCTTCCAGTGAAGCAATTACTTCATCTCTCAATGTTTTGCTAGAAATTCTCACCAAAATAAGAGAACTATGGCATACACACATGCAACTAGAAGAAGCTTATCTCACTGAAGAAAAAATAGCTTCAGTAATTGATAGAGAGGAACAGACCAGACTCTGTCTCCTTATGGCCGAGGAAGCCCAAAAGCATACCGAGGAAGATTATCTCTTAATTCCCTTCGTCCTCTATAATCTCTCAGGAGAAAATAGAGCGCTCGTGTCAGAGGTTTTTCCCAAAATTGTCATTGAGCAATTAGTGCCTATCGACTGGAAAAAACAATGGGAACCAATGTTACCATTTTTCCTACCTTAATTATACTAACCAAGAGGTAAATACATATGTCATACAAAAATGCCGTTTTAGACGATAAAGAGCTCCAAGCAGGTTTGAACTCCATCAACCCGAAGTTCGGTGACTTCGTTACGCGTGCGGCTGGAGAAGTTTGGGGTTTACCTTTAATTGATCAAAAGACCAAAGCTCTCATTACAATAGCCCTTGATGTCGCCAACCAAGAGTTGGTAGGACCTGGAAGTCCCTTCGGCGCTCATGTTGATATGGCCCTCAAACAAGGCGCAACCCGCGAAGAAATCGAAGAACTACTACTATTTACCTGTGTCTATGCAGGTTTTAATAAAGCTGCAGGTGCCTTTGGTTCTCTTAAAGAATTTTTTGCGGCTCGGGGCGAATAATTCGCTTTTATTATCCACATTTTTTGGTAAATACCATGAGTAACCTTCAGAGTCTATTTCACTGCAACATTAATGTTACTAACCTAGACGTTTCTCTTCCCTTCTACGAACTGCTAGGCTTTAAAATCATCATTGATTTTCGGGACGGGATGAGTAGTCCAGAGTTGGCTAAAGCCTTGGGTTTACCTGAGGCTAAGTGTCGTGGCGTACATCTAAGTGCAGATGGAGACACCAATAAAACTAGAATCGATCTAGTAGAATTCCTAGAACCAAAAACTGAGGGACAACCCTATTCCCATCTCCATCACACAGGCATTAATCGGGTTTCCATCCGTACTAATGGATTACAAGCTCTCTATGAAGACTTGAAAGCCAAAGGGGTTAACTTCATTTCTGAACCTGTTACCCTACCTGGAACAAATAATTTTACTTTTGTCTGCTTTAAAGACCCTGACGGGACAGTACTCCAATTTGTCGAAGGGGATTTATAATACTCCTAGAAATCCAGCGTATTCCTCAGTTATTTCCATAAATAAGCTAAAACGTATTTTCAAGGCGTTTTAGCTTATTTACTTTTTATTACTATCAGGAAAAAAATCCAGAGCATCTTTCCCTTTAATGTTAAAATTTTAATATTACTTACATACAGGTTTAAGTGTAATGGGATCTAAGCTTGTCAAAATTTTCTGTGTAATGTCCTCACTAGTCGCATCACAAGCGTTTTTAACCTTAAGGTCTGATGCCTCTTTGCTGGTAGCTAGCGAGAGGACAAATTCCATCATCGCCTACGATCAACAAACTGGAGCACCTCTTGGAACTTTTGCCCAAATCCCAGATCTGGGAAATGGTAGTTATGCTGAAGGGTTAACCGTTGGACCAAATGGTAACCTTTATGTGGCTGACTATGTACCTACCAGTGGCAATAATTTCATACCTAACCCTACTGGTCAGGGGGCAATTCTGGAATACAATGGACATACAGGAGACTTAATTGGTACTTTTGTGGGTTCTAATGCAACGTTAAGTTTTAATCCACTTAGTGTCGCATTCGGCTCCAATGGGATTATGTATGTTAGCACTCTGACTCAGAACAAAGTGTTAGAGTTTAATGCTAATACAGGTAGTTATCTTGGTTCAATTAGCGTTAATAACCCTCTAGAATTAACCTTCGGTCCGGATGGGGATCTTTATATTTCCACTCAGGTGTCTGGTAATGTAAGCCGTTACAATCCGACAACAGGTGTCGTCTCTACCTTCATACCTACAGGAAGTGGTGGTATAAGTGTGGCCTCTGGCTTAGCCTTTGGTCCTGATGGGAATCTCTACGTCACTAATAGCGATTTGACAGGAGCAGGTAATGACCAAATCTTAGAATACAATGGACAAACTGGAGCCTTTATAAAGAATTTTGCCAGTACTGGAACCAATGGCGCAAGCCTCTTATCTGCTATAGTGTTAGGCCCTAATAATAATTTTTTTGTTAGCGCTTATGATAGTAGTAATGTACTAAAATATAATTATCAGACGGGCTTTGTTGGCACCTTTATACCGAGTGGAAGTGGTGGACTAGATAACCCAAGTACCGGGATGGTGTTTTTAAATACTTATGCACCTGAACCAAATATGTTGTCTGGGGGTATCTTGGCTTTAGGACTAGGTGCGGTAGTGAAACGTAAACTAATCAAGAGGAAATAATTCGCTCAAATGAGATCTAACTTCTATCCAAAATCATCGCGGACAATTTTTTTCAGCCTTTCTTTAACAACTTTGGTTACGCTCTTAGGACTGACAGCCCAAAAAGCCAAGGCTGATTTCTTTGTTTCTAATACTAATAATAGCGCTATTGACAACTATGACCCAATCACAGGTGAGATTACAGATGCTTTTACTGTTGGACAAAGCAGTATCTTGGAGTACGATAATTCAGGTAATTTTATTCGCACTTTCGTTCCTGCAGGGACAGGTCAAGACAATCTCTCTGTATCTACAGGCATCACTTTTGGACCTGATGGCAATCTCTATGCCAACGATTTTGCCAACAATAGTGTAAAGGAGTTCAACAGAACAACGGGTGCCTATATTCGGACCTTCATTCCTTCTGGTAGTGGTGGATTGCATCGTCCTGAAGACTTGGTTTTTGACCAAGGCGACCTCTATGTCAGTCAACTCGAAGGTGGTGGGGTAAATGTCTATAATGCAACAACTGGGGCTTTTATTAAGTCAATCGCCACCACGATCCCTGGAACAAGTACATCATTAGACGCAGCAGTACTAACTGTGGATTTTAGTGGGAATCTCTACATTGGAAGTGTTTTCAATGATAGTCGGGTTTTACGCTACAATCCAACCACTGGGTATCTTGATACCTTTATTCCTCCTGGGTCCGGGCAACCCGTCCCCGCAGGTATGACATTTGGTTCTAATGGGAATTTCTACTTAGGCAACTTCCTTACTAGCTCCAGCAGTCCAAACAGCATTGCCCAATACGACGGGACAACAGGTGCTTTCCTTGGCGACTTCGTAACTGCGGACAGCAGTACTTTAAGCCAAGCAGCCCGCCTGACCTTTGGTCCTGATGGGAATCTCTATGCTAGTAGCTTCGGCAGCAGTCAAATCCTTACTTACAATGGTCAAACAGGAGCTAACTTAGGTACATTTATTGATAGTGGGTATGGAGGCTTAAGCAATCCTACAGGCATCGCCTTCACTCCTGTTCCTGAACCCAGAACTATAGCAGGTACAGTTTTGGGTTTAGTTGGTTTAGGGTTGTGCAAAAAAAAGCTGAGAGTGCGGTCTATAGAGTTCAGTAGTAATTAAAAATCATACTTAGGAACTGTATTGTTTGGGTTCGTCCTAACGTTTACAAACTAGGGCTACTAACTGATGCTTGGTTGTGCGTAAGGTGAAAGTGGGATAGGTAACAAAGTTATTTCAGAACAAAGTATTACACAGTCCTTTCAAAGACTTGACTCCATCTAGGGACTTGCAATCTAAAGAAATACCATTTAAACTGAAGTAAGACGAAATTTTAGAATCCTATTGTGGCACGTTTAAAAATAGAACTAGATGAACAAATCAAAGATACTCTCCTTGATGCTTCTATC
>Ga0209085_1000326_pt1 | contig 35652 bp, 53 predicted proteins | sample C_131016_EF_Meta_FD_187310 | JGI IMG/M metagenome (GOLD analysis project Ga0209085, IMG submission 187310) | Freshwater microbial communities from Lake Croche, Canada to study carbon cycling - C_131016_EF_MetaG (SPAdes) (version 2) | ecosystem: Environmental > Aquatic > Freshwater > Lake...
AATTGAATTTTACCCATATCGCCCAAGGCTGGCAAATCATCCTGAACAGCCAATGCCATATCAGCGCGGCACAGGTCGCCTTGTGCCTCGATTGGCTCAAGACGTGCCGCTTGGTTAAAACCCCCGAACATTTGGATAGCTATGCCGACAAGCTAGGCTATACCGCCCTAGCCGCCGAGATAGCCACGAAAGGACAAACCAATGACGGATGAAATCGTTAATGACTGGCTTGTAAATGGATGGTCACAAACACAAGAGGAAAAACCAATGCCCTATGAAACATTTCCCGACGCCGAGCCACTAACGCCGGAAGAATACGCCGAATTGAACGCCGATAAGGAATGGGCGCATCTAATCACCGAGATTGACGGCAAGTTTTACAATGACGAAGACCTATACAAATGCGCCGAATGTGAAGAACCGTTTGCCGAGAAGGTAAACATAAACGACGACGGCAATTGCGCCCTTTGCGCCCAAGACCTAATCGACGAGGCTGACCACCAACGCCAAGAGAGGCCCTGGTAATGCGCAAACCTAATTCATTCGTTCGCGGCTTGCTTATCGCGGCCAGGATCGGGGTCGGCCTAGGAATTGGCGGCGGTTTAGCCCTGTCAATGGTTTGGCTATTCATCGAGGGCTGGCGTTATGTCTGACGAACCCAAGACCGAATATAAATACATGCACAAAGTCCCGCGAGGCGTCAAACACGGCCACGCCAAATTGAACGAGGAAAAGGTCAGGCATATCCGGGCGTCATATGTACCAGACAGCCACAGCAAGGGCTTTGCGGCATTCGCTAGGCGCTATGGCGTCAATTGTAAGACCGTTCGACAAGCCTATCTAGGCGAAACCTGGAGCCACGTGAAATGACCGACGATATGAAAACTGATCTAGCCGAAATGATGGACCACCTGAACGACATGGTCGATGAGCATGAGCGCCAGGTTTACGCGATGGCGATGGAGCACCTGATTATGACGGCGCTCAATGACGCCAAGATTAGCCTGTTAATTAAGGCCCTGGCGACTATCCAAGAAATTACGGACGATTCAGAGGCCCATGATATCGCGGCCAGTGCAATCAACGCGGTCAAGGCCGTCCAATACGAACCGCCAGCTAAGGAGCAAATCAATTGATAGACCCAAGCGAAACCTATCAAAACCTATTGCGCCGCCTGTAAACCAAGGAACAACCAATGAGCCATATCGAAAATGTGATTCTTTATTTCTGCGCCTTTGTGAACGGCATTAGCGTAGGCATCCTGATCGGACGGTGGAACAAATGACACGCGAAGAAGAAGATAAACAAGAACTATACCGCCTAAAGCGCCGCTTATGGGCCATAGCCACGGGCAAGCCGTATTTAGAGGACGGCGGCGTAAGGGGCGGGCGTTCAGGCGATGCAGCCCCGCGTGAAGCGGATACAGACAAGGAAGGGAGCAATTTCTGATGAGTTTCCAGACCGTTGAAGACATGCAGGAACGCTTGCATAACCTATGCGACGAAATCGATTGCTTGAAATATGAATTGGAAAAGGCCGCATCTGATGAGCGGGCCAAAATCGTGGATTGGCTGCGAAAAGATAGCATTCTTGATTGGTTAGCCGACGAAATTGAAGCAGGAGATTACCTGAAATGAGCAATTATACGCCGGAAGACAGTGTGCCGGTGGTCGCGCACAAGACAGGTGTGGCGCAGGGCAGGGCACTGGAGCGCAAGTTAATCGTGGCTTGGCTGCGAAGTGAGGCGGGGGTTGAGTGGATATGTGAAGACATAGAAGCAGGGGAGCATCTGAAATGATGGGCGCTGTTATAACTAAAATCATTAAAAAAATAAAATTCAGTGCATTCTTTTTGGGTTTAGATGTTGGCAGGAAAGTTGAGCGAGCAAAAATTATAGCTTGGTTGCGGAATGGTAATGATTTTTATGCTCAGGCATGGGCCAGAGATATTAAAGCAGAAAGGCACCTGAAATGAGCGAACCAGGCACACCGGAACATTTCGCGGCCATAGGGGCCAAGGGCGGCGCTACCAAGGGCGCGACAAAGAGCCGGGGCGATAGCGCTTATTATGCCGCCCTGGTCGCCAAGCGCAAGAACAGGCGCGGCGGCAATAGCAAGCCATTGGAGACGGTATGAGGGTGCTGGTGGCTTGCGAATATAGCGGGACCGTAAGGGACGCGTTCCGTGCAAAAGGGCACGACGCATGGTCTTGCGACTTATTGCCGACCGACGCTGACCCTGCATGGCATTATGAGGGTGATATTTTTGATATCATTATGGATGATTGGGACCTGATGATAGCCCACCCGCCCTGCACCTATCTTTGCAATATGGGCGTTTGGTGGAATCATAAGCGGCCAGAGCGTTGGCCCTTGACTTATGAAGCCGCTGAATTTGTTCAACGCCTGGCGGATGCGCCAATTGCCAAAATAGCCATCGAAAACCCAATAGGTTGGCTTAATAAGAATTGGCGCAAACCAAGCCAGATCATTCAGCCTTGGCAATATGGGCATGAAGCAAACAAACCAACTTGCCTATGGCTTAAAGATTTGCCTTTATTGGAGCCAACCAAAATTGTTGGAAAGGGCGAGTTTTACGTTAAGAAAAACGGCAACCGAATGAGCAAATGGTCACACATAACCAGCGGAACCAATAAAAACCGTTGGAAAATAGCCGCAACTACTTTTTCTGGTATCGCTAACGCAATGGCGGACCAATGGGGAACCACATGACAGACGTTTTCTGGACGCAAGAACGCATCGACCAAATGGTTCAGCTATATTTAGATGGCAACAGCGCCACCGAGATTGCCAGGATCATTGGTGCGCCTACTCGCAACATGATTTGCGGCAAAATTCACCGGATGAAACTGCGCGGCGTTATTGATATCGCCAAGCGGGTTTATAGACCCACCATCTCGGTACCCAAGATCAAATTATGGAAGGCACCTAAGGCCGAAGCTATCAAGCCCAAGCCTACTCTTAAAAAGGAGGTTGTTGCTATGGTTGTTAACAATGAACCCCGCGGCCTGTTTGCCGCCACGCTAACAAGGATCAGACCCAATGGATGCAGATATATCGCCGAAGCCGTGTCCTATGGCGATATGGATCAGGCCGTCATGTGCGGTGACACAAAAATCGAAGGGTCGTCTTATTGCGCTCACCACAAAAAACTTTGCTACAGCGACCTGACCCCGGCTGAATACAAGCGCAAGAATCTATCGCTTAATCGCGGGGTTATGTGGAAGTTCAATCAAGGGCGAGCCACAAGGGCGGGTTAATCTACCCGCCCCCATACCCCTATTCCGAAACTACGAATCATTCCGGCCCGGTGCAGTTTATCAAGGGAACGCTTGACCCCTTGATAGATTGCCCGGTCGCTTTCTTCTGAGCCTTTCCCCGCTTCCTCGCGCATATCTTTTTCTGTTACTTGGCGCTTGTCGGGCATAAGGCCAAGAATCATCGAATCATATTTGCTGGCCTTGAACGACTTAGGCCCGCCGCCAGCTTCATCATGCGCCGCGACCAATGACGATATTTCGTCCCCGTCGCTATCTTCGCCCAACACAAGCCGCGTCATGTTGAAAAACAGGTCATCCACCTTATCGCCGTCTTTCATCTTATGGACGCCCACCTTGGCCCGCGATGCCTCTGGATCGGGCTTGAACACGCCTAAAATGAAGTCCAGGTTGGCCGTGATAGCAGACGAACCACGGGGACGCTCGGCGGCGCTATGGCCTGTATGGTGAATGACAATAACCGTACAGTTAAACGCCGCTCGGATTTCGCTGTTGATCATGCGCAGATATGTCCCAATATCGCTGGACGAATTTTCGTCGCCGCTGAATGTTTGGGACAGGGTGTCGATAATCACCACGCTAGGCGGCTGAGGAAACTTGGCAATAGCCGCTTTCAAATGCGCCATTTCATCTTGGGCCGTTAAAAGAAAAGGCGTGATGCAAATATGCATGTTATTGGTTTCGACTAACCCAAACTGATTGCGCCAGGCTTTCAAACGGCGGCTAATACCTGCCCCGCCTTCCGCAGCGATATAGGCAACCGGGCCTTGCTTGGTTCTAAGACCTGCCCAGTCCATGCCGTGCGCGATATGCAGGGCCATATCAATCGCGATAAAAGATTTATACGTCCCTGACGCACCAAAGATCATGCCCATGCTATCCTCGGGCACCAAACCCTTGACTAGCCAGCGGACATTCTTTGTCATCTCCTCCAATTGTTCTTCAGAGACAAACACGTCGCCCTGCAACGCTTCCTGACGGGCAGGAGCATATTTTTCGGCTGATGTTACCATTCTTGATAACTCTGAGCCGTAGCGGGCTTCCCAACGAGCAAACTCCTCACTCGTTGATTCGGGTTGGATCGCTAGCATGAGGGAACGAAGGTTATTCACCACCGCGCCAGGTGCCATACCCGCTGCAACCATTGCCGCCGAAAGTTTCATGAGCGGATCGTGATACGACCGTTCGTCTAGGTTTGGGTTGATCAGATTTCTGTACAGGTCTACTGCTGTGCCTGTTGAATTGTTTAGGTTTTGTGTTTTTGTAGGGGTCGTGTTTATGTTTTGGCGGATTTCCTCGAGGTCAAGCCCAAACGTGGCGACCGCATCCGCTAAAGTATATGTGGCGTTTGTTTTGTAATAGATGATTTTGGTTTGGAATGTGCCAGTGTCGCGCTGTTTGGTGTTGCAACCGACAGGCAAGCGCCCGTAGCGCACTACGTTATTGCCGCTAGAATCGGCATTGATGAGCTTGCTAGAGGCCATAACCTGCAAGACCGCATCTAGAAGCGGCCTATTAGCAGTGTCGGGGTCGGTTGCGTCCAGAAATATTCCGATCTGGTGATTGCCAGGCGAGGTCTCAAAAATATATGACGGGTTCCCAAAAAGATCATCTGGGCTAGCGTCATCCGCCAACAAGACGGCCATGCGTAAGAAGCAATCTTTGGACCGCCGTTTCTTGTCCGTTGTTCCCATAATGGAAACACAGAAGAAATTGTTATTGCTTTCCCTCCGATCAATTAGAGATCGGTGCGCCGGGGTATCCATATACGGGTTGCCAGACCAAGCGCCCGGCTCGCTCTGATTTGGATCAGATGCAAAGCTTGTCGTCCAGCCATAGGTATCCCGCAGTCGCCCATAGGCGACGGATAGGAACTCTGAATTAAGCATTGTGGCCTCAGTGATGACGGGGTTGGCCTGATAGATCGTAAACGTCGATTCTTATGTTGTGTTTTGAGGCGAATTTTAGAATATTATCCCAATATCGCTGGGGAATGCGGCCTTCCGTGCCATTGCTTGTTGCCGGGATAAGCCAGCGGCTAACGGCTGATTGCGTAATTTCTAACAGCTCGGCTGTGCGTGTAACGCCGCCAAGTCTTACTACGATGTTATAGGCGGGTTCGCACCGCCCCTTGATGGATGCCATGTGTCGTTCTCCTATTTTGAACAACCTTGGAACGTACACGCATCGAATATGTTTTCAAGCAAAATAAAAATAAAAAATCATATTGCCTTTGCCGCATGATCATGTACCTATTGCGTTGTGAGCAGAAGGAACATGCAAATGACAACCGACGAACAACTAGAAACTTTAACTATCGCCTGGCTTGATGCCAAGGCAGCAGAAAAAGCGGCCAACAAGAACCGCATCCTCATTGAGGAAGAAATCCTTGCCATTGTCCGACCCAATGCAGAAGGCCGTATGAGCCTTAAGCTTGGCGGCGGGTACAAACTGACCCTTGATTCTAAGATGATCTACAAGGGCGATTGTGACGCGCTGGAGGCCATGTCTGCCGACTGGCCAGCAGAATACCAAGTGGTGCGTACCAAAAAAGACCTCAACGAAACCAAGCTTAAAGAAATCCGCATGTACAGGCCCGAAATATGGCGGCGCATGTCGGATATCATCACCATGAAACCAGCCAAGGTTTCAGTATCAATCGAAAGGATTGAAGAATGACCCGGTATATTGCTGATTACAAAATTGTTTGTAATTTTGATTTACCAAAAAATAAAGATTTTAATGAAGTAATGTCAAATTATGTGCGTTTGGGAAATTGGGAACCTTTTGGTCCTCCCGTTATAGTTTCTCACAACCGCCATTTATACCTTGCACAAGCATTGGTTATTTTTGAAGGAGACGATTAATGGCGTTTGATCTTAAAAGCATCAAGCGAAACGCGACAATCGCCGCCCCTCGCGTCATGGTTTATGGTGTCGAGGGGATCGGCAAGACGACGTTTGCTTCTGGTGCGCCTGATCCGATCTTCATCCTCACCGAGGATGGCCTAGGATCATTGGACATTGCCCATTTCCCTTTGGCATCTAATGCCGAGGACGTTATGGACGCAATCGCCACGCTATACAGCGAGGAACACGCTTTCCAGACGGTGGTAGTTGATAGCCTAGATTGGCTAGAGGCTATGATCCAGAAGGAAATCGAATCCAAGTATGACGCCAAAGACCTGGCCTATGGCAAAGGCGCTATCATTGCGGCGCAGAAGTGGCGTGATGTTCTGGATGGCCTGAATGCCTTGCGTAATGATAAGGGCATGACGGTTATTCTGCTGGCCCATACCGCTATCAAGCGTTTCGATAGCCCAGAAGTCGAGCCATACGACCGCTACCAGCCTAAGCTACAGGAGCGTTCCAGTTCCGTTGTACGCGAATGGGCGGATGCCGTACTGTTTGCCAACTACAAAACCATCGTTAAGAAAGACGATGTGGGATTCAACAAGACGAGCAACCGGGGAATTTCCACGGGCGAAAGATTGTTGTTTACGAGCGAGCGTCCAGCCTATATGGCCAAGAACCGCTACAGCCTGCCAGACACCATACCAATGATCTGGTCAGAATTTTCAAACTCCATCAAAAAGGGAAACTAAATCATGGCTAAGGTCCATTTCGATATCTCCACCTATGAAGCGCCAAAGAGCGATTACGATCCATTGCCCAAGGGCGAGTACATGGCAATGGTCACAGAAAGTCAGATGAAGGTAACCAAGGCAGGTACGGGCGAATATCTCGCTCTGACCATGCAGATCATCGAAGGCAAGTATGCCGATCGCAAGATTTGGGAAAACCTCAACTTGCATAACCCTAACGAGGTTGCCGAAAACATTGCCCGCGCAAACCTTAAGGCCGTTTCCGAGGCTTGCGGTTTTGCGGAACTCGATGACACCGACCAGCTTAACGATATTCCGTTTATTTTGGTTCTGGACATTGACCGCAAGGACCCCACCAGAAACCGCGTGATGGGCTACAAGCGTGCAGGGTCTAGTGCGGCACCATCGTCGTTTGCACAGGCTTCAGCGACCGCCGCAAAGCCTTGGGAGCGCAAGTAAATGAGCAAGCCCGATCAAGTGACGACCGCTACCCAAATCTTTGGTTGGTATGAAGCCAAAACCGAAGATTTCCGGGAACACCTTGGTGCGTCCTTGATCGGGCACAACTGCAACCGATATTTGTGGCTCAATTTCCGCTGGGCCGTTAAGCCGAAATTTGAGGGGCGTATCTTGCGCCTCTTTAATACCGGGCATCGAGAGGAGACCCGAATCCATGAGGAACTGCGCGGCATTGGCGTAGAGCTTCATGTGGAAGAAAACGGTAAACAGATAACTTGCAGAAATGACTCTGGTCATTTTGGCGGGTCTGTCGATGGCGTAGGAAAAGGTTTTGTCGAAAATCCTAACGTCTGGGCCGTCCTCGAATGCAAAACCATGGGAGAAAAGGCGTTTACCAAGCTATCAGCCTGGTGCGTCGAGACTGAAAAGCCACAACATTTTGCACAGATGCAGGTCTATATGGGTCTGCTGAAGCTTGACGCGGCCATGTATATCGCGATCAACAAAAATACCGACGCGATCTACACGGAGTGGATCACCGCAGATAATGCGGTGTTTAAGCAATATAATCACCGCGCCAACACAATTGTTGAGGCTAAGACTGCACCACTAAGACTAAGCGATGATCCTACATATTGGGAATGTAAGTTCTGCGATATGTATCGGCTTTGCCACCATGCAGAGCCAGCGCAAGTCAATTGCCGTACCTGCGCCCATTCAACGCCCGTTGCCGACGGTAAATGGCGCTGCGAATTGGCCGATACGTTTTTGACGGGCGCGGATCAGCGCAAGGGTTGCGACCAGCATCTATTGATTCCAGACTTTGTACATGGCGCGGAACCGATAGATGCTGGCGTCAACTTCATTGAGTACAAAAACAAAGAAACTGGCGAGATCTTCACCCACGGCAAGAAAGTAACAGCGCCACGGGATAGCCTTGCCAAGCGCCAGGCCGAAGGCCGCAAGCGCGGCTCCAACAATGGCCTACCCTTCAACGATGAAATTCCTTTTTAGGAGAAAAAACATGGCTCAATCACTGAATCCTACCTTTAAGAAACTGACCGCTATCGACATTGTAAATGTGTCCGATCTTTTTAAACAGTATCTTACCGTTACCGAAGACGGCGCTGTTTATGCGGACGGTTGGGACGATGACCGCGTAGCTAAAGAGGCAATTCCTAATTACACCGGGAACGCCCGTGCAGCCGTGGGAAAGTACCGCATTACGCTTGGTTATGGCTTGCTTGCCACCACCAGCAAAAAAACCGTTTCTTCTGAATATGAAGAATTACAAGGGCAAATCTATCGCCTCGCCTTAGCTTTAGAGGACCAATATGAAGAATTTCAAAAACGAATTTTGATGTTGGAAAGGTCTCATTTTGCAATTGCTTCCGCTGAATCGCAATTAAGGCATATGAAAAATGGCTGATCCCATCATAGGCATTGATCCAGGTCTCTCTGGAGCCTTGGCTCTATTGACCGACGATGGATTGGAAATCTTTGATATGCCCACCTTGCAGGACGGCACCAAGCGGCGTGTAGACCATGCCCAGCTTGCGGTTATCTTGGACGTATGGGCAAAAAACCAAGGCATCAGGTGCATCATAGAAAAGGTTGCATCTATGCCGGGGAATGGTCACGCCGGGGCGTTTACATTTGGACGCGCTGCCGGGGTGGTTATAGGTGCCGTTGCGGCTAACTTCATTCCGATTATCGAGGTAACGCCTCAAGTTTGGAAAAGGGTTACCAAGACGCCAACTGATAAGGATGGGGCGCGGCTAAGAGCATCTGAACTTATGCCGCGCCAATCTCACCAATGGCCGCTAAAAAAGCATGATGGTAGGGCAGAAGCCGCCATCATCGCTTATTATGGGACGCTTGTTTAAGCATCGTCTTGGCTCGCCTTGATACTTCGTCAACGCGTCGTTCCCAGCCCTTGCCGAATGTTTTCCATGTCGGCAAGGCGCTGAGGAAATTCAGACGCGCCTCGCAGTATGTTTCAATCAGGGTTTCCTGATTCTTCTTTAAAATAGCAGCAAGGGTTTTAGGTCCAATGGCCCCGTCCGTGATAAGACCGAGGCTAGATTGAAGTACCTTAACCGCCCGCATAGGCCCCGAATTAACTGCAAAGTCGAATATCGCATAGTCAACTCCTTCAGGCAAAGCATCGCCGCTTATCTTATCCCAGTAATTGTCTCTGTAGAAGGGCGTGACGGCCCTGGGCGTCAAGGCTCGCATATCAGCCTCATGGCATGTCTCGCCCGTGTACGCTTCCCACGCGGCCTTGGTGACGCCTAGGCAGGTCATACCGCCTGGATCAATCGGATGGTTCACGAAACCGCCTTCAGACTTGAGCAGGAGCCGTAGGGATTCGTCAAAGTTACCGATCATTTTGAAGCAACGCCTTTTAGTTTTTCAAATGTACGCAGACCGCCCATGCCTAGCATACCAAACATCAGTTCCCATAGGCTGTTATCGAGCGAGGGCGGCGTAGGAAGGGCATAATGCGCCATGCCCGCAATCCATACCGCAATGGGCGACAAAGTGTATTGGTACATTAGGGCAATGGCACAGACCCAGCCAATGGCAGGACGCCAGCCAGCGACAAACACCGATGAGTTATTGGCTTCGGCCGCATTGACGGTGTTTTGTTGTGCATCCCAAGCTAATAGGGATTCACGCAATGCGGCCTCGGCCTTAATTTTTTCCGCCGGATCAGGGACGAACTTATCTACAATCTTTAAACCAGCCGCAATCGCATCACTAACGCCAAAACCCATATTATTCTCCCGACGCATCTATAACTGCCTGGCCCCTAAAGTAAGCCACGTTATCAATAACTTCTACCAACTCAGGCGGAAGCAACATGCCATTTCTAAACGTCAAGACCGCAAAGCCTGAGCAATGAGGGCTTGGGTTATTCTCGGCATAGTCAAATTGCGGGCCATGCGGATCAGATAGGGTGCCTGTATCGACGCCATACCTACGTCCGTTATAATCGCCCCAAGGTGTTACGATCAGCCTGTGAAGGTGCCCGGTTACGATTGACCGACCAGATTTCATCGCATTGTTGTAAGCAGCATGAGCGCCGTTATGGTAACGGTGCTTGATCATCGTATGGTCATTGACGTTAAGCGACCATGCAAAGTTCCAAGCATGGAAGCGTTCGTCTAGCCTTTGAACCACACCTTCAAAGCCAGGAACAGCCATACACAAAGTACGGTCCAGCCGCATATCGTGATTGCCAACATTCCAGAATAAATCCGCCTTTGTCTTGGATGCCATAACGATTTCATGCAACCGCTCATCGCAGATTTCAAGTTCTTCTTTTACGGAAGGCAGCTTAGACCAGCCAAGGGGCGGATGGCGGCTAACGCCTGCCCCATCGAATATGTCGCCATTGGCGATAATGGTTTTGGGATTAAGTTCTTTGATCAATTCTACTAGCGCCATATTGGCTACGGTCTGGTTGTGATCAGGCCAGAAATGCGCGTCTGAAAAGACGATAATAGTACCGTTGTCGATGTTGTAGTCATTTTGCCTTGCATAAGCGCGGCCAACATCTGTACGCCAAGTCCTGTCTTGGCCTTTTGTAACTTCGTTTGGTGTTGTCGTTAAGATTATGCCCTTATTGGCCATTTTAGCTCTGCGTCTATAGACGCTGCGAATATCCATTTCAATGATACCGCTTAAGACTATTGGGCTTCCACCGCTCTTTTGCCAAGCGGCGATAAACTCGTCATCCGTATAAGACACATAGGTTCCTTACTTTGGTTATTTCAGGTTCACTAGCTTGTAATGGGTTGAGGAGTAGAGTTGCATTAGATCGTCAATTAGGTTTTCCATCATCGTATTATTTTTGGCGATCTTGCTGCGATTGGTAGCGATCCAAGCCAGTTCATCCCTGATCTTGCTGGTTATATCATCCTTTGGCATCATAAGGATACGAACTTCTCCAATCAAGCCATACCAGCCTTGATACGCCTCTACGATGGCATCGATCTTATCAATCAATTCATCATAAAACTTGCCGAGGGCCTTATGCTCGCTATAGGATTTTGTAGCCCAATGCGCCGTATGGGCGGCGTTACGCATGGCAAAAACGTGAGATACAAGTTCTTCAATCATTTCAAATATCCTTAATGTGCGTTAAACAGTTTGAACTTAATCGCACCAAACAAAATGCTAACCGCAACTGCAATACTGGCAAGCCATTTCATAAATGACACAACGCCATTGGCTGTTTTCCAAGCCTGAACCAAGCCCTCAATGTCGCTAGATTGCTTGGCAACGGCCTTGGTCAATGCTGCCATATCCGCTTGGAGCAAAGCAATCTGGGTTTCAACTGATTGGTCGGACATTGTTTTAATCCAGATTACGTTATGGTTATGGCTTTAATAGCGCCAACGGTCGTGCCAAATGGGTTTGAAGTAATAGAACTCCAGGTCCATTGCGTGGTACCATTAAATGTTGCAGACGCCCTAGTAAAGCTAACGCCACCAATCACAAGCGTTGTCCAATTTGGAGACGCAACCGTATTGGCAACCGACAAGGTTACAACCTGCGTCATTCTCCAGAATATGCCGTTTATGGTGTTTGTGCCCCATGCAGTAGGTGCAATACTACCGCCTAAAACGCCACTAAAACCATAGTTATCAACGCTGCCGCCCGATAGCCAATAGCCAACAGTTAGGTTGCCTGAGTACGGACCCAAGCCACCATCGCCAGCCAAAAGCATCATGCCAACGCCGCTCATTAGGAGACCCCAGTGCCGCTAATGTACCACGCCGTTGCCGTAACCTTGATAATGGTCGCAACCGCGCCCACGGCCAATGTACGCGTCCCTGTGGTCGTTCCGCCAGCAAGCGTTAGGGTGTTGGTTGGTGATCCTGCGGTTATTGGAACTGTCCAGGTCACGCTTGCGCCATTGACGATGGAAATGGTCGTGCCAATTGGAAAAGCTTGAGAGCCATTATCCGGGATCGTAACCGTTTGCGAAGCCGTCGAACCCGTCAGATAAACGTGATGGCCCGCGTCGGCCAAGACCAAGGTGTAGCTAGTAGTCTTGGACGCACCGCCGACTTGAGGGATGCCTCGATAGCCAATGCTGCGAACGGACGTAGGCGAATATGCTGCGGTAAACACGCCGTCAGCGCCCATAGTCGTAACGCCAGAAGCGCCAAGCGTTGTGAACAAACCAGCCGCCGCAGTCGTTGCACCGACCGTACCGTCAATTGCGCCAACGAAACGCGTATTGGCGGTAATAGTCGTTCCAGTAATGGTTGTCCCGGTAATGGCGGCAGCCGCCGTACCGCCAATGGCAGGAGGCGATGCAAAGTAAGCCGTGAACCCTGCGCCGCTTACCGTGCTGGATGCCGATAGGGTCGTGAACGCGCCCGTGCTAGGCGTTGTAGCGCCAATGGTGGTGCTGTTAATGGTCGTGCCGTTAATGCCGCCAGAAAGCGTTACGGTGCCTGTAATCGTAAGATCGTTAAGCGTGGCATTAAGACCATAGGCCAACGCATCGCCTGACACCGTAGCCTGGCCGACGCCCGTTAGCTTATAGCCGCCCATCTTGATGTTGTTGGTCGGGGTGGATTGCCCGTCCTTGGTCAAGGTATTAGTCAGGCCGTTGCCAAGGTCAGCCGTTAGGGCGTTGAACACGGTAGAACTAATAGTCGTGCCTGTGACAACAGGCTGACCACTAGTGTTAATATTGAATGTACCAGTGCCGTTGAATGACATGATTTAATCCTTAAAAATTTGGTTTAAAGCGATTGAAACCATAGTTGACACCTGCGGCAGTTGTAGCGGCTATGCCAGCATTTTTCAAAAGACCCATCAGGTCCTGTCTTGCCTTTGTCGGTTTATCAAAATCAATCGCTTGATACATTCTTTTAACCTTGTCGTATTCTTCACGCGATATTTTGTTTTGCAGTCTGAGGCTTTCAAAATGGTTAAACGCCATTTTTGAAGCTTCTTTTAGATCGGGTTCCGCAGCAATATCAACCATAACCTTATCCACTCCGGCCTCGGTTAACTTTGCCTTTGTAGAAAGTTTTGCAGCACTAGTTGCAGCCTTTGCCTTAGCTTTGGCCTTATTAGAAAATACTTTTGCGGTAACGTCTGCTTTTTCAGAATCACCCAAGTCCATTAAGAACCTGTTGGCCTTGGCTTTTACATCTGTAAGCGCAGGATGGTTTAGCAATGGAAGATTTTTAATTTCCCTTGCAGCTTGTTCATACGTTTTACCATCAAGGGCCTTAGCCAAATAACTATTGAACGAATCAACAGCCAATTGAACATTTCCACCTACGGCCTTGACAAGTTGATCAAAATCATCAACGCCTTTGCCCTTAAAGACAGCATCAGGTATTTTATCAACGGAAACCCTAGGAACATCTGTTCCCGTTTGTTTTCCAACAAGCGTTTTTGCTATATTGGTTTTAAAAGCTTCTAAATTTTTCAATCCTTCTCGCCAATTTGCTTGAAGATTTGGATGGGCCTCACCAACAATTTCTTTTTGAAGATTATCAAGCAAGCCATATAAATCTCTTTTTACATCAGCAGAGATTCCCGCATATCCCTCTGGCGGAGTGTCACTAAAGACCGTTCCAAGCCATCGACGCGCATCATTAACCGATGAAAAAGTCGGTGAAACCGTTCTAAAAATTTGATTGCCTTCTGTACTTAATTCCGAAGCTTTCCCCCTGGCCGTTAATACAGCAGCTTGCGCCGCATCAACTTTAACTTTTTGAGGAAAAATTAAACCTGCTACATCTTTATAAACTTTTTCTACGGTTGAATCAGGCTTTCTATCACCCATTGCTTTCCAATTTATAATTGGATCAAATTTTTCTTGAATAACTTTATAAATTGGCAATTGTTCAATTTTATTGCCTTTATCCAAAAATTCTTGATAAACATTATTTTCAATTTCTCTTAATTTTTTATCAGCTTCTGTCATAGATTTTGTAAAGCCTGTTTCGGCTTGTTCGCCAGCGGACCTGAGCGCTTGACCAATATCCAAATCTTCTTTTGGCGCACCAACAGATATGGTGGAAGGTTTTGGCTTAATTGAATTTTTTGCAACTTCAAACAATGCAGTTGCTTGGTTGCCAGCGTTTTCTGCAAAATCTCCAGCGCGGGCAGATAGGTCGGCTGCGTCTTGTGCCACGTTTCCGCCAGATTTTACCGCATATTCTTTTAGTTGCTGGGCAAGCCTGTTGGGCCTAGACAGGCTAATTGGAATTGCATCAATAGCCTTTTGACCATAACGCCCCAGAGCCACGCCTAGGGGGCTTTTAGCGGCTAACTCAAGGCCCTTCCCAAGAACCTGGCCGCCGACTTCCATAGCGCCTCCGGCTATTACGTCTTTTGCGGTGCCGCCTAGATTCTGAGCAAGGGTAGGCGTCGGGGCATTACCCGTTTGCTGCATGGCAATGTCGTATATCTTAGCAGCCGTAGCCGCGCCAACACCTGCGCCTGGAATAGAGCCTATACCGCCAGTAGGAGCGGTTAATGCGCCCCCGGCAACTGCGCCACCAGTCGCGCCTAAAGCCAAAGCCATTTCACGGCCTTGCGGGCTTTTTACATAATTTACAAACTTGTCAACATTGGAAGGGGGCTGTTCCACCTTTACCGGGGTAAGACCCATGTCCTCTATGGATGGAGGCAGTTGATCTTTTTCAGAAATTGCAGATGGCTTTATTGGATCCCCCGCTAAGACATCTTCAATTGATGGCGCACTTTCTGGCCCGCCTTTAGGGGGACTTGATGCCTTTGGCTTAGACGTATCGGAGGTTTTGTCTTTTGAAGGGTCCATGATGGCTGCCACATATCCTTTAGTTTCTGCAAAGTTTGGTATTCCACCTGCTTTACGAACAGCGCCGGGGCCAGCGTTATAAGCCGCCAAGGCAAGGCTAGGGTCTCCGAAATCATTCAATTGTTGCCTTAGATACCTAGCACCGCCACGCAAATTATCCACAGGGTCATTTGGATTGACGCCCATTTCTCGTGCAGTGTCAGGCATCAACTGGGTAAGACCAATTGCGCCCTTGCTTGATTTACGGGTTTGTGGATTGCTTCCACTTTCCTGATGTATAAGACGCAAAAAGAGAGCGGGGTCCACCCCTTCTTCTTTTGCAATTCTTGTGGCTTCCGCTGCAACGTCCATTATTCAATTACCTTATAATGCATTGCCTGTTTGTTAATGCTTCCATCAGCATTATACGGCATAAAAAATCCCCATTTTTCTCCCTTATGTGGTCCAGTCTTAACTACTGATTCAACAACAATTGGATTACCATTAAATGTAATTGTTTTATATACTGGGCTTTGAAAGATTGATCTTTGTGACCTTGGGCTTTTGGCCCATGCTTCTTCCATTTCTCTAGAATTAGGGGTACCTTTATAATTAGCATAAAAATCTTGCCTATCAGCTTCTTTTTCTTGTGTTGCAGCAATAGTTGCAAACATTAAAGCGTTAGATTGTTTTGGATTGGTAATATTACCAAATATCTTAGACAACATTTGAGCGTCATAATTGGATGGGTTTGATCCAAGTTGTTTGGCTTGCGGAATAATATTTTGACCCATCATTTGCTTAACGCTTATTGCATTATTTATAAAATCGGTTCTTTGGGCGCTAGTAAAGCCTAGGGCGTCAGCTACTCTTTCCGCAGCGAGTTTTATATCGGTAAACGCATTACTATCTAATTTAAGCACCCCTTTTAGTATTTGTTGCGCTTTAAATGATTGTTGCCTTGCTTCTCTAGAAGCATCCGGCGCAGCGATAATTAGCTTTGTACCAGCATCACTAAAAGCAGTAGCCACCGCTTGTTCTTGCGGGGTTGGGCCACGATTTGACTCGGGAGAAGGTTGAGTTGCTTGACCCGGCGCAGGGGCAGAGGGGGGCGCTGGCTGAGGCCCCAGTCGCCCGTAAAGAATATCATTGCGGACAAGTGATTTTGATCCGTCAATATTTGTGACTTCTGTAACGCCATACGGAGCCTTTGCGGCTTCTGTGGCAGCGGTGTTTGCGCCCGTCACTTCAGCAGAAGAATTTGCAAATCCGGGGATAGTTGAAACGCTGATAACATTTCCATTTGCATCAAGGGTTGGCTGCTGCCCCTTATCCAAGCCACCATAGTATTTGCCCGCGTTGGATGGATCATGCGGATCAACAACAAAACCGTTTACATTGATAAAATCTGGCTGAGTTAGTTTTGCAATTTCAATGTAAGGCGATGGATCAATCCCATTTTGCCTAGCAAAATTTATCAATTGCACAAGGCTAGGCGCATCCATACGCATGGCCTGTTGCGGGGTAGGCATTGCCGTTTGAGCGGATTCAACAGGCGGCATGGCCGTAGGCCCAGCCATCAACGCACTTGCTATTGCAGCGCCTGGCGCGGGCTGTGACGGGGCTGCAACAGGCTGGGCCGCCATAGTTGCGGGTTGAGCGACTGAAGGCATAGCGGCGGGTTCTGGAGCGTTTACGCTAGACTCCATAGCGGCGTATTGGTTGGGCACGGGCGCAGGGGCGCGCGCAGTGGGCGTACCGCTTAATGCATTAGGATTTCCACCAAGGAAATCACCCAAGGCAGAATAAGCTTGGTTTTGCCGTTGCTCAACCCCTTTTCTCTCTTTTAAAATATCGGCTTGCTGCTTTGCACCCATATACGTTTGCAGCACTTTGGCTAAGGCCGAGAACGGCGAGATGGGGGCCTGGATACCCTTATAGGAGCCGACTTCAATAGGCTCAGCACCTTGAGCCGCAAGGGCTTCAGCAATCTTCTGACGGCGCTGAAGTTCGGCAAGTTGGGACGCGGGACTGGTAAGGGCGATGCTAGAATTTTGCATTTTACTTTTTACCCAAAAAATCGTTTTGAAGCGTGTACCGCGCTCTCATTTTATCAAAATCTACAGCATTTTGAAATGCGCCTTTGGCAGTAGATGTTTCTGACCAATGAGGCGTATTTTCAGGTGCGTTATCTTTAGGAATGAATTTGCTAACTTGTGATCTAGTAGCAAATTCAAGTGGATTTTTTCCTATTTGATTTGTATCACCAATGGATGTTCTATTGTTTTCACCCATAATATTATTCAAAATATCATCTTTTTGTTTTGCGCCCATATAGGACTGCAATACCTTAGCAATGGCCTCACCGCTCGACACGGGAGCTTGGATGCCCTTATAGGACTGGACCTGCATAGGCTCGGCACCAGCGTCTTGCATAGCCTGAGCGCGAGCCATCCGGGCCTGTTCTTCGGGCGTAAGGGCAATGCCCGCAAGGTTGACGTTCTGGTTATACATCATAACGCTCCAGGTTCTTCAGCATGGGCATCAGAACAGACTTTAATGCACACATATTGGCGGCATACTTTTCGTAATACGCCGGATATGTTTCTTTCATCCAAGCAACACGGTCGGCAGAATGTTCCACAAAGGCCGTGCAGTCGTAACAATCTAAACTAGTCTGTTCCATTTTGTAATGGTCTGGCAAAGACCCGCGTTGCGATTTTACAAAATCAAAAACTTGCTTTTCGGTCCAGTTTTCGATGGGCTGAATAAACTCAATCCCGTCTATAACTGTACCATGCCTTGCTGGCGACTTATGGGGATCATCAATACGCTGACCGCGTATCAATTGAGATACACCCAGTTCCTTAGCCGCCCGCATCAATGGCCGTGAAATGTTATCTGCACAACATTCCAGATAGCTTTGGACCTTTACGGGTTTATCACCAGAAATAACATGCCCCAGACCAGTCCAATCAATAGGAACAACATCAGAAGGGATTCCATTGGCTTCAATATAACCCTGTTGATCGGTATTAATTTCTACAAACTTGTTAGTTTCGCGCCTAATTTCGTCAATTAACGCAAGGGCCTCTGGATAACATTTCCCGGCATTAACCCATATGACGACAGGGTTTTGGTTGCGGTACAAGTACCAACAAGCCAAAGAATCTTTGCCGCCTGAGAAAGCTAATGCCAGCATTAAAACGCCATCGCTGCTGCGCCGCCAAGGCTTGCAAGTCCTTGCATATTAGAATTAGCTGCACCAGCTTTAATACCATACAGATCCATAGCCGCTTGGTTCTGGGCTTGAACGCCTTGGAACACGGGAGCCGCCGCAACATTAGAACCCGTATATTGTTGGAACTGCGGGTTCTGAATTTGCGAACCAGACATGAGGGCCGTAACCTCATTGATAGGTTGGTTACGCAATGCCGTCTGTTGGGCCAAAGACTGTTGCAAAGCCGTGTTGCCAAACTGGCCCGATTGTAGGGCTTGGTTATAGCCTTGGGCATTGGCAGACATATCAAGGTTAAGGCCCTTCAAAGCCGCTTGGGTCAACAGATCGTTTTGCTGATTGCCTTGGGTACGCATGGCATTATTGTATGCCTCGCTGCCAGGCGTAATGCCTTGGTTGGCAAGCTGTTGTGCCAATGCCTCTTGCTGTTGCTGAATCTGAGGTTGAAGCCTAGACATAATGGCCGCTTGACCCGTCATCCCTGCATTGACGGGCATGGCCGCAACGCCAGACGTATCAAGACCCGTTTGCAAATTAGGCAGGTTAGGATTGAACGCCTTGCTTAACGTATCCTGTGCATTTCCAATGCCAGTTTCGCCAAGATTGGCAAATTGATGTTCAACGCGCTGTTGTGCATCCAATGTAGCTTGCGCTTCAGGCGTAAGCGTTTGGGTTACGGTGGCTTGCTTAACGCCGCCTGGCGCACCCGTATCAGACCAATTTACGGTCTGATTGCCGTAAGGACTAATAATGTTTGGATTGCTGATAACCGAAGTTTGCGTTGCCGCCTTTTCGTTGGCAATGCCTTGTTCCCGTGCAGCCGCCGCATAATCGGGCGCTGCTGGTGCTTTTGGGCTATGGAAACACATTTTATTCTCCCTCGTATCTATACATGGCGCTGACCAAGCTATAACCAGCGCGATCCATTGCGGCGGGCAACTTGTTGTTTACAACAAGATGGGCCGCAAATACATCCTCTATGCCGCAAGCCTGTAAATGCTTTGCAGCAAACCTTAACAGGTTGCTAATTTCATGCGTCCCGCGATGTTCTGGCAACACATAGAAGAATGAATCTGTTGCCGTCAAACATCCAAAGAACGGACAATCGGTAATCCTATAGCCAACATGGCCGCATAGTTTGCCTAAATCGTCACGCATAGTGTAATAGGCAAATTGCCCGGCTTTTTCCAAGGCTTCCACAGCCTTCCAATTGGCCCGAAACTTTTTCTTACCAAAAAGTTCTTCCCAATGCATCGTGACAAACATGGCACATTCGGTCGAGCAATCAGCAAACTTTTCATTTGCAAAAATCATATGCCCGCCCATCCTTGTTGGTACACTATGTCGGTCGAAGCCCATTGAACCTCAATGCCAGAACTTAGCGTCTTAAACTGGATGCCGCCGCAATAGCCTATTCCGGTAATGCCAAGCCAGACGTTTGAAACGCTATTGCCAGCACCCCAATAACTATTGTCCCATGTTGCCGTATCCCAACTTGCATACGAAGTTGGCGTAAACGCAATAGGCGCGGTCGTATCGGAAACATCAAAATCAATGTTCATGCCAAGCGAAACGCTAGGCGAACCATTGGTGTAGAGGCTAGGCCGGGCGCGGGTAAAATACTTCTTAACGCCGCGATTGCCGAAATAGTTAAACGCCTGAATGGTCTGGGTGGCGATGTTGCTGCCAGCATCCGAATAGGTGTTGGTCCAAGCTTTGCCCACAAAGCCATCGCCGCCAAAATACGGATCGTCAAAAAAGGTTTCCCAACAAAATGCGCCCCAGCCCGTGAATCGGCACCAAGACTTTGTGATGGTGTTCATCACATATTGTTCTTGCTGATTGTCGGCTACAGGGACGTTAATCCAAACCGCGTTGTTCTTGGCAATATAATAAACTTGCCAGCCAACCGCAGCATGGTTGCCGCCGTATGTCGTAGTTGCTTCCGTAATAGCCCCCTGAATCTTGTCAGAGAGGGCTACACGGGGATCAAGCCTAGATGACTGCAATGACCCTGCCATAGGCATAAGGCCGTCATACGTCAAAATGAGAAGGTCACCGCCCCATTTAAGAGTGCTACGACCGCCAATAGGCGAGCCTAGTTTCCAGACACCAATAAGCGACCATGTAGACGCGCTTGCAGGGTCGGTGCCGCTATACAGGATGACTTCGCCTTCGCTCGTTACGAACGCTAAGTTATCGTCAACGCCATAGCCCGCATCAAGCGTCCAGGTGTCAATTGCCACAATATGACCGCCGAACCGGGCGATGGATTGCAGGTTAAGCTGTTGGGCTGCGCCGCCTACAGATGACGTTGGCAAGTACCATGCTGTTAGCGTGTTGCGGTCGATAAACCAAACGCGATTCTTAAACAGGCAGATATTGCCTAGTTTTGTGGTTGTAACGCCCGTAATGTTAATTGCCCCGACACCGGAAATACGAACCCATGTCGTTCCGTCGTAAAGCAAGGGCTGATCAGGCGCGGCGATATTGACGGCATAAAGATAATTACCGCCGGATGTAGATACGTTGATATAGTTCCATATGCCGCCAGCAAGCCCAGTAACTATTGCAGCACCTACCGCACCGCCATTACTAACATCGTAAAGTTTGCCTGTGGATGTTACCGCAAACAGCGCTGAGGTCGTACCGCCCGAATAGGACATTAGGGTTTGAACCTGACCGTCTAGGCCAGTCGTGTATCTTTGATAGCCGCCCCGCATCGTAAGGTTTGATACGGTAGGAAACATATTGATCATGGTAACGGCGTCTGCCGGGTCCATATTTGCAAACGAATCCCGTGCGTTCCAACCGCCTATGGGTGCAGGAATCGATGCAACATTTGCAGTAGTTTGCTGGACCAGTCGGCGCGTATCCATCGTTTAACGCCCGTAGCCGCTGTCAGGAATATTGTCGTAGCCGATAAGGATGTTGCCCGGTCTTGGCGCAAACGAAAGGTTGGCCGCACTGGTATCCTGCGCCATAGCCGTTTCAAGCTCTGTAAGATAATCTCGGTAAAGCGCCGTTGTATCAAAGCCTTTGGCTTGAAAATACTTAAGCTTGGTGCTTAAGACCATAACCCGATCTGGATAGATGCAGGTGTCGGTATCAAGCGTAAAGCTATTCTTTACGGTTCCGCCAGCAGCCCGTGCCCAACCCTTGCTACGGTATTCGTATCCAAGATATTCGTTGGTGGAAAATCCGGGCCAGATTTGAAAATAATTGCCATAGAGACGCCACCGGATACGCGGCCCGGTGCTGATATAACCGCTAAGCAGCCATTCCCATTGCTGGGCGTCCTCAGGGCCAAGCATTTCCCAATGCTTGGATTTGTCCCATTGAGTACGAGGCACAATAGAATCGTAATCATCTGGAAGATCGTATTTCACTTTTTGGAAATAAATGGTGCCGTCGGTAGCGGCTACAGTCGAATAGGTAGAGGCCGTCACTTGCGTGGCGGAATCGACGCTTTCGATAAACGTGGCATTGGGGAAGCCGTTGCCTACAATCATGTAGGTGGTGTCAAGACCACTGGTACTTGGAATACCAGTGATCTGACGCGTTACGGTGTTATAGGTTCCTGTGGTCGTCGTATATTCCGTAAAAAAACTGTTGGGCATCGTGAGTGCCTGCCAGTCGCTTTTACGCAATAATTCGTAACCACTAGCGTTCATCAATGCGAGTATTTGGATAACATCCTGATTGGTGTTTCCCGCAACCGAAACTGGCGTTGGGATACCAAGTTCGTTAGTGACCTGCGTCACCAACTGGAGCATCGTACTCGGCATTTGTTTCTTCCTTCTTTGGCCGTCCTGGCCTACGAGGTTCTTCTGCCTTAGCGGCTTGAGGCAATTGAGCCATAAGCAGGGCCATTTGGGACTTTAGTTCATCAAGTTCGCTGCGGGTCTTCTCAAGTTCGGAATTGCTTTCGGTCCTATTCTTGGCCGAAAGATATTGCCTAGCCCGTTCCCGCATACCAAAGCCACCCATGCCAACGCGCTGCATTTGAGCGTCAGAGGCAGTAGCAATTTGTTCCACCGTTTGGAACTTAAGAATATGCATTTCAGACATTTGCATATGGTTAAATTCTTTGGGTTGATCTTCATTCCACTTTTCTAAAGGCGTACCGATAAAGGCGGCGCCGGAGTTTTTAGATTGGAAATGTAGCCATTGGCGGGCAAACCGAGTCTTATGATCTTCCCGCAAAGGCTGTTCTACAATGTTTGTCTTGTCGCCTGGATTCATAATCCTAACAAAAATTGACCCCGGATAATCGGTATCATAATTGTTTTCGTAAAACTCCACCATCATGAAGGAGTCGGCGTTAGAAACATCGCTATCCAAATTCATACATTACGCTCCGATAAGGGAGACCCAGGTTGTATCGCTGGTTCCCCAGAAAATGCGACGCTTAGTGGCCGCAATAGCAACAGATGCCGCACCGTCAATGGTTGATCCGGTGGGCGGATAAACTGTCAAAATGTTAGCGCCATCATTAGCAACAACCATGCAAGCGCCATTTTCAGTCTTAAGCAACTTAACGCCACTAGATGAGGCGGTAGTGCCAACGACGTTATAAGAAACAGCAAGCTGAAGCGCGGTAGCGGCAGTGGTGCCAGTGGCCGTAAGGCCAGTAGAAGCCGTTCCGCAAATGGATTGCGTGGCAAGGGGGGACGTACCTGAACCCAAGACGCGAGAAGGAATAGTCATGTTAAACCCCTTTCCGAGGGAGATAAGAAACGGGGGGCAACCCCTAAAGACCGCCCCCCATTAATTATTACAAGGGCGATGTGGTCTTATAGACCCAACCGTATTCGCCCGTAGCAAAGGCCGTAGCGGCGGTATAGCTACCAGCCGTGTCGGTTACGTTAAAGGACGAGTCAACCGAACAGGTGCCAGTGGCAACCGCTTCCGTAGCCTTAACGTAGACCCAAGTGTCGTTTAGGTTGCCCAACATAGGCGTACCAACAGCAAAAGCAGGGGTGGTGTTGCGGTCGGTAAATGTAACGCCAATGCTAGGAGTTGCAGCAAAAGTACTAGCCATGATTCAAATCTCCCTAATTAAGCGATCAACACGCCTTGGAACTGAGCGCCGGAGCAGGTCAAGTTACCCGCCCAACCGATCAGTTTCACAATGGCATCTTGGTTAACGGCTTGACGTTCGCCGCCGATTGGAACGAAGTTACGGTCAACGTGAGGACGGAACATCAAATACTTGGTGTTCAGGAACCACATGTGGTTCGCGGTAGCGGCAGAACCGATACCACCATCAAGTACAACGTCCGAAGCCATACCAGCACCGTAATACTTCAGCGAAGCAAAGCCAGCGCCAGCGGCGGTCGAACCGGAGTCCGAAATACGCTGGATGGATTGCAGAGACTGAAGATACAGGCGGTAATAGTTGCTGTCGGCCACAATCAAGTCAGGCTTATCCGTACCACGAATAAGTTGGACGGCGAGTGCGTCCATGTACTGCTGAATGTTGGAAGCCGTAACAGCCGAACCACCGTCGGTACCGCCCGAATACTTAACCGAACGCCAGAAGGAGAACGAGGCGCGGTTAATGCCGCCGTAAGTGCCGGAAGAAGGCGCGTCAGGAACAGCCGCAGCCAGACCCGTGATGTTCTTGCCGCTGTTGCCAGTCCCATCAAGATAGATGTCGCCGCCAAGACGGTTAGCCAATTGAGCTTCAGCCACGTTCATGCGACCGTCAAGCAGGTCAATAATGGCTTCCTTGCCGCTGTTTTGAATCATTTCCAGACCGGAAATGGTAACAGCCGAAGCATATTGAGTGATGCTAAATTGAGCAGCCGAGATTGGCGAATTTTGCGACACGTTCAACACTTCATAGCCGGAATAGCTGTTGGTGTTGTTGGTCGTGGAGTCGTTGTACATGATTTCTTGCAAAATCACGTTACCACCGGAGAACGTCTTGACGTTGCCACGGTCCTTAAGACGGCGAAGCAAGGCGTTGTTGTTCGTCACGTTGTCAGCGAGTTCACCACTGCGGCTTTGGATATTAGTCGCAATGATGTCGCTGATCGAGGAATTGGCGAATGCCATATTAATCTCTCCCAGTTAAATCAAAGACGGTCATTCATACTGTTGAACTGCTCAAACAGCATTGTCCGTCTGTCTTGCGCTTTGGTAGCCGTGGGAACTCCTGGTGTGGAACTTCTAACGCTGACCGCTGCTGCCTTAGCCGCTTTCGCAGCCCGATTGGCCGATTCCCTTCTTTCCGCTTCCAGTTTGGCTTGTTGGCTTTGCTGAATTTCAGAAAAAAGATTGTCGTCAAGGCGGATAGCCTTTTCATAGGCTTCTTCTAGAGTGTTGACAATACCGTTTTGGAGAAGCTGGATCATAGTTGGCCGCGCTTCTTCAAAATATTCTGCTTTTTGTGCAAATTGATCAATCTGCGAAAGCAAGCCTTGCGTTTCTGCTTCTTCCTGTTGTTGCTTCCAGCCGGAAACTTCACCACGGATATTGTTAAGTTCGTTTTGAAGCGCAATGACCTTTGGATCAATTGGACCCGTCTGAAGCGGTGCCGCGCCGTTTAAATCAATACCGTAATTATTGGCTAGGCTAAGCAGAAAGTTTTGCTTTTCTTGTGGATTGCCAAACCGCATAACGCGATCCGCTTCCATAAGGCCCTTAATGGCTTCAATGGGATTGGAACCATTGCCGCGAATGGTGTCCATGTATGGCTCAAATGCTTTTTGCACTTGATCGGCATACTGGGCCTTGGTGATAAGGGGTTCAACGCCCTTACGCATTTCTTCTTCCCGCTGCCAGGCGTATTCCTGTAGCTTAGGATCGGCAGTCTGCCAGGTTTCGTGAAACTCTTTCTTCCAACTTGAAGGAGGGCGCTTCCAAATAGGCTCCTCGGCTTTTTCTTCGGCTTCTTCTTCTATTTCTTCAGATTCAACGGCTTCAATTTCTACAGGATCGTCTTGCTGTTCAGATACCTCATCAAACTGCTGAGCAAGCAATTCCTTGCGATCAATAGCAGAATCATCGACCTCGTGACCAGTTTCTTCGATGCTCATAATATTCCTTACTTTCTAAGTTGCGCCAGTATCTTGTTGGCCTGGCGGTCGCTCATGTCACCTAATTGACGGTGCAACGCTATACGCCGATCCATTGACGATGGTGGTGTCGGTGGACGGCTTTCCATTTTCTCGTTACCCACCTCAAAGCAATTGTGGCGCTTAAGATGTTCACGATGATGAGATCGGCTAGTAATCATGCTGCCATCAACCATGCTTTTGTATGGTTCAATGTCCCTAATGACCTGCGGACCTGATTCGGTTTTTTGCCCATAATCATCACGCATGAAAACAACTTCGCCGTTTTCAATTTCGTACAACAGGCCCTTTGAATCGTATATTGCCCTGTATCTATTACTCATAGCAACACCAAAACATCTTCATCATCCATTTCTAAATACAAATCCCAAAGTTCTTCAACCTTGTCCAAATCTTTTAACATTTTATTGAAATCTATTTTTTTAGATTCCAAGAAAACATTTTGATTTGTATCTGTTTGTTTTTCTGTTTGCTTTAAATTTTTAACAAACGGTTTAACAATTTCTTGAGCAGTTAATGATTTTCCTTCAACCAGATAATCATAAGCATCAATTATGTCTTGCTTCTTTTTAGAGGCTTTTCGTTTTTCTTCATCAAACTTTTTCTTATAATCACCGTCGTGAAAATCGGTAATTATTAAAGGTAGATTGATTTGAAATGCATCTTGTTGAAATGCATTTTGTTGAAAACCGTTGTTAAAAGCCATGATGGATTATCCTCGCAGCTTTAACCTGCGACCCATGCAGTACCATTATCAAACACGGGTGTTCTTACCGCTCCACCAGCCGTCAAGGTGCCCAAGAATGTTGGTGCTAGTGCATCCGTAACATAAGCGCGACGACCTGCCGTACCCGCTGTAGGTAGGGTTGCAATTGTATAACTTTTCATTTGGATGGTGTTGTTAAGCACCACAGCTTGGTTGATAGTTGTTGTTCCCAATGCGCCCGATATAGCGGAACCAATGTTTATATTGGTGGTTGATCCCGATAAACCAGCGGTGCCAATGTTTACTGTTTTGGTAACCCCTGATGCATTGGCACCATATGCAACATTACAAACGCTTGTTGCTGTTGCTGATCCAAAACCTAAAAGAGTGTTTGAAAATGTTTTTGAGCCACTCATATTTTGAGTGCCTACATCCATTATAAAAATACCACTGGTTGCTGGAAACGAATAAGTATATGTTGTGCCAGTGTTTATGCCTGAACATTGAAATACGGCTTTTTTGGTATTATCCAAATTATCTTGAAGCGTAAACTCCGTATCGTTTATGCCATTTGCGAGCGACAGGTTTGAGCCAGAATAAGCCAAGGTTGCGCCAACGCTTATTTCTTGCGCTTCGCCCGTGCCATCAAATCCAAGAAGCGTTGATGCAGTGCCTGTTAAGTTATGCTGATCATTCCAATTAGACGGACGAACAACGGTTGCATCTGTACCGTCGGGAATAGCAGAAACAAATTTATGGTTTAGAGAAACAGCCATTATTGCACAACCTCCACGCCGATTGCCCTGCCATCCGGCCCCCTGATCAAACGCTTAGGTGCTGATAGGGATTGTACCGCCTCATGAAGCTTACCCATAGCCTCGCCATGCATATTGGCCATGTTGTTATGGACGTTAGAGATATGATCCATAGCGTTTCTAACATCATCGCCAAGTCTGCCAGAAATTACTTCTGCCGAATTTATAGAAGCATCAATTAATGGAACATCAGTGCCAGGGTTGGATGAAATTCTAGCAACCATGATTTTCGTAGCGGCATCAAGGTCGGCCTTGTAGCGTTCAATTTGTTCTTTTGCAGCGTTTTCCTGCATTTTCAATTGACCCTCATATTGCTTCTTTTGCATTTCAATGTTGGCTGAAGATTCAGCCTTCATCTGTTCAATCTGCATATTGGTTTGAGCGCGCATTTGTTCAATCTGCATGTCAGCCTGAATTTGGGCCTGTGCGGCCTGTTGCTCGGCCTGCATCTTAATCTGTTCTGGAGATGGCTGCGGAGGCTGTTGCTTGGCTTGCAATGCACCCTGTTCAAACTGCTGCAAGGCAACGTCAATGGTGCCCTCAATGGCCGCAGCTTGCTTAAAGCCGCCAACGCCAAAGCGCATCATCTCCATGATCATTGGCACCATTTCTGGGGCCTGTTGACCCATTGGCAATGCCTCACGCAGGAAGTTAGAGAACGCATTAAGGAAGTCCATGCGGTCCTGCTTGGTTTGCGTCTCGTCAAGCTGCACTAAGCTATCGGCAGCAACCTCAATACGGAAAGCCCGCAGCGGCGAGTTTTGCAGCAGTTGCAGGGCTTGCGGAATCATTTGTTGATCCGCCTGGCTCATTTGAGCCGCGCCCGCATATTCAAGGATGGTTTGCGGCTGGAACTTGGTGCAAATGATTTGCGCCTTCATCCGCAAGAGTTCGCTTGCAAACATGGCAACGCCGTCTTGCATGGCGCGTAGGCGAAGACCCGCGTACTGGCCTTTGATTTGTTGGGCCGTAGCAGTTTCGGACGCTGCGGTTTGGCCACGGATAATATCAGAAATACCCGTGATTTCGTAGATTTGGCCCTTGATCTGGGATTGCGCTTGGTAGCACTGGATAAGCACCGCAGCCAGCGTATCAATGGGCAAAAGGTCAATAGCGCCTTTTAGGCCGCCCTTTTCGCTAAACGCCATCCATTTATCAACGGGAATAAGCGTATTATTGTCACCTTCGGTCAGAAGGCGCTGTAAGGCAGGTTGGCTAGCATCGTACACGCCGCGCACGCGCAGGGCCTTCACAAGGCCGTCAATGCGGTCCGTAAGAATGTCCAGTTCGTTTGCCTGATCTTGGTAAAGTACAAAGTCGGCAACGGGGATAAGCGTATCGCTAGTTGTCGTAGCGTAAAGCGGCTTAGGGCATGGAAAGAAGTTTTCCAATTCTAGCGGATCTTCACGCTCGTCAATAATGTCTGGATAGCTTTCGGAAAGCCAATAGACCTTTTGAGTTTCCTTGTCCCAAAGTTCACAAATCCGAGCGCGGTCATTATTTTTGCTGTTTTGGCCCGACTTGCTTAGCGTTTCAGGTGAACTATCAAACGGCATCTTCTTGGCAATTTCTTCGCCAAAGCGTTCCGTAAGGGCATCCTTGGTCATATACACCCAGCGCCATACGCAAGTTACTTCTTCCCAAGTCCGCGCCGTAGAATGGCCGAAATCTTTCCAATGAACATAATCAGCAGGAGAACACTCATATTCAATCTCCTCGGGAACCTCCTGCATGGCTGCTGTTTGGTCTTGAGGATAAAGCGGTGATTGGTTAGCGCCCTCGGCGGATTCGCTTTCCTCAACGTCCTCAGTGATCTGGTAGCCATCTTCAGGAACGTCCTGCTTACGGATATGCGGATCATAACGCACCCAAGCCGTACCACGCCCGCCAAGGAACCGATCCTCGACCGCGTTCTTCATGGCCGAACGGAAATCGGAATAATGCTCAATTTCGTAATCAAGCGCTCGCTCAACTAATAGCGCCGCAACCCGGCCTACGGGATCATTGTCGCTAAAGCGCCGGGACACCGACGCCTTGGGCATACGGGCATAAACAGCAGGAACCAGCGTCTGCACATTAGACCAAAGGATATTAAACTTGGCCGTTTCGTTGCCGGATGCGCTGCGTGTATCATCACGATAGCGCCGAATGATCTTTGTGGACCGCTCGCACCACTTCTTAAACTCGTTGTCATATGTATGAATGACACCAAGATATTTTTGCAAAGTAGAGGTTGGAGGAAGCATTTAACTTTTCCTTTAGGCCCAAACGCGCCAGGGGGTTACAGGAGACGTTTGCAGGGCCGCTAGGGCCTCTGGTGCTTCATCTGCATAGATGAGCCTTAGATTGACAAAATAGCCACGCTCGGTGCTGTCAGCGGGCGAAGGGCCAACCCTATCAATCAGGATGCTTGAATTAACGGGATTTAATTCACCGTCAAAATCTTTAAACAATTCAGACGCCAGCAATGCCGCGTCCATCTTGGCTTTACTGGTGGCTTTTAGATAAAGGTCGATCATGCTGTTATCGCCTGTAATAAAGTGTTCGTAAGGCGGGTGTTGTAGTAGGAAATGGATTTGATATGGTTGGATGTATAGTTTGCGGCTAGCAAACGATCATCCGCACCAATGTTTAATTGGGTAAGGCTAACCGGAACCGCGCCCAATGTGTCTGTAGCAACTGTGCCGCCATTGCGTGATGCAGCAAAGTCATTAAGCGCATAGGCTGTGGCAATTTTGTTTGTTGCGCCAACCGTACCAATAGCGCCCAAACCAAGTGCGGAGATCAATGCAGAACCAGAATAATATGCTGCCCGCATAATTCCGGTATCATTGTCAATATGTGTCGAGTTTTGCGTAATCGTGCCGTTAGATGCCGAGACGTAAGTTGCAAAGCCATTGGCCGAAGCATCAAATGCCACTGCAAGTGTTCCAGTAGTTTGGTTGTACCAATTGGAGAAGTTATTGCCGACCATTGTGGCAACGTCAGCCGAACGGGTGACAGACGCACCTGCGGTAGGGATGTAGGACGTAGCAAAACTGCCCGCTTCAAATTGTGCATTGGACACGGTGCCTGACACCGTAAGCGTCAAGGCTCCAGCCGTGGCTGTAAAGGTAAGGCTTACACGATTTGGGAATACACCAGTTCCAACTAATGGTCCCGCTATTGACGTACCTGTAAGTGTAACTGTTCCCGTTCCATAAAACGAAAGCGTATAAGCTTGGGCTGTGGTTGTAACAATTTGCGTAGATAAGGTATCGCTATTAAGCAACAGGTTTGTCCGCGCTTCTTCGATCAGCAAGCCCAATGGCGCAAGCGTGGTAGGGCTATAATCAAACCGCGGGCCGTAATAGGCCGTAGATGTCAGGGCCGCTGCTGGGTTATAGACATACGGGTCCAATGACGCGCTGTCGGATAGTTGAGCGCCCCAAAGATATACGCCGGATGTGCCGTCGCCAAGATAAGTTGAACTGGCTGAGGTTGTAGCAAAGCTAGTAGTTACACGAATTTGTGGCGTTGCTGATCCTGCTGTTGTTGCTGTTGATGTTATAGAACAACGATACCAACCATTACCAACTAAAGTAATTGAAGATGTTACTCCCGATACGTTTACAGCAGTAGCTCCATTTCCTGATAAATCAAAAACACCAATAAAATTTCCAGAATAAGCCGGAGCCATAAATAAAATTTGAATATATTGTCTTTCAGCTGCCTTTGCATATACGCTATATGTATATGGAACGCCCGCAACAAAAGAAAATGCTTGATTTACATTGTGACTTTGTGTCGTTGCTTGTTCTACAAGTTTATCTGCATTTAAATTACCATTTGGATCAGTTGTTGCATTTGCAGTTATAGTGCTGTTAAATTTTGTCCAGCCTGAAGTCGTAACATCAAATTCTTCGGTATAGCCAAGCAGGTTCTTAGGCGTGGTGCTGTTGTATGTGCGTGGTGCGGTTTCATATGTGACGGCACCCAATTGAGCGCCCCAAGCATAAACTGCCCCTGTTGCTTGATCTAATTGAAGACTTACTGTTGTTGCACCAACCGGGCAAACACGAACAAGAGAAAATCTTTGCCATTCAGTCGTAACTGAACAAGATGTACTAGCAACAACTGAATTATCTGTATTAGAAACAAGTCGAATTGTAACTGGTGCATTTGCTTTAAGCCAAACTGAAACAGAGTAGTTTACGCCAACTACTGCAGATCTATTTTGATATATTCCAGATGATGCTGCTATTGTAATCTGATCAGCCGTTGTTGTTCCATCCGGTGCTATTGTTGCATTAGAGACTGTAGATACGGTTCCAAATGATACCCAACTTGTTGTCCCAAAACCATCGCTGTTAAGCAACATATTGCTGGGCGCATAGGTAAGCTGGCCTGTGCTGTCGATCATCGTAGCGTTGGTGCCGCGTGAGAATGTAATACCTGGGGACGCACCAAACGCGGCATAGCCCGTACCATTTAAAAAGTACGATTGACTAGAAAAATCCAATAGCAAGGATGGAACCCCACCCACGACATTGCGACCAGTTGAAGTGCCCCAGGTAGGTATCATGGTTTAGGCCGACCAGAAGACAGTGCAATCAACGGTACCGCTGATCGTGACAATAAGCGAAGTCGCAAAGCGAGCCGGAATTGGATAGAACGTGCCAGCAAGGGGCGTAAAAGTGTTGACGATGGTACCGGAGCCATCAGAAACCTTAATGGTTGGCGTAACCGATGCCGATGCAACGAAAATGCCAAGAATTGCGCCAAAGCCCGTAAACACGGTCGTGGTAGCCGTAATATTTTTGTAATTCTGACTTTCAGAAACTGGCGTCATATTCTTGATCTCCTAGAGCGTTTATGGGAAGCCCACATATCATTCAGTGTAGCAGTATTCCCCGGACCTACAATAAGCGGCTTTTCAGAGGGCGCGGTACGCACCGTAGGTTCATCTCGCCATGCAATAGCCAACATTCTGAAGGCATCTGCCGGGTGCGAACACCAGTTATGCTTAGGCGTTGCCCTAAATGCCTTCTTATCTTCGTCGTATTCACGCTCATACTGGCGGAGGGCCTCAATACCCTCCATGCACTTGCGTTCATCGAACCAACAACGTGATAACATTTGTCGAACGGCTTGGATACCGTCTTGAACCGACAAATCAGGCACAATTCGCAGGTTTTGTACCCCTAAATACTCGCCAAGTTGCTCAATTATCGACTTACCCTGTGCCGCAAGCGTTTTAGCACGCGCATCATGGGGCAAATAATGCGTTCCGTAATGGTAGGGCTTTTGCGTGATGACCTTAGCCAGCTCTTGTATGCCAGCACCAGACACAGCATGATAATCAATGATATGAATTTCACCAGCAATAACCTGATACCACCAAATTGCTGTGTCATCGCGGTACCCCAAGTCCCAGGCTGTATGTGTTGGAAGGCTAGGATCGTATGCAACCTCGGTAACGCGCTTTTCTTCGGTCGCGATCCGCATTTCAATACCATAAAACGCACCAAGAATGGCCGCTTCAAAGCTGCATTCGTATTCCTGCATATATTGGTCTTCGGAAATCTGGGCCTTAACAGCGTTTATTTCGCTCATTGGCAAAATACCGCTTTCGGTGGCCGTCAGACGCAAGCAAAACCATTCTTCGGGATTCATCCTAGCAGTCTGGAAAATATCCCAGAATTGATTCTTGCCTTTTGGCGTACCACCAAAGACCGCCCAGCCTTGTTTGTCTGACAATGTCGGGCGAATGACTGAACCCCATACAGAAGGCCGGAAGTCTCCGTATTCGTCCATATAAATGCCATCGAAACCAAGCCCGCGCATAGCATCAGCATTATCTGCGCCGAAAAGCCTGATCTTGGCCCCATTGATAAGTTCAATCGTAAGTTCAGCTTCATTGGCCGACTTCATAATCGGAGCGCAAAACCGTTTAAAATAATCCCAAGCCACAGATTTAGCCTGGCTTCTAAACGGCGCGATATAGCCAAAAAGCGGATTAGGCGACTTGCACGTTACCGCCGCCCTAATAATATCATTTACCGCCGATACGGTCTTGCCAGCACGGCGATGGGCAACGAGACAAGCCCAGCGTTGGGTCCTATTGTGAAACGGCTTGAACGAATCACGGGGCGCGTAGCTGAGTTTTATTTCTCGTTGGACCACGTAATCACCAATTCAACCGGACCCTCGTCCGCGCCAGTAACTTCTGTACGCGAAAGCTTGGGCACATGATATTCAATCAAGTCCGAAAAGCATTGAAAAGCAGCGCGTGGACCGTCACGCTCATGCACCTCATCGAGCCAGCTTTGAAGGCGGTCGGTGTTGCCTTCGATAAACAGCGCCAGGGCATTACGCGCATTTGCGGTGGCCTTGCCTACAGCGCCCTTGGGCCTACCACGGGGTACGCGGTCGCCTTCTTTGGCTTCGGCTTTGGATTTGAACGTCGTCTGATTCTTGCCGCCCATCTTAATCGTCCTTGGGTTTGTCTTTGGCCTCTAGTTCGTCCATCGCTTTGGATAGCTTCTTACGGCGCGTGTCGGCCTTATTGAATTCCTTGGCGACTTCCATTGGCACGCCCGTCTTTTTGGCAAACTCTGGGCTATGGGCCGCAGCAGCCATCATACGCGCTTGTTTAGGGGATTTGCTTGGCATGGTGGCCCTTTCGATGATTTTGCAAGAATAAGGCTTGACACTGGCTATGTCAACAAAAGCGGGGCCGGACGGAGATCAACTCGACGCCCAGCCCCTAGTTGAGGAGACCACCACACAATTAGATATATATATATTTATTACGGAAAAGCAAGAACCGTTTTATGCGGCCCATTTGTACGGGGGGCCTATGTACATACACCGACCCCCCCACCGGGTTCGATGCCGGGTAGGGGCGTTACGTTATAATATAACAGGCACCATGCCCCACGCTCACGCCTGGCAGACGAGCGCGCCTAGCCATGCCCATACGCATGAGCTCACGCTCGAGCCCGTCACGCGTCACCGTGAAGCCTTGGCGATATGGCCAGCCGGGTAGTGCATGATACATCGCGGGCCCCATAGTTTAGGGCGCGATGGGTATGCTGGGGCAGGGTCTATATACTCATGGAAACAAGCGGCCTCACACGCTCACTCAAGGGTACTACGTACCCCTTGAGCGTAAGTGAGTATTGGGCAAATGCGCTCACATACGCTCACTTACATACTCACTTACGCTCACTTACGCTCACATAGCCTTATTTAATAAACCATGCGGCGAATGGCGACGCTCACTATGATCGTGGGTTGAGAGGCAAATCATGATGTTTTTCGCGGCCATTTTTGCGTGAGAAACGCTAAAGAAACTGACAACCCTCTCATATTTTTTGCCATTATAAAAATGACGCCCGTCATAAATTTATTTTCATCTGACCATGCATTTTGTTGTTGACAGCAACGCAAGCGTCCATCATAAAGGTCTCAACAACAACGCAACCGAGGCAACCACAATGTCATATATGATCCAGTTTCCAGATTTTGACGATCACGCAACCCCCGCTCAATTGCTAGCTTTAGGCTTTGCAGATGCATCTTGGCATAACGATACATGCCCTAGCTTTGATCGTGACGGCTTGATCGTGTTTGTCGATTACCTAGACACCGAATTGTCCGAATTCAAAGGCAAACGCTTTAACGTCATCCAAGACGCGCCAAACGGCCAAACCATCGATCACGGTAGCTATGACAGTCTGTCAGACGTTCTTGCAGCAATCGCCTAGCATCTAACCGAAGGCCTCTAACAGGAGGCTTTCCATTAGACCCTAGCAAACCAAAACCCAAACCGGAGAAACACAATGATCAATCTATCGGCACAATTAATGACGCCATTTCTTAATAATAACGGAACTGCCCGTTGCGATTTAGTCGCAAGCCGTCTTGAAGCGAAAGAGGCAATTTACGCTGCAATGAAAGCGCTTCAAGAAATTCGCCCTAATAGCCGCGATTATATTGGGAAGGAAGCCATATTTGATTTGGATGTTTCCATATATTCCGCTCGTTTTTCGGCATTAGATGCAATCCGTAATGCGCTTTACGATGAGGCAATAATTATAAATGATTGCCAATAGCGCCTAGCTTCTAACCATGGGCCAAGCCTCAAAGCTTGGCTCATCATTAGACCCTAGAAACCGCTTGCACCAACGCAAGCCGCATGCATAATAACAACGCAACCACAACACAGGACACAATCACATGAGCCCCCAAGACCTAGAAACAGCCAAGGGCCTGGCCCTAGTGGCAATGGCAACCATCGTCTTAGGATTAACCTTGGCCCTGCCCTGGATCATATTCTAACCACCAGCCCGAAAGGCCACACAATGAACACGCAATGCGCCATAAACCTTGCTCGCAAGCACGTATTCGCTAATCAGGCGCAAGATGCATCTAGCGCGTACCTATGCCTCGCCGACGCTATCGCGCAATCAAATGCGGGCGATCTTGCCAATGCCAAGGCGCGGGCGATCAAAAGCCTGGCATATTCCGTCGGGGTATTCCATCCTGACTATAAGAGGGCCAGCGCATGAACCGTGACGCAATCCTTAACCACGCCAAGCGTCTAATCAACGGCCCCCGCGCCAATGAATACGGCGACGCCGAATTGAATTTTACCCAT
>Ga0209085_1000327_pt1 | contig 35596 bp, 36 predicted proteins | sample C_131016_EF_Meta_FD_187310 | JGI IMG/M metagenome (GOLD analysis project Ga0209085, IMG submission 187310) | Freshwater microbial communities from Lake Croche, Canada to study carbon cycling - C_131016_EF_MetaG (SPAdes) (version 2) | ecosystem: Environmental > Aquatic > Freshwater > Lake...
TAGAGACTCTTTACGTCTAGTGCCACAACTTGAGAGAGCTCAAAAGCTTTCCACTCTGATTTATCTATATCCTTAATGAGCTTTTTGCTGACGGTGTGGTTTGATATTGATGCCCAAAGTTCATCATTTTCAATGTGTAGAATTACAGGGTCATCTATATTCAAATTTTCTGGCCATGCTACTAAATTAACTTTTTCAACTTTGCTCTCTGAAACATGTAATGCGTGTCCGGCATGAACTGGCTGCATATGCTTTGGGAGACGTTTAATCAGAGAGTTGAACTCTAGTTTTTTCAAAATATCTGCAACTTTATCTAGATTAGTATCGTTGACATCAGCAACTTTCCAGTCTAGCTCTACAGGCGCTTCAGTCCAGATTCGACTGATTTTTTTGCTAATTTCTGCTAACTCTTTACCATCAATCAACTTTTTAGAAACGCTAGGTTTTATTTCTTCTAAATGTTCATAAACACCTTCAAGAGTCTGGTACTTTTGTAGCAGATCAACAGCAGTTTTTTGACCGATTCCTGGTACGCCTGGAATGTTGTCCGAAGAGTCTCCCTTTAGAGATTTGAGATCTAAAAATTGCTCAACTCTAATGCCGTATTTTTTTTCAAAAGCAGCTTCATCGAACTCTTGAATATTTGATAGGCCATTTTTCAGTGCATAAACTTTTGTCATTGGACTAATAAGCTGCAACGCATCAAGATCGCTTGTCAGTAAACATGTCTCAATTCCCTTTACTTCTGCCTGTTTTGCGAAAGCACCCATAATGTCATCAGCTTCATAGTCATCAATCTCATATAGCGGCCAGCCAAAAGCTTCAAGTAGCTCAAACAGTAATGGTAACTGAGCATAAAAATCATCAGGTGCTTTTTTGCGACCGGCTTTGTATTCAGGATATATAGCTCGTCGTGAACGTATATTTGTACCCTTCTTATCCCATGCTACGGCTACGTAATCTGGTTCAAGTTTTTTTATTAGTTCTATCGCAAGGGAGGTAAATCCAAATACCCCGCCAGTTGGTGTGCCATCAGGCAAAGAAAGACCTGGCATAGAATAGTATCCTCTATAAAATACGGATTTTCCGTCGATTACTGCCAGCCTTTTTGTCATATATCTATTATACGACAGTATCGGAGCAATATCCGCACTACCCTGTTTTTCATTTGTAAGTTAGAATAATTAAATGACACATAACGAAAACCTAAAAATTATTGCTTTCGTGGGATTAGCAGGATCTGGAAAAAGCACTGCCGTAAAATACTTAACTGACAAAGGCTACCCAAAAGTATATTTTGGTGGAGTTGTATTATCAGCAATGGAAAAAGCTGGCATCGAAAGAACTGCAGAAAACGAAGAAAAATTCAGAGAAGATATTCGAAAAGAACATGGAAATGATTTCGTAGTAAATGAAATTATCGAACAAATAGATAATTTATCAAATGCTGGACAACATAGAATTGTAGCCGACGGAGTTTATAGTTGGAGCGAATACAAAATACTAAAAGAAAAGTATCATCAAAACATCATTCTAGTAGCTTCAGTTGCATCTAAACACCTTCGATATCATAGACTTGCCCAGCGAGAAATTAGGCCACTTACAAGCTCTGAGGCTCACGAACGAGACTGGGCAGAGATTGAACACTTAGAAAAAGGTGGCCCAATAGCAATAGCAGATTATTATGTGACTAATAATGGAAACTACGAAGATTTCTATCGCCAGCTAGACAATATATTTGAGCACGCGGAATTTTAGCTCAAATATTCGTGAAGCTTTTTTGCGTCCTTGTGTTTTCGAAGCTTATTTAATGCCTTTGCTTCGATCTGACGTATACGCTCACGAGTGACCGCAAACTCTGCTCCAACTTCTTCCAATGTATGAGATTTACCGTTATCTAGGCCGAATCGCATTCTGACAATTTTCTGTTCACGGTCTGAAAGAGTACTTAGGATTTCATTAACGTGTTGTTTCAATAACTCGTTAGTAGCAGATTCTTCAGGTGAAATACCTTCCTCATCTTCAATAAGGTCTCCGAGAGAAGTATCTTCATCTTCGCCGTCCCTACCGATTCCGGCATCAAGTGATGTTATATCTTGCTTTATTTTAATAATGTATTCAACTTTTTCTGGTTCCATTTCTAGTTCTTTGGAAAGTTCTTCGATAGTTGGTTCACGATTAAGTTCTTGAGTCATGCGTCTTTGTGTTCGAAGCAGCTTGTTGATTGTTTCAACCATGTGTACAGGAATACGGATTGTTCTTGATTGATCTGCAATTGCACGTGTAATGGCTTGGCGAATCCACCAAGTCGCATATGTACTAAATTTGAAGCCTTTATTAGCATCAAATTTTTCAACAGCACGTAGAAGTCCGGTGTTCCCTTCTTGAATTAGATCGAGAAAATCTAAACCACGTCCGCTGTAGCGCTTAGCTATAGAAACTACTAGTCGCATATTAGCTTCTGCCATCATATCTTTAGCTTTTTGCTCACCTTTTTCAATTCTTCGAGCAAGCGCCATCTCTTCTTCACCTGTTAAAAGTGGTATCTTACCGATTTCACGTAGGTACATTCTTACACTGTCGTCACTGGCATCATCAAAATATTGTCCAGTATCAACTACTTCATCTTCCTCTGCCTCGTCTTCTAGATCTTCAAAATCTGGCTCTGGAATATCAGCAAGAGCAGATATAGGTGATACCTCGTTTACTTCTGCTTCTTCTAGATCTTCGTCGGGCTCCAAAATTGGCGCATCGGTTTTCTTTTTATTTACCACTAGATATCTCCTTGATTAATTGGTTGATTTTCTTGCGCAATTCCTCTGCTCGACTATCGTCGGCATTAGATTCTGCTATGCGTAGTTCCTCATTTAAGAGGTCTTTCTGTTTTTTCTTGTTTTGGATTATAACTTGGCGTAAGAGTCGTGCTGTTTCATAGTAGCGGTCTTGACTGCTCCATTCAGCGTATCGGGTCTCTGCCTTCAATAACAATATTTTTACATAAGTTTCATAATTTTGCAAGCTTACTGGTATCTTATTTATGACCTTACCTTTGCTTTCAATAACATGCCGCATTACGGCTATCCGATTTTCGCCCTCCAATATATTAATGTCAAAATCTACGAATAAATCATAAGTAGACGAATCAATCATCGCAACCGCTAATAGATTATCCATCAAGAAGTTTTCGTCAGGAGACTCAATTTTTACTTCTGCAACACTTTTCAGCTTAGTTTTTGAATTTTTGCTTTCAGATAGCTTATCTAACAAGGTTGAAAATGTAGTATCAATCTTTACTGCAATAATTTTTAGATAATGTTCTTGTTCAACTTTATCGGTGAGTGCTTTAATTAAACCTAATGCTGCTTCTGAAAATCTCTTTTTACCAACTGAGGTGCTTAAGTCTTCCCTAGACTCATATTGATCTATTACCCAGTCTATTGCTGGACGTGAATTCGCAATCGCTTCAATCCATAATGCCTTGTCTTTTTGTATCAACTCGTCCGGGTCTTTTACGTCTTCGGGTAGCGAGACAATACTGAGTTCTACTTCCATGCCCTGAGCTATTCCAATAGCTCTTTCGGTTGCTGCAAGTCCTGCCTTGTCTCCATCAAAAGCCAATTTCAAATTTTTAGTCAATCTAGACAAAACTTTCAAATGATTTTCAGTCATCGCAGTACCTGCCGTAGCGACAACCTGTTTTGTACCAGCTTGATGGGAACTTACTACATCTAGGTTTCCTTCTACAATCACTGCTTCGTCGAATTTCTTGATTGCTTCTTTAGCTTGCGATAAACCAAATACATGCCTGCCTTTGTCATAAAGAATTGTTTGTGGAGTATTTAAATACTTAGGGGAGTTCGGTTCTTCGTCAATCATTCTGGCAGTAAAGCCAATTATCTCGCCAGTCCCGCTCATGAGTGGTATCATCATTCTTCCGCGAAAAAGATCATTATCAAATCTATTTAAAAGCCCAGCATCGATAAGGCTTTGTTTATCGAATCCTTTTTTAATCAAATAATTTGTAAGAGCATCACCAGTTGATGGAGAATACCCTATCGCAAAATCTTCTAGAGATTGTTTCGCTAATTTTCTTTTTTTAAATATATATTCTATCGCATGCTTATTTTTAATCATGCTCTCCTGATAATATCGTGCCGATAATTTGAGAGCTTCGCTGGCGCGTTTTTTTCTTTTTGAAATATCTTGGCTAGCGGAGGATTCATAGACAGATAGATCAACGCCAGCTTTACGAGCGAGTTGCTCTAGTGCCTGCCTAAAATCAATTCCCTCTGCTAGCATTACAAAAGTAAATAAATCTCCGCCTTTATTCGAGGAGAAGTCGTGCCAAATCTGTTTATCAGGGCTAACTACAAAGCTAGGAGTTTTTTCTCCACTGAATGGACTAAGTCCTTTAAAGTTCCTGCCTGCTCTTTTCAACTGAACATATTCACCAATAACATCTTCGATGTTTAGCTTAGAGCGAATTTCTTCTTTGGCATCCTGCATTTTCTAAGTATACCACTAATACCACCCCTGTTATTTATTATGCTTACTTTTCCCGAGATAGATTGTAGCTAAGAAGCATCAAGCTTTTAAGTTCTTCGTCGTCCACTTGACCGGTAAGTAAGATAGTATTCCAATTTTTTTTGTTTAAATGATATCCTGCCATTACTGTTTCATAAGTTTCACGAAGTCTTTCAGCCAGTGCTGGGTCGCACTTTAAGCTCAGTTTTAATGGTTTAGATTCATGTGCAACAATAGCAAATATTTTACCGTCAGCATTCTTATATAAAGAATTTTCTTCACCGAATGGAAAATCTAAATGTGCACCTTCAAATGCGAGCAAAAATTCATTAATTTCGTTTAACGTCATACCTGTATTTTACAACTGTTGATAGGGTTTTTCCAGTTTAGACATTGTATTAGACCAGTTTAAACGCTGCAGAATAGAATTTTGCAAAGTTTGAGATGCGGGATGAGTTATTTTTCCGCTATCGTCAGATCCAATAACTGCAAATTTATATGTAAGTTTCAGTTTATCAAGATTTTGATCAATAGCTTTTTGCAAGCAAGAATCTTTGAAGGTTGCACAAGTATCTCCAATGTCTAGCCATTTTTGTATCAAAGCTTTGTCATTTGAATCGTTATCAATAACAGCTCGAATCGCCGCAGACCTAGTTACTTCAGTTGAAGATTGTTGGTCGAACATAAAATTACCCATTGAATAAACAATTAGGTGCCCCTTGTAGCTCTCTGAAGGCTGAACCCAGTGCGGATGATCTCCAAGCACCATATCTGCCCCATTGTCTATCAAATCGTGATAGAATTTCGTCTTTATGCCATCAGGAGAGTCTACATATTCTTTACCCATGTGTGGCATTGCAATTACCGGCATGAAGTTTGCGAATTTTTGCATTATTTCTGCTGAATCATTCGGGGGAATTCTAAAAACTCCGTTCCATCCACACATTGCAACTGGAATATTACCCTTTTTCTTACTGCGATCATCATAAAATACATCTACAGGCATTGATACAACATCACAAACGTCTTCAATGATCCTAGGATCGTAATGCCCGAAATATTGTATGTTTGCACTATCAAGATTATGTCTAGTCTCATCAAAACCTTCGGCTCCTTGATTGTCGGTATGGTTGTTCGCAAGGGTGACTATATTGAACCATTTTTTTAATTCAGGTAGATAGTTTGGCGAGCAATTGAATGACAAAGTCTCGTCTTCCTCGGCGCTAGTTTGTTGAAAATTGCTTTTCATAGGGCACTCGAGGCCTGCAATCCAAGCATTGTAAGAATCTCTGTTAAATTCATTTAGTCTTGAGAATGGATATGCATATTTAAGCGGGCTGACCATAGACCAGTCATTTATATACCTTGAAACGAATATATTTCCGGTAAACATTAAATTAGTGCTAAAACTTTCTATGTTTACAACCTTTGGTTTTACTTCAATTTTTGTAGCCGGAGCTTCAACATTCTTATTTGTAGCTATTTCAGATATTGCAACCGCTAATATCAATGCAGATATAAGCATGCAAATACCTAGAATAATCTCTCGAATTCTAAATTTGGGTGATTTTATTTTCATATTATTTAATAAATTTATAATAGTATTGAAGCTCTAGTATGCTTCCACGTATATCGTCGAGCGCTCTGTGTTCTTCGGGCTTTAAAAATTTTTTCTTGAATCTACTCTCAAAAACTACTTTCCATGAACTTACATCTAACATTCTATAGTGTAGTTTTTGTGATAATTGTTTCCACTGATTATCTATAAACTTTCTGTCTTGATGTATAGAATTTCCGGCCACAATAATCTTTTGCTTGTTTTTTAAAAATGGATCTATAAAATCTAATAACAATTTTTCTACAGATCTAGAACTTTGGGCGGTTTTGTTTTGTGCAACTAATTGATCGTAAACATTCGGAAATTTAGTCCAAAATTCTTTACTTACTTTCATTCTACTTTTCATAAGTATTGGGTTTACCCTAACTGCCGCCGAAAAAGTGGCAATCTCGTTGAGATGCCAATCTGTAATTATCGCAGCTACTTCTAAAATCCTGTCATTATTGGCGTCCAAGCCAGTCATTTCTAAATCTACCCAGAGTAATTTTTCAGATAGATCAAATCGTTTAGTCATGCTATTTTTTAATGTCAACCTTCAAAGTTTTGACAATCAAATAAATAATCAGAGCAATAACGCAAAAATTAATGAAGTCATTCAGAAAAGATCCGTATGTAAGAACTGCTTGTCCGCCGTTTGTAGCATTACCTAGATTTAACTTGAGACCCTTTAGACCATCAGCTGATCCAAGTAAGAATCCTATTGGAGGCATTATGATGTTATCAATAAGTGATTTGACAATAGCCGTTACTGCACCGCCAAGCACCAGACCGATAGCTAGTCCCATTACTCCTTGAGATCTAATAAATTCCCAAAACCCGACCACCTGTTTTTTACCAACTTTAGCAATTTTATCTGTAGAAATTTTTTTCTTTACAGCCATACAAATCTCCGTTTATGTTTTAAGTATACATCACCTACATAGTAGTAGGAACATCAATTCCGAGTATGCTTAGGCCGTGTCTAAATACATGAGATACTTTTTGTAGCATTATCAGTCGAGAATTTTTTTCAACATCTGAGATATTACCAACGGCGATCGGAGTTGCTTCGTAGTATCTGTTTAACTCCTTTGAGAGTTCGAAAAGATAAGTAGCAATTTTATGCGGTTCTATGTCTCTGGCCGCTAGTGAAACTACCGCGGGATATTCGAGAAGTTTAAGTAGGACTGATTTTTCTGATTCATAATCATATGCACCGGTATCAATATGCTCGATATTGTTATCACGTAAAATTTTATTCACCCTAACAGCTGCATACTGTACATAGGGGCCGCTGAATCCTGAAAGAGCAAAAATAGAGTCCCAGCTGAACAAAATATTAGTACGTCTATCAGCTAAAAAGTCGCTGAATTTTATAGCTCCAAGTGCAATTGTTTTGATATCTTCTTCGCTGACGTCTCTACCCTGTACTACTTCGCGTGCCTTCTGTTCGGCTGTATTAAGCAGCTCTTCCATCAAAACTACGCCTTTTCGGCTGCTCATCTTTTCACGTGTACCATCTTCATTAAGTTGATCAATAATACCAAACCATAAATGTATAAGCTCTGTTTTAATGTTCATTTTTTTTGCTAAAGCAAACAATTGAGCAAAATGAAACTGTTGTTCGCCACCGGCACAGTATATTACCCTTTCAGGATGTACGTGCTTTTCTCTATAAATAATGGTAGCTAAATCTGTAGTTGCATAAAGTGCCGCACCGTTACTCTTTTGCAGTAATATAGGTGTATCGTATCCAAATTCTTCAAGAGTGACAATTACTGAGCCATCATCATTTTGTTTTGCAACGCCACTAGAGATTAGCTCCTTAACGATTACTTTTCCTTGCGGAGCAAAAAATGCCTCACCTAGTTCATATTCTGTAGAAATTCTGAGTCGATTCATCATTTCATGAATATGATCAAGAGAAATTTTATTAAATTTTTCGCTATATTCTCTGGCTTCAGTATCACCTGCTTCTAATTTCAATAACCACTGCTGCACCTGTTCGGCAAGCTCGGTCTTATTTTCATTTTTTTCTAAATCAAGCAGTGCTTTCATTTCGATATAAACTCTACCGAGTTCATAAACGCCGTCATCGGCAAGTTTTTCAGGGCTGGAAAGCTTGAGGTATCCTACTACCCAGATGCCAAATGGCGCTCCGTAGTCCCCAAGGTGATTATCGGTAATAACTTTCCATCCAGTCTCTTCCATCAAGCGTTTCGCTGCCCATCCCTGATTCCCGGGTCTTAGATGTCCGACGCTGTAGGGCTTCGCCATGTTTGGGCTAGGATATTCTACAACAACAGTCTTACCGTTGCCTTCATTATTTGAACCATAATTATCGTTCCATTGTTGAGTCAAATCTTTTTCAAGGTCCTTGGCAGCAATGCGTATATTAATAAATCCGGGTCCTGCAATTGTGGCTTCTTTGACTATTTCCTGGCTTGATATCTTAGATATAATTTCATTAGCAATTTCTCTGGGGTTTTTTCCTAATTCTTTAGATATTTGCATCGCTATATTTGTTGCGTAATCGCCGAAGTCACCAAGAGGCCTATTAAATTCAACATTTCGATCCATAGAATAGAGATCTTTTAGCGTACTGGAAAATAATTCTGAAAGCTGTTTCATTACCTTAAGTATACAACATTAGCGATTCAAAGAAGCCTTGATTAGTCCTACAAATAATGGGTGCGGTCTATTCGGACGACTACGAAATTCTGGATGAGCTTGAGTAGCTACATAATATTTTTTATTATTTGCTTCTACAAATTCTACTAGCTTGCCGTCTTTTGATGTACCGCTTATAGCCAAACCGCCCTTTTCTATTGCTATATTAAACTGCTGATTGACCTCATACCTGTGTCTATGTCTCTCTGTAATCATAACTGACCCATAAACTTTTTTGGTTAATGAGTCACTTTTTAGTTCGGCCTCATAATCCCCAAGCCTCAGTGTTCCGCCTGTAGATTCTTTGCCTTCCTGTCCATCCATAATATATACGACTGGTGCATTAGTGTGATCATCAAACTCCGTACTGTTAGCAGATTTTAGACCCGATCTCCTTGCTGAAGCAATTACAGCAACCTGCAAACCAAGGCAAAGGCCCAAATAAGGTAAATCTTTTTTATATGCATAGTCAGCAGCAGATATTTTTCCTTCAATACCCCTGGTTCCAAAACCTCCTGGGACTAAAACACCGTCACAATCTTTGAGATCACTTTCTTTGAAATATGCCGCATCTATCCATTTGATATCAACTTCCGTATTTCGACTCCAAGCTGCAGCCTTTAGTGCTTCAATGACAGAAATATAGGTATCCTCATTATCCATATACTTTGCCACCATGCCTATTTTTACTGAGTGTTTCTTGCTACTTGTTTGAAGTTTCAACAAGTTCTTCCATTTAGACAGATCAGGCTCATCTTTACAATCTGAAAACTTTTCAAGCACTTTATTGACACTAGAATTAGCTATATCAATAGGCACTTGATAAACACTCTTGGCGTTTGGCATCAATAAAACAGAATCCTCATTAACTCCACCAAATAAAGAAAGTTTTTTAGCGACTGAAACAGGAGCCGGGTCATCAGTTCGCACTACTACTACGTCGGGCACTATTCCGAATCCTCTAAGATCATTTAGTGCACTTTGAGCAGGCTTAGTTTTGAACTCTTTACTTGTATTTATAAAAGGAACGTAAATTACATGAACGTATAAACAATTTTCTCTACCAACTCTAGAAGAAAATTCACGAATCGCTTCAATAAAACTTAGCCCTTCGTAATCTCCAACAGTCCCACCAATTTCAACAATATGAATATCGTCACCATTGGCTGCTAATTGAATTGCATCCTGTATAGCACTAGTCAGATGCGGTACAAGCTGTACGGTTTTTCCACCGAACTTCCCTGCTCTTTCATCTGCAATAAGTTGAGTTAGTAAACGTCCAGCCAGTGTTGCATTCTTTTGTGTCAATTCGATATCTAAAAATCTTTCATAATGTCCAAGATCTAGGTCTGTCTCAGCGCCGTCTTTTGTAACAAAACACTCTCCATGTTCTGCCGGATTTAAAAGACCCGCATCTACATTGAGATACGGATCACATTTTTGAATAGAAACCGAGCAACCTTTTGCTTGAAGCAAGGCACCTATGCTTGCAGCAGTTATACCCTTACCTACCCCCGAGAGTACACCCCCAGTTACAAATATGTATTTATTTTTCTTAGCTCCCATGTTTGTCTTACGCCTCCATGGGATTATATTATAGCACTATTTTTTATGTATGCGCTATAGGTGTGGTGTTGTAGTATTGTCACTACACTATATATAGTTTATTCTTTAGTACTTGCTCCACCCTGTGCATTTACTTCGTAACTAGTATTTGTACTTTCAAAGAAGTTAACCAGTTGCAATGTGTCATTAGCTGCAGCCATCCATTTTGCTGGGTTTGACACGTTGTAATGAGGTTCGAATCCAAGCTCTTCCAGACGTCTATCTGCTAGGTATTTGACATATTGGTTTATGTAGTCGCTATTTAGCCCCAAGATACCCTTAGGCAGTAAGTCTTTATTGTACGCAGCTTCCATTTCTACTCCGTCTAGAATCATTTGTTTGATTTCTGCGGCGAATTCTTCAGTTTGCAGATCTTCATTTTCTTCTAGTACAGTTAGGATCAAGTTGATGCCAAACTTGAGGTGAAGAGATTCATCACGTACAATCCAGTCGACTAATGAACCAAAATTTCTGAGCAAGTTGCGTTGTCTAAAAGATAAAGCAACCATGAATCCACTATAGAACCATATACCTTCAAGAATTATATTGTAAGCTATCAAATTGCGAACAAAATCTTTCTTACCTTCGGTAGTTGTTATATCTAAGGTATTTTCGGTCATTCGCTTAATAAACTTAGTTTCAAACTCTTCTTTACGTGCCATATGTTCATTATCAACATGCGCAGCATATGCTTCTTCCCTGTCGATTGGGAATGTTTCAAGTACATATTCAAATGCCATAGTGTGATTTGCTTCTTCCCACATTTGCTTGGCTAGATAAAGATGCGCTTCAGCTGCATTTACATATGGGTAAACTCCAAATGCTAGTGCCTTATTAACCAAAAGTTCATTTGGATTAAAATAGCTCATCAAAAACGTTACAGCATGTCGTTCCTCGTCACTCATTTTTTTCCAATCGCTTAGATCTTGAGCGAGCTGGATTTCATTCGGAAACCAAGTATTAGCAACTGCCTGGTTGTATAAATCGTATGCCCATTGATATTTCACTGGTTTTAATAGTAGTCCGTCTTGTATCCCTGTTCCTAAAATTCCCATATAGCCTCCTTATTGGCATCCGTCGCACATTAATAAATCTTGTGGGTCTAACGGAGCTGCGACTGTTCCATTAGCTATTGCTGCATTATTTGCTTGATCTTGAGCTGTTTGCATTGCGGCATCTATAGCGGCCAGTTTCTCTTCAATTGTCATTTTTTCGTTAATTATTGCGCTTGCATTCATTTTTTATTCTCCTTTTTTATACAGTTTGTTTTTTAGCAAATCCGAAACCTGATTTTCGAGGTCCTGATCCAGATATTGATTCAGCTTTATTTACACTCACAGTACTCTGCTCGGCGGTGTGTCGTGGTTTTACGTGCAGATAGTAGGTTGTCTTAAGTCCACGCTTCCATGCATTTGAATATATCTCAAACATTTCATCAATATCACGGGTTTCAAGATACATATTTCGGCTGATTGCTTGGTCCACCCATTTTTGTGCACGCGCTGCGACTTCAATGAATGCATACGGTGATAGTTGGAAACTTGTTTTGTATACATTTTTTAATCTTTGTGGGATTACATCTATTTGCTGGATATCACCCTGCAATCTCAAGACATCATCTTTTACTTGTTCCCAAAGTCCTAGCTCCTTGAGGTCATTTATCATATTTACGTTAACTTCTAGGAATTTTCCGTTCAATGTAGCTCGAGAAAAAATTTGTGCAAACTGTGGGTCGAGTCCTGGTGTAGTACCGGCAATATGTGCAATGTTCGCAGTCGGCGCTATCGCCATCAATGTAGCGTTGCGCATACCCTTTTTAACTTTTGCTCGTAGTTTTTCCCAGTCTAGTTTGTGTTTTCTATTAACTTCAACTTTTACTTTGCGGTCTTTTTCTAGCTTATCAATAGTGTCAATCGGCAATATTCCTTTACTCCATCCACTTCCCTTGAAAGTCTTGTAAGAGCCAAGTTCCTTCGCAAGATCTGCAGATTCTTCAATTGCATTGTAACTAATAAATTCTGTCAGCTGATCGATAAGATCATACGCTTCTTCTGATTCGTAGCTATGGCCTAACCTTTCAATGACTTCTGTGAATCCCATAAGACCAAGTCCTAATGCGCGATTTTGAGTGTTAGAATGCATGGCTTCTTTAACTGGTGTATTTGTAATGTCTACTAAGTTATCTAATTGCCTAATCGCACTCTTTGTTGCTTCGCCCATTCTATCCCAATCCCATTTTTTATCTTTGCCCAAGAATGCTGATAAGTTAATACTTACTAAGTTACATACTGCTGTATTGTCTTTGTCTTGTGGCAAAGTAATTTCTGTACAGAGGTTAGATAAGTGAATTGTACTTGTATTGTTATTAAGCGCGCGTACGTTGATTGTATCTTTCCAAGTAAGCCATGGGTGTGATGTTGCCTGCAGTGTAATTAGAATCTGTCTAAATTGTTCACGAGCAGTAGTTTTTACGAAATCTCTCAATTTTCCTGCTTTAGCCATCTCCTCATACTCACGATATCTTTTGCTAAATTCGTGTCCGTAAAGCTCAGTAAGATCTTCAACTTCTGCTGGGTCAAATAAATACCAGTCTTCGCCTGTATCGACACGTCGCATAAACTCATCACTAATAAAGACCGCTGTGTTTGCAATACGTGTTCTTAGGTAAGGATCGCCAGAGTTTTGTTTAAGGTCTAGGAATTGTGGGAAATTGAGATGCCAGTTTTCCATGTAGAGTGCGGCTGCTCCGGCTTTCTTGCCTTTTCGGCTAACTGCAAACAATGCTGAGTCAATCATTTTCATAAATGGAATTGGCCCGGTTGATTCTGTATTTGTTGTTTTTACTGGACTGCCGGCTGCACGTAGTCTATTAAGACTAATTCCTATACCGCCAGTTCCCTTCGCAATCCACATAGTATCTCGAACGGCCTTTGCAATCGCTTCCATGTCATCCTGAACATCAATCACGAAACAGTTAGAAAGCTGAGGGAAAGAGCCACCTGCATTGACTCTTGTTGATCCGCCGGGAACATATTCAATTCGGCTCATGTGATCGTAAAATTCAAGTGCGGTCTCTGTTGGATTTTTGCTGTTAAAACTGAGCCCCATTGCAATCCTCATATGGGTGAATTGTGGAACCTCTACAGGTTCACCGCTTTGTTTGCGAAGTGCGTAGCGATTTTTATTTGTGATAACACCTAAATATTTACTTAAATTGTCTCGGCTTGGGTCAAGAGCTTTTGCGAGCTTGGCCACGTCGAATACTTTTTCGTTCATTCTAGAATCTAAGAGTCCTTCGGCTACGTAAGTCTTGAGGTAGGTTAGGAAATTTTTTTCATGTAGTTTTTTGAGCTCTGCAGTAGTTTCAAAATCTCCCAAAATATTCTTATAAATATTCTTAAGTAAAAGTCGGCTAGCGATAATATCAAAGTCGGGGTCGTCTTTGACGTTTTGCAAGGCTGTGTGTATAACGGCTTCGTCTAACTGTTCTGTAGTTATTCCATCAAATAGTGTTAGTTGTAATTCCGTAGCAACCTGCACCACCTTACTTATTTGATCTGGCAAACCTTCGCTTGCTTTTACCAGAGCTAGATTAATTTTATTAGCGTCGAATAGCTCTTTCGACCCATTCCTTTTTACTACGTATATTTCGCTCATTACTACCCCTTATTTGTTATGACACCTACCCTCCATAGACAACAGAAAATAATAGCTCAAGCCGAGCCGGAAACTCCTGAATGTTCGGATCTGTCTGTTTTATTAACCGCTATTTGTAGCGTGTAGTAATAAATATAAACACTATATATAGTAAGTGCAATAGTTTTTTCGGACATTTTTTAATAAATATCAAAAATATAAACAATAACACCTTATAGCGTGGTGTTTGTTTTTTACAACGCTATATATAGCGCTTTTCTATTGAATATCAACTTTTTATGTGCTAATCTATAATTCCTATGTTTAATATAATAACCAAATACTCACTCGGATCCACTGCAGCAATCATAACTAGCATGGGAATCGTGGCGGGCTTAGCTCAAAACGATAGCTTCAAAATGATTACTATCGCTAGCCTGCTAACTTTTGCAATAGCCGATAACATTTCAGATGCTTTGGGTATTCATATATATAAAGAATCCGAAGGCGCGAGTAAGCGTGCAACACTGAAGGCAACTTTTGGAAATTTCTTTACTCGGCTAGGAGTGGTATTGAGCTTTGTAATTATTGTTTTACTGGCAGATTCGAAAGTCGCCTTGCTCATTTCGTGCTTGTGGGGGCTAGGTTTACTTACATATATTAGCTACAAGATAGCATTAATTAAAAACAGCAATCCTAGAAGAGAAATATTCTGGCACCTAGTGGTTTCAATAGGTGTTATTGTAGCTTCGAGTTTTATTGGGAATTTGTTTATTTAAATATTGAAACACAAACATTCAACCAATACCTGTCAATAACTATGTATATCATAGTTAAGAGCAGAAAAATTACAACGGTCATGAATGCCCAAGTTTCATAATTCAAAATATATCCGAATCTCTTTATGTATCTGTCTACGTCTCGCAGATCTCCACCTCGGACATTGTTCAAGCCATGCTCTTTCATTAGATCTCGTGTTAGCTTATTCTCTATAATATGCGCTGCTTTATAGCTGTTAGCCTTTTCGGTGTAGATTACATGTATTGGCTTGTGAATTTTTGTCCAGTAGCGCTTTTATGCCCATCAGCGTGTTCGTCAAATCTTTGGTCTACCTTTCTAGCTGTAATACCAACATAGTATTTACCATTTTCTAATTGTAAGACGTAAACCGTAACTTCTCTTGAAGTGTCATCATCTTTATCTGGGTATGCCATAAGCATTATTATACATTAATAATGGCGGAGAAGATGGGATTCGAACCCACGGTACCATTGCTGATACACACGCTTTCCAAGCGTGCTCCTTAAACCACTCGGACACCTCTCCATTAATATAATTATAGCTTATTTAAGTTCTTGTTTTAATTTTTCAATCAAAGCCACAGGAGTTGGATCGACTCCATTTAATATTGCAGTGTATATGCTAGCGTAATCCGCCAAGATTCCTGCCCACAGCAATTGTTTTAATATTGTGTCACCAGCAAGATCGACTCTGAAGGCTTTAGGCCTTAGGCCAGAAAGTAATCTGTCGCTAACATTGAAGCGTTTGATAATTCTTGGGTTTTCAAAATTACTGACTATATCAAATACTGCGAAAGGCTTTTCGATTGGATGAGATGTCCAGCCCATAAACTCATTATGATTCATCTCGGGAAGTTCATTATAAAATGAAACGTTTTTGGCATTTTCATTCCAGCTAATTTTAAATCTATAAGCTGCAGGGCTCGTGATGCTTCCTCCGTAAAATACAGGTGTCTTACCAACTGCTGCTAGTGCAATTTGTTTTGCTAGGTTTTGTGCTGTATCAATTTCAGGTGACCAGTTTCTTGATTCTAGCGCTAACCAATCTTTTGTGGATGAAATTTCATCTAATCTTCCCTGCTGCACAATACCGAAATTAACGAGTAATGAAGTTAGTGCACGCAGATTATAGGTTACTGCCATTCGAGGTTGAAAACTATCTGGTAATTTTACACATGCAATACCATTTTCAGTGGCTATATCAACTAGCTTGCCCCCCGCTGCGATAATTCCTAAAATTGCGCCTATTTCTTTCGCTTGCTCTAAACCACTTAATGTTTCTTCAGTGTTTCCAGAGTAACTGCTTGCGATAACTAAAGTATTACTAGAGACATAGCCCGGAAGATCATAGGTTCTACAAACCTCAATGGGTATAGTTAAGCTTTCTTTTAGCCATGACTTGAGCACTAAAGCAGCAAGCGCTGAACCGCCCATTCCAAGCACAACTATAGATTTGATTTCTCTGCCGTCGTGCTCAGGATTTAAAACGTCAGCAGAATAAGCAACTTGTTCGTATTCCATAGCTGCAACATTGAGAGCCGATGAAGGATCTTTAAGCTTAATTTGGCTTGGATCGTCTAACATTTTTTCTCCGTAGCTTGCATCAATATATACAACTATGATACATTATAAATAACTATAATCATAATCAGTAACATAAGGGCGGGAGACAACCATGGAAATACAACCACAGAACACACAACCAATAAGCGACGATCAAGAACTAGCTAAGGTTTTAGCTGGTGTTAACAAGCAAGTTGAAACAGAACTAGCAGATCCAATGGCAATGGCTAGAGCAAATGTAAACGCTCCGGTAGCAGCCGGATCAGTCTCTGATCTTGAGCTTACTTCACCTGTTGCCACTCCAGAACAAACTCCAGTTGAACTTGTGGCAGAAGTTGCACCAACTACTCCTGAAATTGTAGCACCAGAAACAGGCCTAGATGGCGTGAAGGTTGAAGCTATCAATGAACTACGCCCACTTATGGACAAATTAGTGCTGCCTGCTGAAGAAAAGTTTGATCTATACCTGCTTATCATACGCAGCACAGACGACAAAACACTCATCGCTCCTGCTCATGAAGCAGCAAAATTAATTGCAGATGAAACTAGGCGTGCAAATGCTCTAGTAGACATAATCAAAGAAATTGATTATCTTACAACGTCTGACAAAAAAGACCTAGCCCTAGCTGCTTAATCCTAGCTAACTTTAGTGCGCTTGATTATTAATCTCAAGCGCATTTTATACGCTATTAACAATGCAATACAAGTTGTAAAAAAGGTAGATCCAATCCGCATTGCAGAGAAAAGCGCTAGATGCTCGAACTTCATACCCTTCTTGTAGTACTTAGACAACACATTTTTGACAGTATTATTATTTAAAATGCTTCTTATATACAACAGTCTTTTTATTAGAGACTTTTTATGCCTATAGAAAAACTCTTCTATAACGATACTCTTAAGATTATATAGTAGGTAGTAGTCAATCTGTTCGCTCAGATCATATTTATTTTTGAGTTTATGATTTAGTTCATTATATGCATCATATAGACTTAATGCATTATTGATTTGTTCTTTATAGTAAGACCTTGTAATAGAGATGTTGTTATCACGATAATGATACAGTAGGGCATTTTCCATAACGTAAACTACTTTACTATCAAGTAAGCACGAAAAGCTAGTCAAACCGTCCTCCCCTATCCTAATATCTGGCTTAACATTCAAGAGGTGCTTTTGAAGTAATTCTCTCTTAAACAATTTATTCCACATAGCGGCATAGACACTGAAATAATAAAAACGACCCGAATACAACATGGTCGGATACAATTCTTTGAGCAGTCTTTTTTCATCATACAAACCACTGTTTATAGATTGTCTAACTGTTATTGATCTTTCGTCGTAGTTGAAATAGCCGTCAAATATCACCATATCAGCATTATTCTCAGTTATAGCCTTATGCATCTGTTCCAAAGCTGTCGGCTCTAACCAATCATCACTATCAAAAACCAAACAATACTTTCCCGACGATTTTAAAAATCCAGCCTGTCTCGCTACTGTTTGTCCACTATTTTTTTGATGTAAAACTTTTATTCGTTCATCTTTTTTTGCATAGTGATCGCAGATTTTAACTGAACTATCTGTTGATCCATCGTTAACTAAAATCAGTTCGAAATTTTTATATGTCTGAGACAAGATACTATCTACGCATTGTTTGAGATATTTTTCGGTATTATAAACCGCTACAATCACACTGATTTCAGGGATTGTCTTAGACATTAGTAACCCATTCCTCCACCCATGCCTGGAACCTGAGCATCAGGTTCTGGTATATCTACTACTAGAGCGCCCATAGTTGCAGCTGTCGATGCGATTGAAACGGCATTTTTTAGCGCTTCCTTTGTAACTCTTGTAGGATCGATAACTCCTACTTTCTTAAGATCAACTAGCTCCTTAGTAGGCTTGTTTACGTCTACTCCTAAGCCGTGCTTTGCATCCTGAACCTGCGCCAGTAGAGCATCGCTATTCAGTCCGGCGTTTTCAACTATTTGTCTGAATGGCTGCACTAGGGCGTTCTTTAATATCTGTCTCCCAGAACTTAGCTCTCCTGAGCCTACTTCAATTTCCTGAGATAAGTTAACTAACGTTACTCCACCGCCAGCAACAATACCTTCGGCAAGTGCCGCTTTTGTAGCTGCAACTGCATCATCGACTCTAAATTTCTTTTCATCAATTTCTGTCTCGGTTGCCCCACCCACTTTAATAACAGCAACTTTTCCAGAAAGAGAAGCTGCGCGTTTTTCTAGTTGGTCTTTGTCGTAATTGCTTGGAGCGCTCAAAGACTGTAGATTAATCTGTTTTATACGATTTGATATGTCTGCTTTCTTACCTGCGCCTTCGATAATTGTAGTCTCGTCTTTAGCGACAATAATTTTGCGCGCTGAACCAGCTACATCAATCTCTACATTTTCAAAAGTCATTCCTAGATCTTCTGAAATAACAGTTGCTCCAGTTAGTATTGCGATATCTTCTAATATGTCTTTACGCCTGTCGCCAAATGAAGGTGCTTTAATTGCAACAGTATTTAATACACCTTTAAGCTTGTTGAGAATCAAAACGCTTAGAGCCTCACCTTCTACCTCATCTGCAATAATGACAATATCTTTTCGTCCGGCTTGAATTAGTTTTTCAATAATAGGCAAAAATTCTGCGGCATTTGATATTTTTTTGTCTGAAATTATTATTGCTGGTTTTTCATAAACAGCTTCCTGCCTGTTAGCATCATTAACAAAGAAAGGACTAGACCAACCACGATCCAAATTAAATCCTTCTACTACTTCAGATTCTAAATCGAGACCCTGACCAGCTTCAACTGTAATCACTCCGTCTTTGCCAACTTTTTCTATAACATCCGCGATAAGCTTTCCTATAGAAGAGTCGCCCGCGCTGATTGTAGCTACTTCAGCAACTCTTTCAGATTTTCCTTCAATACTTTCAGACATTTTGTCTAGTTTTTTTAGTAATTCATGAGCTGCGTGTTCAATACCTCGTCTCAAATCCATAGGATTATGCCCTGCGGCTATTAGCTTATTTGCTTCCTTTAGAATGTTATACGTAAGGACAGTGACTGTAGTTGTACCATCACCAGCTACTTTGTTAAGCTTACTGGCTGCTTGTTTAATAAGCTCGGCTCCAACTTTATATCCAAGAGTTTCGTCATCAACTTCAGGAATATCAATAGATTCTGCAACCGTTACTCCGTCATGCGTCACGGTTGGACCGCCGAAGCCCTTTTGGATTACTACGTTGCGTCCTTTTGGCCCGTAAGTAACCTTCACAGCATCATAGAGAGCTTTGGCACCGCCAAGTACTCTAGCACGCGCATCATCATCGTAAAAAACTTTCTTTGCCATATAAAACCTTTCTAAACTGTAGCGAGGACGTCGTCCTCTTTAACAATTAAATAATCTTTGCCGTCAATTTTAAGATCAGTGGTTGTGTATTCTTTATAAACTATTCTATCCTCAACTTTTAAAGTCTTAACATTAGGGCCAACAGCCTTTACAACCGCTATAACCGGCTTCTCTTTTGCAGTATCAGGTAAGTAAATGCCGCTCGCTGTTTTAGTCTGTGCCTCTTCTCTAATTGCAACAACTCTATCCGCTAATGGTTTAATAGGTGAACTCATGTTTTTCCTCCGTATTTGTAACTATTTTAAAACAAAAAATTAGCACTTGCAAGGCTTGAGTGCTAATTAGATATACTGTTCAACTTTGCTATAATTAGTTCAATGAACGCACGATTTGCCTCGCAGGATGAAATAGCTATTTGGGATAGTCTTATTGCACTAAATCCGAATGGTGGAAACATTTTTCAGGTTAAAGCTTTTGCAGAAATAAAAGGTAGCAATCTCTGGACTCCAAGATTTATCTTGATAGAAAATATTTACATGAGCGTACTAGAAAGAACTGTATCCCCTATTGGAAAATTCTGGTACTCTCCTAAAGGACCTGGCATATCTGATATTGAAGATATCAAAAAAATAATACCTGGACTAAAAAAACTTGCACGAGATAACGGAGTTTTTGCTGTTCGTATTGAGCCAGAGCTAATTGAAAATAGTTCAAATAAAGCCGAGCTTCGAAAAATTGGACTCGTAAATTCAACTGGAATTCAGGCGGCAAACACAATTATTATAGATGTATCCAGGCCTATTGAAGACGTTATAGATAGTTTTACAAGCAAAACTCGCTACAACATAAGACAAGCTGAAAAAGCAAATCTTGAGTTTAAAATAGAGCCAGCCACGGATGAAATATGTAAGATTTTTTATAAGCTAATGAGTGATGCTGTTGCTGGCAGATCGTTTTTGCGGCCATTTGATTATCATAAAAACATTTGGCAGCAATATGAAAAATCGGGCGCTGGATTTTTTATGTTTGCATATAAGGATGGTGCCGTTCAAGCTGCTGATTTCATTATGTTAAACGGAATAAATGCTGCTAGAAAAGATGCCGGCTCAGATAGAGAGCATTCCATCAGAGGTGCTAGTGCCCTACTAGAAGTTGAGGTCATTAAAAAACTTCAAACTATGGGAGTAAAAAATTATGATTTGTATGGCTCACCTCCCTCAAGTCGAATAAAAGATTCGACCCACCCATATTATGGTTTTGGGACTTTCAAATCCGGATTCAATGAAAATGTTACTGACTATGTAGGATGTGAAGATCTAGTAATTAAACCCCTGGCTTATAAATACTGGATCAAGCTTGGGGAGCGTTTAGCTCACAGGCTGCATCGCAAAAAGCACGGAGACCGATATTACTAAATGAAAAATATAAATACGCACGTGCTCGTTAGTGATGCACAAAATTTTTCAATCGAGCAAGCCATTAACCCTTATTACGGAAATGGCAATCTAGACAAGCAGTTGGCAATACGTGAACATGAAGGTGTATTAAGCTGCTTCAAGACTGCTGGAATAGCTATCACACAAGTACCATCACCCTCTAATAGCCAAGACGGTATCTATACAGCAAACTGGGCTCTTGTTTGTGGTGACAAAGCTATACTTGCTCGACTTCCCAATGCCAGAAAAGAAGAAGAAAACTATGCAGAAAAAATCTTAAGCGATCTAGGCAAAAATGTAGTTCGAGTTCCTGAAAATTATAGATTTAGCGGACAAGGCGATAGCTTGCCCTGCGGCAAATATCTACTAGCAGGTTCGGGCTATAGATCAGATCCAGAGGCTCAACAGTTCGCTGCTAATCAATTGAGTCTAGAGCTGGTTCAACTCAAAGCAATTCCGTCTCGCGATACTTTAGGCAATCCAGTAATAAATAGAATTACTGGCTGGCCGGATAGTTTTTTCTATGACATAGACTTAGCCATCGCTGTGATAAATGAAAATCTAATAGCTTATTGCCCAGATGCTTTCGATGAAGAATCAAAAAATAAAATTTCAAATCTCGACATAGAAAAAATAGAAGTATCCATAGAAGAAGCTGAGCAAGGTTTTGCCTGTAATCTGGTTTCAACTGGTGAAACAGTTATTATGTCTGCTCACGCTTCAAATCTACAAAGAGAACTTGAAAGCAGAGGTTTCAAAGTACTAACAACTGAAATAAAAGAATTGGCTAAAGGCGGTGGGTACATCCGCTGCGTGAGCCTAACGCTTGACTAGCTCTTTGAGTAGTTTTTTGGCTACTTCCGTTTCATTCCAATCATCTGCACCATGCGCACGCTCTATTGTTTTCTCGTGACCCTTACCTAATAGCAATACCGTATCGTCTTTTGAAGTAGCCAAACTAAATGCGAATTTAATTGCTGATTCTCTGTCTAAAATCTTATAGTAGTTCTTGTCGAGCACTTTGCCTTTTCGTTCAACTCCCTCTGCAATCTGATTCATGATTTCATTACCGTCTATGTCACGATCATCTTCTTCTGTGATAACCACAATGTCAGAAAACTTACCGGCGATTTCGCCTTGAACTGCACGCTTACTTTCATCACGTCTTCCTGCCGACCCAAATACTGCAATTAATTTGCCTTTTACTATTGGCCGTACGGTATTAAATATATTTGTGTATGCGTCTGGTGTGGAAGCGAAATCTACAAATACATTAAAGCTTTGGCCTTCGTCTACATTTGATACTCGGCCCTCAACGTACTCTAGCGCCTTAAGACCATTTTCAATTTGTTGTTTATCAAGGCCAATCTCGCGCGCCACTGCAATAGCAGCAAGACTATTAGATACATTAAACTCACCTATCAAATTGAGGTATATATTGTAAGAATCTTTGTCTATCTTGGCTGTATATGTTGTATGGTCGGACTCAAGATTAATTTTTGAGGCTCTGAGATCACCCGCTTTAATTCCGTAGCTAACGTGTCGCTTTATTGTATTAGCAAATTTGGTTGCGAGCTTATCTTCTGCGTTAACCACACCAAATGTCCGTCCATTTTTATTAGCGATTGAAAACAGCTTTCGTTTTGCATCTGCATATTTTTCGAAAGTTTTGTGATAATCCAAATGATCATATGTAAGATTTGTCATTACGGCAATTTCGTAAGGAATACCCCAAACACGATTTTGAGCTAAAGCGTGAGAAGAAGTTTCAACAACTACCCAGTTTGCACCTGCTTTTTTAAAATCTCTCAATCTTTTCTGTAAAACACCTGCTTGAGCGGTAGTGATGTGTTCAATTTGAGGTTTAATATCATCACCAAAACCATAAGCAACAGTACTGGTCATAGCAACCTTGTAGCCAGCCTCGTGCAGCAAACGATGAATCATAAATGTAGTCGTGGTCTTGCCGTTTGTGCCGGTCACTCCTATGATGTGGATTCCACGAGCAGGAAAACCATATCGAATATTCGCGATTACCGCTTCAACTAGATGACCGAGTGGTTCTAATTTTTCAAATAAAATAACTGGGATAAACTTTTTTACTAAACTTCTTAAACTAGACATAGTTTAATTATAGCTTATTAGTTCGCAGAGCTAGGTGCTGTTTTGTAGCTTGAGTCGGTAGATAATTTGTAACAAGTTGTTCCAGCTTTCACGTCATAAATACTTAAGTAAGAAGGATATTCTGAATACATCATTGGGATTGCTATATTATTGCCAGATTTGAGGTCGGTGCCATAAACGCCGCAAAGCTCGTAGTAATAAACCTTTGTTCCGTTTAATGTTTCAGATGCCTTAATGTCTGGTGTGTATTTCAATAAATTTTTTTCTAATAGATCATTCAGCGTATTCTTATTTGAATTCACAGAGTAGTTACCAAATCCTACCAAAGATTCGAGGCTTGCTGGTAGTTTATTATTCGCGTAGGCGTACTCGCTAATAGTACCCGTCAGTTGCATTAAGTTTTCTCTTACAAGTCTAGTATCCTTAGTTTCTAGAGCCCTTGCAAAAGGACCAGTTAAAGCTATTATCGACGCTACTAGTACTGAAGCTAGTATAAAATATCTATATACAACACGGAGTTTGTTAAATAAATTATGTTTGGTCGTGCGAACGAATAAAATCGCGAATGTAATAAATACTGCCACCGAAGCCGCGACAGCAATCCATACACCTTTATCATTGAATGAGTTTAGGAGCATATTGATTATATTGAAAACTGCAGTAACTAGTGCGCCTATCGAAACTATTGCGAAAATTACGGAGTGAACGACCATAACTATTGAGGATGCAGAAGATTTATTTTTATCTTCATATCTTGAGAAGAAAACATCTAAAGTAAATGCTATCGGAAGTAGTATGAATGCTGCTGCAACAGCGTAAGCTACTGATTCAGTAGGAGTTTCAGAATCTATGCCTATAAGATACTCTGTTATCACTGAGACCAAAAATACGATTGCTACTGACGTGAGAGCCCAGAAAACATAGGTCAACCACTGCATAGTTATAAGTGCAGGAGTTGAGATTGACTTAACTTTATTAGATGTTTTTGATGAAGCCATAATTTCTCCGTATTAATATAATTTAAGTATAAGCTCTTTATAAATAAATAGCTATTTTTTAATTAATCCTGGTTCCAATCATATTGGATTGCGCTGACATTAGAATAATTTAAGGCTGAAAATATTAGCAATAAAATAAATAGATATTTGAAGAAGTAGCCCTTAACATATCCCACCATCTAAAAATAATTTACATTTAAGTAAATTAATAATCAATAGTAATTTCAGATAAAATCGTTCGGATCTTTTGGACTTGTGTCAATAATTTGAGCAGAAATTTTACCTAATGCAACAAGAGTTCTTTGAGCTTCAAGTCTTCCATATCGCAATAAGTTTGAAGGATATAATCTGTCTTCTCCACTGTAGAATTTTCTATTTTCTATAATATCTTCTTCGCTACCGCTGTGAATCCCGTATGGTATACCTAGTTGTATTGAAAGTGCTACGAATGAACGATCGAACGATTGGCTGTTAGTAGACCATTGTTCAAGCCTTAGTGGTCCGGTAGTCACGCCTTGCTGTTTCATTGCGGCCTCAAGTGCCATTCTTCTCAAAATTGCGGATTCATTACCCTTTAGCTTCTCGGCATTTTCTGCTATAAATGTGTTCTCTAGCGTTAAATAATCTAAAAATCGCTTTAATGCATCTTCCCTGTCAACAGGATTATCATATATCCTGTCCAAAGTGGCCATTTCCCGAATCTTCAAGATTTCCAATCTTTCCTTGTCGGTATATTCCTGTTTATCGAGATAGGAAACGGTATGATTGTCTTTATCGTCTTTGAATAATGTATCCAAATCTGATCTAGGTTCAACGACTGAGGCAACTTCAAGTTTCAAGGGCTGTCCAGGATTTACAGACCAGTAAGTATCAATGGTATTCATTTTTGCAGGTAAACCATTGGCATCGACTAAATTTTGACCGTTAGTAACAATCAACCTGTTAGATTTACTCCAGCTGCCAAATAAATGGCTTTCTACTTCAGCATTTGTTGTAAAGTGTAGTGTTGCTCTTGGGTATGGCTTGTCGGTATTTTCAGTGTGATGAGCATGAGGCCTTAGAATAACTGATCCGGTCTCGTCTCTGTCAATGTCAAACTTAGTAGAGTGAACAAATGCAACTTCTCCCCATGTGATTGGCTCTACATCTTTGTAGTATTCATTTCTCTCAGAGTTTAGAACAGATTGCTTCTCTGATTCCTGACGCTCTTTGTTTAATTTATAGTATGCCTCCAATTTCGAATCAACCTTGTCTCGTGCTTCTTGATTTCCAGAAAGAGCGGCCAATATTAATGCAAAGCCTTCTGTTTGAGCATAGTGAGCAAACTGACCTTGTTCGTCTATAGCGACTGAGGCTGCAATTTCGTCTAATAAGAGCAGTTCTTCATCGCCGTATTCTTGACTTTCAATATTAGTCAGAATTTCTTTTAATTTAGAATCTTCGGGATGAAGTTCGATAGCTTTTTTTAGAATCCCAGCGGGTTTAGCCTCAACTAAAGAAACTTCTACCTCAGACAGGTGTCCTGTATCTACATGCTCATTAGGATTTATGAAAATAATTCTATCTGCAGAACCTTCTATTTGATAGATGGGTCGCGCTATAAACTCTTCATCTGACTCAGACAATGTTTCCTGAAAAATACCATCATAAGGTGAACTTTTTATTTCATTAGCTGCTTCTGGTGAACTCGATGTGGTGGGCATTTGCTCTATAGACATTTTTTGGAAACTTCTTTTTGTTTTGATTATTTGTAAAAGTATAGCAAAATATAAGCATTTTGTCAATCTGTTATACTGGTAGCATGAAGATACTGGGCATCGAATCTAGCTGTGATGAAACAGCAGCTAGTGTGGTAGAAGATGGTAAGAAATTACTTTCTAATGTTGTGCATTCGCAAATTGATATCCATGCGGCGTATGGAGGTGTAATCCCGGAAGTTGCAGCGAGGAGTCATATAGAATACATCAACCCTGTGATCAATAAAGCCTTATCTGATGCTAAATTAACCTGGAAAGATATCGATGCTATCGCAGTAACCTATGCACCCGGTCTTATAGGTTCATTATTGGTTGGTACATTAGCTGCAAAAACATACGCAGACACTAAAGACATCCCTCTCTACCCTGTCCATCACGTTGAAGCACACATGTATGCAAATTTTATAACTGAAAAATCTGATGAAATCAAAATTGATCTTCCATTGAGACAGCCAGATTTTCCTATACTTGCGCTTATCGTATCTGGTGGACATTCACAATTGGTCCTGTTTAGAGACCATGGAAATTATGAACTTATTGGTCAGACACAGGATGATGCAGTTGGTGAAGCTTTCGATAAGGTAGCCAAAATATTAGGACTTCCCTACCCTGGCGGCCCTTCAATTGCCTCTGCTGCGCTACTGGGCAATCCGGACAAATACAAATTACCGAGAGCACGAATGCAAAACCCTTATGATTTTAGCTTCTCTGGGCTCAAGACAGCTGTTTTAAGAGCCGTTCAAGCCCAAGTTGGTGTTGATTACACATTTCCATCACATCAGCTTTCTGCGCGCTTATACGATGAAACACGCAATAATTTTGCCGCAAGTTTCCAGAAAACGGCTATTGCTACACTGGTAGATGCTACTTTCAAGGCCTATGAAGAATACAAACCAGCATCTGTAGTGATCGCAGGCGGAGTTGCAGCAAACCTAGAACTTAGAAGACAACTTCGTGAAAAACTTCCACTAGATATACAATATGCCTCTCCTGCTCTCTGTACTGACAATGCAGCAATGGTAGCAGCGCTTGGATACTTTCATGCTAGTGCAATAGGCTCAACAAACCCATTCGAACTTGAAGTAATTCCAAGTTTATCTATGTCTAAAACTTCTTGGAATGTGTAGTTATCTTTTAGCAACTTTCTTCAATTTTTGAATCGTTTTCTTAGCCTTTGGAAGAAGCTGAGTCCATACGTTATATAGAGGCGAGAGTGGTATATCAAAAGTTCCCGCGAGCACAGTTTCGTCTTCTGCCCAATTCTTCTTAAACACCGCTACACCTGTGTCTATAATTCCACCAAAATCGTAAATTTCTAGGCCCCATTTTTTACATTCCTTGATTGCATGCCATTTTAATGCATAGTTTGCTCTGAGTTCCGAACCAAGTTCATTCATACCTCCATACAATTCATAGGCAGTTTTTGTACTTATAGCTAGCCAAAGGAAAGCTACTGGTTTACCTTCTTTGATTGCTGCATAAACTACTGAGTTATCGCCTAGGCTGTTGAATACGTCATTGTAATAGTCCATAGAATGCAAAGCAAAACCGGCACGTTTTGCGGTATCTACGTATATATCCAGACACTCTGAAAGCTCTTCCCTGTTTCTTAATTTTCTGATTGAAACATCTGCTGAAGATTTGCGAATATACTGGCGCGTTTTTTTAGCCATTGAAGCTAATAATTCACTTTCATTTTTCAGAAGATTAAGTTGAATTGTCGAGGGAGCCAAAATATTATTTGACGAACTTACCCATCCTGCGGGTACGTCAAAAACTATCTCTTCTGGTTCAATAGTTAGTGCTACAGAACGTCTTTTATTTCTTATATATTCTGCGACGATATTTAAGAATTCTTCTCTGTTAGATGTGTTTCCTACAGGTCCACGTGGTCCGTAACTAATTGCTCTGAAAGGCATGGGCAATTTACGAGTCAGTACAGAAATTGCAACAGATGGTTTATCGTCTTCGTAGCCTATAAATCTATCGCAAGTCCATCCGTGAGATTCCTTAACTTGCCCCCAGCCCCAAAGTTGGAGCGGATGTCCGCCATTGTCTAATATGAACTCGTCCCAAACTTCCCTACTCTCGCATATTTCAAGGCTAATCATATTGATATTATACGCTAACAATATGATATAATCGAATTACAATTAGGTGAGGGTGCGGGTGTAGTAAATCACTATAACCTCTATTAAAAATTACCACGTGGAAAAACAATAAATGAATCTACCAAAATCATACAGTCCGAACGAATTTGAGTCTAACATATACGCCCTCTGGGAAACATCGAATTCATTCTCTTCAACAGGAAAAGGTGAACCCTTTAGTGTTGTTATGCCGCCACCTAATGCGAATGGAAACTTACACATGGGACATGCTCTCACGGTGACCCTAGAAGACATTCTGGTACGTTATTACCGAATGCGGGGTAGGGATGCAATCTATATACCTGGGGCAGATCATGCCGGCTTTGAGACATGGGTTGTTTTCGAGAAAGAACTAGCCAAAGAAGGCAAGAGTAGATTCGACTTTAACAGAGAAGAACTCTACGCACAGGTATGGAACTATGTTGAAAAACAACGTGGCAATATGGAGCTTCAGTTAAGGGCTCTCGGAGCCAGCGCATCATGGAAAGATTCAGTATTCACACTAGACAAAAAAGTCATAGATAATGTTTATGGAACTTTTGAGCAGATGATGAAAGATGGCCTAGTTTACAGAGGTGAGAGGATCGTAAATTATTCTACTGCGTATCAAACAAGTTATGCCGATATTGAAGTTGACTACAAAAACGAAGCTGGAACTCTATGGAACATCGCCTATCCTTTTGTAGATAGGGTAGGGGAGATAATTGTAGCTACAACAAGGCCTGAAACTATGTTCGGAGATGTTGCAGTAGCTGTACATCCAGATGATGAGAGGTATAAAAACCTTATTGGCTCAACGGTACAATTGCCATTGACTGAACGAGTCATCCCGATAATAGCCGATGAATACGTCGATAGAACATACGGGACAGGAGCGGTTAAGATAACACCGGCTCACGATCCAAATGACTTCGAACTAGGAAAACGTCATAATCTCAACCGCATGCAAGTAATCGGATTTGATGGAAAAATGATGAATGTTCCAGATAATTTTCTAGGACTAGATTCTCTTGATGCAAGAAAACGCGTTGTTGCTGCACTTCAAGCAGCCGATCTTCTTAGAGGTGAGACACCGATCACTCACAGTGTGGGGTACGACTACAAGAGTGGCTTGCCAATTCAACCTTTAGTCAAAGATCAATGGTTTGTTAAGATTCGACCCCTAGCGGACAGAGCAAAGCAAGCATTAGAAAATAACGAGATTGCAATTACGCCAAAAGGTAAAAAGCGTGTTTTGATCCAATATTTAGACAACCTTCGAGACTGGAACCTATCAAGGCAAATTTCTTGGGGAATACCTATTCCAGCGTTTCAGAATGTCAACGATAGCAACGACTGGATTTTCGACAGTCGAGTAGACCAAAAGAACATCGAAGTTGATGGAAAAAACTACGTCAGGGAAGAGGATACTTTTGATACCTGGTTTAGCTCTGGACAGTGGCCATTTGTAACTACAAATGCACATGATAAAGAAGACCCTCTGGCTAAATTTTACCCAAATTCCGTCATGGAAACAGGTATAGACTTGATTGACAGATGGGTAGCTCGAATGATTATGCTTGGTCTTTACCGCATGGATGAAATTCCTTTCAAACAGATTTATTTCCACGGATTAGTGCTGGATGAAAAGGGTCAAAAAATGAGCAAAAGCAAAGGAAACGTGATAAATCCTATGGGATTAATCACTTCTCATGGAGCAGATGCTTTACGTTTAGGTGTAATTGCAAACAGAAGTGCGGGTCAGCACCAAGCTTTCAGCGTAAGTAAGGTAGTGGCGGGTCGCAACTTTGCAAATAAATTATGGAATATTGCAAGGTTTCTAGAAGATAAAATATGTGAAAACTATGTACCTGCAATACCCGAGCCTGTATCTATTGCTGATAATTGGATTGTAAATGAGCTCAATCAAGCAGCTGAAAAAATAGCCGAGCACGTTGAAAACAGTCGATTTGCCGAAGCTAGCGAAACAATGTATCACACAATCTGGAACTCTGTAGCCGACTGGTATGTAGAATCTGCGAAATACACTCCAAACGTCAATCTAATGGCTTGGGTGCTCGAAACTTCATTGAAAATAGCCCACCCGTTTGCACCATTTGTTACAGAAGCTATCTGGCAATCACTTTCTTGGAGAGAAGATCTTATTATCAGAGCTAATTGGCCAGAAAAACTTGTATTTGATGAAATCTCTAAAGCTGAGTTTGATCGATTAATCGACCTCGTAACCGAGACTCGTAAAGTCATAGCCGAACTTCCAGACAGTCAAAAATACCAAATACTCTACACTTCAAGCGCTTTAATTGAAGACAACGCCGCACTTATAAAATCTTTGACCCGTCTACATGGAGTAGTGAAGTCAGACAACCCAGAAGGAATGAAGCTGGCTCATAGCGGACAAGAAGCCTGGATTGACGTCAATGAAAACACTCTCAAAGAGCATCGAAAGAACATCAAAAGTAGAGTAGAGGAAGCTCAAAAAGCACTTACAAATCTCGAAGCACGCCTACAGAACAAGTCCTATATCGAAAAAGCTCCTGCAGCTTTGGTGGAAGAAACTAAAAAAGAAGTCAAAATAAAAAGAGAGCTTATCGAGACTCTCTCTATAGAACTTAATGTCATTGGTGAATTAGACTGACGGCCAAATATAGTCGAAATCGTTGTTATTTCCCATTAATCTCTTTGAAATAATGTATTTTTTTTCATCGCTAAGCCTTGATTGACTACGAGGTTCGCTACCTTGCTTTGTTACTGGACGCTCAATATGACTATGTGAATTATCAGATTTAAATACCGACGAAAGTGCACTGCCGCCCATATCTCTTTGAATAGCAGTCGATGCAGCTACGTCGAGATTGGTGTCGTGTAATAAGATACCGGCACCGGCAGTTAGTGCTAGAGTAACGGGTAGTTGTTTTAAGGTGTTTTTCATGTTTGTTTTGTTTTTCAACATTTTTATCTTAGCATAAGCTTTGATATTTGTCAAGAGTAAGCAGATGCGCTAAGCGTGGTGGTAGGGCTTTCCAAGAGAGATTTCCTGAGCCCTATACAACTGTTCGATTAGAATTAGACGTACCAGTTGATGAGGAAAGACCATGTCAGATATGGATAATATTTTATTAGCTCTCTGGTGGAGCAGATCATCTACTCCGTAAGCACCGCCTATGATAATTATGATCTTTTTTGAGTGTAATACTTGATGTTGTATCAAGCTTGAAAGTGCAGGGGAATTTAACTTCTCTCCCTTTTCATCGAGCAATACTACAAAGTCGGTAGATTCTAGGCGTTTTAATATAGCCTCAGACTCGTTTTGGCGGGCTTCAAGGCCCTCTTTGCTGCTTGAAGGTAAAAGTACCCACTCTATATTAAATGGTGCCTTCAGGCGCTTTTCATAGCGTAATATTCCCTCGGCTACCCAAGACTCATGTGCTTTACCGACAGAGATGACTTTGAGCATTAAAACCTGAGCCTGTTTGCGAGTTCTGCCAATAAATCGTGATTTGGTTCAATGTCTGAATGCTCAAGGACGTTTTGTAGGCTGCTTACTTGAGAGAATGGAATCAGATGTACGTGCGCATGTGGAACATCTACTCCGATAATCATCTCCCCTACATAAGGTGCTTCGAGAATCTCTTTCAGTCTATTAGCAATCTTTTTTACTGAATCCATTAGTGCAGAATATTCGGTATTTTCAAGATCCCAAACACCGGATACTTGTCTCTTAGATATTACAAGAGTATGGCCAACGGCAGCCGGATGAATATCAAGAAAGGCTAGCGTGTTGTCATCCTCATAGATTTTATGGCAAGGTACTTCGCCTCTTATTATTTTTGTAAAAATAGTAGTTTCTTCCATATTTCAATTTTACATCAGTTGGAGCCATAATTAAAAACCCCGAATCTTTCGATTCGGGGTGGTTCGCTTTGTGACCAGTGCGTCTGGTGTCTGCGAAAGCAGACTCAGAGAGACATCTCTATGCAACTTTTAGTTTTTTCGGATTACCTGCGTTGTCCAAAAATGCTGCAGCCTCATCGGACAACTTACGAAGAAGTTTGCGAGAAGGGTGATCGGTCGGAATCGTTCCGCTTAGGACAATAACTACGGTCTTTGCGTTGCTTGTTGATGCGGCGGTGCGGACTATGCTTGCGGCTAAGTCTTCAATCTCCTCAGATAACTCTGTCTTCAGCACTTTCGCTGTGGTGTGAGCATCTTCGAGGATTTTTGCCCAAAAAATATGGGCCTCATCTGATATATTCATGTACTAACCTTTCGGTCTCGGGGTCCACCTCATGTGAACAAGGTTATTGTAGTACCAATAAGTTGGTTTGTCAACAGTATAATATTGACAATTTTACCTTTTTCGGTTATGATATATATAACTTTTGTCCTTGGTGGATAAAAGCGTACATACTACGCATGGACAACAATTAGGAGCACAATGCTGATGACGGAAAACCTTCCCGTCCTTGCACAAAGGATAGGCGGTCATCTTGTTGAAGTACTTGGCTGGAAGCAACATGAACTTTTACCCGTACAGGTTAAATATGCAATTGCAAAATTCGTACAAAATAATCCCGAACTGAATACAATTCAGAGAGTCGATTTTTTGGCGGACATTGCAGGCTTTCATGGTCAAGCACTTAATGAAGATGTCGCTTATTTAGTCAATGACTTTGGTGTAGAAACAGTTTATTTAGCTGTTGATTATCTATACCAGTCTGGCGAACGAACACGAAATGAACATAGTTTCGATGATATCGAAACTGCAATTCAAGCACTGGCCAACTTGGCCGATGTTGGAATACTACTGTTTGAATCCGAAAGAGTAGACTTGTATTTAAGTCAACTTGGAGGTTTTCGAGCAGTTGCCGATATGAGCCTTCCTGACTTACGGGAAAAACTCATTGAAATAAACAATAGGTAGTTTCGTGTTAGGGGAAGAATACGAAGCTAATATCAACGAACAACAGGAGTTATGATAAAGGTGTTCGAAAATCCTTTCGCCATATTAGGCGTACCGCAAGAACTGCTTGATGCTGAAGTCATGGCCGATAATCCCAAAATGATTATTGACCTGGTTGAAGGATCATACAAATATCTCTCCAAGCTCTATCACCCCGATAGAGGCGGAGACCATGAAGTATTTGTGCGGATTGCTATGGCGCGAGACGAAATTCTCGATGACCCCATGACTGTTGCTCGGTTCTTTAGCCGGCATAAGGACAAGGAAGCAAAACTCCGTAGAGATATGATCAAACAAGCAGAAGATCTAAAAGCAAAAGAGAAATCTTCGCTTTTTAAACTGCTTGCTAACATTGACCCACTCCGGGTTGCACCTTGGCTGAGTAAGCACGAAGCATTGATCGGTAATATGATCTTTGGTTCAAGCGGCAAATCTCTGCTTCTAATTACATCCTCGTCTGAAAGATATTTAAATGTCGCTATCGCAGCTAATGACTACGATGGTCGTCGTTTTGCCTACAGCAAAATACACGATGCATGGAAAGTATCAAAAACAGACCCAATAACAGATAAGCCTGCTGGTTTTGAGATTGTAAAACCTCACAAGTATCAGCGATTTATTCTAGTTGGCGGGATGCGCGAACATGATGCAAATCGCATTTCGTTCGATGATCTGGCGTCAGATAACCAGTCAACAGACTTGAGTCTTCGCGAACAAAGATTCGCGCTAGAATCGTCTGGTACACCTGGACAATTATCATGGACACCAGTTTCTCAGTGCAAGTGGATTAATGTTATTAAGCCACATGCCAAGCACGATGACTATTTAGTGGTTATGTCGTCTGAGTCTTCAGACAACGAACCTAAATTAAGTATTATCGGGCCTGTGTTTCGCACTAGAAACGCTCCATAATAAATCCCCGTATGTTGCTCCCAGAAGGGATAGCAACATACGGGGATTTTAATTTGGTTAATTTTTAGACTTAGCGCATTGTTCCGCCCCATACTTGCCATGCAAGTACGGCTTTTGCTACTAGAGATAGAGTAACGTACACTCTTTCACCGTAGATATAGTCTTTCCATTTTCCAACTTTTTTGTATTGCAAAATCATATTGAAAGCAAAGATGTTGAAGAATGCGAACAGTGTAAAGAAGATCCAGTACACAAAAGTTGGTACGCCATCACCTATGGAAATGATAGCGTTGTAGAAATATAGACCCATAACAATCCATGGTACTAATCCTGCAAAACAACCAAACACATATGATGTCCAGTTAACTTTTTCTGTGTTCTGGTTGTGAAGTTCCATCACCCAACCAAAGAAAATCATACAAGCGTTTAGTGAGAATATTAGAACAAGTGAGCTTAGATCGTATATGCCACAAAGCATAGCGATAACAACAACCATCAATGATGATGTAATGCTGTATTCGATCCACCTAAATGGACTTACGCCATTTTTTAATTCTTTTTCATACTTTTTGCGCCATACATATGCTGAACCAAGTAAAAATAGTCCAGATAACAGCAAGAATGCAGCCACGATATAGCCGACTTGCACATCTGCCACGTGTTCAATTGTAGGTTTTGCGAACATACCTTCGCTTGCTCTGATAGTTTCTGAGCTAGCACCACCAGCACTTAAATAGTTGGTAGTTATAGGTAGTTTAAAATCGCTAGCGCCTGTAAGGAACCACATAACTACGCCCTGAGCCAAAAGAATAACGCCTACGAGTCCGTTATACTTTCTTAATTTTTTTAATTTTTCGAGCATTTATCCCCCTTAATTTATAACCTGATTATAGCATAATCGATATAATCTAGTTGTCAATATCAACTACTCAAAACATACAGAATTTGTGCAGTATCGTTTACCGGTTTCTGTAGGACCATCGTCAAAAAGATGTCCTAGGTGAGATCCACAATTTGCACAGATAATTTCTGTTCTTACCATGCCATGTGATGTATCAGACTTTTCGATTATCGCTCCCGCTATTGACTCGTCAAAGCTTGGCCAGCCCGTCTTGGAATCGAACTTACTGTCACTAGAAAAAAGGGCAGCGCCGCAGGCCTTGCAGTGATAATTGCCGTCATTTCCTGGCTTTATAGATTTACCAGAAAACGGTGCTTCTGTTGCACCTTTGCGCAAGACTTCATATTCTACTTCATTTAATTTTTGTTTATATTCTTCTTCGTTCATAATTTCCTCTTAGTATTCTCCAAATCTTTCATAGTGACAGGTGTATCCTCCTGGATTTTTTCTTAAATAGTCTTGGTGGTATTCCTCAGCTGAGTAAAATTTCGTTAATGGCTCGAGCGAGGTGACAACAGGTGAGCTCCATCTTCCAGATTCATTCACTTTTTCTATAAATTTTTGTGCAACTGATTTTTCGTCTTTATTTTGATAAAAAATAGCCGATCTATAAGAT
>Ga0209085_1000328_pt1 | contig 35587 bp, 49 predicted proteins | sample C_131016_EF_Meta_FD_187310 | JGI IMG/M metagenome (GOLD analysis project Ga0209085, IMG submission 187310) | Freshwater microbial communities from Lake Croche, Canada to study carbon cycling - C_131016_EF_MetaG (SPAdes) (version 2) | ecosystem: Environmental > Aquatic > Freshwater > Lake...
ACAGACGATCTACGATTGGTTGCTGAAAAGGGCGAGACAGCCGTTGAAGCAGTGGCCACTCTGTATGAACTCAGATTTGAACAACTGTGGAACACATTTGAATCCATGGTTCACGAAAGAAAAATGTAAGCCAAAAGAATAATTTTGGCAAAACTACCCAATCTTTTGTGAGAGAATTGGTTGACCAAAATCAACTGTTCTGTTACAATTAGATATGTTGTCGACGGCAACATTTTTTTAAACTTAAAAGCACTTTGAAAGGCATTTAAAATGGCATCGGAAAAACTTTTTACAGTGGCGGGCACTGCAACAAACCCGGATGGTACTACCAAGGCTCGTTTTGCAAACGACCTGGTTGCTCGTGTCAAGATCTTGACCAAGAACAACTGTACCAACATCAACTTGGTTGAGTTGCCTAAGGCAATGAGCAAGTTGGAGGCCTTGCAGTATTTGCAAGAGCAAGGTATCACTTCAGGTGATGCTGGCTTCGCAGTCGCCAACAAGTTGGCTGAGAAGAGCAAGATCGCCAAGAAGGGCGAGATCAAAGTAAAGGCCACCAAGGCCACCAAGGTCACAGTGTCGGCCACACCGGTAGACACCAAAGTCACTGCCTAAGCGGATGACTTTCCAAAGCAACGGTCCTAGAGGCCGTTTCTTTTTGAACAAAAACTTTGAATTGGTGTAAATAATATTGGGTCCACTAACTGGCGATCCCACTCGATGGCAAAATATAACAAGACCGAGAGCGAGGCTCTCTACATCGTGGTACTCCACGAATCACAAGCCGAACAAAGACTCCGAGACTGGCAAAAACGCAATCCCACTGCTTCCGCATCCATTGCTGGCGGACGCATGCGATTGTTTGACCAACGTAGCCTGAGCCTGTTCCAAGTGAGTTGGCGCGGCAACTGGGATCAGATAACCATCTGGGATACCTGCAACGTCGGCCATATTTTCATAGAATAATATTGACAGACCGTGCGCAGGCGTATATAATAGCACTATGCCTACCACACCAACTGTTATTACTTGGCACCAGGCCTTGCTGTCTGCAGGCAGTGCCGAATCTGACTCAGTTTGGCAACAGGATCAACTGTTGACGGAATGGATAGGCAATCGCTCAGTGCGTGTGATTGAAATCAACAATCATGCATACGAATCGATTGTCAACATAGAAGATCTACCTGAAGTAGATATTGTCATAATCAAGGAGAAATCAAATGACCAATCATGAACAAATCGTAGCCGCCTACGAAACATACCTTGCTGAAAACGAAAAATTCACTGCCAAAGGTGTCAAGGCCGCGGCTGCTCGTGCTAGAAAAGCCCTGCAAGAAATGAGCAAAGGTATCAAAGAGCGTCGTAAAGAAATCACTGCTGAAAAAGAAGCCTTGGCTGCCAAGTAATGCCTGTAGCACAAGTGGTTGAAGATCCAGACCACCCCGGAGAACTAGTTCTGGACCTGGGTCTTGAATTGTGCGCCCAACTTGGTTGGCAAGTGGGCGACACAATTGAATGGAAAGACAACAAGGACGGCACATGGCTAATGACCAAATCAGCCTCGACGAATACCTCGCTCAACTCAACACCCGAGTAGAAGATCTCACAATCAACGGGTCCAAACTCAACCAAATGGGTCTCACACCCATTGAGCCCTTGACCTATAGTAGTGGCACAAGTCATACCGGATATGGTGCTGTGCCTAATGTGAACATTGGTGGTATTACCAATACCACCAGTAATGGCGTATTTTTATCTCAGACCACTGCTGGACCAGTTTGGACTACCAATACCACTGCTGGTCAGTATAGTTTTGCTGGACCGAATACCCAGCCTGGCGGCAAAGTCGTTATCCAAGGTGAGGATGCTGATCTTGTGATAGGCAAAAAGAGCATGCGAGACTGGATGGAGAAGGTGGAAGAGCGATTGAACATACTCTCACCCAATCCTGAAATGGAGAAGGAATGGGATGATTTGCGTAAGTTAGGTGAGAGATATCGTAAGTTAGAGAAAAAATGCAAGGAAAAATCACTCATGTGGAACAAACTAAAGGCCATGCCTAAACCGGAGATCAAATGATAACCCTAAAACAAAGAATCAAACACATAGTCAAGTGGATCAAGACCTATGCCCGGAGTGCCAAAATTGACACTTTGGTGGTGGGAATTTCAGGAGGCATCGACTCCTCGGTAGTATCCACGCTGTGTGCCGAAACAGGACTCAAGACCATCGTGGTTCAAATGCCCATACGTCAAAACAAGAAGTTAGACAATCGTAGTTCAATGCAGGCCGCATGGTTACTGGAACGCTACAAAAACGTCACGTACATGAGCATGGACTTGACTCCGGTGTTCACAGCGTTTGAAAAGAAACTTGAACCTGTCTGTAGAGACAGCACTGATGTGACCCTGGCGTTTGCCAACTCACGTGCTCGTTTGCGCATGATGACCCTGTACCAAATTGCTCAAAGTCATGGCGGTATCGTAGTGGGCACAGGCAACAAAGTGGAAGACTTTGGCGTGGGCTTTTACACCAAGTACGGCGACGGCGGAGTGGACATCAGCCCCATTGGCGACTGCATGAAAACAGACGTTTGGGACATGGGCAGAGAATTTGGATTGAACCAGGAAATCATTGATGCTGAACCCACCGATGGACTCTGGGATGATGGGCGTACAGATGAAGGGCAACTGGGCATGAGTTATCCTGATTTGGAACGAGCCATGTGGCTGGACGAGTCCGGAGATAAAACCATGACCCCTGCTGAAAAAGCCAATCTCAAACAGTACCGAGCAATTCGAGCCAGAAATCTGCACAAGATGGAATCTATTCCTGTTTGTCGATTTGACTGGTAAACTACGCCGTTTATTCCAAAACGGCACCTTTTTCACCCGGTTCGAGCCCGGTTCTGCAACCATTGTGTAAGTAAAACTACCATGAAAGCAAAAGTAAACTATATCAGCGATCAACTGGCAACCTGGAGTTCACGACTATTCCGAACAGCAGGTCTTGTGGCCATCACTCTGGCAGTGATCTCGGTGTGCCAACACAAATTTGATGAACTACGTTCGGGAGTAGAAGCCATGCCCGCCGGCTATGTCACTGCCACAGAAAAGATACGTCAATTGGATTGCCTAACACGCAACATCTACTGGGAAGCAGCCTCGGAGCCTTTTGAAGGCAAAGTTGCTGTGGCCCAGGTCACAATGAATAGATTGGCATCAGGACGCTTTGGCGACTCAGTGTGCGGTGTAATCTATCAAAAAAACATATTCTACGAACGGGTAATCTGCCAATTTTCGTGGGTATGCGAAACCACACACAAAACGCGACCAGTATATCCGCCCTTGTGGGCAGAGTCCGAACTGGTGGCCAAAAAGGTCATGTTGGAAAACTTCCGACTGCCCGGACTCAAAGAAGCCTTGTACTATCACGCTGACTATGTGAGCCCAGGTTGGAAAAAACCCAAAATTGACAAAATTGGTCGCCACATTTTTTACGGAGAACGCTGATGTCTTTTGATTTTCCTGTTGCCATTGTGGCTGTTCGTGACTATTTGACCAACAGCCTGGCTCGACTGTCAGCAGATACCCTGGGCTGGTTATCAGCCATAGTGTTGCATTGTGCCACCTTGCCCAGTTTCCTGGCCTTGATGACTGGCTTGAGTGACCGCACTCCAAGCCTGGACATTATCTTGTTTCTCTGGAGCGGACTGGTTCTGCTGTTCATGCGAGCAGTGGTACTCAAAGACATGCTCAACATCATCACCATTGGGTTTGGCTTTATGCTACAAGCCGGATTCATGGCCCTGATCTTGTTTAAGTAAAAAGTATTACATTGACTAGAAATTGTGTTTCTGCTACAATGCAGTTATGATTAAGACTTCCCCAGGTAGATCCTACAAAACTCTGCGCTCAGGCGATGATGATTTTATGTTCTCGCCTGATGGCATCACCATGGTGCCCAGGGCCAGTTTTGAAATCGATATCAACTGTCCTGACAACTATTTTCATATTCTTCAGACCTGTATCAACAAAGGATGGATTCGGTCTGTTGCCCACATGCGAGACACAGAATACACCATGGAGTTACTACGCAAATGAGTATGCATCTACATCACCCCAGTCTCAGCCTTAACGGTCGCAAGAAGGGCCGAGTAAAATTCCGTAATGCCGAAGAAGCACAACGTGCCCGAGAACTGGATGCGTCATGGAAAGAACTACTCAAGCGCCAAGGCCTTGAACTGGAAGAAAAGCGACGCCGACGTGCCATGAAGGCCGAGCCTCTGGATTACAAGTTGACCATTCCTGAAGGCCGCAGTACAAGTCATATTCCCAGCCGTGACACAGGTGGCACGGCTACTCTTGCGCCGGCCAAAGTTTATACAGGTACCAAGGTCAAGGGTATTGCTACCATGCACAAGTCTAATGCTGTGCCTGTATTCTCGGACGAAGAAGCAGTTGAGATTTCCAGGATGCGTCGAGGATGATCAAAAAACGTTTGTTAACCTATAAAGGAGATTTTGTAATGGGCGGTATGTGGGAAAAAGATGAGGTAGTTCGCTTGCTTCGAGGTGTACCGGGCACACAATATCAAGAAGGCGATGATGAAGTTAAACTACAGATACGTGAATGGGTGAGAGGGCTGTTACAGAACAGTGAAGTCACAGTGACCTTTACCAAAGCAGACGGCACTGACCGTGACATGCTGTGTACTCTGGATCACTCAAGAATTCCAGTTAGTGTGGCCAAGCCGGTATCGACCACTGCACCAGTGGATGGCATTGTGCGTGAAAGCCGGAAGCCCCGGAAAGAACCAGATCCGCACAGTATTCGTGTGTTTGATTTGGAAAAGCAGGAGTGGCGCAGTTTCCGTTTTGAACGACTCCGAAAGGTCACTGCTGTCCTGGATTTCCAATAAGTAATTGCTTATGGCAAAAGAAGATATTATAAACATGGAAGGCCGTGTGGAAGAGGTACTGCCGGCTACCATGTTTAGGGTCAAGTTAGACAACATAGACGCATTGGTACTTGGACACCTGTCCGGACGTATGCGCAAGAACAACATCAAGGTGTTGTTGGGCGATCGGGTTGAAATGGAATTCTCACCCTATGACTTGACCAAAGGGCGTATTACTCGTCGCAAATAAATACAACATGCGCGAACACATCAACTTAATTGAAGCAACCACCCGTCCATCCAAACTGGAAACAACTCCCTTGCCCTACGGTCGGGATGAACTGAATCCTGTCATGAGCGGGGACAGTATTAACTATCATTATGAGCATTTGGCCAAAGGCTATGCCAAACGCTACAACGAAGGTGAAGGCGATGCAGATTTTAATCGTGCTGGCAGTTTTTTGCACAATAAGTTTTTCCCACAATTACAACCCCCAAAAGGAACCAACCGCCCACGTGGCGCAGTACTGGAACTGATTGAGCGCAAGTTCAAGAGTTATGAAAACTTCCAGGACGAAGTCAAAAAGGTCGCAATGAAGATCCAAGGATCTGGTTGGGTGTATTTGAGCACCGGTGGCGAAATCAAAACCATTCGCAACCATGCAGTGCGCACAGATATATGCGTACTTATTGACTGGTGGGAACATGTCTGGGCCCTGGACTACCAGTGGGACAAAGAAAAGTATCTGGACAACATCTGGCGTATCATCAACTGGGACGTTTGTTCTGATAGACTATAAAGTAGGTACATTATGAAACTGGAATCTGGTGCTGTGACAAAACTCCGCGAACTTGTGGCCGAAGAAGGCAACCCTGATCTCATGCTCAGAGTGTTTGTGCAGGGTGGCGGCTGTTCGGGCATGAGTTATGGATTCACTTTTGAAGAGATCAAAAACGAAGATGACTTTGACTTTGCCTACGAGGAGGTAAAGGTGGTTGTGGACAGCATGAGCATGCAGTACTTGCAAGGTGCCACCATAGACTATAAAGAAGATCTAATGGGTGCCAGTTTTGTAATCAACAATCCTCAAGCACAAACCACCTGCGGTTGCGGCTCAAGTTTTTCAATATAACCCAAACAGCATAGACGCTGTCTGCCGCTAAATACAGCGGAGGACACAGATCTATGTCACAAGAAATAATCAATGTAGGGACCTCACCCAATGACGGTTTGGGTGATCCGCTACGTACAGCATTTACCAAAACCAACAACAACTTTAGTCAACTTTTTGCCTCAGGAGGCGTCAGTGGCGTATCCAATGGTTCCAGCAACGTAAACATTCCACTCAGCAACGGAAATGTGGTCATTTCTTCAGCAGGAACAGCCAATGTTGTCACGGTGACAGGCACTGGAGCCAATGTTAGAGGCACCCTGAATTCCACAGGACTAGCCACTCTCAGCAATCTCAGTGTCACTGGCACAGTGATCAGCACAGGTACAATTCAAAGTCTTGCTGATGTCACTGCTGTCACAGTCACAGCATCGGGCAATAGTTCAGCCAACAATGCTGTAGTAACCAATTTGTTAACCGCAGGCCAATTGAGCCTGACTGGCAATATTGTGGCAGCCACAGTATCGGGCAACATCACTGGTGGCAATATTTTAACGGCTGGCAAAGTGTCAGCAACTGGCAACGTCACCGGCGGTAATGTACTCACTGCTGGACAAGTAAGTGCCACTGGTAATATCACCGCGGCATTCTTCACAGGCAATGGTGCTGGACTAACCGGTGTAGTTGCATCGGGCAATGTGGGTGCAGCCAGTAAAGTACAAAATGGCACCAGCGAAATCAATATTCCTGCCACCAATGGAAACATCGTTGGCAACGTGAGCGGTGTTACCAATATCTTTACTCTAACCACTACAGGATTGGGTATTGCTGGCACAATTAGTGGATCGGGCAATGTGACAGGTGGCAACTTGTTGACAGGTGGATTGATAAGTGCCACATCAACTGTTACAAGTGCTGCCAACATCACTGGTGGCAATATTTTAACCGGCGGACTAGTATCAGCAACTGCCAACGTCACTGGCGGCAATTTGATCACAGGTGGATTAGTCAGTTCAACTGGCAACGTCACAGGTGGTAACATACGCACAGGTGGCGAGGTAAGTGCCACTGCCAACGTCACAGGTGGCAACATCTTGACAGGCGGTGTGGTATCAGCCACAGGCAACGTTACTGGCAACTACATTTTAGGCAACGGTGCATCTTTGACTGGTGTTATCACCAGTGTGGCCAATATCAATAGTGGTACAAGTAACGTGACCGTGGTCAGTTCGGGTGGCAATGTCACTGTGGGTGTGGGCGGAACATCAAATGTGGCAGTGTTTGCCACCACAGGTGAATACATAACAGGCGTTGCCAGTGTAAGTGGTAATGTCACAGGCGGCAATATTTTAACGGCTGGGTTGATTTCGGCCACAGGTGGTATCACTACCGATGCTACTGTGATTGCAACTGGTAACATACGTGGCGGCAATTTACTTTCAAATGGCTTGCTCAGTGCCTCAGGAAGTATTACAGGTGGTAACATCACCGGTGGTAATATACTCACAGCCGGTATTGTGTCTAGCACAGGCAATATCACTGGAGGCAACTTGTCGGTGGGCACGGGCACAATCAGTGTGGGCAACATTGTGAACAACAATGGCAATGCTGTGGGCAACATTGGATCAAGCAGTACCTACTTCAATCAAGTGTTTGCTCAAGCAACCACAGCACTCTACGCCGACTTGGCCGAAGTATACTCAGCAGACGCAGAGTATGCTCCAGGTACAGTTGTGAGTTTTGGCGGTGATCAAGAAGTCACAAGATCTGTGACCGAAGGCGATGCAAGAGTGGCAGGTGTGATATCAGAGAATCCCAGTTACTTGATGAACTCAGGACTCGAAGCAGAACATCGTGCGGCAGTGGCTCTAACTGGTCGTGTGCCAACCTTGGTCATTGGTCCAGTGGTCAAAGGTGACATGATGATATCAGCAGGTAATGGTTGGGCACGAGCCTGTGCCACACCTGCCATGGGCACAGTGATTGGCAAAGCATTGAAAACATTCGATGGCGATTCAGGAATAATTGAAATAGTTGTAGGAAGAATGTAATGGCGCAGCCACAGTGGGCCACAGCCGCAGGTCATTTGGCTACCATACCAGTTGGTGTATTTTATTCCATACAACTGGTGGCTACAGATCCTGCCCACCCCGCTGATCCCACAGCAGTGACCTATCGAGTGATTGCTGGTGCTTTGCCCCTGGGTATAGAATGCACTGCCACAGGACTGCTGACAGGGGTTCCTTATGTGACCAGCAACACTGTCACAGTCAACAGTCGATTTGTTGTGCGAGCCAGTACTGCGACCATACCACCCAGATTCAGCGACAGAACTTTTGACTTGACAGTGATTGCACAGGCGCCTCCTGTGTTTGTGACCCCAGCAGGTAATATAGGCACATTTTATGATGGTGGGCCAATTTTGCCTGTACAAATTGAAACATCTGATCCCAATCCGGGTAGCACAGTTGTGGTTACCTTGGCTGCAGGCACCTTGCCACCAGGATTGAGTTTGAGTCCAACTGGTTTGATCACCGGATACATCACACCTTTGGTTCCTATAAATCAACCTCCAGGATTTGATGCCACGCCTTTTGATCAGTATGCATATGACTTTGCTATCAACAGTCTCAGCACAAATTATCAATTTACCCTGGAAGCCAATGATGGTAGAGAAAGTACCATAAGAACATTTGAAATCTATGTGGTCAGTCGCAGTTCTCTCACAGCAGATACCACGGAATTCACCGCAGACAATACTTTTATCACAGCAGATGAGACCAATCTGTATTCTCCGTTCCTGACCAATGCCATTACCAATTCGCCCTTGGTTCCGCTCACAGCAGACAACACATTTTTCCGAGCAGACAACACCTTTATCACAGCAGATCAAACCGAAGTGTATGCTCCTGTGATTGCAGGTGGCTATATCAATAATTTGGGCACTGTACGCAGTGACAACTTCTGGGCCTATCAATTTGTGGGACTAGACTTTGATAATGACATGATTGAGTATCTGACCTATCCTGGTCCAGGCCTGGCGCTGCCGCCAGGTACCACACTTGATCCTGTGACCGGATGGTTGTATGGTTACTTGCCCAATCTAGGCGTGACCGAAGTAACTTTTGACTTTGGCATATATGTTAGAAAAACCTACAACCCTCAGTATCGTAGCAATCCCTACTACTTCAGTCTAACCTTGGTAGGTGCAGTCAACACCGACGTAACCTGGTTGACTGCGCCTGATCTTGGCTCAATCATAAATGGTAGCACCAGTACCCTGTATGTTGAAGCAGTAAACACTCTGGGCGGGCGACCCTTGCAATACCAACTTCTTCCTGGATCTTATCCTGTGCCCAACATTGGTGTATACAACAAACTGCCCCAGGGACTGTCTTTGTTGAGTTCTGGAGAGATTGCCGGGCGTGTGAGTTTCAATACATTTGCTCTGGATCTTGGCACCACCACATTTGATCGTGGCACCACCACATTTGATTCTGTTTATACCTTCACAGTAAATGCCTACAGTCAAGACGGCGTGATCAGTGTCAACAGAACATTCACAGTGCGTGTGATACGAGAATACAACGAACCCTACGAAAATCTCTACATCAAGTGCATGCCACCTCAAAGCAATCGAGACCTGATAAATCAATTGATTCAAAATCAAGACATCATTCCCATTGATCTAGTGTATCGCGCAGATGATCCCAACTTTGGCGTGGCTACCAATGTGACCTATCACCATGCATATGGACTCACGGCTGCCACCTACGCAGACTATGTGAGCAGTTTGAACATCAATCACTACTGGAAAAATCTTGTGTTGGGATCCATCAAAACAGCCCAGGCTCTGGACGATGCAGGCCGTGTGTTGTACGAAGTGGTCTACAGTGAAGTCGTTGATGACTTGGTCAACACAGCAGGCGCAAGTGTGAGCAAGAGCGTGACCTTGCCTTATTCAGTGACTTTGCCTGACGATTCAGTGGTCACCACAGTGTATCCCAATAGTTTGATCAACATGCGAGATCAAGTGATTGACAGTGTGGGTCAAATTTCAAAACTGTTGCCACGCTGGATGCTGAGTAAACAAACCAACGGACAGGTCTTGGGCTTTACCCCTGCCTGGGTGATTGCCTACTGTAAACCTGGTCGATCCGGGCAGGTGGCCTACAATATCTCTCAACAGTTCGGAGAAAAATTAAATCTTGTAGACTTCGAAGTTGATCGCTATGAACTGGATCGCTTGTTGACCAAGAACTGGAATCCCACTATCAAAAGATGGGTCAATACTCCTCCAGCACCTATTGCCGCAACCACATTTGATCTAGTGTTACACTACGAATTCACAGCCATTGGCAACTATTATTACAGTCCCTATGCCATTGGAGACGAGATACTGATCTTGGGCAGCCAGGTGGGCGGACAGGATGGTATCAACGACATCACAATTCGTGTGCAGACCATTGACGTATCAGGTGGCATTGTCACTGCCGTGATTCAAGGGCAAGCACCACTAGGTACTCTGGAACAAACATTTGACAGCGTGGTGGGTACCAATCTAGTGGGCACAGGCGATGGTGCCATATTCAACCTTGTGGTGGGCAGTGGAACAGCAACCACATTTGATGCTGGCAGTATGGTGTTTGAATCACCGGTGGACATGTATTCTAATACAGATGCCTACGATCAATATCTGGTATTCCCACGCAGAACTATTCTTACACCCCCAGTCGACAATGTCAATCCTGATCTCCTGGTTGGATGGCAAAACAACACCGGACAGCCTGTGGGTTGGAAGAATGATTCGGACCAGCCCGTGGGTTGGAAAGATTTCATATAAATATGCAATAACTAGAAAAGAAACCATCAATGGCTACTGTACCATATACTCAATACACATTTGCCAATCAAACTGGTAACGTGGCTCTCAATCAACTGGATAGTAATTTTTCCAATATTGGCAATCTAGTGAACAATGCCATTATAGTAACAGGCAATTCACAACCCAACATTACCAGTGTGGGCACATTGACCACTCTGAATGTCACTGGTGACATCACGTCCGGAGGATTTGTTAGAGGCAACGGTGCGTTGTTGACCGGAATAGTTGCGTCTAATGCCAATGCGCTTAATCTTGTTGGCAACACTTTAAATTCTAGCGTGATTTACAGCAACTTGACCACGTTGGGCACCTTAGGTGGACTCAACGTAGATGGATCTATTTCTGTTACAGGATATGTCACTGGGGGCTATTTTTATGGTGATGGTAGCAATCTCACCAATCTTCCAATCACAATAGGCGCCACTGGCCCCACTGGTTCTGCCGGTGCTACCGGTCCTGCTGGCTCAAATGGTGCGGCTGGTGCCACTGGTCCCGCTGGTGCTGCCGGTGCTACCGGTCCTGCCGGAGATTTTTCAGGCAATTTGACTACTAACCTCAATGGTCAAGGCTATTCAATCAGCAACGTGGCCACAATATCAACCACTGGTAATATCGTCAGCAGTGGTTACCTCATTGGTACGGTAGCCAATGCTACCTATGCTACATCGGCCGGAACCGTCGCCGTAAATGCACAGCCTAATATTACTTCAGTTGGAACACTCACAAGTTTAGGTGTAAGTGGCAACATATTAACAAATGGAACAATCAGCGCGGCTGGCAATATTACAGGCGCACGGTATATTGGCAATGGGGCATTGCTCAGCAGTTTGACTGGTGCCAACGTCACAGGTACAGTAGCCAATGCCACTTATGCTACTTCGGCAGGCTCTGTGGCCAATGCCACTTATGCTATATCAGCAGGAACTGTTACAGCCAGTGCTCAATCCAATATCACCGCAGTTGGTACACTGGTAAGTTTGGTTGTTGGTGGTAACATATCAACTGGCAGCGCAATTAGTGCAACAGGTAATATCACAGGTGGCAGCATACGCACAAGTGGATTGATAAGTGCTGTTGGCAACGTCATAGGTGGAAACTTAATTTCAAATGGTATAGTTAGTGCCGCAGGAAATATTACCAATGGAAATTTATTATTAACCGGTAATACCATTTATAGCAGTAATGTTGATGGTATTACTCTTGTAACCGGTGATGGTGGTGGTGGATGGCTACGATTGCCTGCATCTTCCCCTAACACCGCTAACTTAGATCTTTATAATGCAAATGGGAATGTTTTAATCATTGCAGGCACAGGAGTTGGGCCTAATCAATGGACCTTTGACCTAACTGGTAATTTAATTCTTCCTCCTAACGGTAAGATTATTGCTAATTCAGGAAATTTAAATATTGGAAGTAGTAGTAGTTTTACAAATGTCATTGGTAATCTGTCAGTTACTGGTAATATAAAAGGTTCTACTTTAATAGGGTTGACAGTTTCTGCATCAGGTAATATTACAGGTGGTACTTTATTAACTGCAGGTATAGTGAGTGCAACTGGTAATATCGCAGGAAATTATTTTATCGGTAATGGTAGCCAGTTAACTGGATTACAAAGTTTTGTGGGTGCAACAGGACCCACTGGTGCAACAGGAATGACTGGTGCAACAGGAATGACTGGTGCAACAGGAACAACAGGTAGTAATGGAGCAACTGGCGCTTCCGGTTCTAATGGTGCCGCCGGTGCTACTGGATTAACTGGTGCTACCGGACCAATAGGAGCAACTGGAAATGGAGCCACTGGTGCTACTGGATTAACTGGTGCTACCGGACCAATAGGAGCAACTGGAAATGGAGCCACTGGTGCTACTGGATTAACTGGTGCTACCGGACCAATAGGAGCAACTGGAAATGGAGCCACTGGTGCTACTGGATTAACTGGTGCTACCGGACCAATAGGAGCAACTGGAAATGGAGCCACTGGTTCTACCGGACCAACAGGTGCAATAGGTTCTACCGGACTAACAGGAGCAACTGGAACATTTACTGGTAATTTAACTGTTAACATGAATGGACAAGGCTATTCGATCTCTAATGTTAGTTTTATATCAGTTACCAGCAACATATCGAGTGGCAATATTTTAACCAGTGGATTAATAAGTATTGGCGGCAACATTATAGGAAGTAATATTTCTACCGGTGGTACTATCAGTGCGACTGGCAACATTGCTACCACTAATCTCAAAACCTTAGGGGCTATCTCTGCTACCGGTAACATCAGTGGTAACTACTTTATTGGTAATGGTAGTCAATTGACCGGAATAACCGGTCCTCTTTTTACAGCGTATAACTCTATCAATCAAAGTCTAACTACAGGTACTGCAAATTTAATTTTTAGTACATCATATGATACTAATTCCTATTATAGTACTTCTACAGGCATTTTTACTCCTTTGCGAGCAGGATGGTACCAAATCAATGCTTCAATGCTTCCTCAATTAGTAGCAGGTACAGCAAGTGCTACAATTTTTATAACTCTTGTCAAGAATGGTATTATTGAGGCTATTGGTGCCGCTACTACTGTTACTCCAACTTTTGCAACTTTAAGTAATTCATCTGTCAGTAAAATAGTATATTTTAATGGGTCTAGTGACTATGTAAATTGCCAAATAACTAGCAATATATATAGTGGTATCTGGCGAACTGGTATCTCCCCTGCTAACTTCTTTCAAGCCGTTTGGGTACACGCATAACAGATTACTTCTGCTGTAGTACACAGCAAACGTACTAAATACAATATCATATTCTAGGATACCAAAATGACCAGTCAAATCAACCCAAATGACATCGACGGCGCTTACCCAGTGGCCGGGCAAGACAACGATAGCCAGGGCTTTCGTACCAATTTTACCAATACTGCAACCAACTTTCAATATGCGGCAGATGAAATTACTGATCTACAGAGCAAAGTACTGTTGAAGTCGGCCCTAACAGGAACGTCACTCGACAATAATGCCAACGGACAATTGTTGTACAATTTCAAATCGCAACAGGTTTCGGCCACAGTGAACCCATTGGGTACCACATCTGGCACAGTCACACTCAACTGGGCTTTAGGTTCTTATCAAACCTTGACCACCAGCGGTTCTGTTGTGTTGGGCTTTAGCAATTTCCCAGCATCAGGTGCACAAGGTAGTATTGTGTTGCAGATCAATGTTCAAAGCACCGCCCATACACTTCAACTGCCCACTGCTGTCACAATTGGTACTGCCAATCTGCAGGGCTATGTGCCTGGCACCCAAATCATCACGTTCAGCACCACCGGCATCTACACATTTGCATTTGCTACAGTAGACGGTGGAGCCACAGTGAGTGTGGTTGACTTCATGCGCAATAGAGATCCAATCTATCTGCCCAGTTCAGAAGACCTGGCAGCCTCAGCAGGTGCTAACTTGAGTGTGACAACCAGTTACTTCTCTACTTCGGCTGCAGAAACTGCAACTTTGGCAGCCGGAGCAAATGGACAGGTCAAAGTGTTAGCAGCCGCAAACGTGGCCGCTGGCAACATGGTTGTGACTGTGAGCAACGCAGGTTGGCAAGCATCAGGAACAGGAACTGCCACATTCAGCGCAAGAGGACAGGCATGTACCTTGCTGTATACCAATTCCAAATGGTTCTGTATCGGCAACAACGGTGTGACATTTGCCTAATCAGCATTGACATCCACAACTGATTCCTGTATACTCTACACACAAGGAGTAACATGGAACATCCATTCATCAACAACCTAGATGACTTGACCCTAGAACAACTGGGGTCAAAAATTTCCGAACTCAATAAGAAATTGGGCATTGCCAGGCGATCCGGCAATCCCTATCTGTGCGATCAAATACGCATGGCCTTGGTCAGTTATAACACCAAGCAACAAGAAAAAACAGCCGAACTTTACAAAAAGTCTGGCGGATCGGACACCTTTGATAACAAGATTGATATATCATGAACGTACGATTAGAATATGACATGCATTGGCGTGCCGCCATTTGGTTTGAGAACACTCTACAAATGAACTCCTACAGCATGGAGTTGGCCATCACTACTAACACTGCCGATCCTGAAGATCACATCACCAGCCTCAACAGATTGAATCATTTTGTCTACAACGAAATGGCCAATACAGTGTACATACATCAGGACAATGTGGCACAGGCACAGGCTTTGACCACGGCTGGTATCAAGATTACTACCATGCCCGAACAGCCCATTGACCAGATCATAGGTATTGCGTTATACTCTAAACTCAATGCAATTCTGGAACAACGAATGTTCATCAATGATGTGACCATACAAAGTGATCTCGGCGACAATGTGAGATATCTACACAGCGAAAGAGAAAGTCTTGGGCCCTTGAGTCAAATTGGCTGGTGGCAAGACAGTTCACCTGCACATTCAGATTTCAAATCCATCGCAGGAAAAAAACATGTGGTTCGACTCAGCAGAAATCAGACGTGGCAAGACTTGGACATGGAATGGTCTGATGCGGCGCCGTTAGAATCCACAGATGACAACACAGTGGTATTTGCAAAGTTTGGACCCGATGAAGACTGACTCAGTAGGACAAATTGTACTAGGCGAAGCCGACTTGATCAACTTGATCATGCAAGGTCGTGATCTCGAAAGTGTGAGTGGTGCCTTGGTTGATGACACAGTAGACATAGAAGCCGCGGCTTTTTGGTTGGAGCATGTGCCCGATTTCACACACTGGACCGAGCCTGATGCGCAACGAGTGTTTGATCACATGCAACAGAGCACATGGCACATGCCCGAGCAATACAAGACCTTGGACATTGCCGAACATGTGCTACAGTTGTGTACCACAGAAGCCGAACTGCAACGCTGTGGCACAGAACTATTGTTGTATCAAGAGCGTGGCCTGTTTGATCTACTGCGCTATCTCAAGTATCTGGTGGATGTCATGCGAGACAATCATGTGATCTGGGGCGTGGGTCGCGGATCCAGTGTGGCCAGTTATGTGTTGTATCTGTTGGGCGTACACAGAATCAACAGTCTCTACTATGATTTAGATCCTGCAGAGTTTCTGCGTTAAATAACTATTTAGGAGATAACTATGACACAGAAAACTTACCGAACCGCACAAGGCAAGATTGTGGACCTGGGTGCCATGATGGTACAAAACGAAGGCGTTCGTGCAGTGGGCAACATGAGTGTGAATGCTCGTGGTGACATAATTGACAATCAAGATCGTGTGTTGGCCACTCGTGCTGAACAGGTCAACAGAAATCTCAGAAGCCAGACCAATGCCAATCCTGGCCCTGTGCCCAGCAGTTCAAAGCCCATTGCCCCTCAATTGACTCCGGCACAGTTGGCCGAACAGGCCAGGAAAGAACGTCAGGCCAAACGCGATGCCATGGCACGTGGAGAAAAAGTAGAACTACGTGGCGATGCACCCACTGAAGGCCTGGCAGCCGCCATGGCTCGTGCAGAAAAACTCAAGGATACTGAATGACAAAACCAGCATATCAAGCACATCAAATTCGTCGTGAACAACTTCAAGCCCTGAACGATTCAGTAATTGTGGGCGAAATGGTATTTGACCAACGTTTTACCACAGGCGGTATTGTGTTGCTCAACGACAATGGCAAAAGCACAGGAATTCGTCCACGTTGGGGACAGGTATACGCAGTGGGACCAGAACAAAAAGATGTCCAGGTAGGTGATTGGGTGTGCGTGGCACATGGTCGTTGGACACGTGGCATTGACATCGAAGATGAAAACGGCAAACAAACTCTACGCAGAGTGGATCCCAAAGACATCCTAATTCAGTGCGATGAACAGCCCAACGATGAAACGTTTTCAACAGCCATTCACGTGGAAGCCAAACCAGACTGGATGCAACACAATTGATAATCAATTGGGACGTTGATCAAGTGATCCGTGAGTGTGGCAAGATGTATGCCAGCGCCATTGATCCTTACGAAACAGGTTGGAACAATTGGCCTTGTAAACAAGACTTATATCGTGTAAAATTTGCTGTGGACGAGATGCTCCGGAACACACCTGGCTTTGCTGGTGAAGAGGAGTGGCTCAGAGCACAAGAAGCCGAACGCATAGTTAAAATACTTAAAAAATGATTTTCAATCACATCAAACAACTCAAACAAGACGGTAAGAAAATTGGCATCACATTCAGCACTTTCGATATGCTCCACGCAGGGCACATTGCTATGCTGTCGGAAGCCAAGAATCATTGTGACTACCTCATTGCCGGGCTCCAAACGGATCCAACTATCGATCGACCTGAAACTAAAAATCGCCCTATACAAAGTATTGTTGAGCGACAAATACAGTTGGCCGCATGCCGTTATGTTGATGAAGTTGTTGTATACCAAACCGAACAAGATCTTCGTGACTTGCTGTTAATCCTGCCAGTTGATGTTCGTGTGCTGGGTGTGGAATATCAACACCTAAACTTCTCTGGCATGGAGGAATGTGGAATGCGCGGCATTGAACTTGTGTTCAACGGCAGGGATCATTCATTCAGCAGTTCAAGTCTGCGTAAACGTGTGGTGGCAGCAGAAACAATAAAGGCATTGAAGCAATGAAAGAATTATGGGTAGAAAAATATCGTCCAAAAACCATGGACGGTTATGTGTTCGAAGACGACGCCAAACGTGAACAAGTGGCTGCCTGGATTCGTGACGGATCAATTCCACACCTGATGTTTTCAGGCTCAGCAGGCACAGGCAAAACAACCCTGGCCAAGATGCTGATCTCAGAACTGGGTGTGGACGAGTATGATGTGTTGTATGCTAACGGTTCAAAAGAAGCACGTAAAGTTGAGTGGGTGGATAAGTTGATCTCATTCTGTCAAACCATGCCTTTTGGTCAGTTCAAGGTGGTGTTGATTGACGAAGCAGACTATATGAACCCCAATTCAGTCCAACCGGCGCTTCGTAACTTGATGGAAGACTATAGTCAGACTGTGCGATTCATTCTCACTTGCAACTATCCCAGCAAGATCATTCCACCCTTGCATTCACGATGCCAAGGTTTTCATATTACCAAGACTGATCACACCGAATTCACTGCTCGTGCGGCCACGGTGTTGGTCACAGAAGGTGTGGAGTTTGATCTGGATGTGCTGGACACTTATGTCAAGGCCACATACCCTGATCTACGCAAGTGCCTGAACTTGTTGCAACCTAACTCACAATCGGGTCGTTTGATACCACCTGGCGCCGCAGACAAGAGCATGGGAGATTGGCGCCTGGAGTGTGTGGACTTGTTCAAGCAGGGTCGAGTGCGTGAAGCCCGAACACTCATGTGTCAAAGTGCCACACCCGAAGAAGCCAGTGAGATATTCACCTGGATGTACAACAACTTGGACTTGTGGGGGCGTACTCCTGAACAGCAAGATCAAGCCATTGTGATCATTCGTGACGGCTTGGCCAAGATACCCTTGGTAGCCGACCAAGAAATCAACTTGAGTGCAACCTTAATTGAACTTGGCCAAATCACTTGAACCCAGAATAGATCCCAACAACAGGATCACGTTCCTGCTGGACTGGGAACTCACAATGAAATGCAATCTAGATTGCAGTTATTGTGGGCCAGTGGGGCACGACAATTCAACCGCGCACCCTAACACACAAGGTTGCCTGGATGCCATTGATTTCATGTTTCGTTATGCAGACATATACATGGGTCACAAGATCAAAGGCATACGCTATGTGGTATTGAATGTGTATGGTGGTGAAAGTCTACATCATCCTGATATAGTTCAAATACTAAAAGCAGTGCATGACCGTTACCGGCCCTATCAAGATCGTTGGCATCTCACAGTGACTACCACTACCAATGCCATTATAAATGATCGGAAATTACAAAACATAATTCCTTTGATAGATGAATTCACTGTGAGTTATCATACAGAGAATTCTGCCAAGCAAAAACAACAATTTCGAGAAAATTTGTTGACCATACAACAAAGCGGACGAAGACTCAAATGTGTGGTGCTGATGCATTCTGATCCGGATCATTTTGCCGATGCCACCGGCATGATCGACTGGTTGAACCAACACAAAATAAAATATCTGCCCAAACAACTGGACCATATGCCTGCGCAAACGCAGTTTAACTATGATGTCCAACAGGTGGTTTGGTTTGAATCGCTGTACAAAAAATCATTGCATCATGCCACCATGATTGATGGCCAAGCAGATCTAGCAGAAACTGGACGTACCTGTTGTGGTGGAAGAGAATTTTGTATGGACCAGGATCGAAAAAGTGTACACAAATTTGTGGCCAACAAATTCCCAGACTGGTATTGCAGTGTGAACGAATTCTTTTTGTTTGTCAAGCAACTGACTGGCGACGTATATACCAACAAAGATTGCAAAATGAAATTTGATGGCACTGTGGGCCCCATTGGCAATTTGTCTGACGTTGAGCCCATATTGCAACAGGCACAAGATCCCAACCGACCAATTATTCGTTGTGCCAAAAGCAGTTGTTGGTGTGGTCTTTGTGCGCCCAAGGCCGCCGACTTGGATACATACAAAACAATTATGAGGAAATATGAGATACCTGTTGATAACCTACTTTAAAAAGCCTTCAGGCCAAATTGATGAAATCACTGCGGTCAGCCGAAATCTCAAAAAGCGAGACATTCAAACTTGTAGTGTAATACTCGACTTTAAAAATCTAAGTGTAGTAAAATGCAGCCTAGATGGCACAGTGGTTCCAAGAGATTGGGATCGAATTGTGTCATACTACAATCAATATTACGAAAACATCATTGAGCGACTGTTACAAGAGAACGGTTATGAGATTGTGAAAGAACAAAATGGATCATAAAAAAAAGTTTTTCTTGTTCAAGCAAGCAAAAAACTTTTGTGCGGTTCCCTGGAATCATTTTGAAATTTTTACCAATGGTGCGTTGCGTACTTGTAGCAAGGGCCACAACATTGGCAACATTAATCAACAGCCTCTAGATCAGATACTACAGTCCAATCAACTGCACAGTATCAAACAAGACCTCTTGCATGACCGTGCCAATGACAACTGCGTGAAATGCCATCAATTGAGCACCGGCACCGAACATTTTGACCTGCGCAATCACTACAATCCCATGTTTGCCAGTTTTGACATTGACTATGAAAATGTCAAGGCATTTGAACTCAATGGCATTGACCTACACTGGGACAACACCTGTAATCTCAAATGTGTGTACTGCAACGCAGAACAAAGCAGTTCTATTGCTCAGGAACAAGGCGTTGTGATCCATCGTCAGGATCAAACCAATATAGAACAAATCATTGGACTGGTTGAAAAAAATCAACATCACATGAAAGAAATCTATTTTTCGGGTGGTGAACCCTTGTTGATCAAACACAATGCAAAATTGTTGAAAAGAATCAGCAACACTCAATTGCCGCTAAGAATCAATTCCAACATCAGTCATTTAACGGACACAAATGCAGTTTTTGCCGAAATCAAACGATTCAAAAATGTGCTATGGACTGTGAGTGCCGACTGCGTGGGACCGCAGTTTGACTACATTAGACATGGCAGCAACTGGGAGCAATTTTTACTAAATCTTGAAACTATCAAAACCCTGGGACATGGCATAAGATTAAATCTAGTTTGGTTTGTGGCCAATGTGGCCAGTATGTTTGATACCATAAAATATTTTGCTCAACAACATGATATAAAAGATATCACAATCAATCAACTGGTTGCACATCCATATCTACGTGCTAGACATGCTCCCACTGATCTCAAACAACAGGCACAACAACAACTGACAGCATTACTGACTTCAGGGTTGATACAAGAAAAATCCAATGCCTGGCACAACATTGCCAGATGCAGTCGAGAGTTGGCCATTGACGAAAGTCAACCCTCTGGCTATGTTGAATATTTTGATGGCCTGGACAGCATGAGAGGCACCAACTGGCGGCAGGTATTTCCTGAATTGATACCATGAAAACCTGCTTGATTACCGGAGGTGGTTCTAAGTTTGGTGCCGACATAACCAAACAATTGATAGCCAATGGCTATCATGTGTACTTGATAACTGGCAGTCCTGACACCTGGTACAACAATACCAGTGTGACTGTGATACCAGTGTCATGGAAAAAATTATCATTGAACAACATTAGAGACTGTATCCCTCCAGTTGAGCATGTTGATTTGGTATTTTTCAATCACAATGCCAGCGCATTGAATCAATCACGATTTAAGAAATCCACAGTTCAAAATCCGCAAGACTGGCAACAGAGTTATTTTGTGGCCTGTCAATTCCCATTCTATTTGACTCATGCTCTGGGCAATAGAATCTCTCCTGATACCAAAATTGGCTGGATGCTGAGCAAACTGATTGCCACACCATTGGATGAACACGTGGGTTATGCAGACTATATTGGCAACAAGTTTACCAATGCCTGCATCATGAGATCATTTGCTCTGAACTTTCCGGCTTGCTTTTTTGGGATTCATCCGGATGGCACACTTGATCATGAACTTGACAAAAAATCCCAAGATATAGTACAATTAATAGATCAAAAAACCACAACGGAACTGAACGGAAATATCTTTTCCACCAAAGGCCAAATACTCAAACTTTATGAAAAAATACAACCCTAAACAACTGATACTAGTGGACGCTGATGGTGTGTTACTAGATTGGGAATACGCCTTCTCTGTGTGGATGGAAGAACACGGCTTTGCAAGAACCGAAGGCAGTCAGTTCCTGTATGACATCGGCGAAAGATATGGTATAGGGCATGAACAGGGTCGCAAGTTGATCAAGATTTTTAACGAATCGGCTGCCATTGGTTTCTTGCCGCCCTTGCGTGATGCCATGTACTATGTGAAGCGACTGCACGAAGAGCATGGTTATGTTTTCCATTGCATCACCAGCCTGAGTCTTGACGCCAATGCTGGCAAACTGAGAGAAATGAATCTGCGCAAACTGTTTGGCAAAACAGCCTTTGAACGTGTGACCTGTTTGGAAACCGGCGCAGACAAACATGAGGCCCTGAATGAGTATCGCGACTCAGGTTGCTGGTGGGTAGAAGACAAACCGGAAAATGCTGAAGTTGGACATGAACTTGGTTTAAAAAGTATCCTAATGGAACATGGACATAATATGAATCATGCCAACAAGCAAATTCCGGTTGTGAAAAACTGGCGAGAAATTTACGAAATCGTCACCTCCTAGTCCTCGTACAATCTCAGCACTGAGCCAATGATGGGATGACGCTGGATATCACGTCCAGTCATTCTACACACAGCCATGCCCGGCACAGGATTGGATTCCAATCGAGTGCATAGATCCAGCAGTCCATTGGCGTCCTGCTTGCGATCTGCTTGTTCTACATCTCCTGTGACCACAATTCTACTGCCTGTGCCTATGCGGCTTAACAGCATTTTCATTTGGGCAGGAGTGGCGTTTTGCATTTCATCTGCAATGATCCAGGCATGCTTGAACGTGCGTCCACGCATGTAGGCCAAGGGTGAAATTTCAATAGTGCCTTCTTCGATCATGGCCAGGATCTCGGGCGGGCGGTAATATTCGCGTAGCACATCAAGCAAGGGTCTTGTCCAGGGTTCCATTTTGGCCACTAGATTGCCGGGCAAGAAGCCATGTTGTTCATCCTCCACGCCAATGGCGGGACGAGTTAGAACGATACGTTTGGCTTCGCCGCTTCTGAATGCTTTGACCGCTGCCAGCATGGCTAGATAGGTTTTACCAGTTCCTGCTGGCCCTGCTGTGACAATGATGTGTTGGTCTGCGTCGAGTAGATTTAGTATGAGATGCTCTTGATTTCTTGTTTTAGGGATGAGTTCTATGGGTCGTTGTCGTGCCTTTGGTTGTGTGTTGAACTGAATTGTGTTTTCAATGTTGGTTTGCATACGTTGTTGCGCTTTGGCGCCTCGGTTTCTACTCAAGTCGGATTCTCCTTTTGAAACAGCCGGTTGGGCTGTAACTCTATTTAGGTCCGCAGTCAGCAAGTTCTATGGCCATGTATTTCTGGGATCTGCGGCATAAGTATTTCTCTATCCGGGCAAATTCTAAACAAACACCCTTTTTGCCATTGCCATAAATATCTACATGGCACTCAAAGACGAAGCAATTTTTAAAGATCATACGGATTACTGGTTGGTCGCTGACAACATCCGCGACATCTATCTGTCAGAGGGCAGTTTGCTTACTCTCTTGGATTTTGAGCGTGTGCTGGACGAAATGGACCTGTATGCGTTCAAAAACTGGGATCGCGGTGAATTGGTACAAGGCCCAGATATTGGCAAGTACAAAGTGGGCTGTATCTTTATGTGGCCCGAATCACTCATGCCCGACCCACGTGGCGCACGTCGACTGCTGCCGTTTGATTGTGATGTGAGATTCAAAAAAACCACTATCAAAATACCCATCAAAGTGGAGCAACCCGCAGACTACATGGCCGGAACGCACACAGCACGTTTAGTAGACAAACATGTGTGGCTGGTGGAAATTGTCATGCCCAAAGCCCTGATCAGTGACATCCGCACAGGTTCCATTGAACTGGAAGACCAGGATATTGATCTAGAAGATTTGGATAGTGCCTATCAAGAAGATCTTGACAGCGAACAGTATCAAAATGATACGAGCGCCCAAACAGCACAACAATCATTACAACAACCAGGAGCACCAATTGCAGCCGCACCGCCAGCATTTGCTTGAAGGTCTTGAATACAAAGACCTCGAGGGCATTTTAAAGCCCACTGTTCACGTGGACGAATTTTCATCCAAAATGGGCGATGATGATGACATCATTGTGCTAAGTTTCTTCACCAGAGACAAAGCCGCAGCCAAAGATCTCATGAATTGGTTTGAAAAAGGCTATGATTTTGTGCTGGACGCTGATCAAAGCCCTGGCGAAATCAAGCCCAATAGATATCTAGTGTACGTGGAAATGCGACGTCGCAGAGCCGCTCCTGAGCAGGTGCAAACATTGCTGGCGGATCTGGGCACACTCACTGAGTTTGATCCTGAAGACTGGACCATGGTCTACAAGGAAAAAAGTCACCCTTGGAGTGAGGAAGAGTTTGCACGTCTAGTGCCACTCAGCCCACGAGAATATCGTGAGCGCACAGAAAAAGATCTCAACGAATGGCGCATTGCTGCCGGTATGCCTGTCAAGGCCACCTACGAGCGAGATGATGCTATTCGCACAATACAATCAGCGGCAGGTATCCTATGAGACTACGAGAATTTGCACCCGACAGCAATGATGGCAGCGGTGAAGACAATGTGTTACGTAACTATGCTAGAATGTGGTGGAACGGTGACGATGCAACACAACAGCAAATTGAAGTGGCACTGGCTCAAATGGGCTGGGAAATTGGCGAGGACGAAGGCGGCTACGACAACGGCGGTGTGTTTGTGGTACGTGCTGGAGACGAGAATGGCCGCAGTTATGAGTCATGGCCCGCAGAAGAACTAACTGAAAACGTGTACACAGTAGACCACAATAATCCTTTTGGACCACAAGGACGCTTTGTGGGCGATACAGGCCCTGCATATATTTCAACCACAGTACCTCGTCATGAGTTCCGTGCAGGTGATCGAGTGATATACAAACCCACTGGTGCTCGTGCTCGTATCGAGAACTTGTACAAAAACGGAACCGTGGCAAGAATTCATGTGGCATCAGGCATGGGTGGCCAATACTTTGATGCCAAAGTCGCTGATCTAAGACCCATTGGGCTAGGCCCCTTGGAAGAAAAAAGCACAAGCCAGGCACAGTTCCGCACAATGGCAGCAGCCGCACATGATCCTGCATTTGCTCGCAAAGTAGGTATCAAGCAGAGTGTAGCGAAAGAGTTTAACCGGGCTGACAAGGGCCAGAGTTACAAGTCATTGCCCAAACGGGCCGACTGATCATGAGACAATTCATCAATCTTGTGGAAGCAGTCGAAAAGGGTTGTCCCATTGCCACACATGACATCACACTAAACCTTAAAAATCGCCAAAAGGCCATTGACGATTATCACTATGGTCCAGCCAATCCTTTGGAGCCCGGCGACTACTGGGCAAAGGCTGCCAAGCGTTGGTCAGTGACAGAAAAGACTGTGAAGACCATGCGCTGTGGCAACTGTGCGGCGTTTGACGCCAGTGATACTATGAGAAAGTGTATTGAGTCGGGTATACAGGGCGATGAACGGCATGCGGATGCCAATGCCACAATCAATCTCAGTGATCTTGGCTATTGCAACTTCCTACACTTCAAATGTGCCGGAACCAGAACCTGTGCGGCTTGGGTAGTGGGCGGACCCATTACTGAAAAAGATCGCGGACGCAAGGCCAACTAAATGCGCCTGGGTGATCTGTTTGAAAGCAGTGGCCCCAGTCTAGCGGGCAGTTACACACCAGATCTGGTGTTCAGCAAACTGTGGCTGGCTCGTGAATTAAAAAAAGTATTACAACAGCAGGGCATTGACTCAGTGCCAGTGGCCTATATTCTAGGTTCGTGGTACTCAAACCTCAGCACAATCCTACGCAAGACAGGCATGCCAATTGATCGGATAGTGGATGTAGAACGTCGAGGTGAGTGGTTAGAATTAGGGCAACAACTACAGCAAGACATGGGTATCCGGGGTGTGCAACACATGCAGGCCGATGCTAATCGTATTGATTATAGACAACTTGAACAACCCGGCGTGGTCATAAACACCAGCACCAATGACATCCCTGACCATGGATGGTTTGATCACATACCTGAAGGAACCATTGTAGTGCTACAAGGGCGGGATCGTGTGGCCAAGGGAGCAGAACACACATATGATTCTCCTGCAGAACTGCTGGAAATGTTTCCGCTAGAAACTGTGCTGTATTCAGGCACCTGGCACTTGCAAGATCCTGAAACCGAGTATCAGCGTTCAATGGTGATTGGCGTCAAAGGACGTGAACCCTTGCGAGAACTACAGTTCTTGGGTTCTACTTGTACCAAAGACTGTTCAGGACACCGTGCAGGCTATGAGTGGTCAAAACGCAAAGGCCTAGTTCACGCCGCATCCTGGAGCCCCAGTTTCAACAAAGGTGCCGCACTGGCAGTGGCTGGAAAATAAACCGCACATACTATTCACAATATATAACTGCACTATGAAGTTGAAAAGTTTCGGGTGCAGTTTTATTTTTGGCAGTGAATTGCAGGACGCCAACAGCACTTGGCCTGCGCTGTTGGCCCAGCACTACAATTTGCCATACCAATGTCATGCCGAACCTGGCTCGGGTAATTTGCGTATATTAGAATCAGTGTTAAACGCACTGGCAGATCCTGAACCTGCTGTGTATGTGATAGGATGGACCTGGATAGATAGATTTGATTACGCAGACCCTGCCACAGATCAATGGCAGTCCGTATTGCCCGCAGACACAACACAACAAGCACAGTATTATTATCGACATTTTCATTCACAGTACAAGGACAAACTTTCCACACTAATTCATATCAAAACAGCACAAGACGCTGTGCTGGCGCAGGGTCATCGTTTGGTAATGACACACATGGATAACCTAATATTTGAAACTGCCTGGCACTGTTCGCCTGCTGTGGCACAATTACAAACTAGTATTGCACCTAATATTGTGCAGTTTGAAAATCAAACTTTTTTGGATTGGGCTAGAAAAAACAAACATCCAATAAGTGCCCTGTGGCACCCACTGGAAAGCGCACACCGTGCTGCCGCTGACTTGTTGATCAGTTACAGTTTGGTATAAACAAAATATAATCTATCATTGGCATCCTTTTTAAATGTATCCAAATGCAAGTTGTATTTCTCTGCAAATTCATTTGCTATTTCAAATGACCAAGGAAATATTTCTACATAAGGTCCTGTCCGGTGCGTGATTCCTGGATTGGCACGTAAAAAGAATCGACCCCCGGTCTTTAATAAATTCACACAATGCGCAAAACGTGCTTCAATTTCGTCCCGTGAATTAAAGTTGATTGATCCTAGCGCAATAATAACATCATGACTCTCAGGCTTGACCCGGTAGTCTAATATATCAACTTCGTAATCTGCACAATTATTGTAAGGGTCAATTCCAATTAAATTGTTAATTCTTCCTTTAAATGGGTGATAGCCACAACCTACATCCAACACACGCTCAGGATTTAATCGATTGATTTCATCAGCCAGGTCCCAGCCTGTGTGTTCGTAGTCGCCTGTGCGCGGTTTCCATATTTCTGAAAAGAAACGTAGAATATAGCGTTCACTCAAGTCATCTACGATGTCGCGCAGTGTGCCCACATAATCACAAGGCAGTGATAACTCTGCTTCCACAGCGTCTTTAAATTTTCTATAACGTGCAGGAGTCCAGGGCAGGTCTTGCACCACTGTGTCAGCATCTACAACAATATCTGCGTACTTGGGCAAAGCGAAGGCAGTGTGCAAATTTTGCACCAGTAAGTTGAAAATTTTAGTGTTCATTGTGTTCCTTGATTATGATATCTAGCAGTTCTTCCGTGCAAGTGGGAAATTGGTTGAGACCGTGGCAGGCAATTGCCATGCCCTGCACCTGCAGACAGTGTTGAACAATTGCTTCGCCCATGAGACTTATGGGCGTCCATTTGCATGACTGACCCTGAAGGCTTGTCACAATGGTTTTTATTGTGTCAAATTCTTCAATGACATATTGTTGTTTGTTAAACCATTCTTGGTAAAAACTGTCAATGTCAACAGCAGGGTCCAGGGTCAAGTTGCAATAGTCCAACATAGTTATCACAGTATTTTTGAAGTTGTACAAAATATCGTCTGGAGTGATCAACAACCAATTGGGTCTGGCCAATTTGGACACCTGCAAATAATTGTCTGTGTTGGCAAACCAAAAACTCAAGGCTTCTCTTATTTCATACTGTTGCATGTCTCTCACTGTGGTGTAATCTGGGTTCCAATCTTTTGGTTTATCATGCAACAGGTCATTTAGGTAGTGCCACTGGGTTTTTTTATGCCAGGCCAATAGATGATTTCTCAAAACTTGGTCAGGTGTGTCAAAATGTACCAATATCATTTTTTGTTGTGCTGGCACAATATCTTTGATTTTCAGCACAGTGGTCACAGGGTCCAAACGATCATATCCAGGGTAAACAGGTGTGGCTATTTGGCAATCACTCAACTGACCCAATTCATTCAATGACATGGGATGAAATTGTTTGGTAAAAGAATGCATACTGCCATTGCTGGCAATCTCAGCATCAACTGACTCCAGTTCCTGACTGAAGTTACGCAGACAGTACTCGATTGTGCTGCCAAATGCTCCTACTGGAAATAATACAGTGATCATGGAAAATTTACAGGTTGTTTAAAAATTTTATGATTAGGTTAAAAATTTTAGTGTTCATTGAAAAATTTGATATATAAGTTAGATTTTCAAATACTATTTAAGGAGTTTGTATGCTAATCAAAAAATTATTAATCGCCCTACTGCTAGTACCTGTAATAGCCCTGGCCTGGGAACCCACTCGGCCTGTGCAAGTTATTATAGGCAACACGCCCGGCGCTGGCAACGAAATGGCCTTTAGAAAACTGGCCGAAATTGTACAGAAAAAGAATCCTAATTTTGTGTATGTGGTACAAAACATTCCTGGAGCAGATTCAGTAATTGCCAACAATCGGTTTTTGGAAGCCGCCGCGGATGGGCACACTATCAATTTGCCCAGTCACATGAGCAGTTATGTCACAAATGACATCTGGGAAAAGTCAATTAAAAAATACAACTACGATTCATTTGTGGATGTGCTGACTATGGGCAAATCACCATTGGTGTTGGTGGCATCGGTAAAGAGTGACATCAACACGCCTGAACAATTTGTGCGATTAATACGCACTGCAACCGGTCCTGTCAATGTAGCCATTGGCGGCGGCGCACATCGCACTGCTTTTGAATACTTGATGGCCAAGGGTAATGGCAATCGAGACCAAGTCAAATCAATCAAATTCAATGGTCCTGTTCCTGCACTGCAATCGGTGGGCCAATGGGACGGAAAGATTGGCACAGAGTTTGGTATCATGCCCATTGCTGTGGCCAAGAGCCTGATAGATGCAGGCAAGGTAAAACCCATTGGATTTACAGGCACAAGGAAAATGGCGCAATTCCCCAACGTGCCATTGCTGAATACAGTAGCACCTGGTATCAATGTGTATGCGGCTTGGTCAATTGAACTGCCTCCTGGCACCAGCCGAGACATAGTAGAGTGGTATCAACGTGAATTTGCCGCGGCTGTGCGCAGTTCAGAGTACCGGGAATATACAGATGCCAATGTTATTTTTTATGAAGAATCAGAATTAACTCCTGCAGGGCTAAAGCGTCACATGGATGAATTACGTGCGTCATTTATTCCTGTACTGAGTCGAATTGATTTAAGTAAAGAATGAAATATATATTTGTAGCCGGTGCACCAGGCTCTAAATGGTCAAGTGTAGTTAAAAACATCTATTATTCGCCATCAATTGATCAGACTGATTATTCAGATGCTAGAACATACTATCACGATGCGTCGGGTCAAATGGAACTCATGCATCTGGGCGTGTATTATGATCCTGGAATGGAATTCGGCGGGTTCTTTGATCAATTAAATCAGTACACAAAGGCTGAATGTGAAGCCGAATTTGATAGGCCTTTTTCAGGTTCAGGTGTGCGAATAATTAAATCACATGTGTTTGCCAATCACATTGATTATATCAAAAAGACCTGGCCCGATTGTCCCATAGTGCTAGTACATCGTGAGGATGATGCTTGTTTAGGCTGGTGGGTCAAATGCGGCCATTTTGACATCACATATCCGCTGTATCACGATTACTACAAAAATTTGCGAACAATGGCTGGAATTATTCGTGAACAGAACACAGGCATAGTGGCCGCACAACGTAGATATCCCGGACGGCACCCACTTACAAATCAACAATTGGCCCGTATGCTAAGTATTACAGTACCACCAGACGCATACAGTCAAGATTATGGTCAATCAAATGTGAGAGTAACAGTAATATGAAATCAAATTGGGAAATGTCAAGGGCACGAAGCACCTATCATTTTGATCCCTTTCAAAAGGATCTGCCGGAAACAGTAATGTCATACCTGGGACATGTTGAACCCACATGGTCAAATGATCTGACAGATATCATTGTTAACGCAAAGCCTGCCACCTGGGCCACACGCGGCTACAAAGGTGAGGGCATTGAAGCACCGCCTGAAGACCTGGCTCGAGAAGAATATGATTTGACCAGTCACGGCATGTCACGAGACCTGCCTATTACACATTTGAACTGGCGCTTGCCCGAAAGTCTGCAACGTATCAGTGATTGTTTTGCCCTGGAAGACTGTATGAATCGCATACATGTACAACAGCCCGGAGAAGTATGGAACTTGCACATAGACAAATTGTACAAATGGGCACCCGATGCACCGGACACTGTGATGCGTATAATGATACAATTGACAGACTGGCAGCCGGGTCAGTTCTGGGAATACGGCAACTACCACTACAATCAATGGCGTGCCGGAGATGTCACCACATTTGACTGGGCCAATATTCCACATGCCACAGCCAATGCCGGCTTTCACCCACGGGTGACCTTGCAAATCACAGGTATTCGCACTGCAGCCACCATGGACTATTTGGCACAATTACCTGTATGAAAACAATATTGATCATAACAGGACCACAAGGGTCGGGCAATCATTTATGGTCAAAGATATTTGCCCTGCATCCTGATGTGACAGGCTGGCAGGCCTTGCTAGACACCTACTGGATAGGACACGACCAAGAGCCATTTGCAGAATGCTGGGTGAATCCCGAACGTCTTAGAGACTTTGATTGGACACAGAGCGACTGGTACGTGACTTCAATCAGTGTGCCTTACATGCTGAATGGGGTGCCCACTGTGCCTGATCTACATGCTTTTGTGACACAATTACAAACCCTGGGCATACGTGTTAAATTTGCTGTGCTGGGCCGTGATCGTAATATCCTGCGCCTGCAACAGACTCGTGTGCGTGGTCTATCTACTGTGGGCACAGCATTGGCCCAGTATTCAGACCTGATTTCACCTGCAGAACAAATACGCCCATTTGCCATGCCTGTGTTCCTGAGTTATGAACTATTGCATTTGTATCAAGACAAATATCTGGAAATGATTGCACAACAATTGAATTTCCCCATGGCCACAGACGATGCCAGACTTGCAGAAATATTAGCAGAAGATACAAATAGGAAATATATTTCGCAGGTGGAGCATCAGCCCACAGACGATCTCGCACATCACGCATCAAGGAAACGACCATGAAACAACCCCAACGCATTCTAATAATGGGCCTGCCCGGCTCAGGAAAAACCTACTTTGCAGAACGATTACGACAGTATCTCGAGTCACATCTAAATCCTATAAACGAGCACAGTCTGCGACCCATTGCGGATGCCCGAGTCACGGTGGCCTGGTTAAATGCCGATGATGTACGTACTCAATACAATGACTGGGATTTCTCAACAGAAGGACGAGTGCGCCAAAGTGTGCGCATGCGAGACCTAGCAGATGCTGCCGATACTGATTATGCTATTGTGGACTTTGTTGCACCGCTAGTTGAACAGCGCAACAACTTCAAAGCAGACTGGACAATCTGGATTGATACTATAGAACGGGGCCGCTTTGAAGATACCAATCGAGCGTTTGTGCCACCCGAAGTGTATGACTTCCGCATCACAGAACAAAACGCTGAAAAATGGGTGGAATTTGTGGGCGAACATATCATTGAAAATCGCCGACGGCCCGTATTCAATTGGCAACAGGAAACTGTGCAATTATTAGGAAGATGGCAACCATGGCATGCAGGTCATCGAGCATTGTTTGAACGTGCTATTGTCAAGACAGGACAGGTAGTCGTTCAAATACGTGACTGTCAAGGCTGGCAAGGAACCAATCCTTTTGCCCTAGAGCAAGTTAAATACTTCATACGCAGAGATTTAGATACACTATATCAAGGACAATATGAAATACAAGTGGTTCCTAATATTGTTAATGTTACTTACGGTCGTGACGTGGGTTATAGAATTGAACAAGAGTCCTTTGATGAGCAGATTACCGATATCTCTGCGACCAAGATAAGGCGGAGCCTGGGTCTTGAGTGACACCGCTGTCCGTAGCCTGACCAAGGCTGTGACCTGGAGAATTACAGGCACTGTGGATACATTCCTAATTTCGTGGCTAATCACCGGTGAATTGTTGTTGGCGTCGGGCATTGCGGTTACAGAAATCTTGACCAAGATCTGCTTGTTTTGGTTGCACGAGCGTGTGTGGAACAGGATTGACTGGGGCCGCAACTAAATAGTTGTATGTGGATCTTACACTTTCTTCCTGACTCAATTATTCTCGCATTCTGTAATATTCTACTGTTCGCAGGCATAGTAGCCACTGCGGCAGGCTTTGCGGCGCATCGCATTCCTGTGTTGTGGTCATATCAATTGGGCTTTAAACTGGCTGGTATCTTGTTGCTAGTACTAGGGGTTTACTTTCGCGGTGGGCTTGCTGTGGAAGAACAATGGCGTGAGCGTGTGACAGCGGTAGAAGCAAAACTTGCTATTGCAGAAAAGGCCTCAGCAGATGCCAACCGAACAGTTGAAGCAAAAACACAACAACGTGTGACTCAAATACGTCAACGCATGACCTACGTCAAGCAGTATGTTGACCGTGAAGTTGTCAAATACAATGATCAGTGTGCAATTCCTGAACAATTTATTCGCGCACACAATGATGCGGCAGAGGCACCCAAGAAATGAAATACGTCATAATTGCTTTATTACTGAGTGGTTGTTCAACCGTGGTTCCTGTCACTGCTAAATTTCCTGAGCCGCCAGGCCGAGGTGCCATGACCCCATGTCCAGCCTTGCAGAAACTAAATGATGGAGCACGACTCAGTGATGTGGCCAACACTGTGACAGTGAACTACGGTACCTATTATGAATGCGCGGTGAAAACTGACGCCTGGCAAGAGTGGTATGCGATACAGAAAATCATATTTGAACGGGCCGGGCGATGAAAATCTCTGATGTGTTAACAGAAGCAGTACCTGCAACAGCACCGTCAAATGTGGGCCGTGACTATATCAACATGTTGAACTTTGTGAAAGGCAGTGGACTAGAGGGTGTGCCTGCTGACCAACAAGTGGCAGTGGCCCTGTTCAAAGAACTACAAAAACAACAGCAAAAGAACACACAAATGGGTCGTGAATTGAGTGCGGCCGAAAAACGAATTGACCAAGCCACATCTAGCGGAGAATTATACGGACAAGAACTGGCCACGCATCAAGCCGAACTAGAACGTGAACGCGGCGAAATTGAAAAACAACAGGAGAAAATGGGTCAAATTGATCAGCAGTATGCCAGCCGTGCGCAGGCCAGTGAACAACAAATGCGATCGCTTACAGATCAATTGGCTGAATTAAAAACCAAACCTGGTGTGGATAAAAGTACCGCAGAAACACTGCAACGTCAAATTGAGAAATTAGAAAAAGAAGGCATCGGTCAAGACAAGTATCAAGAATTACAAAAGAATATTGAGCAAATTCAAGGCATGCAACAGGTGGATGATGGCGTAATTCAAGACTTGGTCGCACAGATCAAATCTGCAGAGTCTGCGGCTGCTGAAATAGGCCAGACCAAAAAAGAACTTGGTCAGGCCCTGGACCGGGCTACCAAAGATGCTCTAGATCAAGTTGCGCAGATGAAACAAGATTTGGCTAAACTTGCTCAATTACAAACAAATGTACAAACCGCAGTGGTTGATGTATTGCCTCAACAAATTGAACAACTGAAAAGCAAGATTGGGGAATTAGATTCTGAAAATGAAGATCAATACAATGAGTTACTAAAACATCAACAAGCATTGGACAAGATTTCACCTGGTGGCAACGGCGGCTTGCCAGTGACACCGCCAGATACAACGCCTCCAACTGTGAAACCATCTGGAAAACCGCCGATGTAGATCGGACCGGTGGGTGACAATATAGCCAAACAACAACAAAAAATAGATGCTCGTCGTCTGGCACAAGCCCAAGGTATCAATGTAATTGATTTTGAAAAGGAACCAGAATCAATGACCGAATCAGCATTTCGGCGATCAATTGCCTGGGCAACAGGTCGAATAAAATAAAGGAGCAAGCATGAGCACAATCTTAACCCGAGACCAACTAAAACAAATGGTTAAAAATCCCTATATTGATCACTGGTACACGGTATTAGAACAATTACTAGATGATTATGATATCAACTCACCGCTCCGTGTGGCACATTTCGTAGCACAATGCGCTCACGAGTCGGGCAACTTTGTTTTTATCAAAGAGAATCTCAACTACAAGGCAGCCAGTTTGAGAAAGATATTTGCCAAGTATTTCCCCACAGACGAATTGGCCGCTCAATATGCCAACAAGCCTGAACGCATTGCCAACAGAATCTATGCCAATAGAATGGGCAATGGCGATGAAGCGTCAGGTGATGGATACAGATACTGCGGACGTGGCCTAATTCAACTCACAGGCAAAGACAACTACACATTCTTTGCAGGCAGTTTAGATATCTCAGTAGAAGAAGCCTCAGAGTACTTGGCCACATTTGAAGGCGCCGCACAGAGTGCCTGCTGGTTCTGGGAACAAAACAACCTGAATAGATTTGCAGATGCAAATGATGTCAAAGGATTGACCCGGGCCATCAACGGTGGCTATATTGGCCTGGAAGATCGCCAGAGCCACACAGAACATGCATTACACATACTAGGAGCATAACATGGCAGAAGTAAAACAAGAAGCAAAACCCTTGTCACGTTCAGAACGCGAGGCAGAGATTAAGGATAAGTGCGGCTGGGTTATTGTTGTGTTGGCCGCACTGCTGGCAATCAACACATACCTGGGCAACGGCAACTCAGGAAAGGTTCTTAATAATACAATTGACGCTAATAACACCTGGGCGTTTTACCAGGCCAAATCAATCAAAGGCACCTTGGCAGAAATGGCCTTGGATGATGCCATGGCCCGTAAAGACGTGGCCAAGGTGGCTGAACTCAGCAAGAAAATTGCACGTTATGAGTCAGATCCTGTGACAGGTGAAGGCAAGAAAGAACTCATGGCCAAGGCACGTGCTCTAGAAGCAGATCGTGCAGTGGCCAAAAGCCGCAGTCCCTGGTACACATTTGCAGGGTCATTGTTTCAAATTGCCATTGTGCTATTATCGGCTAGTATCTTGGCCGTGAACACAAGATTATATACTGCTAGCCTATGGGTAGGCGGTGGCGCAATGATCCTGATGAGTCAGGCCATTTGGCTTTGGATCCCCGCAATCATATAAAAGGAACAATCATGGCAGAAGAACAACAAATGAGCGCAAGCGAAAAGAAAAAAGAAGATTGGATGAACTCCAAATGGCGCCCCATGATGGGCTGGATGTACATGTGTGTATGTTCATTTGATTTCGTGGTTGCACCCATACTATGGAGCCTGACTCAGAGTCTGTTCCACGGTGCTGTGAATGTGCAGTGGCAACCGCTCACTCTACAGGGTGCTGGGTTGTTCCACATCTCCATGGGTGCTGTGCTGGGTATTGCGGCATATGGTCGCACACAGGAGAAACTGAATGGAGCCAACA
>Ga0209085_1000329_pt1 | contig 35587 bp, 36 predicted proteins | sample C_131016_EF_Meta_FD_187310 | JGI IMG/M metagenome (GOLD analysis project Ga0209085, IMG submission 187310) | Freshwater microbial communities from Lake Croche, Canada to study carbon cycling - C_131016_EF_MetaG (SPAdes) (version 2) | ecosystem: Environmental > Aquatic > Freshwater > Lake...
AAAAATATTATGAAAGTAAGATACTAATGTTAAATTCAGAAAAATCTAAAAAAATCCTAAAATGGAAAACTAGATATAATCTCGAACAAAGTCTAAAACTTACTTCTTTATGGTTTAAAGAGTTTATGAAAAAAAATAATAAAAATATTTTAAAACTAACTCAAAATCAAATCAGAAACTATTTTAATTAAATTATGAAAGATAATATTTTAGAAATAAGAAATAAAATATTAAGTTTAGTTAATGATTATTCTAATATAAATTTTAAAGAAAAAGAATTCATACCTGGTGACAGCGATGTTCCGGTATCAGGAAAAGTTATTGGTGCTTTAGAACTTAAGAATATGGTTGAGGCATCCTTAGATGGGTGGTTAACCACGGGTAGATTTAATGAAGAATTTGAAAAAAAGTTAGCCAACTTTTTAGGAGTGAAATGTTTGCTTACAGTGAATTCAGGATCTTCTGCAAATTTGATTGCATTTTCAACTTTAACATCACCAAAATTAAAAGAAAGAGCAATTCAAAAAGGTGATGAAATTATTTCTGTTGCTGCTGGTTTTCCAACAACCGTCAATCCTATAATTCAATTCGGAGCAGTTCCAGTTTTTATTGATGTAAAAATTCCAACTTATAATATTGATGAGAATTTAGTTGAGTCAGCGATTACTAACAAAACAAAAGCTATAATGTTAGCTCACACTCTTGGTAACCCTTTTAATGTTAAAAAAATTAAAGAAATTTGTGACAAATATAATTTATGGTTAGTAGAGGATAGCTGTGATGCCTTAGGTTCTAAATTTAATAATCAAAATGTTGGAACTTTCGGTGATTTAGCCACTTTAAGTTTTTATCCTGCGCACCACATAACAATGGGTGAGGGTGGCGCAGTTTTTACTAATAGTAAAAAATTAGAGCGGATAGCAGAGTCTTTTAGAGATTGGGGAAGGGATTGTTATTGTGAACCTGGCAAAGACAATACTTGTAATAAAAGATTTGGTTGGAAATTAGGGGATTTGCCATTTGGTTATGATCACAAATATACTTATTCTCATCTAGGTTATAATATGAAAATAACGGATATGCAGGCAGCGTGTGGTCTCGCCCAGTTAGATCGCCTTGAGGGTTTTATTAAAAAAAGAAAAGAAAATTTTAACTTTTTATATAAAAATTTAAAAGCGTTAGAAGAGTTTTTAATTTTGCCAGAACCAGAAAAAAATTCTGAACCTTCTTGGTTTGGCTTCCCTTTGACTCTTAGACAAAATAAAAGTTTCAATAGGGTTGATTTAATAAGTTATTTAAATGCCAATAAAATTGGCACTAGACTTTTATTTGCAGGAAATTTGATTAAACAACCTTATATGCAAAATACTAATTTTAGAGTCCATGGAGAGTTAAAAAATACAAATCTAGTTATGGATAATACTTTTTGGCTTGGCCTTTATCCTGGCCTTATCTTTAAACATTTAGAATTTACAATAAATATTCTTAAAAATTTTTTCAAATAAATATAAATAAAAAATGGCAAAAAAATTTAGTGCGATAGAGATAGCCAAACAAATAAGAATTAGAATACTTCAAATAAGCAATAGAGCAAAATCATCTCATGTTGGAAGCTGTTTATCTATTGTTGATATTTTAGTTGTTTTGTATAAAAATTTTATTAATAAGAAAAATATTTTTGTATTAAGCAAAGGTCATGCTTGTTTAGCTTATTACTGTGTGTTGCAAAAGTTTGGTCACTTTTCTACTAAAACTTTAAACTCATATGGTAAAAATAATACAATTCTATTATCTCATGTAAGCCATATAGTTCCGGGCGTAGAATTTTCTACGGGATCTTTGGGGCATGGTTTGCCTTATGCTACTGGAAGGGCTTTGGCAGAAAAAATTAATATAACTAATAATAAAATTTTTGTCTTGATAAGCGATGGTGAGCTGAACGAAGGAACTACCTGGGAGTCTTTATTATTTGCATCATTTCATAAATTAGACAATTTAATTATAATTATTGATTATAATAAAATTCAAAGTTTAGATTTTACTAAAAATATTTTAAAATTAGAACCTTTACGTAAAAAATTTCAATCTTTTGGCTGCAACGTAAAGAATATTAATGGCCATAATTTTATTCAAATTTATAAATCTTTTTTTGTAAGAAAGAATAAAAAGCCAACAGTAATTATAGCTAATACTATTAAAGGAAAAGGAGTGAGTTTTATGGAAAATAACATTTCATGGCACTACAAGTATCCAAATTTAAAAGAACTTGAAGTTGCTATTAAAGAGATACAATAATGAGAGATGTTTTTATTGATGAGCTAATAATTGCCACCAAAAAAAATAAAAATATAATTCTATTAGTTAATGATTTGGGCTTCGGAGTAATAGAAAAGTTTTGCAGACTTTTTCCAAATAACTATTTTAATGCAGGCATTTCTGAGCAAAGCATGATGGGATATGCCGCTGGATTGGCGGCAGCTGGTAAGCATGTTTTTGTATATTCAATAGCAAATTTTCCAACCTTTAGATGCGCCGAACAAATAAGAAATGATGTTGATTATCATAAATTACCAGTTACTATCGTGTCAGTTGGTTCTGGTGTTGGGTATGGGAATTTAGGTTATACTCATCATGGATTACAAGATTATTCTTTAATAAGAAGTTTTCCTAACATGCTAATTGCATCTCCAGGTGATATTATGGAACTTAAAGCCTGCATCCATTATTTACTGTCTAATCCTCAGCCTTCATATTTAAGATTAGACAAAAGTTCTAATTACAAGATTCATAATAAAATTCCTAAAATTTTTCCAGGGAAGTGGCTCAAAATATTTGAAAAAAAAAATAATAAATTTACTTATCTAACCACAGGAGCTGTAATAGAGCATGTAAAGAAAAAAATTAGTAATAAAAAAAATTCATCACATTATTCATTACCGCTTTGGGGTATGAAATGTAAAAAAAAACAATATAAAAATATTAAAAAATATAAAAAAATTATAGTTGTAGAAGATCATTTTCAAGATGGAGGTTTTCAATCTTGGTTAAATGAGTCTATAAATAATAAAAATTGTAAAGTTAATATTGTGTCACGATCAATAAGTAGCTCAGTGGTAAATAAGGTTGGGTCACAAGAGTATTTAATGAGGTTATTAAAATAAATTAATTTATGCATGTAGGAATTTCATTTTACTCTGCAAAAGCTTTAAAAATATTTTATAAATTGAAAATTTTTTTTTAAAATAATATATGATAAAAAAAATATTATTATGCATCAGCAGTGATTTAGGTTTAAAAATTTACAGGTTAATAAAAAAACATGACGTAGATATATATTCCTCTAATTTAAATATAAAATTAAAAGAAAATTTTACAGTAGCGAAAAAAAAAAGAGAGCGAGGAGCAAATGCAAATATTTCTTATATTTTAAATAAAAAAGATTTTAATAATAGTTTAATTAAATCAAAAAAAAAATATGATTTTATTATTCTTGTTTACTGGCCTTGGCTTGTTGAAAAAGAATGTTTTGCAAAATTTTGTAAGTCAATTAATTTTCATCCTTCCTTTTTACCATATGGTAGAGGCTGGTACCCTCATATTCATGCGCAAATAAAAAAATTCATTTACGGTGTCACTTTGCACGAAATTAATCCTAATATAGATGCAGGAGATATTTGGTGCCAAAAAAAAATTTTAATACCAAATTTTTGCAAAGGTAATGAAATTTATAAAATTGCAGAAAAAGAAATTTACTGGCTTTTTAAAAATAATTATCGTAAAATATTCAACAAAACTTTGTTTAGTTTTAAACAATCAAAAGTAACTAGATACTTATCTAAAAAAGAAATCACCACACTTGATAAAATTAATTTAAATAGTAAAATGAAAGTTATCGATCTCATAAATCATATTAAAATAAGAACTTTTAAAAATAACCCTTTTTGTTATTTTATTTATAAAAATCAAAAAAGAAAAATTAAAATTACAATATATTAATATTGATTTAATAAATTTATGAAAAAAATCTACTTTGGTGGACCCTCTATTACAAATGTTGAGAAAAAGTATGTGCTAGATTCTGTAGTAAACGGTTTTTTTGATGGAATGAAAAAAGATTTAATAACTTTTGAGAAAAAATTAAAAAAATTATTAAATATTAAATATGCACATTTAACTTTTACTTGCACGCATGCAATGCATTTAGCGCTTTTATCTTGTGGTATAAAAAAAGGAGATGAAGTAATTATTCCAGAAATTAGCTGGGTAGCTACCGCACAAGCAGCCGCATATACTGGAGCAACATGTGTTTTTGTAGATGTGAATCCTTCAACCTTTTGTGTAGATCCTGAAAAAATAGCTTCTGCAATTACAAAAAAAACAAAAGCTGTTATGGTAGTACATAGTTTTGGTCATCCTTGTGATATGGAAGAGATAGTAAAAATTTGCAAAAAAAATAATTTATATTTAATAGAAGATGCCGCACCATCACTTGGTTCTCATATTAATGGAAAAATGACAGGAACTTTTGGTGATGTAGGCTGCTTCAGTTTCCAAGGATCTAAAATTGTTACAAGTAATGAAGGTGGAGCCCTTGTTACCAATAGTAAAAAAAAATTTGACTTTGCCAAGTTATTTTCAATATTAGGAAGGACAGATAGAAAAGGTACATTCTGGTCTGATCATATTGCATACAGATATGGAATGTCTAATTTAAATGCATCTTTGGGTGCCGCTCAGGTTCAGAGAATTAATGAAATAGTTAAAATAAAGAGAAACATAGCGTCGCAATATATTGATTTTTTTGAAAAAAATTCATACGTAAGTTTTATAAAAGAACCAAGCTATGGATTTTCAAACTACGCATATCCTAACATTATTTTAAATGAAGGAAGTAAATCTTTAAGAGATAAAATTATTAATTATCTAGAAACAAAAAAAATTTTTGCAAGAAAGATGTTCCCCCCAATGAGCGATATGAATATGTTTAAAAAAAGATACTCCAATATTAATTCAAGATTTGTTTCTGAAAATGCAATCACATTGCCATCAGCTCCAAATATGAGCGCAGGTGATATCAAAAGAGTATGTAATGAAATTTTATATTTTTTAAAAAAATTCCACTAAAATTTAATATGAATTTACGCCGATTTTCTCTAATATAATATTTTTATTTTTAATATTTATATAATTCCACAAATCAATAATTATTTTCGTTTTATTACTAGTTAATTTTTCAATTTTCTTAAATTTGTCATTTTGATAGCAAACAAAAATAACATCAGCAGTCTGAAAAAATTTTTTAATATCTCTATAAAAATTTATTGAACTATTTGTATCCGGATATTGTTCATCGTAAACGATCACTTTATTCTTATTACTAAAATAATTTAATAATTTTTCTCCTGGCGATTCAATTGTAATTGGAGTATTGATTTTATAACTTAACCCACATATTCCAATTGTGATTTTTCTTTTGAAGTTTTTTTTAATTTTATTATAAACATTTATGTATCTATTAAGCTGAATATTGTTAATTTTATCTGTCGTTATTGGAATATGATTTGGAACTTTGATTTTTTTTAAATATCTTGCAAAATTTCTATTATCTCTAGGAAAACATGGCCCAGCATAGAGAGCCCCTAAAGTTAAATATTTATTACCAATTCTCTTGTCCTTACCAATAGTATTTAATATTTTTGAGATATTAATATTTTTTTCTTTATCCGCAATTTGGCTTAAGCAATTGGTATATGAAATTTTTAATGTTACATAAGAGTTAATAGCAATTTTGGAAACTTCAGCTTCTTTTAAATTTAAAAAATTTAGTTTGTTTATATTTTTTTTATAAATGTTTGAATAAATACTTTTTAAAATTTTGTGCCCAGACGATAAGTCTGATCCGGCAATCACTAAATCGCTATTGATTACATTATCATATATGGATCCTAAGGCAATTAAATGAGGATTGTAAGTTAAAATAAATTCTCTGCCATGTTTTAAATTAAATTTTTTTTCTAAATATTTTATAAAATATTCGCAAGATCCAGGATTAACCGTTGATGTAATGTTAATCAAATATTTTCTTCTATTTTGTAAATAGCCACCAATCTGTTTAAGCGAAGAAATTATAAAGCTGTTATCAAACTCATAATTTTTTTTTGACGGTGTTGGAACCAATATAAATGTTGCATTTGTATTGTTAATAGCTTGTTCGTGGTTCTTAGAAATAAAAAATCTTTTTCTATTCTTTTTTATTAAATTATTTAAATTAGGCTCAGTATCTCGATTATTATTTTTTATTTTAGATTTAATATTTGGATTAACATCATATCCATAAACAATATTATTATGTTCTGCTAAGATTTGAGAAAACATTAAACCTAACTTGCCGAGCCCAATGCAGAATATTTTATTATATTTCATATAAAAAATTATTTATTACTTAAATAAGACAGATAAATAATGTATATTTAACTTACTTGCAAATAAACGAAAAAAATTGCTCAGTTTTAATTTAATAAATTACGTATAGATAATTTAATTTTTTATAAAATATAACGATTTATATGAAAAAAAAAATTTATTTGTACCTTTGTGGTGGATTAGGCAATCAGTTATTTCAATATGCCGCTGGAAAAAATTTAGCAATTATTAATAATTCTGAATTAATATTAGATACCGATTCTGGTTTCATTACTGATTTTAGAGATTTTTGGAGATTCTCTTTAGATAAAGATAAATTAGAAAACGTATCTTTTAAAAAAAATATTTTAGTTTTTTGGTTTTATAGAATTTACAAAAAAATTTTTAAAATAAAAAAAATTTTTAATCATTTTTTTTTTGGAGACATAATTAATGAAATGCTCATAAATTATTTTGACGAAAATATTAAAAATTTTAAAATATCAAAAAATTTATATTTATTTGGTTATTTTCAATCGGAGAAATATTTTAATGACAATAAAATTTCTATCTTGAAGGAACTAAGTCCACCGACCCCTACTAAAAAAATATTTTTAGATATGAAAAATATAATTGATAATTCTAACTCTGTGTCAATTGGTTTGCGTTTACATGAAACCATGCCGCAAAACATCAGTTATAAAGTTGGAGGTATAACACCAGTAGATTTTTACTTGAAATCCCTTAATTCAATGTTAAAAAAAATTTCGAACCCAACTTTTTTTATTTTTTCTATAAAAAGTACTAATGTTGAAAAACTATTAATAAGTTTAAATTTCATAAAAAAATATAAATTTTATATTATTACTGAAGACAAGGGTTTTAAGGGAGCTTATGATAACCTGTGGTTAATGAGCCAATGTGTAAATCATATTATTTCAAATAGTACTTTATATTGGTGGGCAGCCTATTTATCTACTTTAAAATATAAAAATCAAAATATAATATGCGCTGATAATTTTGCAAATAAAGATACATGTTTAGAACTTTGGAAATTAAATAAATTTTAATTCTATCTTACATATGAAAACTGTCCTAATACTCGGCTCCTCTGGTCAAATCGGATCACATTTAACAAATTATCTAAATTTAAAAAAAAATTATAAAATCCTTAAATTTGATATAGTCAATAGCAAATATGAAGATCTAAGGATTAACAATAACGAAAAACTTAAAAAATTAGTTAAGAAAAGTGATTTTATATTTTTTTTAGCATTCGATGTTGGCGGTTCCGTATATTTAAAAAAATATCAAAACTCTTACAATTTCTTGAATAATAATATTTCAATTATGAAAAATACATTTCAGGCAATTTATCAATATCAGAAAAAATTTGTTTTTGCTTCTAGTCAAATGTCAAATATGAATTTTTCAACTTATGGGGTGTTGAAAAGAATTGGAGAAGACATGACAAAATCAATAGGTGGAATTTCTGTAAGGTTTTGGAACGTGTACGGTATTGAAAAAAATCTCGAAAAATCACATGTTATTACAGATTTTTTATTAAAGGGACTGAAAAATAGAAAAATTAATATGCTTACTGATGGAAATGAAAAAAGAGATTTTTTATATGCTGAAGACTGCTGTCGTGGTTTAGAAATTATTATGAATAAATTTGATAAATTAAAAAATAACATTTCAATAGATCTTAATTACGGTATTTATACTAAAATTATTGATATCGCTAAAGTTATAAAAAAAATTTTTAAAAATTATAATATTAATGTGAAAATAATTAAAGGTATCCAAATTGATGACGTTCAAAGAAATAAAATTAATGTAGGTAATAATTTATTAAATAAATTTTGGAAACCACAGTATTCGTTAGAAAAAGGTATAGAAAAAATTCTTTTATATTACCTTTACGATGAAAAAAAATAAATATTTTAAATATTTCAATGTTTAAATACTTTTTACAAGATAATTATTTTTTAAATCCTGAAATTGTACATTTTTATGACTCCGAAAATAAAGACATAATTTTAAGTGAATGTAATAAATTTTATTTAAGTATTGATAATAAAAAAATTTTTTTTGTAATTAAATTAAATTGGCATTTTAATTTTTTTGCAAAATTTAGACTTTTAAGAAGATTATTACGATTAGATAAATCTAATGCTATTTTAAATTATAAAAAAGATGGAATTATAATTATATATCTGGGTGTTATTTATTTTTATTGTTTAAAAAAAAAAATTCTAAAAAAGATTTCTAGACTAAAAAATCATCGAAACGTACTTCATAATTCTATAGCTGTAACTAATAGGGGAATATTTTTTGGAGAATATGGACCCAATAATAAAAGAGGTAAAATTCCAGTATGGCGTTCTAGTAACGATGGAAGAAATTGGAAAATTATTTATAATTTTCCACGTAATTCAATAAAACATGTTCATGGAATTTATAAGGATCCTTTTGAAAACAGTTTGTGGATTACGACTGGTGATTTTGAGAATGAGTGTTTTATATTTAAAGTTCCCAAAAAAAACTTTAAAAAAATTATTAAATATGGAGATGGGTCTCAAGAATGGAGAGCTGTTAGCCTTCTTTTTAAAAGAAAATATGTTATTTGGGGAATGGATAGCCCATTACAAACTTCTGCTCTAAAAATATTTAATAAGAAAACGAAACAATTAAAAACAGGACAATCATTTCCTGGTCCGATCTGGTATTCAAAAGTTTTTACTGATCAGTCTGCTGTCTTGCAAACTTCTGTAGAAATAGGTCCTGGAGTTAAGAGCAATTACTCTTGTTTGTTTTATAGTAAAGATTTAATTCACTGGAATCAATTTTATAAATTCAAAAAAGATATATTTCCAAAAAAATTATTTAAGTTTGGAGTTATAGCTTTTTCCGAAGGTCAACAAAATGCTAAAGACTTTTTATTTAGTGCTGAGGGTTTAAAAAGTATAGATGGAAAAGTTTTTTCGGGGAAAATTAATTTAGAATAATGAGTTTCATTAAAAAAAATATAAAAGATTTATCTTTAGATGATTTAAATTTTTTACTAGAGTATCTTAAAAAAAATAATGAGGTTAGCTCTTGTAATAATATTGTCGAAATAATTCGAAAATATGTTTCCTCAAAATCGCGATATCTAAAAACGGATCTTAAAAAAAAATTTGGTAATTCATATATTAATTATTTAAATTTATTTAATTTAATTTTTAGTGAGATTGTAAAAAAAAGTTTTTTTAAAAAAGAGAATTTAGTTGATGTCGCTATTATAAATTCTATTCTTTCTTTAAAAAAGTATATTAATGGAAATAGTATTTTATTAAAAAAAATTGCTGATGAAATAAATAAATTAGAATTTTATTTGCTGTCTCTAGAAAAAAAAAGTAACATAGATAGAAATAGTTTTAGTCAAGAGTTTATCTTTAATTATAATAATTTAAAGCAAGAAGCTATTTACTCTAAACCTATAGTCATTTTATCACCAAGTCCATTTAGTTTATATACAGGTTGTGTTATCGAACTTTGTAATCGTTTTTCTATTCCAATCGAAGCAATTATAATTAGAAAATTTTCTATAAAAAGATTTTTTGAAGAAGTAAAAAGAGATGGTTATATAAATTTGCTTAATAAAATATTTAATAAATTAATAATAAAAGGTGATGACAATTTCTCTTACAGCGACGTTTCTCTTAAATATATTTTTAAAAAATTAAAAATTAAAGATAAAAATATTAAAAATATAATAAATAATAAAAATATAAAATTAATAAATGTTAACTGTTTTCGGGAAATAGATAACAATATTGCGTCTTTAAAATCAAACACCGCATTATTTACAGGAGGCGGAATAATTTCAGAAGAGTTTATAAATAAGTTTGATAATGGGATTATTAATCTTCATGTTGGTAATTTACCTCAATACAAAGGAATGGATACAACTGAAGTGACAATATTAGAAGGTAAGTTTAATTCTGTAGGTCTAACGTCTCATTTAATGGATAAAAAAGTTGATTCAGGTCCAATTTTATCAAAATATATATTTAATTCAGAGGGGTACTCACAAACTGGAACAATATTTAATGAAGTTTCAGCTTTATTTCCCTTTATGTTAATTGATGCTTATCTAGGTTATTGTAGCGGAAGATATAAAAAGTTAGCTCAGAATAACCAAGGAAAATTGTATTTCACTCTAAATTTGCAATTAAAAAAATTAGTTAATAAAGTTTTACGTGCCAGATCGAAAAATAATTGCAAACCAGAGTTCGTAAAAAATTTTACAAACGATATTCTAAAAAATTTTATTTAAATATTTTTTTATGAGAGTTTATATTTTAGGTATTACAGGTATGTTGGGTAGCGAGCTATTTTTAAGATTTAGCGACATTTCCAAATATGACGTAAGAGGCTCAACAAGAGAAAAGCACATTAAAATTTTTAAAAAATTTAATAAAAATATAGATTATAATGTTTCTGCTTATGACTTAAATAAAATAAAAAAAAATATTAAAAAATTTAAACCAGACTATGTAATTAATTGTATTGGGTTTGTTAAACAAAAAATAAAAAAAAAAACCAAATTATCTCAGGTGTTATATATAAATAATTATTTTCCAAAAAAAATTTTTCAAATTACAAAGACATTAAATATAAAACTACTACATTTTAGTACTGATTGTGTTTTTGATGGCAAAAAAGGCAATTATACTGAAAAATCAATCACGAATGCTAAAGATCTTTATGGTTTTTCAAAATATTTAGGAGAGTTAAACGATAAAGGAGCAGTAACTCTTAGAACGTCAATTATTGGTCATGAATTGTCATCAAAACATGGATTGCTAGAATGGTTCTTGTCTCAAAAAAAAACCTGTAACGGTTATACTAATTCTTTTTTTTCAGGACTAACAACTTATGAAATTTTTAATTTTCTTCATAATTATATTTTTAATAATAAAAAACATTTTCATGGTTTGTATAATTTATCATCCAGAAGAATATCCAAGTATAATTTGTTAAAAAAAATCTCTCAAATATATAAAAAAGATATTTTGATCAAAAAATATGCCACACCTAAAATAGACAGAACATTAAATAGTTCTCTTATTAAAAGAAAATTATCTTACATATGTCCATCATGGAAAAAAATGCTATTCGAAATGTATAGAAATAAGATAAATTTAAAAAATTAAATATTGTGAATAATCAACAAGTTCATACTTCAATTATTATTACAACTTTTAATAGAGAAAAGAATATTTTTGAATTACTAAATTTAATAAATAAGCAAATTTGTGTCTTAAAAAACACAATAGAAATTATTATTTGCGATAGTAATTCACAAAAAAAATTGTCAATATTAAACTATATAAAGCAATTTAGTAATTTAAGAATTATTTATTATAATTGCAGAATTAATCATCAAGCTTATAAAAGAAATTATGGGATCAGATTTTCTCATGGAAAATACAAAATATTTATTGATGATGATTGTTTTCCTGAAAAAAATTTTGTTTACAATTTTTTAAAAACTCTACATTTAAATAGAAAAAAGATTATTTATTTTGGTTTAGTTAAGTATGTTATTTTTAATGAAAACAAAAATTTAATCAAATATAGACAATCAAGAGTTTATAATTTGCCTAACATCAAAAGTGTACCGCATAAAAATTTTCTGACTATGAATATGGCGTATAATAGTAAAGCAATTTCTAGAGGTGATATTTTTTTTAGTAATAAATTTAGAAATTATGGATTTGAGGATTTTGAATTTGCATATAGATTTAAAAAAAGATCATATAAATTAATCCAGTTAAAATCATTAGTTTATCATCGAGATAACAGAGATTTTGATAATTTTTTAAAAAAATATAATTTTTTAGGCAGGTACGGAATTGAAGATATCATTAAAATTAATTTAATGGCCGCTAAAGATCTTATTTATTATAAGATAGAAAAAAATTTAATTGTACAAATTTTTCTTAAAGTTCCACGTGTGGTTTATATTTTAAATTTAATTGAAAAAATAATTCGTATTATTGAAAAAAAAATACCGTTTTATTTTTCCATATTGTATGATGTGGGAATAACAGCTGCATACCTTAAAGGCGCCGTTTTGAGGAATTATTATCTTAAGCAGACTAATCAAAAAAGAAACGAGTGGTATAAGTAAAATAAGTATGCAAACTATTAAGAATAAATTAGATTTATGTCGAATTTAAAAAAATTTCTTATTTACTATTTTTTATTCCTTTTATCCGGTGGTTTATTTTATATCCTCATAGTTCCTCCATTTGAAAACTTTGACGAGAGAGCACATTTTTCTGCAATTAAGCAAATTGTTTATGAAAAAAATATTGTTAAAAATATAGACAGTTATATTGATAAAAGTATTCAAGATTATCAAGGACCAAACCCATATACTTCAGGCGTGCCACCGTTTGATAGTAATTTAGTTTATTATAAATTCTTTCAAGATAAAAAAAAAGTTAGCGAAATTGTAAATCAATTAAATTCTGTTCCAGATAAGAAATTTACAAGAGATACAATAGCTAATTATGAATATATTCAGCATCCGCCACTTTATTATATTATCATGTCCCCAGTCTTAAAATTTTTTCAGAATTCAACGATGATTTTTCAAATTTTTATATTACGATTGCTTTCATATTTTATGGCTTTATTAGGAATTGGATTTGGAATATTTGGAGTTTTAAATTTATGTAAGTATGATTCATGGCTAAATAAGAGAAGGTTATTTCTTGGAATTTTTTTATGGCCATTATTATTTCCAATGTTTTTTTTAGAATTTGCAAGAATAGGCAACGATTCTCTTTGCCTATTTTTAATTGGAGTATATTTATTTTTGCTTTCTAAGTTTATTTTAAATAAAGAAATTCTTAAATACATTTTAAGTATTGGGTTAATTTTATCTTTTGGTTTATTAACTAAGGCTTTTTTTTTACCAATAACTTTTATAAGTTACATTTTTATTATTTATCTTTTAAATAAAAAAAAAATAAATCATATTTATGTTTTTATAAATGCAATATTTTTAGCGTTGATAATATTGTTAATTGGAGGTGTTTTTTATTTTTCTAGTTATATTGAAACTGGAAGTTTGACTGGAACTGAAATTGGAACAAAATTATCTAAAAATAATTTAGAATTTCTAAGTATTTTTTATCAAAAAGAATTTTTTTATAATTTTATAAGGGGAATTGCAACTATACCAGTTACATTCATATGGGCAGGAACACAGTCGTTGGCGCATCTTTCTTTTATATTTTATTTATTTCCATTATATTTTATACTTTTAACCATCTACAGAATATTTTTTGAATTTCTTAATTCTAAAAAATCATTTTACTTATTTTTCTCTGTTTCTAATTTTATTTTGTTTTTATTATGTCTAATGTGGGCAGCTTTTGGCAATCTACTTGTAGGAGTTGGTAACGCAAATATTCCTGGATGGTATGTACATATTTTTATATTTTTTTTGGCACCCATTATTGGACTAACATTAGAAACGTTACATATTAAAAAAATTACTTATATTGTCTTATACTGCTTATCATTTATTTTGTTGGCGAATTGGCACCTAATTTCTCTATATTCAGGTTGCGCAATCAAGAATTTTGATAAAAATTTTGCTTTTGAAAATAAATTTTTTTGCTTTGATAGAATTATTCAAATATTTGAAAGATTAAGTTATGTAAGTTTTCCACTATTAGCAGTGATAAGTTTTGTTTTTTTTTTAATTTGCACTTTTTATTTATTACAAATTATAAGAAATAAAAAATTTTGTTTAGAAAAATGAAAATTACATTATGCTTAGTTGTTTTTAATGAACTGCAGGGTTGTAAAATTGATTATAAAAATTTACCCAAAAAGTCCTTTTGTGAAATTATTGCCGTTGACGGTGGGAGCACAGATGGAACAGTGGAATATTTAAAAAAAATGAAAATAAAAGTTTATAGGCAAAAAATACCAGGACTTAACGCTGCTTATGTTGCGGCCAACGATAATGCTAAAGGAGATTATGTTATATCTTTTTTTCCAAAGGGAAATCTTAGAGTAAATGATTTAAAAAAATTTAAAGATTTTTTTTTGTCAGGGCATGATTTGGTAATTGCAAGTAGACAAATTAAAGGATCGGTAAATGAAGAAGATGGTAATTTTTTCAAATTTAGAAAATGGTTTGTTTTATTACTGGCTCATTTTGTTGGGATCATTTGGAAAAAAAAAGAAACGACATTAATTAAAGATGTTTTACATGGTTTTAAAGGATGGAAAAAAAGTGCATTTAAAAAAATGAAGATTACTAAAAATGGTTTTTCAATTGATCTTCAAATGGTTGTCAGATGTTACAAACTAAAATTCAAACAAGTTGAATTTCCAACGCATGAAAAAATTAGAACATATGGAAAAACACATTTTAAATTTTTGCCCACTGGTATTGAATTAATAAAATATTTGTACTTTGAATTATTGCGTAAAAATTAATATTTTAAGTATTATTTAATATATTTTATAGATATTATTAAATAATGCAAAATTATATTGTCACAACCACTATTAATAAAGAAACTTTAGCTTTAAAAAAATATGCTAACATTCCTAATTGGAAATTAATTGTAGTTGGAGACTTAAAAACACCTCAAGAACAATATAAAAAAAATAAAAAAATTATTTATTTATCACCTGCGGATCAAGTGAAAATAGATAAAAAATTATCAGATCTACTAGGATGGAACTGTATCGCAAGACGAAATTTTGGTTTTATATTAGCACGAAAACTTGGTGCTAAATTAATTGGTACAGTCGATGACGATAATATACCCTATAAAAACTGGGGTAAAAAAATTTATTTAAATAAATTTATTCTGGCTGATTTTTATAAGACAAATAATATCGCTTTTGACCCTTTAGCAATTTTTAAATTTAATGAAAAAATTTGGCACCGAGGTTTTCCTCTCCAATTAATTAATGAGAGAAATAAATACTTAAAAAAAAAGAAAAAAGAAAGTTTTGATGTCCAGGCTAATCTATGGAATGTTAATCCAGACATAGATGCTATAAACAGAATAAGTTTAAAAAAAGAAAATTTTTTTTTTAAAAAAGTTCCCCCTTATTTCTCAAATAAATTTTTACCATTTAATTCTCAAAACACTATATTAACAGGAGACGCAATTGTTGATTATTTTATGTTTCCAGGCATTGGAAGAATGGAAGATATTTGGGCCGCTTACTATTTACAAAGCATAGGAAGAAAAGTTATTTTTGCAGAAGCAACCGTTTATCAGGACAGGAATGTGCATAATATTCATAAAGATATAATGGATGAAATAATTGGCTATAAACATAATTTAAGTTTAGTTAGTGATTTGATTAAAAATCCTTTAAATATTAAAAAATATCTTCCAAAAAGATCTTATCAAGCTTTTTTGCGATATAAATTTGTTATTAAAAAATAATTATTATTTTTGAAATAATTTCTTAAATAATTATCATTTAGATGTTAATATTATAAATAAAATTAATATAATGAATTTGCTTAAAGATAAAACAATTTTAATAATAGGTGGAACCGGATCTTTTGGGCAAGAGTTTCTTAAAAAAATTGCAAATGCCGGGTTTAAAGAAGTTAGAATTTTTAGTAGAGATGAAAAAAAACAGGATGACCTTAGAAATTCCTATAAAAATAAAAATATTAAGTTTTATATAGGGGATATAAGAGACAAAGATTCTATTTTAGAGGCAACTCAAAATGTAGACTATGTATTTCATGCTGCCGCTTTAAAACAAGTTCCTTCCTGTGAGTTTTATCCTTTAGAAGCAATTAAAACTAATGTTCTTGGAGCGAAAAATGTAATTGATAGCTGTGTGTTTAATAAAGTAAAAAAATTAGTATGCTTAAGTACAGACAAAGCTGTTTACCCAATAAATGTTATGGGAATGTCAAAAGCTTTAATGGAAAAAATAGCGATAGCAAAGTCAAGAGATTTAAAAATAAACCAAACACAAATTATGGTTACTAGATATGGCAATGTTTTGTTTTCCAGGGGATCTGTGCTTCCACTATTTATTAAACAAATAATTAATAAAGAATTTATAACTGTTACAGATCCTAAAATGACAAGATTTTTGATGTCACTAGAAGATGCAATTGATTTAGTTTTGTATGCCTTGAAAGATGGAAAAAATGGGAACATTTATATTCCAAAAACACCAGCCACAACCATACAGGTTTTGGTTGATTCATTATTAAGTATTTATCAATATTCGAAATCCAAAATTAAAATTATCGGAACCCGACATGGAGAAAAAATGCATGAGACGTTAATGAGCAGAGAAGAAAAATTTTTTTCTGAGGATCATGATAAATATTTTTCTATTAAATCCGATAATAGAGAATTAAATTATGAATCGTATTTTAAGGTCGGTAAAAAAATTGACAAATCATTTGATTATACTTCTGAAAATACAAACCAATTAAACAAATTCCAAACAATTAATTTGCTTAAACCTTTAATTAAAAAGTTAAATTTATATTAAGTATTAATTTATCATCTATATTTTTTTTATGAAAAATAAAATTTTAATTATTTTAGGAACAAGGCCAGAGATTATAAGGTTATCTTGTATAATTAAAAAAATTGATAAATACTTTTTGTCTGTAGTGGTTAATACAAACCAAAATTTTGACAACAATCTAAATCAGCTTTTTTTTAAACAATTAGCTATAAAAAAACCAAAATATAATTTATCAAAAAAAAAATATAATAATCCAATTAGTTTTATTAGTAATTCAATGCAGTGGGTCGATAAAATTTTAGAATATGAAAAACCTAACGCAGTACTTGTTTTGGGAGATACAAACAGTGCATTAACAGTGTTAAGTGCAAAAAAGAGAAAAATTCCTATATTCCATATAGAAGCTGGCAATAGATGCCACGACCAAAGAGTGCCTGAAGAGATCAATAGAGTTCTCATTGATAAAATTTCAGACATAAATATGGTTTATAGTGATGTTGCAAAAAATAATTTGATTAAAGAGAATTTTGATCTAGATAAAATTTTCAAAATTGGAAGTCCTTTATTTGAAGTATTAAACGAATATAAAATTGATATTAATAAATCAAATATTCTAAATAAACTAAAACTAAAAAAAGACAAGTACGTCTTAGTAAGTTGTCACAGACAAGAAAATGTCGATAATTTAAATAATTTAATTTCAATTTTTAAAGCTCTTAATAAAATTTCAAAAAAATTAAATATACAAATTGTTTTTTCAACACACCCAAGAACTCGAACTAAACTTAAAAAAGTTAATAAACAATTACTTAATAGAATTACTTTTCTTAAACCGTTTGGTTATTTTGATTATATTAAATTACAATTAAATGCAAAAATTACTATTTCAGATAGTGGAAGTGTAGTAGAAGAATCTAACATTCTAAATTTCCCAGCAATAAATCTAAGAGAAACAACCGAAAGACAAGAGGGGATGGAAAAAGGATCTGTGATTACGAGCAGTTTAAATCCAGTTCAAATTATTAATAGTGCGGATATAGTTATAAAAAGATTTATGTCAGAAATTAATTCTAACATTCTAGGTGATTATTCTGAAATTAATGTTTCAGATAAAGTTATCAATATCATTCAAAGTTACATTCCGTATATAAATCGAAGAACATGGCTTAAATATCAATAGTTATAATGAAAGTACTTATAGTTAGTCAGTATTTTTGGCCTGAATATTTCAGAGTTAACGACTTAGCCATCGAACTTAGTAAAAAAAATATTAAAGTAGATGTTTTGACGGGTTATCCCAATTATCCCGGCGGAGTTGTTTATAAAGAGTTTAATGAAAACAAAAAAAAATTTTCAAAATTAGGTGATATCAATATTTTCAGAGTTCCGATTTTTCCTAGAAAATCTGGAAATAAATTTTGGTTAACTATTAACTATTTATCTTTTGTTTTTGCTGGATTATTTTACGGCACTTTTTTAATTAGAAAAAAAAAATATGACCATGTAATAACTTTTGCTACCTCACCAATTATTGTGGCTTTAGTTAGCATTTTTATAAGTAAATTAAAAAAAGCTAAACATATAATATGGGTTTTAGATTTGTGGCCAGATGTTTTAGTCGATTTAAATATTATTAAAAAAAATACTGCTATACATAATTTTTTTAAATATATAGTAAAAACAATTTATAAAAATTCTGATATTATTTTGTGCCAATCGCTTTCTTTTATAAAAGAAATTAAATCATTAAGTAAGAATTTTTCATCAAAAATATACTTTTTTCCTTCATGGCCAGAGGAAGTTTCTTCTAATTTATATAATAAAAACGAAATTAAATATATTTATGATAAAAATTTTATAAATATTTTGTTTGCAGGCAATATAGGAGAGTCCCAGAATTTCGAATTAGTTATAAAAGTTATGAAATTTTTAAAAAACCAAAAGATAAGACTGCATATTTTAGGAGAAGGAAGGAGTTATGAGTGGCTTAAAGATTATAAAATTAAAAATAAACTTGATAATGTTTACATTTATGGGTTAAAAAAATTTGACGAAATGCAATCTTTTTTTAATGAAGCAGATTATTTGCTAATTTCATTAAAATATCAAAAAACCTTTAATTCAACAATACCCGGGAAATTTCAAACATATCTGAAATATAAAAAACCTATATTAGGATTTATTGGAGGAGAAACTAACAGCATTATTAATAAATATAAAATCGGAAAAGCCTTTGATTACACAGATGATTCCACTTTTTTAAAAGAAGTAGAAAATTTTTTTTTAGATGCACCTAAACCTAATTATTCCAGCTATGAAAAGTTATTAAATCTTTATTCAAAAAATAATAGTTTAAAAAAGTTAGAAAGACTTCTCTTAAATTTTATAAATATAAAACAAATTAAATTAGTAAGCTATTTTAAAAATGTTAATTTAAATAAAAATTTTATAATTAGCGGACTAAATTTAGCATTTCTTGGATATTTATCTAAAGGTGATATAGTTATAAATAAAGCTACGGTATTGTGGCCTGATGGTTATTTTCGAAGACGTTTAAATTTGCAAAATATTAATAAAATACCCGGCAGAGATTTTTTAAAAAATATTCAACTAGAAAACTCTTTAATTATAAAAGTATATGTTTTTGGTAATCTCGAAAATGCTTCAATGAAGTATCTTCAAAATAAGTTTGTAAATCAAGAAATTGTTAATATAAAATTGCCATATGGAAATTTGGAAGACTTTAAAAGTCATATTCCAATTTTTAAAGAAAATGAAATTTGTCTAAGCACATTGCCAACTCCAAAGCAGGAAATCCTTGCTAACTATATATTAAATAGTCAAAAGTATTGTAAGTTTATTTGTCTAGGAGGAGCTGTTAATATGGCTGCAGGGCTTGAAAAGCCTTTGCCGGATTTTTTTAAAAATATTTTTTTCGCTGAAACATTATGGAGATTGCAATTTGAGACTAAAAGAAGGTCTATAAGATTATTAGAAAGTTTTTATTATTACTTTGTTGGTGAAATTTTCAGAAAATATCAAAAAATTGAAATTATTAATGAAGTAGATGAAAAATATTAACATATATGCTTGGGCTTCAGATTTTAGTGATTATACAGGCGAAGGACTTCTTGCTAGGCACTTTCTATTAAATCAAGTTTGCAGTAAGTATAAAAATTATAAAATTAAAATTTTTTCAACAGCTGGAGTTTATTTTGTAAAAAAAAAAAATTTTTTTCAAATAAAAAAAAAAAAATTAAATAATAATTTTTATACAAAATATATATTACTATTTTATGGTATTTTATTAATCTGGTATTATCATCTAAGAGGAAAAAGAACTTGTTATTTAAATTATCTACCATTATGGAATTTTCTAGTTTTTTTATTTCTTCCTTCAAACACTATTCTTGGGCCAGTTACTGGAAATCTTTATAATAAAAATATTTATAGTCTTGATTCTGCTATTAGAAAAATTTTTTTTCCAATTTTTTTTTTTATAAGTATAAAAATAATTTTTAATAAGTTTAAATTTATTATTTTTGGCTCGAATAATCTTAAATGTTTAATTCCAAAAAAATTTTTAAAATATACTGTATTTAATTACTGCTTATTTTTTTATAATAATAGAAGAATAAAAAAAAAAACAATTGATTTCTCTTTTTATTTAAGAAAAAGATCTACAAAATCAAATACGTTAATAAAATATTTAATAAAAAAATTATGTGATGATGGTTTTAACGTTATTGTAATAGGTGATAATTTTGTTTATAAAAATGTTACGAATTATAATAATATACCAAGACGTAATCTGCTGCCTATTTTTGATAAAACTTTAATATCGTTAAATCCGGGAGATAATTTATATTCATTGTTTCTTCTAGATAGTCTCTCGTGTAATCAGATAGTTTTTTTCGATAAATCTTTACTAAAAAAAGAATCTTTAAATAAAAAAACATTATTAATTCCTATAGATTTTAATAATTTTAATGCCGTTTATAAATTAATGACTTTAATGCACAAAAAAATAATTATGAAAAACAAAACTGTTAAAAATCATAATATTTTTTTTAAGGAGCAAGATGAATTAAAAAAAAAAATAAAAATCTTGTCGCTATAGCTTTTTTAAATTATTTTTAAATAAATATATGTGTGAAACAATATAAAAGTAGAAGTCTATACCGAATACTGCAAAACTATTCTCGTAAATAGACCTTATTACCAAATAAAAAAGTGTAATAATTGAAAAATGAGTTAGACAATCTTTTGTAATAAATATTTTTCTAACGAATATACTCTTGTATAATTTATTTAATGTCTCAAGATAAACTAAGACTATAATAAAAAAGCATACAATTCCGCCACTTAAATAGCTGTAAATTAAAGCATTAGAAGCGTTGTTTTCCCAAACTATAAAACTTTTCACAGCTTTGTTCGCTTCTAAGTACTCAGTCAACAGCTTTCTATCACCATTTGGACCCACTCCAAAAATTAATTTTTTTTCCTGAATAATTTTTATGCTGTTTTCCCAAATTTCGGTTCTTCCAGAAGTTGTGTGGTTATTAACTAATCTATTAATCGTTACATTGTTTGTACTATTATATTTTTCCTCTTTGTATTCTGCTTTAAATTTTACAATGCATTCAAATGTGATTATCGGTAAAATAAAAATAAAAATTAATATTACAAATTTTTTTAAAATCTTTTCTTTAATAAAAAATATATAATAACTAATAAGAATTGGTATCCCAATTAGAGCTCCCCTAGCTTGTAGAGCATAAATTGACATAAAAATGAAAAATAAAAGAAAATAAATAAATAAAATTTTCTTATCATTAAATTTTTCTTTAAAAAAAAATAAAAAATAAAATATTATAACTAACATTCTTGCTATCCCAGTACTTCTAGGGTTGGCCTGATTAAAACTTCTTGATTCCGGAGCTATAGTTTCAGAAAAATAAAAATATTTTAGATCTTTTACTTTTATAAACTCAATAAACGTTTTAAATAGAAAATAAAATGAAATTAAAGCTATAAATATTAAAAGAACGTATAGAAAAATTTTATATAAATCTTGATAGTTGTAGCAAGCAGTTATGTATAAAATTAGTAGAGCGCTTAACGAACAAATTGCCAATTGATAATCTCCAATATTCAGATCGTTCTTTGTTAAAATTGGTATATTTATCTGATATAAATTATAAATTAATAATAATAATAATAATAAAAATATTTTTTTTTTTATATAAAATAACCAAATTGTTAAAAAAAAAAATATAAGAATAGGAAAAAAAAATCTTAAAAAGTTAACATAGTCCACATAATCTAACGTGGGTAATTGCAATTTATTAACGGGATTTAGATAGCGTATTATCTCGTTCGAAATTGAATTGGTATTTATGGAAACAAGACAGCCGACCCAAAATAAAATTAATACTAATTTTATTTTGTCAATTTTTTCGAAATACGTTGTTAAACGCGTCATAATATTGTTAATTTTTTGATTTTAATCATATATTAAATTAGTTTTAGTTTTTAGAGTATTATTTAAATGAATTTTATAAAAAAATACCAATATATTAAATATTTTTTTATCTTTTTCCCATTGTTAGTTGTAACAGGACCTTTTCTACCTGATTTGTTTATTTCATTATTTTCTCTTTTTTTTACAGTAATTTTATTATTAAATAATAATACAAAAATTTTTAAGAATAATTATTTTTTATTTTTTATTATTTTTTATTTTTACTTAAATATTAATTTCATTAATAACTTACACAGTGATTATATTTAGATTAAGATGATATAGATGAGTCTATAATTAAATATTAATTGATAGTTAAAATTTTATGTTCACTAATAGCTGCTCATTAATTATACCAACGCGTAATCGATATAGATATGTTAAAAAAATATTTAAACAATTAAAATCTAACAAAATAAAATTTCAAGAGATTTTAGTTATTGACAGTTCTGATTGTAAATCAGCGCTTTTTGTAAAAAGAATTTGCGCAAAACATTTTACACAATATTTTCATACGATACCCTCTATATCATATCAAAGAAATTTAGGCCTAAAAAAAAGAAATAAAAATAATAAATATGTTATGTTTTTAGATGATGATATCTTTTTTTTAAAAAAAGCTTTTTACAATATGAATAAAATGCTCTTTGATTATAGAAATAATCATGATGTTTGCGGCTTTGGTTTTAATCTGCAAAATAAAAATTATAAGCCTGGGTTATTGGATAGAATTAAAAAAAATAGAATATGTAAATTTTTTAATTTGTATTCTATTGAACCAGGTAAAGTTATGAAAAGTGGATGGCATACAAAGATAGAAAATTTAAAGAATAATAAAATTGTAGACTGGATATATACAGCGGCAGTTGTTTATAAAAATAAAATGATTAAAAATAATTATTTTGATAACTCTTTGGGTATTTATAGCTATCTTGAAGATCTAGATTTTTGTTTAAATTTTCGAAAGAAAAATTTAAGACTCATTATCAATTGTTCAGCTAAAATTAAGCACCCAAATATTATCGAAAGAAATGACTATAAATTTGGTTTATTAGAGATTTTGAATAGACATTATTTAGTAAAAAAGCACAACTTAAGTTTACCGAGTTTTTATTTAGGAGCTATTATTAGAAGCCTAATATCATTAATTGAATTTTTTAAAGGAAAGTTTAATTTTATTTCCAGATTTTCTGGAAATATTTGTGGAATTTTATTTTGTTTATTTAGTTATAATAAACGAAAATGACAATTTTAATAATTGAGACCGAAAGTGTTGGTCATTATTTAGTTGGATATATTAAATATATTTTAAGATATTTTCACACCACAAAATTTAAGATTATCATACTGACTACAGTAGAAGCTAGCAAACATCCATCTTTTGAAATTCTTAAAAAAGAAAATAATAATATAAAATTAGAATATATTGAAAAGATAGCATTAAAAAAAAAAAATACGATTGCATTAATTTTTTATCAAGTTAAATTTTATTTTTTAGTAAAAAACAAATTTAAAATTTTAAATAGTAAATATAAATTTAATCTTGTATTTTTAAATTCTTTTGAAAGATTTGATAAAGCAATAAGCTTTTTCGGCACCCCTTTTCAAAAAACTCAGTTTTCTGGAATTTTTTTAGGACTTAAATTTCATCTAAAAAAATATAATATTTTTTCTAGTGGTCGTCTAGATTTTATATCTGAGTTTTTATTTAAAAGATTACTTCAATTTTCCACTTTAAAAACTATTTTAACTAATGATTTTTTTTTAGAGCAATATGCAAAAAAAAATAAATTTATGAATTACAATAAAATAAATTTTCTTCATGAGCCAAAAGAATTTAATTATTCATTTAAAAAGTCGCTTGCTCGTAAGCATTTAAATATTTTAAGCGAATGTAAACTCTTATTAGTTTATGGGGCTTTAATTGAGTCAAAGGGCATAAAAGAATTAATCAATGCTTTATTACATCCAAATATTTCAAATAATGTTGCTGTTGCCTTGGTTGGTGAACAGTCGCAAGAAATAAGGTTATTTTTAAGTTCTGATGTAGTTAATAACTTAATCAATTCCAAAAAATTATATATTTTTGATGGTTGGCAAAACGAAATTAATGAGGCTAAGATTTTTAGTGCCTGCGACATAGTTTGGATAGGATACAAAAACTATCCAATACCTAGTGGAGTTTTGTATCAAGCAGCAGTAAAGATTTTGCCAATCATTGCATCTAACGAGGGAATTATTAATTATTTTAATAAGAAATACAAATTGGGATATACAGTAGATATAAATAATACTTTAGATATTGTTAATAAAATTAATAAGATTTGCAAAAAAAGAAACTACCAATCTTTTGCGAAAAATATACAAATCTTCAAAAAAAATGCCAAGCCAAATTTGTGGATTAAAAAATTTGATAAATTAGTAATCCGTTAAATATATTTAACTATTACTTCAGATCCTTCTTTGCTAAAAGCTAAAAATTTGTATTCATTCTCATTAAAAATTTCTGTCAATGCCTTGTATTCATTCTCCTGCCAATTGACATAATTATACAATTCATCAAATAAAATAATTGTCCCTTTTCTTAAGAAGGGTTTGATTTTTTGCAAAATAAAGACTGAGCTTTCGTATGTATCAACATCCATGTGAATAAAATTTATTTTTTTATTTTTATGATTTGATAAAAAAATTGGCAAAGTATCCTGTATCCACCCTTTTATTGCAATAACGTTTGAGCTAAGGCCTGGAATTTTTCCATTTAAATTAAAGGTACCTTTTGTTGCTTGAGTTCCAATCCAGTCTTCTCGTAATCCTTCAAACGAGTCAAACCCGTAAATATTTTTTTTATTTAAAAATTTTGAGAAAAAATTTATAGAATCTCCTTTATGGACTCCAAATTCTAAAAACAAACCTTCGTCATTGATTTCTAAAGCTTTAGAAATTGCATACTCCTTTACTTTTTTACCTTTCAGAAACATTGAATTTGAAAAGTATTTTTTAAAATATTGGTAGGAACTTTCTAGAGACTCTTTATGAAATTTTTCATAAGGTGATTCATTAAAAATTCTAAAGTCTCTAGGAATACTTACGAATAAAAATCTAAAAATTTTTAATAAATGCAATATAAAATCTCTGATAAAAATATACATCATTTAAATTTTTTTTAAACTAAGAAGTAAATGTTCACCAATATTTTTTTCTAATATCTTAAAAATTTTTTTCGGCATAAATTTAAAGTGTTCTATTTTTTGATATATACCTTTTTTATATGGTTTTATTTTGTATGGAAAAATAAAATCTTGTTTTTTAGATAAAATTTTAAATTTATTACCTAATAATTTTTCTAGATCATAATCATCGACAGTATAAACTATTGGGCAACCTTTTTGCGCTTCATATCTATAAGGTGAGTCATTGATCAAAAAATTTTTATAAGAATTTTTAGCATATAACATAATTTTAATTTCCGTGTTCTTGCTAGCTACCGCATGAATAGAATCAAAGCATTTTTTCATATTAGGTGTGTGATGAATAACGCCAAATGAGTAGATAAGATCAAAATTAATTTTTAAATTCTTTACTTTTTTTAAGGTTTCGCAATTATCTAATAAAAATTTAGGGTGGTATTTTTCTAAATTGTATCTAGCCACTCTTGTTTTGCAAATATTTATAGATTTAGATGAATAGTCAATGCCAATATAATTATTACTATTTCTGATAAATTCAATTGCGTCAGACCCAATGCCGCAGCCTATTTCGAGAATATTTTTATTTATGTATTTTTTAAAATTTGCAAATTTTTTTATATGATTTTCAACAAAATATTTTTTTTTTTTAACTTCGTCAAAATACTCCTTCGATAAAAATGTTTTTGTTGAATGATTTATATTACAAGGTTGTTTATCCCAATATTTTCTGACTAATAACAATTTTTTTTTCATTAATAGTTATTTAACAATATTATGCTAAAAAGTATACTAGAATGAAAAAGTTTATATTTATTAATTTTTATATAACAAATAATTTAAAAAGAGACGCTGAATATATTTATTGTATTCAAAAAAATCTTAATTTAGATTTTATTACTAATATCTTTATTTTTTTAGATGACAAAAAAGATAAAAAAGAACTGAAGCATTTAAAAAATATTCATAAAGCTATATTTGTTAATACTTTCAAAAGTAAAGTTAATCTAAAAGATATATTTGAGTATGGAAAAAAAAATATTGCAGACGGGTCCGTAATAATAATTATAAATCTTGATATTTATTTGCAAAACTCTCTGAATTGGCGAGATATTGATAAAAATTTCTTTAATATTGGTCATGATGAAAAAGCTTTAATATGTGATAGAATTAATATCGATGAAAAAAATTATTCTAAATATGAAAGATACTTACAAAAATATTCAAAGAAAAAAGGAGATTTTTGTGACGCTTGGGTTTTTAAGACACCGTTACAAAAAGAATTTTTAAAAGAAAATTTAAATTTTAGTTTATTTGGTTCAACTGGTGGTGATTCATTATTAACAGGTTTAATGTGTAAACATTATCACGTTTATAATTGGGGGAAGAAGTATAAAATTTATCATAAACATTCTAAAAATATTTTAATAGATAATAATATTAAAAAAAATTATTATATGAATGTAATAAAAAAAAATACTGATATTACACCACTTCTTAGACTTCATCAAAGCGCTAGAATACCCGCAAACCAAAACTTTAAATATTATCTATCAAAAAAAATTAGACCAAATTATGTTATGATTAAAAAAAATCAAAACATATTTATAATTTTTAGAAGAATTTTTTATTTTACTTTAATTAAATACAGTAAAATTCTTGGCAGTTTTACTAAACATTTACTAGCTAAATTTTAAATAATTTAAAAAGAATTTTAAATCTAAAGCCCCTCAAGTTTAAAAAAAATCTATATTATAAACTGAAGAAAACTATATTTACATTTTGTAAATTAGTTATTTATTTTTCATAGATAATTGTCGTTTCTATAGAATTAATAACAATATTTTTACTCTAAGAAGGGTTTTGTTTTTTAGGCCTCAAAACTAGCCACTGCATAAGCCTGCCTCTATTTTCCGACATCATTAACCATAGTTCATCCTCATTAAACTCATACGGTTTTAGTAATTCAGATATTTGAAATGGATTTCGCGAAGTTGGATAGATTATTTCTACATTAAAATATTTTTTAACTAAATTAAAAAATTTTTTTTCTAAAATAGATTTAGCTTTCCATTTTATTTCACTATGATCCTCTATAATAAAGTAGCTTTTTTTAAAGTAATTAATATTATTCTTATTAAAAAAATGAAATTCTCCGCCTTCTATATCGATTAAATATAAAATTTTAGAAGAATCAGTATTTAAAACTATTTTATTAATTGAATTGAAACTACCTTCTGAAAAAACTTCGACTTTATTTTCAAGATTATTTATTAAAATATTATTTTTAATAATTTGTCTTCCTAATGGATTTATTTCAAAAGCATACGTTTTTTTAAAATTTTGTGTTTTAGCTAAGCTTAATGCATGATAACCTTCACCAGCACCTATATTTATTAATATATTTAAGCCGTATTTCTTTTTAATTTTTACAATTTCATTCTGCACCTGTTGCTCGTAAACTCCCAACAGTTTTGATGGTATATCGTAATAATTCCAATGTGTCTTTAATTTGTCAAAATCAAATCTTACATCTTTGTAAAGGCCAGTTATTATTTTGCCTTTGGATAGTTTGATAATTCTATCAGAGAGATGCTCTTGATATTGGTGGAAAGAAGTATTGATTTTATATTTGAATTTTTTAAGTAGCTGGTTTAACGACTTTATTAGTAATGATGCTAAACCGAATTTTAAATATGTTTCTTTTAATAAATAGTAACTATTTTTAATTTTAGACATTATAATAGTTTGTTAAAAATGGATTTATAATCTTTTTTGTGAACGTAATAAGCATCCTAAAAAGTAAAATAGCATCAATTACCGTAAAAAACATTATTAATTATCATAAAAGAGAATTAAAAAAAGTTATCTATTCTCTGATGATTAAAAATGTTCAACTTTTTAAAGAGAGAAAACCTACCAAAGTTATTTAGATACTTAATTAAATTAATTCAAATTTTTTTTATATACCAATCGTCCATAAAAGAAATGTATTTAAACATTCTTTTGTAACCATTTTTATTTAAAATTTTATAAATATTTTCTCTATTTTTTTTTTGAAAATTATGTTCAATTGTAAAAATTTTCACATTATATCTATTAAAATTAAAACTCTTCAAAATATCTAATTCATTACCCTCAGTATCTATAGATATGTAATCTATATTTTTACCTAATTGATATTTTGCTATTAAAGAATTTAAAGATAGTGATGTTGTTATTTTTGTTGAAGAATTATATTTAGTACTTATATGAGAATCGTAACCGTTTTTTAATAAAAAATAAATTTTCTTATTGGAAATCTTATGAATAGGTTTTTTTTCTAAAAAACATTTTCTTTTAGCTCGAATTTTAGAATGAAATCTATTGTCTGGCTCGCATATTATTCCCTTCCAACCAAACTTTTTTTCTAAAATATATGTGTTACTTAGATATGAGCCGTCACCACCACCAATTTCTATAAAAGTTCCCTTTTTTTTATAATTAGAAAAAAAATAAACAAATAAATCCTGAAAAATTTGCGATTTAGAAGAATTTTTATTATTTACAATAAACTTTAAAAAAATTTTATATTTATTTGAAAATAATAAAAAAATTAAGTAAAATAAATAAATCTTTATTACAGAATATGATCTTAGATTTAGATACATTTGTTATTTAATACTATAAGTAAAATATATTATCCTAATTTTCACACAAAGAGAAAAATTAGAATTAAATAGTTGGAAAAATATCTTTGATAATATAATAACTTAAGTACTTTTTAATGAACAATAAATATTTAGTTTGTGGAGCAGGAGGGTTTATTGGAGGACATCTTGTAAATTCTTTATTAAATGATGGGCATGAAGTTGTATGTGCAGATGTCAAGCCTTTAGAAAATTGGTTTCAAGTATTCGACTCAAATAAAAACTTTTCTTTAGATTTAAAGGAATATCAAAATTGTCTTGAGGTAACAAAAGGCGTCGATTTTATATAGAAAATAACAAAGCAGAGTGTATGCTTTCAGTTTTAATTAATACTAATTTATTACGCGCTTGTTTAGTTAATAAAATAAATAAATATTTTTTTTTCATCTAGCGCCTGCGTTTATAATGCTGACAAACAAACAACTAATTTTATCGATGGATTAAAAGAAACCGACGCATACCCCGCAATGCCTGAAGATGGATATGGTTGGGAAAAATTATTTAGTGAGAGAATGTGTTGACACTTTTACGAGGATTATGGATTAGAAACTAGAGTTGCAAGGTATCACAATGTTTATTGTCCGATGGGTACATTTGATGGTGGGCGAGAAAAAGCTCCCGCTGCTTTATGCAGAAAATTAATAACTGCTAAAAATTCTGGAGAAAAAAATAGATGTTTGGGGGATGGAGAGCAAACTAGAAGTTTTATGTTTATTGATGATTGTATCAAAGGAACAATAAAAATATTCGAAAGTAATTGTCGCGAAGTTTTAAATATAGGATCAGAAGAGCAAGTATCCATTAATCAAATGATCAAAATTATTGAAGAAATTGCGAATTATAAAATTGAAAAAAATTATAATTAAATAATCAAAAGGAAATCTCTGTCTTCCCATTTCAAGATTTTCTATTATAATTAGACCAGTAAATATATAAAAAAATGTTAATACACAAAAGTTTATTAATAATGTTAATTTGTCTTGATTTCTCTATAAAAATTTTTCACAAAATAAAATAATAAACATAGGTACAAAATTACAAGAATAAAATTAGTATCATACAAAGTGTAAAGTGTTAAATTTTAATAATTACGTTCATATTCATCATCTTCTAAATATAGATTTTCAGTTCCTTGTATTAACCGCTTTTTTTTGAAGAAACGCTATTAAAAAAAATAGTCTTTTTTTTTAATTTTGGGTCAGGAAATTTAAATTTTATAGATTTAAGGTTCACGTTTATTATTTTTTAATTATTTTTTCAATAGTTTTGATTTTCTTAAATCGTATTAATTATGTACAATCCTATTATATTGTTTAATAGTTAGCGTATGTTCATAAATAAAGAAAATAAAATAATATTATTTATTTTTTCTTTATTTCCCTTTTTTTTAATCTCAGGGAAATTTTTACCGGATCTTTTGGTAGTTTTAATAGCTATTTATTTTATTATTTATCTTTTCTTCAACAAAAAATTTTTTATTATAAAAAATAATTTAATATTATTTTTTATAATTTTTTATTTTTATATTAATATTAATTCTTTTTTTTCTTATTCCTCGTTAGTTTCATTTTCGACTTCTCTGCCATATATTAGAATGTTATTATTTTCAATTTTTGTAGCATATTATTTAAGTAAGACAATTAATTTAACAAAAATAATTTTTTTTTCATTTTTATTATCATATTTAATATTATTTATTGACTCAATAATTCAGTTAAAAACAGGAATAAATATTTTAGGTTATCCAATTATACAGGGAAGAATTTCAAGTTTTTTTGGACGTAAGCTAATTATGGGAAGTTATGTTTATAGGACTTTACCAATTCTTATTGCTATTTCGTACTTAGAGAATTTTAAGCAAGCCTCCTTTTTAAGAGTTATTGCAATATGTTTGGCAGCTAGCTTAGTTTTTTTTAGCGCAGAAAGAGTATCTTTATTTTATTTTATTATGACAATTATATTATATTTAATTTTACTACCTAATAAAAAGCAATTTTTTTTTAATGTAGGTGTGTTGGCAGTTTTATTCTCTCTACTTATTTTTTTTAAACCCTCTACAGTTGATAGAGTCTTTAAACACACCTTATTTCAATTGAATGAAAAAAAAGGATCTTTATTTAGTGAAAGGCATGAAATGCATTTTGTAACTGCGTATCGAATGTTTTTAGATAAAAAATTTTTAGGACACGGTATCAATTCATTTAGATATCTTTGCGATCAATTTCCTTACTCCACAAGAGATATAATAATAAAAAATAACCAAAACTATGCACCAACAGATGGTTATTACTATCTAAAAAGAAATTTCATAAATAACAAAACTTATATTTATTATATATTGGAATCTCAAAAGTTAGAATTTGAAGAAATTTCTAAAATTTTAGAGGATGCGATAATACTAAAAGATGAATATAAAATTCGAGAAGGAATAAAAAATTTTGATTTATTTATAAATAAAAACCTAATAATATCTTTTGGTGTTGATCTTCAAATTGTAGATTCAATTAAATCTTCCACTAAGGTGAATAAAGGAGATTATGTTTTTGCAAATAATGAATTTGAGAATGGGTGCAATACACATCCCCATAGTTCTCATCTTCAAATTTTAGCAGAACTTGGTTTACTTGGTTATATTTTTCTACTCTCTTTTTTTGCTTATCTGATTTTTCTTTTTTTTAAACATTTTATGAATATTTTTTTTAAAACCAAAAAAACTTCCGAAAATAAATATAATTTATATAAGATATTTATTCTTCTAGCTTTAATTCAGCATTTATTTCCTATTATTCCATCAGGAAATATTTTTAATAACTGGCTTTCTGTATTATTTTATTTTGATTTAGCATTCTTATTAAATTTTCATTATTATAATAAAAAATGATCATACCATTTTTATTTATTTTAAATGTCTTTTTAATAATTTTCTTTAGTAAATTTTCTAAAATCATTAATTTATTTGATAGTCCCGATAAAACTAGAAAACTACATAGAAAACCTATTGCATCAATCGGTGGTTTTTTAGTTCTTATAAATTTATTTATTTATTTCATCTTTATACAATATAAATATTTTTATTTGAAAATAGCTTCTGATTATTTTGATAATTCTGATTTTGTAATATTTTTTATTTTTTTAACGTTATTTTTTTTTATAGGATTCTTCGATGATAAATTCAATTTAAATGCTAATTTTAAATTAATTTTATTTACTTTTGCTATTTACATTCTTTTATCTTTAACTCCCAATTTATTATTAACTTACCTTAAATTTTCTTTTTTGATAAATACAATGAATATTAGTTTTATAGCATTTCCATTTTTAATTTTATGTATCCTTCTATATTTAAATGCATTTAATATGTTTGATGGGATCAATCTTCAATCATCTTTATATTCTATAAATATTTTTTTATTTTTTATTTTAAAAGGAATATTTATGGAGTTTTCATTAGTAATGATTTTATCCTTGATTTTTTTTTCTTATCTTAATTTCAAGAATAAATGTTTTTTGGGAAATAATGGGTCTTTATTGATAGCCTTCATTATTTCTTATTTATTTATTAAATCACAAAGTACAGAAAATTTATTTTCGGCTGATGAAATATTTTTGGCAATGCAAGTGCCTGGATTAGATTTATTGAGATTAGCTATACAAAGAATTTATAATAAAAAACATCCATTTCATCCTGATAGAAATCATATACATCATCTATTACTAAAAAAAATTGGATATATAAAAACTTTATTAATTTTAATTTGTCTTATTATTATCCCAAATTATTTATCAATTTTATATGGACGCACAATTTTTTTTATAATTTTAACATTGTTTATATATGGTTTGGTTATCTTTAGATTTAGTAAATATAAAAAATTCTTTAATTAAATTTGAAGTAATAGTAATTGGTTGCGGGGCTTGGATTTGAACCAAGGACCTTCAGGTTATGAGCCTGACGAGCTACCAGACTGCTCCACCCCGCGATAATTTTTTAGTTATAGCATTATATTTTAAATTATCTACTTTTGTTAAATTGTGGTGAGTTATTTAAAACTTCAATGATATTTACAAAACAATACTATTTATGTATAAAACATTGCCTGGTGATTATTGCAAAGGAGTAACACCCGATCCCATTCCGAACTCGGCAGTTAAGCCCTTTAGCGCCAATGGTACTTTGTCTTAAGGCACGGAAGAGTAGGTCGTTGCCAGGCTTTATAAAATCCTTCTTAAATTTTAATGAGAAATATATTAGTAGTCACAGGAGGAGCGGGGTTTGTGGGATCTAATTTGATATCTGAACTTCTAAAATTTAGAGAATTTAAAGTTATAAGTATTGATAATTACTCTTCAGGTTTATCTAAAAATCATATTAAGAACAAAAGAGTTAAGTATTTAAACGGAAGTACTAAAAATATAGAAATTTTGTTAAAAAATCATTCTCGTAAAATCCATAGCATCTTTCATTTTGGTGAATTTGCTAGAATCTACCAAAGTTTTAAAAAAATTAATGAATGTTTTAGTTCTAATATTGAAGGAAGCTCCAATGTATTCAAATTTGCGTTAAAGAATAAAATTAGGTTAATTTATTCTGCAACCTCTGCAAGTTTAGGAAATAAAGGGCAAGATAAGAATTTATCTCCTTACGCTTTTTCAAAAGCTAAGAACTTAGAATTGTTACAAAATTTGAAGAATTGGTTTAACTTTCGATATGAAGTTGTTTACTTTTATAACGTTTATGGTGAAAGACAAATTTGTAAAGGCGATATGGCAACTGTTGTTGGTATATTTGAGGATCATTCAAGGAGGTGTAAAAAATTGCCAGTAGTAAGACCTGGATCACAAACCAGAAGATTTACTCATGTTCTTGATACAGTCAAAGCTTGTATTTTTGCATGGAAAAAGAATAAATGTAAACATTACTCCATTGCATGCAAGCAATCTTATAGCATCATCGAACTTGCAAATTTATTTAAAGGTAAAATTAGGTATTTGCCAATTAGGAAAGGGGAGCGCTTTGCATCTGCTTTAACAAAGATGAATCTGAATAATAAAATTATAAGATTATCTGCAAAAATTAGGCTTAAAGATTATGTGAACAATTTTTTAATTAATAATTGTTAACTCTTCTTTACAAAGTGTCTTTTAATATATATTTAGAGTTTCTATGAAAGTCGTTAGCTCATTAAAATCTCTCAAAAAAAGAGATATAAATTGCAAAGTTGTTAGAAGACGAGGAAAACTTTATGTTATTAATAAAAAAAATCCAAAGTTTAAAGCGCGACAGGGTTAATAATTTTATGGATATCAATCCTCAAAAAGAAACTTGGTCTAATTTTAAAAAATTAACTTTTTACGTGTCTATCAGTATGGTGCTTGTTTTGGTTTTGATGGCTATTTTTTTACTATAGGTTTTTGAGTTTTATAACGAGAGGTTTTTGAGTTTTATAACGAGAGGTTTTTGAGTTTAATAACGAGCTTTTAGTTTTTTAAATTTTTTTACTCTTCTTGTGTTTTCGTCTTTCTCTCTCTTTTTTCTTTCAGAAGGTTTTTCGAAGTGACTTTTAATTTTTAATAACCTAAACACTCCTTCTCTCTGTAATTTCTTTTTAAGAGCTCTTAGAGCTTGCTCTAGATTATCATTTTTAACTTCTATTTTAATATTTGCTTACCTCCAAAAAGTGTGCTGAATTAACATTTTGATGATATATTGTCTAGATTTATATGAAGTTTTTTAAGCACAGACCAACAGAAGGCCACCATACAAAACCTAGCATAATTAATAGAAGAAAAGCAATTTTAACAACTGCAAAATATACTTTTTTTGGTTTAATAGGTTTGAGACTGTTGTGGCTACAAGTTTTTCAAAGAAATAAGTATTCAATTTTATCAGATAGAAATCGTTTTAAAGAATGGAAGATTGCAGCAGAAAGAGGATTGATATTAGATAGATTTAATAACAAGATTGCAGAAAATCGTCAGCTTTATAGAATTGCTTTAATCAAAGGTGACGTAACTGATCTTGATTTTGTTTTAGTTACTTTAAATAAATTTTTAAGATTAGATCATGATTTAATCGAGAAAACAAAAACAGATTTTACAAAATTAAGAAAATTCCAGCCTTACGTTATAAATAGAAATTTATCATGGGGTGAATTTTCAAAAATAAATAGCAATTTATTTATTTTAAATGGAGTGCAGCCATTTATTTCAATGGAAAGGCATTATAATTATCCACATCA